>Ga0164243_10014096_pt1 | contig 11155 bp, 11 predicted proteins | sample OricompcompostOP_FD_108781 | JGI IMG/M metagenome (GOLD analysis project Ga0164243, IMG submission 108781) | Organic Plus compost microbial communities from Emeryville, California, USA - Original compost - Organic plus compost (OP) | ecosystem: Engineered > Solid waste > Mixed feedstock >... | reverse complement strand
TGATTGGTCGGTCATCAATGCCAATCGTGCGGCTTGGACCGAGCGTTGGAATCGCGAAATCGAACGTTGAATCTTGATTGTCTGACAAGACATCCGGATCAAACCGGTCTTGATTGGACCCCCCGGCGGTGACCGTTGCGTGGTCGCCGCATCTGGGCCGCATTGCGGCCATTGCGAGAACATTGGCATGGAATATCTGCACGTCGCCGGTCTTGAACACTCATACGGTTCGCAGCGCGTACTTGAAAACGTATCCTTCTCAATAAGGGCCGGCGAGCGTCTCTGCCTTCTGGGACCGTCCGGTTGTGGCAAGACCACGACGCTTCAGGTGCTGGCGGGCTTTGTAAAGCCCGACCGCGGGCAAGTCACCATCAAGGGCGAGCCTCTGGATGGGATGCCCCCTGAAAAGCGCAACATCGGCATAATGTTCCAGAATTATGCCTTGTTCCCGCACATGTCGGTTTTTGACAATGTTGCGTTCGGCCTGCGAATGCGCGGTCTGGAGAAGAAGGAGATTACGACAAGGGTCGGGGATGCGCTGACTCTGGTACGTTTGCCGCACACGGCTTCCAAACGGCCCGCGCAACTTTCCGGCGGTGAGCAGCAGCGCATCGCTTTTGCGCGCGCAATCGTCATACGTCCGCGGCTGCTGCTGTTGGATGAGCCATTCAGCAATCTTGACGCGCGGCTCAGGCTCGAAATGCGCACCGAGCTTCTTGACCTGTTACGCGAACTGGATGTGGCGACCGTGATGGTCACGCACGATCAGGAAGAAGCGATGGCGATCGCCGATCGGATCGCCGTGATGTACAAGGGCCGCATCGAGCAGATCGATATCCCGAATGAGGTTTATAGCAATCCGTCGAGTCTATTCGTCGCCAGGTTCGTTGGAGAAACGAATGTATTCGACGGTCGCGCGATGGGCCATGACAAGGTTATGGTGGACGGACTGGGCGAATTTTCCGTCCGCAAAAACCAATCGATAGCCAATAATTCGAAGGTCAAGCTGCTGGTCAGGCCGGAGCATATCGAACTGGCCGAAAAGGCGGATATGAATGGTCAGTGGAATACGGTTGAGGGCACCGTGGAGCGTCTGCTGTTCCTTGGTCACAGAACCGAATGGGTCGTGCGAAAGGGTGAGGCGCGCTTTCTGGTCTGGCAGAGCCAGCCTCATTCCTTGATGAGAAAGGTTGGCGATACGGTGACGCTGCGTTGGCGCCCATCGGATTGCTTCCTCGTCGCATCGGAACATGTCAATGCATAAATATGCGCTTTCTAGGCGCGGATGGCTGCTTCTGCTCATACCTCCGCTCATCGTTCTGGGACTGCTTTATCTGCTTCCTGTATTCAACCTCATTCGCATCAGCTTCGTCGAATATGATCCGCAGGTCGGGATCATTCCCAATTACCAGTTGGGCAACTATGTCGAACTCCTCGGCGACGGATTTTACTTTGAGGTGTTGTGGAGGACGATAAGGCTGAGCCTGCTGACCACGCTGTTTTGTGCCTTGCTCGGTTATCCAATCGCCGTCTATCTCATCCGCTCCACCGGCTGGCGGCAAACTGCAATGTTCATCATTCTGCTGATGCCGCTCGTCACCAGCGTAACGGTGATGTCATATGGTTGGTTGATCCTCCTTGGCCGCAACGGGGTGATAAACCTCACCCTCGCCGGATTGGGCATCCTCGATACGCCTCGACAACTCATGTATAATGAGACGGCAATCGTTGTCGGCCTGGTGCATGTTCTTGTGGTGTTCATGGTCATATCCATCGCCGCATCGCTCCAGAGCATCGACCAATCATGGATACGTGCCGCGCGGGGACTAGGAGCCTCCCCAGCCACGGCGTTTCGAACCATAACCTTTCCATTGAGCTTGCCGGGCCTTCGCACGGGAGCATTGCTGGTTTTCGTGCTGAGCATGAGCGCCTATGCAACCCCAACGCTGCTGGGCGGAACGCGGCACAAGTTTCTGTCCTATCTGGTCTATCAACAAGCCATCAGCCTCTACAATTGGCCAAGTGGCGCGGCAATGGCGGTCGTCCTGCTAATTTCGACAACCGTTCTTCTCTTCATTTCCAGCCTTTATGCGCAGATCGGAGCGATGCGCGCCAACCTCAGGACGAGCAAGACTGGAACCATATCCGGTTCGATGAACGCAGGAAGCGAGACATGATCCTTCGCGCCTATGTGCTCCTGTTCGTGATCTTTCTGATTTCGCCGATACTGGCAATCAGCATCGGATCGCTGACTGAAACATCCTTTGTCGTCTTTCCGCCGCAGGGCATTTCCCTAAAGTGGTATTTCGCGGCATTGGAACAGAGAGCGCTTCTTCAGTCTCTCGCCTTCAGCCTTGTGCTGGGGGCAATCAGCGCCACTGCGGCCACGGTGCTTGCTCTGCCGCTCGGGCTGGCGATCGTCCGGTTCTCCAGCCGGATCAATAATGCCGTCTACCTTCTGGCCATGACGCCGGCGATGCTTCCCGCTGTTTTTCTGGGGCTGGCGTTTCTCATCGGATATTCATGGGTGGGATTTGGCGGCAGCAGCTGGCCATTGATTGCCGCACATGTCGTCATGACAGTGCCATTCGCTCTTTCACTCATTCTGGTCGGGCTGCGCTCGGTGGATGGGAGTCTTGAGCTGGCGGCCCGGAGCCTCGGTGCGTCGCAGTTTCGGACATTCGTGCTGATAACCCTGCCATTGATACTTTGGAGCCTTGCCGCAGGTTGGGGTTTTGCCTTTCTGATCTCGTTCGGCGCGCTCGAAGTATCGCTCTTTCTTTCCACATCCACCACGGTGACGCTTCCGGTTCAGATCTACACCACGCTCGATTGGTCGCCCCTCGACCCGACGCTGACGGCAATCTCGTCGGGCGTCGTCATCATAACACTGGCGGTGCTAGTCATCACGGCGCGGACCGTGCAGATGGACAGGTTCCTGAAAAGAGGACGCAGCTAGATGAACTCCGGCTACACGGCGCAATCGGTGCCACAAGGCAAAACAATTGCGGTCATCGGTGCGGGTATCGTCGGCATATGCTGCGCTGCCTATTTGGTGCGGGAAGGACACAGGGTCATCCTGTATGACCGCCGCGGGCCCGGAGAGACGACGTCTTTCGGCAATCTGGGCGGGGTCCAGAGCCTGGCAGCGACTCCGCTCAGCCTTCCCGGCATGTTGAAGGACGTACCGGGCTGGATACTCGATCAGGAAGGTCCCCTGGTTATCAGGCCAAGGCATTTTCCGCGCGCAGCCGGATGGCTCTGGAAATTCTGGCGTGAATCCAGTCTTGAGCGTGTTCTCCACAATGCACGCGCTCTGAATGCACTCAACAGCCATTCGGCGACGTCTCATATTGAACTCGCCAAATGGGCCGGAGTGAGTGATCTCATACAGGTTCCGGGGCAGCTTTATGTCTGGGTTTCGCGCAAGAACTATGAAAAGGCGCAAATCTCGCGGAAAATCTGGAACTCGAGCGGTCACGATCTGATCGAACTCAATGCCGACCAGATTGGCGAACTGGAACCGGACCTTGGTCGCCGTTTTGAAGTCGGTCTCAACATTCCCGGAAACGGCTATTGCCGCAATCCCTATCGCCTTTGCGTCGCGATTGCCGACAAGGCGATAGCGGAAGGCGTCGAATTTCGCCGGGAAGAGGTCAATGGCTTCGTGCTGAACAATGGCGGCATCGGCGCTGTTCAGACGGATCGTGGTGTGCAGCAGGTCGATGGCGTCGTCATGGCCGCGGGCATGTGGTCGAAGCGCCTGCTGGCGAGTCTCGGCTACTCGGTCCCGCTTGAAAGCCACCGTGGGTATCACGTCACGATTTCCAGTGCGAAAACGACCCTTTCGCGCATGTTGATGGTGATTGACAGGAAGGTTGCGATCACGCCGATGGAGACCGGTTTGAGAATCGGCGGCACGGTGGAACTGGCCGGACTGGATGCGTTGCCCGATTATCGCCGTGCGCGCAGTTTTCTGTCGATCGGCGCTTCGCTGCTTCCTGGACTCGACACCAGCATGGCGACGGAGTGGATGGGGCATCGACCCCAAACGCCGGACACTGTGCCGATCATTGGCAAAACCGACCGGATTGCGAACCTTTTCCTTGCGCTCGGCCACGGTCAGATGGGTCTGCTGGGTTCGGCGCCGACCGGGCGTCTCATTGCGGATCTGGTGGCCGAACGGAAACCATACATCGACGTTACACCCTACCGGATCGAACGCTTTTCGCGTTAAGCCGCCGAAGCGAGGTTGAGGCTATGTTTTCATCCTTGGCGAATCCATCCGGCGAACAGGTGGAAATCACGTTGTTCGGTCGTGAGGTGCTCGTTCCGGTAGGAGTCACCGTGGCGGCGGCCATGCTTCTGAGCGGGGAGATTGCGGGGCGTGAAAGCCTGTCGGGCGCCTCACACGGCCCGTTTTGCATGATGGGCGCCTGTTTCGAATGTGCCGTTATTATCAATGGCAAGACGAGGGTTCGCGCGTGCATGACTGAGGTCCGGCAGGGCATGAAAGTGGAGCGCTCGCGGCATGTCGAACACTATTGAAGACAACGAGGTTGACCTTCTGATTGTCGGGGCCGGACCTGCGGGAATGGCCTCGGCTCTTCAGGCGCGCGAATTGGGGATTCAAACGCTGGTGGTTGACGAAAAGGGGCAACCCGGTGGGCAAATATACGCGGGGCATCACGGCAGTCCGGATTTCGACCGGTCCTTTCTGGGAAAGGATTATGCCAAGGGCCGTTCGTTGATCGATGCGTTCATGGCCTCGGATTGCCGCCGCATGTTCAAATCTCTGGTCTGGGATATTTCTCAGGATGGCCACGCCTGTATGTCGGATGGTAGCCAAACGAGTTTCGTGCTCGCGCGGCATGTCATCTTGGCCTCCGGCGCGCTTGAGCGCGCCTTTCCATTTGAAGGATGGACGCTGCCCGGTGTAATGACCGCAGGGGGTGCACAAATCCTGCTGAAGACGGCAGGGATCGTGCCGTCACATCCAGTCGTGCTGGCAGGTTCCGGGCCGTTGCTATTGCTTTTGGCAACGCAATTCCTTGCCTGCGGAGTGCCTGTTTCAGCCGTCCTCGATACGACACCTGCATCGAATTGGCGAAGGGCAACTCCGTTTTTGGCCGGCTTTCTTTCTTCGCGCCTTGCCGCAAAAGGGGCTGCGATGTTGCTGCGTTTGCGTGCATCAGGCATTCCGGTTCTGGGTGGGGTCACACAAATCCGCGCAATCGGCAATGGCAAAATCGAGACGGTGGAATATAGACACGAGGGGCAAATCGGACGGCTGCAGGCCGAAACTCTGATTGTGCACCAAGGTATTGAGCCGGAGACGCGCTTGGCGCGGGTCGCAAATGCGAATCACGCTTGGGATGCGCGCACAAGAAGCTGGTTGCCCGCATGTGACGAATTTGGCCGGACGAGCATACCGCATATATCGGTGGCCGGGGATGGCCGTGCCATACTGGGTGCCGACGCGGCACCTGCCACCGGCCGCATTGCGGCGATCGATGCGGCGTTTGCCCTTGGCCGCATCGACAGAGACACCCGCCAGCGGCTGTCTGATCCCTTGTTCAAGGAATTGCGGAGGTTGGGGAAACCCCGGAAGTTTATAGATGCTTTGTTCTCACCATTTCCGGGTCTGTATGACAATCTGAATGACAGCACACTCGTGTGCCGTTGCGAGGAGATCCCCGCAGCACGCATACGCGAGGAAGCGCGGCGCTCATCAGCCGACATCAATTCCGTCAAATCCCGCTTGCGTTGCGGCATGGGCCCTTGTCAGGGCCGTTTCTGCGAAACGACTGTGCGCGAATTGCTGCTTCGAACAGCGGTCCCTTCCTGTCAAGAGGTTGGCCAACTGCGTATTCGCCCGCCGATCAAACCTGTCGGCGTGGAAGAGATAATCTCGCTTGGCGTCAAGGAAATCCCGCCGGAATCACGAATACCGCTGGAGCCAAGGGCATGAGAACGTCTTTTGACGCAATCATTATCGGGGCGGGAATACATGGGTGTTCTCTCGCCATGCATCTTGCGGTTCGTCAACTAAAGGTCGCAGTTTTTGAGCAAACCTATCCGGCGCGTCACGCCTCGGGTGTCAATGCGGGCAGCGTGCACCATATTCCGCGCCTTACGGCGGAGTTGCCGCTTGCCGAATTGACGTTGAAGATGTGGCACGGAATCAAGGATCTCCTCGACGGTTATGATTGCGGATACCGGCAGGTCGGACATCTCAAAATCGCCGAAGCGGATGAAGACATAGAGCCGATGCACAGGATCGCTGAGGGAGTCGAGCGGCACTGTTCGATCAAGGAGGTTCACCTTGACAGGCAATCGCTCTTTCGGCTTGAGCCGGAGTTGGCACGCAACTGCATAGCGGGGATTTTTTCGCCCGAATGTGGATATGCTCAACCGGCTCGCACCGTCCACGGTTTTCGTGCGAAGGCGGAGCGCCATGGCGCGCAGTTTTTCAACAGTTCCCGGATCACAAATGCCCGGCGCAGGGGGCGCGTATGGGAGGTCTCGACGGCAAAGGACGTATTCGAGGCGCCGATCGTCGTTAATTGCGCTGGTGCCTGGGGGGAGCAGGTCGCTGGCTGGGCCGGTGATAAGGTGACGGTGCGCCCGGTGGCTCTGATGATGACGGTCCTTGCACCGATGCGTCCGGTGATGAGCACGGTCATTGGCTTGACGCGCAGAATGCTTTCAATCAAGCAGTTCGAGAATGGCACGGTTGTGATCGGTGGCGGGTATCGAGGGACGCCTGAGATGGAAACCGGTCACACGACGCTCAATTATTCAAAGCTCGGCTATAATCTGCGGGCAGCTACGGAGGTTTTTCCCGTTCTTGCACAAGGACAGGTTGTGCGAAGCTGGAGTGGAATCGAAGGGCTCTCGCCCGATATGCTTTCCATTATCGGGCCGAGCGCGAATGAGGAAGGCTTCTGGCATTCCTTCGCTCATTCCACGCACGGGTTTTATCTCGGACCTGCCGTCGGACGCGTTCTGGCTGAAACCATCGTCGGCGAAACACCGGCGGTTTCGCTGACGCCATTTCATATTGCCCGCTTCATGTCTTCCGGTTCGGCATGACGTTCATATCTTAACGATCCGCACCATCAAAGTCTGGGATCAAACATCTAGCGCTTTCATGTGCGGTAATGTTTGGGTGTGAGTTCGAACAGGCGACCAAAACCCGAGGCCCTGGGATCAAGACCGGCAAGTCTCATCGCGCCCCATGCCCCCGCCATAGCACTCGAGATGACAGGAACGCCGCAGGCGGCCTCAAGCATCGGAGTGACCGGCATAGTGCGCAGGCCGCCACACGAAATGAACAAAGCATCGGCCGAAGGTGCAGCTTCGAAGGCTTCGCGGCCAAGCCAGACGAGATCGTCGCTGCTCACGGCCTGGATCGCCTCGACATCGGCGATGTCGAGCGCGCGCAGGCTCAAAATTTCGAAGCCCGCCCATTCCAGATAGCTGGCCAGGCGGCGGTTCACGTCGTCGCGATAGGCTGTGGCAACGGCGAGACGGCGGGCCCCGACGATGTTCAGCGCGTCGATCACTGCGCTGGTCATGGTCGACGCGGGCAAGCCTGTCGCCTCCTCCATCGTTTCGATCAGGGCTGCATTGAATTCCGGCCCACGATAGAAGCTCAACGAGGTCCCCATCAGCGAGACGGCACGGGCACCGCGGGTCTTGAGCGTACGCGCGAGATCGGCGACATGGCCGATCACGGCGTCATAGCCCTCCGCTGAGAGCCGCTCGAGTGCCAGACCGCAGGCAAGGAAGCGCGCACGATCACCGTAGAGGGCTGGCGGCTCTGGCGGTACGGCACCATCGGCCGGCGGAACGATCATCCCGATGGTCGGCAGTTGCGACATGGATGTTCCTCCTTTCCTTAGCCCTTGCCCCCGCCGGCAGCGGAGGCGCGCCGTGCGATCTCGCGCACCGCTTCCGTCTTCGGCACGAACCCCAATCCGGGAGTGTCCGGCATTTCCAGCTTGCCGTCTCGCGGGACAGGAAGCCCGTCAAAGATCTGCTCGCAGACCGCGACGGCGGGCACGTGATATTCAACCAGCCCGCCATTCGCCACGCCGGCATGCAGGTGCGCATTATGGAAGGGCCAACCACCACCATTGGCGATGGATGTCGCGAAGGCCTCGGCCATTCCGGCTATCTTGTGAGTTTGCGTGAACCCGCCACCGATTACGACATTGGGCTGGAGCACATCGACGCTGCCTGCGCATAACAGCTCGCGGAAGCGATAGGAGAGGCCCTCGTTCTGTCCCGCCGCCAGAGGTATTGGGCAGCGGCTGCGCAGGTCGGAGAGGCGCGCTACATCGTTGCGCAATACAGGTTCCTCGAAGAAGTCGATGTCGTACGGCGCCACCGCCTGGGCAAGCTTAAGAGCGTGCAAGGGGTCGAGATTGCAATTGGCGTCGATGAAGATGCGCGGGCCTGGACCGATGGCATCGCGCACGGCTTTGACCCGCCGCGCATCCTCGGCGATCAGATCGGAAACGCTTTGCCGGTCGCGACGGCGGGTGGCTTCTGCGGCAACTGTCATCTTCAGGCGCGTAAAGCCTTGGCCCACCCACTGGCGCGCCGAGTCGACGAGCTGATCGATATCAAGGAAATTGAAGCCGCAGGTCACGTAAACCGGCACCTGAGGCCGGGCACCGCCGAGCAGCCGCCAAATCGGCTCGCCGATGATGCGCCCCTTCAGGTCCCACAGCGCCACATCCACCGCGGCGATCGCGTGCATTGCGTATCCGGTTTGCCCGCGCGGAGCCATGAGCCAGTAAAGGCGATCCCACAGCTTCTCGGTATTCAGCGGATCCTCGCCTTGGAGGGCCGGCGCGCAGACTTCCTCAATAGCGGCGGCGACGGTCCGCTCTTCGGTAATGGCGGTAAACCCATGGCCCTTGAGCCCGTCGGCAGTCTCGATCTCGCAGACGACTGCCGAAAGATCAAGCGCGCGTGCGGCGCCCGCCGCAGTCACGGTCACAGGCACGTTCAGGGCATGGGCCTCGACGCGGGCGATCTTTCGCGCCCGCTCGGGAATGGTGTCTGTCATCGGACGGTCATCTCATCTGCGATGGAAGGAAGAGAACGATCTCGGGAAAAAGCGTGATGATGAGCGAGCCGAGCGCCAGAATGCCCAGGAAGGGCATCGATCCGGCCATGATCTCGCGCATCTCCACGTTGCGGGCGATCGCTTTGACGACGAAAAGATTGATACCCAGTGGCGGCGTGATGCAGCCCATCTCCATATTGATCGTAACGAAGACTCCGAACCAGACCGGATCGAAACCGGCTTGCAGCACGAAGGGCATGAACATCGGTGCCACGATGACGACGATCGCGAAGGGCGGCAAAAAGCAGCCCAGAACCAGCATCAGGCACCACAGCGCGAAGAGCGTTACCCAGCGATTGGCGAATGCATCGACAAAGAGGCTCGTCAGCGCTGAAACAACCCCGTGAAAGGCCAGGAATTGGGAGAAAGCATATGCGAAAGCCGCAATGATCAGGATCATTGAGGTGTCCCGCACCGTCTTCAGCAGGAGCTCGCGCCAAACTGACCAGTCGAAGATACGGTATATGAACACGACGAGCAGGATTGAAGCCGTTGCTCCGACAGCGGCGATTTCAGATGGAGTCGCCCAGCCGCCGTAGAGCGCGATCATGATCACGGCCATCAAGGCGAAGAACGGTAGAACGCGCAGGAAGCTGCCATCCCCCCTGTTCCGGGTTCGTTCAAGGCCGATCGCCTCCAATTCGGACCGTTCTGCCGGGGTCAGCCGCTTCATATGCAGCCACATTGAGAAGCCGGTGTATACGGCGAACATTAGCGCGAGCAGGAGGCCTGGGACTATTCCTGCCATGAAGAGCTGACCGATGGAGGTCTTGGTAACGACACCGTAAAGGAGAAGCACGATCGATGGCGGGATAAGGATGCCGAGCGTTCCGCCGCCCACCACGATGCCACAGGCGAGTCCGGGAGGATAACGACGGGCGAGCATCTCCGGCACGCCCGAAGAGCCGATGGCGGCAACGGTGGCGGGAGAGGACCCGGAGATTGCGGAAAATAGCGCGCAACCGCCAATTGTCGATATGCCAAGACTGCCGGGCAGCGGCAGCAGCCGGCTGAGCGTGGCATAGATGTCGGCTCCAGCCGGGCTGACGGCAACGATGGCACCCATGAAGATGAACATGGGTAGCGCCACGAGCTCGACCGAGTCCAGTGATTGGAAGGCGGCCTCGGCTACATAAAGGATTTCACCGGGCTCACCGATCAGAACCGTGACGATGAGCATCGCGCCGGCCAGTGAATAGCCGATGGGAAAACCGATAAAGATCAGTAGAAGCAGCAGTCCCACGCTGACGAGAGCAAGCGTGATCGGATCCATCAATGTGCCTCAGCTTTAGGTTCTTCGATCGTGCCGCCGGAAAGCCGGATCGCGATGTCGACTACGAGCGAGACGACAAGCAGTCCCGCGCCGAGCGGGATGGCCAGATGCGGTAGCCACAGCGGCGGTCCCCATACTGTGGGCGAGCGCCAACCCGTCTCCCAGGAATGGATGAACATGCTCCACCCGGAATAGGCGATCAGTGAGAATAGAGCCAACGCAAGGATGTCGAGGAGGAGACGCTGTATCCGGCTCGCCCGCCCGCTGAGTCTATCCGTCACCAGCCGTACACCGATCTGGCCGCCCGAGCGATCCGTGTAGGCTGCGCTTAGAAAGGCGGCATAGATCAGCAGGTATACGCTGGCCTCCATCTCCCAGATCGTGTTAAGGCCAAATATACCACGGGCGAAAACCGCCCAGGTTATTGCAAGACACGCAAAGCAGATGGCTATTGCCGAGACGGTAGCCGCCCCAACAGCTGCGAATGCGCACACCCGCCGCATTGCGAACAGGAACGGCAGGATACCGGCACCGGGCACATCGCTACCGCTCTCCGATCCGACTGCAGCGGCCGGACTGGCATCGAGGTCCTTGGATTGTGTCAAAGGGGCCGATCCACTTTGATCCTCCCCCAGTGAAGTGGTCCGCCGTTATGATTAGGAAACGGAGGATCGAGAATGGCCAACAAGCGACCGAAGCCGGAAGAGATTGTCTCGAAGTTGCGGCAGGTTGAGGTTCTG
>Ga0164243_10014095_pt1 | contig 11156 bp, 9 predicted proteins | sample OricompcompostOP_FD_108781 | JGI IMG/M metagenome (GOLD analysis project Ga0164243, IMG submission 108781) | Organic Plus compost microbial communities from Emeryville, California, USA - Original compost - Organic plus compost (OP) | ecosystem: Engineered > Solid waste > Mixed feedstock >... | reverse complement strand
TCGTCGGGCTTTTCACGTCCTCCGCGACGGTTGCTACGCCCGCTGCTCGGACCCGATCCGGCGCACCAGGTCGTAGGCATCGGAGCCGGATAGTCCGGTGATCGCCGCCGCCTCCCGAGCCGCCCTGCTGGGCTTCATCCCCTGAGCCAGAAGCGAGCGCACGACACGCTCGGGATTCATCCCGGCGTCGGCCGTGCGCATCTCGCCGCCGATGACGATCACGATCTCTCCGCGGACCTCCTCGTCGGCATAGCGGTCCGCCAGCGCGGCCAGCGTCCCGCCGGCAATCTCCTCGTGCAGCTTGGTCAGCTCCCTCGCGACGATCGCCTCCCGATCGCCGAAGACCTTGGCCAGATCGGCGAGGGTGCCCGCAAGGCGCACCGGCGACTCGAAGAGCACCACCGGATAGCCGCTCGCCGCTGCCTTTCCCAGTTGGACGCGCCGCTCATCACCACCGCGCTCCACGAAGCCAAGGAAAAGATACGGCCCTGGCACCAGGCCGGACGCGCTCACCGCCGCCGCGACCGCCGACGGCCCCGAAACCGGTACGACCTGATGCCCGGAGGCCCGCGCCGCAGCCACCAGCGCATTCCCCGGGTCCGCGATGGCCGGGGTGCCCGCGTCGCTGACCAGCGCGACATCGCCCGTCTCCAGCGCCGCGAGCAGGCGATCCTCGCGAGCGCGCTCGTTGTGCTGGTGATAACTCAGGGCAGGCGTACGGATGTCGAAGGCGCGAAGCAGCGTTGCCGTGTGGCGGGTATCCTCTGCGGCAATCAGGTCGACATCCCGCAGCGTCTGGATGGCACGCGGCGACATCTCCTGCAGGTTGCCGATCGGCGTGGCAACCACGTAGAGGGTGCCCATTCAGCGTCTGCTCCTGCCCGGTGCGGGCGGTTGGGGAACGGATGTTCGGGACGGTATACTCTTCCGGAACGCAACGTGCTTGCGCCCTTCGATCGGGTGCTGGCGACCGCGTGGACGAGTGCGGATCGCCATGCCATCATGGTCGCCATCCGCGCACGAAACCTCCCGCACCGAATCCTCGCTTCATGAAACGAATGGCACGCCAGTTATGAGCGATGGCTCGTTGTTCAGCCTGAGTGGCCCCGGTCTCGACATGGTCGAGGAGCCAGCCCTGCCCTCCTCGCCCACCAGCGCGCCGGGAACCGGGCCGGCGGCGCAATCCCAGTCGCTCTACCGGAAGTATCGTCCACAATCCTTTGACGAGGACGATCTCTTCGGGCAGGAACACGTCGTCAACACCCTGCGCAACGCGATCGCGCTCGGTCGTCTCGCCCACGCCTACCTCTTCTGTGGTCCGCGCGGCACCGGCAAGACCACCACGGCGCGCCTGCTCGCCAAGGCCGTGAACTGCCTCGATCCCGACCCCTACAAACGTCCCTGCAATGTCTGCGCGGCCTGCGTGGCGATCAACAAGGGCGCGACGACCGACGTGATCGAGATCGACGCCGCCAGCAATCGCGGCATCGACGACATCCGTGACCTCCGGGAGCGCGTGAAGTACGCCCCAACCCAGCTCCGCACGAAGTTCTACATCATCGACGAGGCGCACCAGATCACCGGCGCGGCCGCCAACGCCTTCCTGAAGACGCTCGAAGAGCCGCCAGCCCACACCAAGTTCGTACTCGCTACCACCGACCCGGAGGAGTTGCTCCAGACCATCGTCTCCCGCTGCCAGCGGTTCGATTTCCGGCGTATCAACCTCGACGCCATGCAGGCCTGCATCCGCAAGGTGGCACGGGAAGAGCGCATCGCCATCGACGATGACGCGGTGCTCGCCATTGCGCGTCATGCGACCGGCAGTCTCCGCGACGCACTCGGCCTGCTCGACCAGGTCGCGGTCTACCGCGATGACGCCGCGTCGGACACCACCACGGTGACGATCGACCTCGTGCGCACGGTCCTCGGGGTCAGCCGCAACGACCGGGTCGAGGCGATTGTCGGGGCACTGGCCGAGCGCGACCCCGCAACCGGGCTGGCGGCGATCGCCGCCGCTGTCGAAGCGGGCGAGGACATGCGCCAGCTCGGCCGTCAGCTGCTCACCTACCTGCGCATGCTGCTCATCCACCGGGCAGGCGGCGCCAGCGATGCGGACGATACCGCAAAGGCCCTGGCTGAGCGGTTCCAGATCCAGGAGCTCACCGACCTGGTGCGCGGGTTCGCGGAGATCGACACCAAGGTCAAGCACGCGACGCTTGCCCAGCTGCCGCTCGAGCTCGCCATCGTCGAAGGCGCTCTCCGCGGCCAGCGTCCCGCCCCACAGGCCGCCCCCATCGCACCCATGGACGCCGCACCGGCGCAGCCACGCCACGGTGTACCGCAGTATCCGGAGCCGGAACGCAATCCGTTCGATGACGATCTGGGTGGTCCGCCCCCCGTCGACGGCGAGCGCCAACCCGTCCGTCCGCCTCGCACCTCCCTGCGCGATCGCGTGCGCGGAGCACCCTCCACCACAGCCACCGCTCAGCCCGCAGGCGCCCCGACGCCGCGGGAAGACCGGCGTCCGGCCCGGCCGGAGGCGCGCCCGGAGGGTCGTCCCGCACAGGTGGACGCCCCGGCTCGCTATGGCGCAGCCCCGCGTTCCGACCCTCCCGCCCCGCAAGCCCCCACGCCTCCCCCAGCGACCGCCGTGCCGGCACCAGCCAGCCCGGCCACAGCGCCGGCGGATGCCATCAGCATCGACACGATCGTCGAGCAGTGGGTGCAGATCCGGAACGACGTAAAAGCGGTGAACCGAAGGACCGAGGCGCTCCTGCAGCAGGTCGATCCCGCCGGGATCGCGGGCGACGTGCTGGTGCTGGTCTCCCCGTATGAGTTCCATCGCAACAAGGTGAACTCGGACGAAGCGCGAACCATCGTCGAAGACGTCCTCATCCGCAGGCTGGGCCAACGGCTCACCGTCACCTGCGTGACCCGTGAGGATGCTCAGGCGATGATCGCGAAACGGAGCCCGTCCCCCACGGCGGCGACTCCGATGCCCCTCTCATCGACCGAAGCACCGGCCACGGTCAGTGCCCTTCAGCCCACGCAGGCGAAAACGGCCGATCGGCAGGAGCCAGCACGAGAAGCGGTCACACAGGCATCAAGCGATCCGGGCCAATTGCCTGCTCCGCGGGCTGAGGAATCGACGACCTCGGAGACGGCCGCCCCGTCCCCATTCGCCCCCGACCTGGACGAGACGCGCATCACCGCCGTTCGGAATATCTTCGATGCGGAAGACCTCGACGAGGACACGGAGTATGTCTAGGTGACCGGCGAAGCACCCGGCGTCGCGGGCGTTGCCAACGGACTGGCGATGGGCGACGCGACGGGGGGTGTGGAAGACTCCCACGTATGGCCCCGCCACGTCGCGATCACGACCGAAACGCCGTCACGCCCGGCGAATTGCATCTGTGCGCCGGTGCCGTCCGGGTTCTCCTGAGTCCAGAGCACTCCCTGGCTCGTCCAGGCCGGTTGGTCGACCACCTCGCCATTCGCCGAGGAGATTTCCTGCGACGAACCGTCGCGGAGGGATCGCACCCACAGGCTATGGAAACTCCAGCCATCGTCAGCCGGAGTCTCCAGCGCATAGGCCACCGACTTCCCATCGGGTGAGATCGAGAAGGTCCCCACTCGGGCAGAAGGCCCTGCCCGGCCGGATGTCGCGAGGGCGCGCGGCCGCAGCGTGTCCAGCGGAAGCAGGGAAAGCGTCCCCGGCACGGATGCTCCCTGCTGCGTGGACGTGAAGACGATGCCCGATCCGTCCGGCAGCCATGCAGCTTGTCGCACCGACCGGGTCCGCCGCTCATCCGTGCCGGGCCACAGCACGTGTGGCCGCTGATCGCTTCCAGCCAGCGACCGTGTGGCGATCGCCCGGTTCCCGTTGGCATCCACAAGCACCAGCAGAAGCTGGTCGCCCCGCGGCGATAGCCAGGCGCCAGCGACACTCCCGCTCGCCGTCGGGATGTCGATCGCCTGGCCCGCACCGATTCCCCGTGATTCGATCGGAAGGATCGAGACGGAGCGCCCGGCCACCGTCACCACAAGCCGGTCACCGGATGGCGCCCACGACAACGCCGAAGATGGCGATACCAGGCGTGCTCCGGTGCCGTCGCCTGCGGTGGCTGGGCTGGCGGCCGGGGTCGCGCGCGCCTCGGGCGATGCAGGTGACGCAACCGGGGTTGCGTCGGGGATAGCGATACCGACCGGGCCTGCGATCTGGCGGCCGTCCTTGGCATACAGCGTCACGCGCAGGGACGAGGCCGTTCCGCGCGCATCGCTGACCAACACGGCAGCCCGATCCCCGGATGGAGACGCCGCGATGTCGCGGACCACCTCACCCGGCGTGATAGCCAGTTCCACATCCGTCAGCACCGGTTCGCCCGTGCTGACGTCGACGATCGTCAGAGTCGAATCGTTCAGGATATAGGCATGGTTCGGCGCACCCCGCGTGCTGAACGGGGTCGCTGCCTCGTGGCCCGACGCCCCGCCGCTCGAAGACGACGGCCGGGACGCCGGTTCGGTGGGAGGCGCCGTTGGCGTGATCGTCCCCGGTGGCGCGGTCTTCGCGCTGCTCGCGAACTGGCGATCCTCTGGCACCTGCGAGCCGCCCGATCCGCAGCCAGCCAGGAGGAGCAGCACAACCAGTGCCGGCCCGGCGATCGAGCGGGCGCGGGCGAATCGGCGGCGCCACGCCGAAAAGCGTGCAGATCGGGTACAACTTCGCTGAACGTCTGTCCGCTGGGGCACGGAAACACGATCCCTTCGCGGTGCGAGCGGCCATCCCGGTCTCCGGGGGCCGGCAACGACGGGGCCGATGCCATCGGGACGGGAAGATGGGGGAAGGGTGATCGAGCCCGAGGCGATACCAGACCGCGACTATACCACGCAACAGACAGCCGATCTGTGCGGCATCTCGATCAATACGCTCCTGTCGTGGGAACGTCGCTACGGCGTGCCCCGGCCGCACCGGAATGCCAGAGGCGAGCGAACCTACACGCCAGAGGATATCGCGCAGATCCGGTGGCTTCGGGCCGAGACGGGACGCGGGACGCCGATCCGCGAGGCCGTCCGCATGCTGAACCAGGGAACGTCGCCCTCAACGGAGCCGGGACGCGATATCGATGATGTCATCGTTGCGCTGGATGCGGCACCCGATCCCGGCCTTGCCACCACCCCCGCTCCGGCTTCCGGGCGTGAAAATGCGGCGAGGCGCGACCTGCTGGCCGCTCTCGAGCGGCTCGATCGGACAGAAGTCGCCTCCCTCCTGTCCCGTCTCGCCCTGGAGAGCGACCCCGCTGTGGTCGCGGAGCGTATCGTGCTGCCGGTGACGGCGACGCTCATCCAGAAGGCACAATCGGAGGAGATCAGCCCGGCGACCACGATCGTCGCCCTCCGCTGGCTTCGCACGCGGCTCGGACACTGGCTCGATGTCGCCAATCCGCAACGACACGGCGCCGCAGGCGTGGTGCTCCTTGCTCCGGAGGGCGGCGATGCGGCCGAGCTTGCCGCGCTGGCGCGGGCCCTCCGCTCCGCCCGTCGGAACCACCATGTCATCGATCTTCCATCGGGCCTCCCGATGGAATCGCTGGTCGATCTCGCGCGATCGACGGGCGCAACCCGGATCGAGCTCGTCACCGACGGCGATCCGTCGTCGCCATCCGCGTCCCTGCGCGTGCAGCTCCTTCGCGACCTGCTTCCCGGCCGGGTCGGCGTCACGCTGATCTCGTCCGGCGACTCCTCACGCATAGCGGAACCGTCAATCGCCTCCTTTCCACCGGCGTCGCGGGATGTGGTTTCCGGTTCGCCAGCGCCTTGATCCTGCCGAATCGGCACGATGTGGCGGATACTTGTCAGCAAAAGGAATCGCCGGAAGCGATCTAGCTTCCCCAGTACGATGAGGTTGAGGTGGACCACACACTCCCGCCGCCAGCGCCGGATCTGGCGGCGCTCGGCACACTTTCCACGGAACAGCGCAACCCCGCCACCACGCAGATCGACACCGTCGATACGGTAACGATGCTGGAGCTCATCAACGATCAGGATGCCCTGGTCGCCGGTGCCGTTCGCGCCGAGATCCCGCATATCGCGCGCGGGGTCGATGCCATCGCCGAGCGCATGAGACAGGGCGGACGCCTCGTCTCTATCGGGGCGGGAACCTCCGGGCGCCTCGGCGTGCTGGATGCCTCCGAATGTCCGCCAACCTTCAACACCCCGCCCGAGCTGGTGATCGGCCTGATCGCGGGCGGCGACTATGCCCTGCGCCATCCGATCGAATCGGTCGAGGATCGCCCGGAGGACGGCGCCGCGGCACTCGATGACATCGGGCTCGTCCCCCTCGACAGCGTGATCGGAATCGCGGCGAGCGGGCGAACCCCATTTGTCCTCGGCGCGATGCGCCGCGCGCGGGAGGTGGGGTCCCTCACGATCGGGCTCAGCACCACGACCAACTCCCTGCTCAGCCGGGCCGTGGACATCGCCATCACTCCCGTCGTCGGCCCGGAAGTCATCACCGGCTCGACGCGCCTCAAATCCGGCACCGCGCAGAAGATGGTCCTGAACATGATCAGCACCGGCGTGATGGTCCGGCTCGGCAAGACCTATGGCAACCTGATGGTCGACGTTCAGCCGACCAACGCCAAGCTACGCCGCCGCGCCGTTGCGATCGTCCGCGATGCCGCTGCGATCGATGAGGACGCGGCGGAGTCGATCCTTGTGGCCGCTGACAACGATGTGAAGACCGCCATTGTCATGGCCCGCCTGGACGTCGGCCGGGACGACGCCAGGGCGCGGCTGCAGCGGGCGCATGGCATCGTGCGCGTGGCGCTTGGAGAACAGTCATGACCGCCCCAAGGGGACCATACCTGGTCGGCATCGATGGGGGGGGAACCAAGACGACCACAGTCGTGGTCGATGCATCCGGCAACGAAGTCGCCCGCCACACCGGGCCGACCTCCAACCCGGCAGTCATTGGCTTCGACGCCACCGCGCAGGTGCTCGACGAGGGTCTGCGGGCCGCGCGTGCGGTGCTCGGATTTGATGGGGTCTTTGCCGGGGGATGGATCGGGCTTGCCGGCGTGGATCGCCCTGGCGACCGTGAACGCCTGCTGCCCTCTCTGACCGAAAGCATCGCGGCGCCTAGGATCACGAACGACGGCGAGCTCGTCCTCTCCGGTCTCGGCGGAGGGGACGGGGTCGGCCTGATCGCCGGCACCGGCTCGATCGCCATGGGTCGCAATGCCGCCGGCGAGCGCATACGGGCCGGCGGCTGGGGACATGTCATCGGAGACGAGGGCTCGGCGTGGGCCTTCGGCGTCGCCGCGCTCAAGGCCGTGGCCGCCGAGATCGACGGCACCGGTGAGCCGACGCCCTTCACGTCCAGCCTCGTGGCGCATTGGGAGCTCGACGACCCACGCCAGATCGTCACGAGGACCTATGCGCCCGAGACCAGCAAGCGCGATATCGCCCGCCTCGCCCGCTTCACCATGCAGGCCGCAATCGACGGCTGGGAGCCATCCCTGGCGGCCGTTCGCCGGGGAGCGGACGATCTGGCTATCCAGGTATGCGCGGTCGCCCGCCGCCTTCGCATCGACGGACCACTCGACCTCGCGCTGGCTGGCGGCCTGCTGCTGAACCTGCCGTTCTACCGCGATCTCGTGCTGAAGGCCATCGCCGCGCGCCGACCGCTTGGCACTGTCGCGAACGTCACCGATCCCGCACTCTCCGCCGCCCGCGACATCGCACTCGCCCATGAAGACGAGGCCCACCCATGATGACGACCCAGGCACACGAACCATTTGCCATCCGGGGCGACCTGCTCAGCGGGACATTCCTCGACCGGGGGACCATCGTGATCGAGAACGGACGGATCAGTGCCGTCCACCGTTCCGCGCTGCGCGACGGCAACCTCCCGGAAACCGTGATCGACGCCGAGATCGTCTCCCCCGGCATGATCGACCTCCAGGTGAACGGCGCGATCGGCCGCGAGGTCGGCCCGAACCCCGCCGACATCGAGGCGATCTCGCGCTGGATGCCATCGACCGGCGTCACCGCCTGGCTGCCGACCGTCGTCACCGCCGATGCCTCGTTCTATCCGCAGGTCTTCGCGGCGTGGGAGGCCATCGATCGCGGCGCCGGCGCGGTCCCGCTCGGATACCATCTCGAAGGGCCGTTCCTCTCCCCGGAGCGGAAGGGCGCCCATCAACTGCGTTACATCGAGGCTGCAAGCGACGAGCTGTTCGCCTCCTGGCTGGGCGAGCCGTCCATCGCACTCGTCACCCTCGCGCCGGAGCGCGCCGGAGGAATCGAGCGCATCCGCGCGTTGGTCGAACGAGGCATTCTCACCAGCGTCGGGCATACGAATGCAACCTATGAGGAGTTGCGGGCTGGTCTCGATGCCGGTGCGATCAAGGCGACCCACCTGTTCAATGCAATGTCGCCCATGCATCATCGCCAGCCGGGCGCGATGATCGCCGTGATGACCGACGACCGTGTGACCGCGGGCCTGATTCCGGATGGGGTCCACTCCCACCCAGCCACCGTCCGGCTTGCCCTCGCGGCGAAAGGCGTGGACCGCATCGCGATCGTCTCCGACATGATGGAGGCGTGTGGGTATGGCCCCGGCGTCTATGGCATCGGCGGCCAGGAAGTGACCGTGGACGAGACGTCCGCCCGCCTGAAGGACGGCACGCTCGCCGGGTCGATCCTGACGATGGACCAGGCGATGCGCAACCTCGTCGCGTGGACCGATGTGACGATTCCCCAGGCCCTGCACATGGCAACCGCGGTTCCGGCCCGCCTGCTCGGCGATCCCTCGCGCGGGGCGATCGTGGCGGGCGCCCGCGCCGATCTCACGCTCTGGACCTCCGAGCTCGACGTGGCGACGACGTATGTGGGCGGGATCGTGATGGCCGACAACGAGCTGGATGTCGTGGCCGACGACCGCTGATGTCCGCCGCAACGGTCTCGGCGGCGCGATCTGATAGACTCGCCACCGGGGGATATCACCTGGCCGGCCACGGCCATTCTGGCATGTCCTCCGCATCCATAGAGCGGATTTCGCCCTGAACGACATGGGAGAGACCATGAGTCTTTCGAAGCAGGATGTCGACCACGTCGCATCCCTGGCCCGGCTGGGCCTGAGCGACGAGGAGAAGGAGACGCTGCGCGACCAGCTCTCATCCATCCTCGATCACATCGCCGTCCTCAACCGGCTCGATACCGATGCCATCTCGCCCACCGCGCAGGTGATCGAGCTCTTCAACGTGCTCCGCGCCGACGAGGTGCTGCCGTCCCTTACCCAGGAGCAGGTGCTCGCCAACGCGCCGTCATCGCGCGATGGCTTTTTCGAGGTCCGGGCCGTTCTGGGCGGGGACGAAGGGGGCAGCGCATGACCGCGTCCGAGCTGACATCCATGACTGCCGCCGAGGCCCGCCGCGCGCTCGACGCCGGCGAGATCACCTCGACGGCGTTGACCGAGGCGCATCTGGCCCGGATCGAGGCGGTCGAACCCGCCATCCACAGCTACCTGCATGTGATGAGCGACGTTGCGCTTGCCCAGGCGGCGGACGCCGACCGCCGTATCGCGGCGAGGGAGCAGGTCTCCGCACTGACCGGCATTCCCATCGCGCTCAAGGACATTCTCGTCACCACCGACGCCCCGACCACAGCGGCCTCGCGCATCCTCGACGGTTACGTCTCCCCATACGATGCGACCGTCGTCCGCAGGCTTCGCGAGCAGGGTGCGGTGTTCCTCGGCAAGACGAACACCGATGAATTCGCGATGGGCTCGTCCACCGAGAACTCCGCCTTTGGCGCCACCCACAACCCATGGGACACGTCGCGGGTGCCGGGCGGCTCCAGCGGCGGTTCGGCGGCATCCGTCGCCGCCCGGGAGGCGATCCTCTCGCTCGGTTCGGACACCGGCGGCTCGATCCGCCAGCCCGCCGGCTTCTGCGGTGTCGTGGGTCTCAAACCAACCTACGGCCGCGTCTCCCGCTTCGGGCTGATCGCGTTTGCCAGCAGCCTCGACCAGATCGGCCCCTTCACCCGCACCGTGGAAGATGCCGCCATCGCCCTGGAGGCCATCGCAGGCCAGGATCCGTTCGACTCCACGTCTGTCCCGGCCGCGGTGCCCAACTTCCGGGCCGGGCTGCGGGCCGACTTGCAGGGCGTCCGTGTCGGTGTGGCACGCGAGTACACCGTGGACGGCATGGAGCCTGGCGTCGACGCCGCCGTGAAGACTGCCATCGCGCAGATGCGGGACCTCGGGGCGGAGATCGTGGAGGTTTCGTTACCGCACACGGAGTACGCGCTCGCCACCTACTACATCACCGCCCCGGCCGAGGCGAGCGCCAATCTCTCCCGGTTCGACGGCGTGAAGTACGGCCTTCGCCTGGACGAGGCCACGCTGCAGGAAACCTACGAGCGCACACGTGGTGCGGGGTTCGGCGCCGAGGTGAAGCGGCGGATCATGCTGGGGACCTACGCCCTGAGCAGTGGGTATTACGACGCCTATTACGTCAAGGCGCAGAAGGTTCGCACGCTGATCAAGCAGGATTTCGACCGGGCATTCGCCGAGGTCGATGTGATCGCTGCGCCGACCTCACCGACGGTGGCCTTCCCGCTCGGCTCGCGCATGAACGATCCGTATCAGATGTACCTGGCGGACGTCTTCACGATTCCGTGCAACATGGCGGGCATTCCGGGGATCTCGCTTCCTGGCGGCTTCAGCGAGGGACTTCCAGTCGGTTTCCAGCTGCTCGGCAGGGCTTTTGACGAGGCGACCCTGCTCGGCGTGGCGCACGCCTACGAGCAGGCGGCTGGCTGGTATCGCCAGCTTCCGGAACTCGGGGCGGTGGCGTCCTGATCTCCGGAGCCGGGGACAGTCCACGCCCAATTGGGGAACTGTTCCCGGCCCCGGATTTCGGCGGTCGAGGTTGACGCTCCGGAACGAGTCTGGTAGATTTACCCCCGGTCCGGAGAAACGGGCCGACCCGCAGCAATGGGCCGCTAGCTCAACGGCAGAGCAACTGACTCTTAATCAGCAGGTTCAAGGTTCGAATCCTTGGCGGCTCACCACCCACCAAACCGGCGAAAGCTGAATCCAGACCGGGGTTTCGACCCACTGACATGGCAATCCGCAGTCAGTGGGTTCT
>Ga0164243_10014094_pt1 | contig 11157 bp, 9 predicted proteins | sample OricompcompostOP_FD_108781 | JGI IMG/M metagenome (GOLD analysis project Ga0164243, IMG submission 108781) | Organic Plus compost microbial communities from Emeryville, California, USA - Original compost - Organic plus compost (OP) | ecosystem: Engineered > Solid waste > Mixed feedstock >... | reverse complement strand
TTTTTCTCCTGCAACGTTCATGTTCTTCCCAGCCTCGTTCAATGCTGTTCGCTCACAAAGAGAGGTGCAGCATTAGCCTCAAAAGGGCACTTTCCCCCGCACATTTGCACCGCGAACTCGGATAGTGTTTGCTTCCGAGCCAGGTCACGGTCGTTGCTTCATAAGTTCGTATTGCTTGGTTGATGGTTGGGAGATGAGCTAGAGCAGAAACAGCCAAGTCTACGCGAAGGATTGAGTCCTGCAATTCAAAAATAGACTCATTCACTTCAGAAAAAAAAAAAAATATGTACTGCGTAGTATCAGCCCTCGATACCTCGATTGTAGCATGAACTCTACCCCATCCTATCAAGACCCGCCCAGATATGTGTTCATCGGGTCAGATCAATGGGATCAGACTGCCCATCCAATACTGCGTGTGTTCGAGGTGTGCGTATGAAAGAGGAATACGAAGGAGGCTCAGAGTAGCAGGTACTTCCGTGTGTATGCGTGTGTTGTCTCCGAAGTACGTACTTCGTAGTCCTTTCCTTCCCTTCGACTTCGCAGAGTCCAACCAAATCTTGACCAAGCCCCACAGTAATTGAAACGGCAGTAGCAACAGGAGGAGGTATTTACCTTGGAGTCTTGGACGAACAATGCCTGGTCTACGAAGTCGTCTGGCCAGGCTGTGGCGTTAATAACTAGTGCAGCCCTGGTGTATTACTATGGAGGACACTAAAATGCCCAAAAATTTAGGTGCGAAGGGATGTGGGCTTCTTTGGGAAATGTCAAGAGAGACAAATGAAGCGGATTTTGATATCTTCCCTGGATGGGACCCTGGGCCATTTTATTACATACCTCGTGCGACTTGGTCGTGGGGAGAGGAGGTACTTGATAATTACGAAGTATTACTCTTGCAAATGTATACGAAGTAAGGAAAGTACTGCGAAGTATGCGAAGTACGAAAGGGGACTTCGGAAGGTACGGTTATTCAGAGCAAAAAAGTACGTGGTACAATTGTACCAGAAGTACTCACATCCTTTGATAAATTTCATGTGTGATGAAAGGAGGACTGAAGGTACTCCAATTATCGCGTATTACCTCTCAACTGGCCCTCTACATTATTATCTTGCCTCAGTACCTTGCAAGGTATTTTCCTTCCTCCTCACAATTACTCGCCCTGGCTGGTCCTCGCGTCGCCCCCCAAATTCGTGCGATTCCCGGGCTCGTGTGGCGTTGCGAGACAAGAAACACTGACCAGTGTGTGAGAGCCCCAAATTAATAGGCTACGACCTTGCTCAGCTCAACCAACGCCCATTTGCCAGCGTCACTTGCTCTGCAAGAAACCTCATCCATTTGTTATGACGGTCCACTCATGTCCAAGGCCAGCTCATCAATGATCCCACGCCTAAACAACCCCCCGCCGCTTGCATGGTCCTTCAACTCCTAATACCCCCATCCCGCAAGCCTGCCTAACGGATGCCAGGGTCAGAATGGAGGCTGAAATTCGAGACGAGGACTATCGATTGGGACCCTCGGCCATCGATGATCCCCTCGCCGCCCAGCATCACCGACCATCCCAACTCCAGCAGCAATACCAACTACACACGCACACGCACTCACACCCGCACCAGCTCCACCACTACAACCAGCGCCTGCACGAGCACGAGCACGAGCACGAACGCGAGCAGGCCTACCCCGATTATTCTAGCCACCATCGCCAGCACTTAGGCCAATCCGACGATCCCCGATTACACTCGTCGTTTCTTGACCCGGCTTTTCCACCTCATCCGCGTTCACCCCCTTCCAGCACGGCCCAACCTACCCAAATCGCCTCACCTGTTAGCAGGTACACCGATACCAATTCGAGCGCCTTCACCGCCAATAATCTAGCCTTGACTTCACTAGATCCTCATGACTTCTATAGGAGTTACCAAGCTGTGGATACTGGTGCACTAGCTGCCCGCGAAGAAGAAGTCCCAATGGCGACTACAGCCTCTTCGCGAACCGACATCTCACCCTCTCAGTCAACTCCTAGCCATCCGTCCTCCCGACATGCTCCGGCCGCCAACGGCTCTCGTACCCCCCTCCGCCAAAATCTACGCTCCGTCTCCGCCCCTCTCGGCAATGATCGCCCTCCGCTTAGTCTTCCCAAGGCGGGCTCGGCAGGCCAACCCAGCGTCAAGGACCTGAGGAAAAAGTTTGATCAGGGCACCTCACCGTCTATGATTCCTCGACCGCCTGCTCGTTCCTCGTTGATACACCGTCCTACGTACTCATCCAGGAGTAGAGCCACGACGCCGACAACCGGGCTAGCCAGACCTAGCCAAGCCTCCAGCACCACCTCCTCTAGGTCCACTGGCGCAAGAAACCAATCGTCAACAACCGATCTGGGCCGCTCGAGCGGGTCGAGGTCATCTCAGACCGGCGGTGGACAATCGTTTGCTAGCCGGATCAACAAGCCCAAGTCTAGTGCTTCCTCCAAATCCCTAAACGCAAAGCCTATGACCCAAACCTCCCGCCATCAATCCTCGGGCTCTTCGCCTTCGTCTGCCGTCTCGCATTCACGGAACCCTTCTCACTCTTCGCAACCCATATTATTTGGCGAGATCCTCCCGGAACAACGCGACACGCTGGCGTTAGGCTACGGTATAGAAGACGCCCTTCCGCGGCAGCCCTCGGACGTCGAATCCGACTCACGGCGGCAGGCTCTCCCCGATTCGGGAGATGCCGCCCCAGACTCTCCAACCGACTGGTACCGACCTGAGAAAGCGACCTCCAGCAGTGAACCTTCTGCCCGTTCTACGTCAACGCTACACCCCGACCAGCAAGATGGTAGCAATAATGCTCTGCCCCCTAGCTCTCCGGGCTCCCGTCATCGACCGACCTCACCCGCTGTCAAACGACCAGGATCGAGCCGACGATTCAACAGCATATCTAGCGATGCGGGTCTGCCCCCATCCGGCCTGCCTTCTCCGAGTTTTAGGCGATCCTACGACTCAAAATCCTCATCCAGGGCTGGGACACCTTCTGGAAACCGAGCGAAAACCCCGACAGAACCGCGTTCCGGTCGGAAGCAGCCGCCCCGGAATATCATTACCCCAATCAACACTACGAACAATAGCACTAGACTTAGTGCGATCATATCGACACCGCCGCCTAAACTCTCACCACCCCTTAGAAGCTCTAGACCCAGGCAGCCCGTGTCAGTTGCTACCACTGCGAGTTCTAGGTTGAAATACGCCGACCGCACACCAAAGTCGCCGAATAAGCAGTCTTGGAAATCGCCATCAGCGAGTGATGACAAGAGTACACGGAGGAGGAAACCATCTGTTGGCAATATTGACTTTGAACAGCGAAGGGAGCACGTCAAATTAGCCTATCGAAAGTCCATCCGACAGTCTAGAATCCAAGATGCGAAGCGAGCAGCGAAGAATCGACCGAGCGACGAAGTCGAAGTTGTTCCGGAGTCAGAGGCGACTCCAACCTCCGACCAGCCCACGATTACGTTATTAGACGGCACACCGACAGACGTCCCATCTCTGAAGCTCGTGCCCGATGAATCGATAGAACCTGGCGATACCAGAGAGTCGCGGGACATCATCCTGTTTGACAAGGATATTCCCGATGCGACCGCTGACTCTCCCACTCTGGGAATCCCTGGCAGTTTCCCCGCTATGAGTCCGCCACTTGGCTCCGACGAGATAGCTCCTCCATCCGCAGTATCGACAACTTCTGATATGACCGAGTTCGATAATGAACCTCAGACCGATCTGGACATACAACTCTCTTCCGCAGCAGCAGTTATCGGGGGCGATGATGCTTATCCAAATAATGCAGTTGCGGATGCGGAAACTCGCAACATTCAGGATGAGGACAATCTCCCTACGCCCGCCAGGGCCGAATACCAATACCCATTTGAGGAAGATGAAGGGAATCTAAACGAAGATCAAATTAACGAGAACACCAATCTCCCCGAGGAAATGGTGGTAGAGATAGGTCTAGATATCATGGACACCCCTACACTGCCGCCTGAAGACATGGTAGCCCGCGTCGAATTCGAACAGCCTTCCGTGCCCGGTGCCTTCAAGGACGACTACGAGGTTTCTCCCTATGCTCCAGACTCTTACGAGACCAGAGTACGTGTATTGAGGCGTGAGTCTGACATGTCTCAGTTCACTGGATCGCAACATAGCCATGCGCCCTTTCCAGCCTACGACTACGAGGAGCGGGGATATAGTCTCGACCTTGAGGCCCGGGATGTTCTTAATAACATCCACCACGGTGGCGAGGATTCGCTTACGGATGATGCTTGCTCTGCGGAGGCTCAGGAGGACGGCGACAATAACGAGGCTTATTATTCCCCCCAGGCGTACCTAAGGAACGGCGCTTCATCTAACCGAGCATCGACTTGCGAATCATTTGACGCTTCCCATTCCGACGAGCATCATGCGGCGTTGACGGCAAGCGGGCTTGGTATTAGACGGACTCCTGATCCGGGGCAAATGCTAGGAGTCCCTTCCATGCTCATGTCTGGCAACCGGTCGAGTCAACACTCAAGTTGGACGGACTTTTCTATTGATAGCAGTGAGCCCTCCGACGGCGTTGCGCCAAGATCGTCGAGAAATCGGCTCGACCCATCACCCTTACCCAAGCACGCCACCAAGTTCCCCGACGAGGACCTGATCGCCGGGAGCCCTCAATTATCGGCAAGAGATGATGCACATCTCGCCTCCGTGGAAGACACAGATGGAGATGAGCAATCCTACACTATCAGCCATCAACTGCCCGAACTGGACACGGGCGAAGGATTCGAGATCCCGTATCTGGCCCAGAAGCCCATAGAAGAGGAAGAGGAACCACCCCAGCCAGGGGCTACGGTGCCGCTACCCGCTCATGAACCGCCGCCGATACCAATCGTCGAGAGCGAAGTGCGTCAGACGCCTGCGAGCAGCCTCTACGAACAGCCTGGTAGTACCCTGGTTGGTTCTCAGCGCGAAAGTGAGGAGTTTACGCTTTCGCCCTCGGTTCGTGAGTCTATGCACCGACCATCTTTTGATCATTCCGGAATAGGTCAACAGGCAGATACAGTCGATGATGTCAGCACTATTGCCGGCACGGAAAGACACGAACGGTCCAGCAAGGAGAGGCATCGTCTCGTCCAACGACGAAACGTACTTAAGGAACTTGTTGACACAGAGGCCATCTTCGTCCGCGACATGAACGTCGTCGAGGAGATATACAAGGGTACGGCGGAGGCTTGTCCGAAGCTTGATGACAAGACAATCAAGTTGATATTCCGGAATACGGACGAGATTATCGCATTCCATACGGCATTCCTGTCCCAGCTGAAAGAGGCAGTTGCTCCGGTATATCAACTTGCAGGCAGGAAATCCCCGCCTCCTGGGGAGGACTCCAGGGCGTCGGAGGTGACGATTAATTCATCAGGCAGCCACTCCACGACTAATGAGCCAGACGACGAAAAGGATCGCCTCGTCGCACTCGGTCCCGTATTCAAAGCGAACATCGACATGATGAAGGCGGCACATGAGGGGTTCCTCAGGAACAGCGACCAGGCTGCCAAGAGGCTCATTCAAATTCAGCAAGATCGAACAGTCAACGTCTGGCTTACCGAGTGTAATGAGGTAGCGAAAGATCTAACGGCAGCTTGGGACTTGGATTCCCTCTTGATCAAGCCCATGCAGCGAATCACCAAGTACCCGAATCTCATCATTACCCTCCTCCAGCATACCGCCGAGGATCACCCCGACCGTGCAGCGCTAGTGGGCGCCAAGGAAGCCCTAGAGACTGCCATTATCGAAATTAACAAGACAAAGAAAAACTTTGAGCTTGTCGGCCAGATAGTAGGCCGAAAGCGAAAAGAATCCGACGTAAAGGCCGGCTTCGCCAGGGCTTTCGGCAAGCGCGTCGACAAACTGCAGGCGTCCAATAACCGCCCGGCCGAGGATGCCGCATACGTCAAGCTGCGCGAGCGGTTTGGCGATGATTATCTCCGGCTTCAGGTAGTCCTCCGAGATGTCGAGTTTTACACGCGCCAAGTAACTTCGTACGTTCACGAGTTTCTTCAATATCTGTCGTCCATGGAACTTGTCATGAGATTGCAGGCGAGTCCATTCCCGGAGGTCGAGAGCAAATGGGTCCGGTTCAATGTGTCCATGAGAGACATTGAAAAGGTTGCATTGGAGAATCATGTAAGTCTTACCCCCTTTGAAAGCAAAGAACGCCCTGGTATTCGCATTCAAGCACCCTGGTCAACACATGCCGCTTTCACGTTTTTACACACGCAGAAAGAAAAATGGATTTCCCTTCAGCTCGATACATTCTTGTGGCGTCCATGCGAAACTGACGGACAAATGATGATAGCTCTCACGGGTCAGGAAAAACGTGATTGAACCCTTCGAGATGGTGATCAAGTCCTACGGAAACCCATCTCTTGCAATGAAGAAACGGGCGAAACGTCGGCTAGACTACGAAAGGGCGGAACAGCTCAAGAAGAGCGGGAAGACTATTGACTCGAAGCTAAAGGAGCTTGTAGAGCAATACGAGGCTCTCAACGACACCCTGAAGAAGGAACTCCCCAAACTGTCGGAGCTCACGGTCAAGGTTGGCAACATCTGCTTAGCGAACTTGGTGAACTTGCAGGTGGAATGGTATTCCATTTGGAAGGAGAAGGTCAAGATGCCACTTGAGGGCTGCGACGAGGTGCCGGAAATCAACCATATTATCTCGGCCTTCCAAGGAGATTACCAGTTCGCGCTTGATGCTGTATCAGCGATCGGCATTGTCAACCCGTCGTGCAAACCAAGGACATCTCAGTCAACGAGAGCGAGCACGGACGAAAGCATCACAAAGATTCGCCCACGACCAACAGAGCTGTCGCTCCGAGGCAGGGGCCCTTCGGTTAACGGCGACGGTCCACCCAGTCTGCCGACGCCTGAATTTGCAGGCAACAACAGTGCTGGCAGCTTCACGATCTCGCCAACAAGCGTTACCCTTCCCAGCCCGCACCAATACTACTACCAAAACTACTATACGGGCACCAATGGATATCGCGGTGGCGGTGTTTCTCCTATTACTCCGGACGTTTATGGCGCTTCGCGATCGCACACTACTGGGGTTACAGCCCGTCCAAGCACCGGGCGGAGCTTCGATTCAGTTGGAGTGCCGAGACAAAGTTGGGAGTCTAATAACGCCAACAACGTAAGGGATTCGAACTCGACCTCATATAATGTGACATATCCCGGATCGGACGGTCCTCGGCGCTTCTCTGGACTCTTCCATTCGGCACTGCCACTACCGGATGAAACAGAAGAGAGCCAAAGATCCTCGCGGGCTTCGTCAAGAGAACGGCCAGCAGCATCGGGCGGGTACAATATTCTCTGGCTTGCAGCCTCGCTCTTTGAGTTTCACATTGAAACCACCAAGCACGAGGCGGGGTACCCCTACCTCGTATATGAGGCTGGTGAGGTAAGTTGCACGAATCTCGGCGGAAACGAGAACTTCTCTTCTGTTGGTGTCATGAACGCAGTCCCTTTTAACTAACTGCAATCACTTGCATCCAGATTTTCGATGTCATAGCGGAAAAGGGCGAATTGTGGCTCGCAAAGAATCAAGACGACGCTCGGGAGCGAGTTGGATGGATTTGGTCGAAACACTTTGCGAAGCTTGCCGATTCTTAGATGATGATAATAATCTGATATACCAGGGGAGAACGGGACAAAACCGGCGAGAAGAAGAGCCATTCCCTCGGCGCCACCTCGACCACCGACACAGGTGGGTATATAAATGGAAGGTAACGCGACAACAAGATGGGATACAGTCCAGTCCAGCCCTCTCGCCGTTCCTCGGCTACACATCAACGACGCCGGTCTTCGGAGACGAGCCAGCCAGCAGGACCCAGGAAAATTCTTCATCATACACGATCATGCTCTGATACGCCCCGTACATCCATCTCTTTTACACATTCATATATGTACACACGCACCCTCTCGCCTTTTCTCTCTCTCTCTCTCTCTCTCTCTCTCTCTCTCTCTCGCGCCCAACTAGATGAGGCGTCGCATGGGAATTGAATTGAACCCAGGCAGCAATTCCTAGCTTAGGTTTCGCCTCTACGTACCTCCCCTCCAAATCGCCGTTTACCTTGCGGGAGAACCATACGGTCTTGTATCGGATTGGCATGGATTGTTATAGCATGAATGGGCTATTTTCTTTTTTATTTATTTTTTGGGCCAATGGACGGACGCAATGAACGGTGGATAGGACATCCTCAAGACAGGACAGCGGCGTTGTGTTAGTTTTTGTTTTAACTTTATTCGCTTCTCCTTCTCTATACCCCCTCTCCACATCCACACTGAGTGTGAGTGGGTTAGGAACGGCCTTTTGTGTAACTTGTCTATTCCCACGATACTTGAATGTTTACTTTTCTTCTCCATCATCTTTTTATTCCCGCTTAGCTTGTTGGGTTGCTTTACAAGCCCTGGTATTGAGACGGGGAAGTTTTCAGGAATTTCATGTAGAATAAATAGGCACGGACTACCTCAGTAGGAGAGTTTAGAAGGAAAGAAGGCAATGGATTTTCCACTCTCAAAATTTTGCATTACTTGGTATACATGTTATTTGAGCTGATACGGGTACTGTTCTTCTGTCCGTCTATTCTGTCCTATCCAGTACTTCGCCAGGAAAACGCATCGGACGTGTAAGACATGGCTCTTGAGCTGCTCGGTTGGAAGTTCTTGCCATAGACTCGCCTATAAAGCATGTGGCGAGGGGTCGAGATATCTCGAGGAAGGTGCGGGAGGGCGAGAGGTGAATCCGGGAAGGTGCGGGAGGTGTGGGGGGTGCATGTGGTGGGGAAGGTGTTGAAGGAAAGGTGTAGACGGAAGCCGGAGGGCGCTCTTTCCCTTGCCTGCCCGGCTTAGATTGCCGCACGAGTTACGACTTCCTCCATTTGTCTAGGAGGAGAGCAGCTGAATTGCATGTGAGAGATTTGGGATATCATTGGAAACGGGAATTTTGTGCCCAGTATTTAATGGAATGGGAATAGAGCTTCGAAACGGAGGGATTCTTAGAATTTTTATCATGGACGCCATCGAAATCCAGTGTTTTTAGCCAATCCCAGAACCCACATCTGTGACCCAAAAGGAACCATTAGCTGTCAGCTCCGAAGCTCCTCTTACCCCACGCTCCATTGTCGATCTCCAGCCCCATCAATGCTTATTCAATTAATGCCAATGATACTCGGGTAGTGTTAGAAGGACCATCTCGGTCTCCTCTGAACCAAACGAGCCAAAGCATCGCCACCTCCAAGACTCTCCTCCTCGCCCTCCACCCCACCACCGATCCGTTGCCGCCAACCCTCCGCTGCCATGTCCGCCACCAAGGACCTCCTCGTTTGGATCGACTGCGAGATGACAGGCCTCGACCCCACCACTGACACCATCCTCGAAATCCACTGCCTCATCACAACCCCAACCCTCGACCTCCTCGACCCGGCCGGCTACACAGCCACAATCCACCACCCATCCTCGATCCTCTCCTCCATGTCCCCCTGGTGTCAAACCACCCACGCCGCAACGGGCCTCACCCCCGCCGTCCTGGCCTCCACCACCACCGCCGAACAAGCCGCCTCCGGCCTCCTCTCCTACATCCGCCGCTTCGTCCCCGAGCCCCGCACGGCGCTGTTGGCGGGAAACACCGTGCACATGGACAAGATGTTCCTCATGAGGGAACCCTACGCGCCTGTTATCGAGTACCTGCATTATCGTATTTTTGATGTCAGTGCTATCAAGGAGGCTGCGAGGAGGTGGTGCTCGGAGGATGTGGTGGTGCGGGTGCCGGTGAAGAAGGGGGGTCATAGGGCGAGGGATGATATTTTGGAGAGTATTGAGGAGGCGAGGTATTACATGGAAAACATCTTTGCGCCAGCCGGCAAGGGAACGAAGGCGGCGAAAAAAGAAACGGCGTAGAAGAAAGTTGGCATATTGCGAAAAGTCCAGCGTGTTTAGAAACATGTGTACAACTAGATATAGACTTATAGACCCAGAACCCATCATCCATGTACATGCCCAATATTACCAAAACTCTTGGATGCTTTATATCGTCTTCCCTGCGTCCCGTTTGTACCATTTAGAAAACTAGGTGTTTTACAGAATCCCTTTCCCAAGCATAAATTGTACGCTCCACCTTCTATGACCCTCATTTCCTACTGCTTACTTCACATGCCTCAATCTACTCGTCATGTAGGCTGAAACCAACGTCGTCATAGCTCCAATAAACAAACACACCGAAATGGCATTGAACCCCTCCATATCCGGCTGATCAATAGACTCCGTCGACTCCTCGCTCTTACCAGGCTCCATGAGCGCAAAGACGATGCCCGACATGACGGCGCCCATGAATTGCGGAATCGTTGTGTAGATGTTGAGAATGCCAAAGTAAATGCCCGAGAGCTCGCCCGATGCTGAGGTGCGCGGTGTTGGTGATGATGAGGACGACGACGCTGAAGCGTATGAGTTTGTGTGTGAGGGGTTGTGGGAGTTGGCCTGAGATGGCAATGGGGAAAGCATCGGCCGTGATGCTGATTGTACGTCCGCTGGGGAGAAGGTTCCGGGGGAGGGCGTAGGGCTCTTCGACCCCGACGGGTGACGGTGGTGATGTGTCATGGGTAATATATCGGAGTTGCCGCTGAGACGGTTGACCTCGATGCCGAGGAACGTTGGCGGTGCCCATTGCGTCATGGCCCAAGGACTTCGCTCAAGTTAGTTTACTTAACAAACTAAAAATAGCAAGATATCCGCGGCGGGAGACTACTACTCACATTCCACACGAGGCAACGAGGACGGTAGCAAACTTGTAGCTCGTCGCAAACGGCGCCATGGACATGGCAGCAGAGAACCCTAGGTGACCTAGAATCCACGCCGTCAAAAGGTCAGGTTTCAGCGCCTCGAGACGATTAAGGGTCGCAGCGAGGCGCCTTGGCGGCCGAGGGGTAAAGTCCGTGTCTTGTGGGGAGCTGATAAACAAGGGCAGGATAAAAGAGCTGGCAAAGGTGATGAGAGAGTAGATGACGAGGGACGAGCTGCCGATCCTGCCAATCTCGCTGAGAGGGTCTCGGGATGCGCGTTCCTCTACGGTGAGGTCGTAGCGGAAATACGTCTCGCC
>Ga0164243_10014093_pt1 | contig 11157 bp, 8 predicted proteins | sample OricompcompostOP_FD_108781 | JGI IMG/M metagenome (GOLD analysis project Ga0164243, IMG submission 108781) | Organic Plus compost microbial communities from Emeryville, California, USA - Original compost - Organic plus compost (OP) | ecosystem: Engineered > Solid waste > Mixed feedstock >... | reverse complement strand
GCGTTTGTGATGATCGATAGCGCGGGCGTGAACGGTGTCATAGAGCAATGTGCCGCCCGCGGTATCGGCATGGTCACCATCTATTCTGACGGGTTTGCCGAAGCCGGAGAAGAAGGCCAGCACAAGCAGCAGATATTGAATGAAACGGCCAGGAAACTGGGCGTACGCGTGCTCGGTCCCAACAGTATTGGCCTGGCCAATGTACATAGTGGTGCGGTGATATCGGTCAATGCCGCGTTCGAAATGGAAAATCTTGTTCCCGGTGATATCGGTATCATCTCGCAAAGTGGTTCGATGATGGGATCGCTCATGTCCCGGGCGGCAGCACGTGGGTTTGGCTTTTCTCATTTGGTATCGGTCGGCAATGAAAGCGATATTACCGTTGGCGAAATTCTGGATGCCATGGTCGACGATGATGCGACGAAGGTGATCCTGCTGTTCCTGGAAACCCTGCGCGATGCGCCGACACTTGGCAGGGCGCTACAGCGGGCACGGGAAGCAGGTAAGCCGGTCATTGCCTACAAGCTCGGGCGTTCTGAACAGGGTGATGCCCTATCTCAATCTCATACCGGTGCAATCGCGGGAAATGACGCCGCTGTCGACGCCTTTTTCCGGGCCTATGGGGTCATTCGTGTAACGATGCTGGAGGCGCTTTTTGAAGTGGCGCCGCTGGCGGCGCGCTATGCCAAGCTGCGTCCTCAGAACCATGGCGATGAACCGGTAAGGCTGGCCGTCATTACCACTACAGGCGGGGGCGCCGCGACGGTGGTGGATAACCTCGGGCTGCGTGGCTTTGTTGCGGTAGCGCCGCCTGCCCGATTCGTATCACATATGGCATCGCGCGGATTGAACCTCAGGCAAACGCCTGTGATTGACTTGACGCTGGCGGCCAGCAGCGAGCAGTATCAGGACTTGCTGCAGGAAATATTGCAGACCGATTGGTGTGATGCAGTGCTGTGTATCGCAGGTTCTTCTGCGCAATTTCATCCGCAATATGTCGTGCAGCCGATCCTGAATGCGGTCAGTACAGAACACGGCAACAGGAAACCGCTGGTGGCGTTCCTGTCCCCGGAAGCCACTGCCTCGCTGCAATTGCTGCAGGAGAACGGCATCGCAGCTTTTCGCACGCCCGAATCGTGCGCCGACGCGCTGGCGGCATTTTTTGTACCCCAGGAAAACACACAGTCCGAACAGGCACAGCCCGTGCAACTGCCCGCAGACTGCCCGGCAACAGGCAATCTGAGCGAACCCGAAGCCATGGCGCTATTCCAGAACCTGGGAATTGATACTGTGCAGTACGACATGGTACAACCGCAAGCTGCGGCGCACACGATCGACTATCCTGTTGTCCTGAAGGTTGTATCCAGAGAAATTCTTCATAAAACCGAAGCGGGCGGCGTTCGGGTCGGTATCGATTCGGATGAAGCGCTGGCGCGCGCGCTCGACAAGATGGCAGACGATGTCAAGACTCATGTGCCTCAGGCCGCGATTGACGGTTATATGGTGCAAAAAATGGAGGGCCGGCTGATTGAGTTGCTACTGGGATATCGCGATGATCCATTGGTCGGTCCTACGGTCATGCTGGGCGCCGGTGGCATTACCGCAGAATTGATGCCTGATTTCTCGCTGCGCCTGGCGCCTGTCAATGAGCAGACAGCATGGCAGATGATACGCGAGGTCAGGCAGACCCAGCTGGTTCGCGGCTATCGGCAACTGCCCGAAGGAGATTGTCAGGCCCTGGCGCGCGCCATTGTCGCTATTTCCCGTCTGGCGTTGATTGAATCTCAGCCGGTCCTGGAAGCGGAAATCAATCCGCTGTTTGTTCGCCATGACGGGGTGGTGGCAGTAGATGCGGTCGTTCGTCTGCAGAAAAAATCACAAACGAAATAAAAGGAGTGATCACAAATGTGATCGGCAATAAGATGCAGCGCGAAAAAGGAACACCGCCGGCGCTGCGGTGTTTCTGCGTCTGCCTTATTGCCCGGTGAAATTGGCTTCGCGCTTCTCCCTGAACGAATCGATACCCTCCTGGTAATCGCTGGTGCAATGAATCAAGGGCTGGATCATGGCTTCGTATTCCAGAAACTGATCAAAGCTGGGCGACAGGGAAAATTGCAGCATTTTCTTGGCCATGCCCAGGGCGAAGGTGGGCTGCTTTGCCAGCCTGGCGGCATACTCCAGGGCATGCTGTTCAAGCACTTCGTCCGGTACCACCTCGTTGATGATCTCCAGCGCCCGGGCTTCGTCGGCCGAGAAAAAGCGCGTGGTAAAGATCAGTTCTTTCGCTTTGGCATGGCCGATCACGCGACTCAGCAAAAATGCGGCACCGGTGTCGGGCGCCAGGCCACGGCGCGCGAAAATGCACGAAAAACGCGCGTTTTCACTGGCAATGGTCAAGTCGCATGCCAGCACCATGGACAGTCCCATGCCCACGGCCGGACCGCGAACTACGGCAATGACTGGCTTTTCGATCGCGTACAGCTTTTTGATCATCGAATGGGTATGCGCCTGCAGACGCGATCGCGAATCCACAATGCTCAGATGCCCCATGCCTGACACATCCGCGCCCGCGCAAAAACATGCGCCTTCACCCTCGAGCATGACGGCGCGCACCGATTTGTCCGCGTTGGCCCGGTCAAAATAATCTGCCAGCTGCAGTCGCATGTCACCGCCCAGTGCATTTTTCCGATCAGGACGGTTGATTTTGATTCTTGCAATCGATCCGTCCTGAGTCCATTCAATATCTGCCATATCAGCCTCCCGCCGCGGTCGCAGTGTGACAAGCCGGTGTTGCCTGATCCGGCACGATCGTTTTTTTGACGATCAGGCTATCGACGACCGCCACGCCTTGTCCTTCGGGATAGACAATGACCGGATTGAAATCCAGTTCGTCGATATCTTGATGGGCATCGTTCAGCAAGTGCGATGTCGCCACCAGCAGTTTGGCCAGCGCGTCAACATCGCTGGCCGCTTCCCCGCGCGCGCCGCGCAGCAGACTGCTGCCTTTCAATCGGTCGATCATGGCACGGGCATCGGCAAGCGCAAGGGGAGCCGGCGCCAGCGTGACATCGCGCAGTATTTCGACATAGATCCCGCCGAAACCCAGCATGACCATGGGGCCGAAATCCGGATCCATGATGCCGCCTACCATCAGTTCGCGGCCTGGCGGCATCATTTTCTGCACAAGTACGGTGTCGATCGACGGATCATCCGCATAGTGGCGGGCGTTGGCAACGATCTGTTCAAACGCCTGCGCAACCTGTGCGTCGGTGGCGAGCGAGAGCGCCAGCGCACCGGCTTCGGTCTTGTGAGGTACCCGATCCGAGATCACCTTCAATGCGACTGGGTAACCGATGCGCTGTGCCTGCGCAACGGCCTGGCTTGGTGTTCTGACCAGCGCTTCGGCAGGACGGGCGATGCTATAGGCGTCCAGCAATGCGTCCGTGTCGGAGAGCAAGTCGCGGTGATAAGGAACGGCGGTCGTAGCGCGCTGCGGTTGCCCGGTTGCAGACGATGCATGACGACGGCGCTCCAGAAAATCGCTGTAATCGGCCAGTTTGTTCATGGCACGGGCGAAGACCGGTAAGTTCAGCTGTGCGCTGCCGGCCTGCATCAGGATGCGCCGGGCACTGTCGTGCGGGGTTCCGGGAGAGAGGAACAGCATGGGTCGGCTCATGTCGGACAGCAGCGCACTCAGTGGTGCTTTGATCTGACCAAGTCGCTCCGGCGACACCAGGGATACGATGACCAGCGCAATATCGATGCCTTCGGTACCCGCCACTTCTTTCAGGATGGCCATCAGGGTAACGCCGCCATCCTCTACGACCGACGCGGTCACGTCTACCGGGTTCTCCGCAGAACCATAGTCCGGAATAATACTGCGCAAATGCGCCTTGAACTCAGGGTGCAGTTCGGGCACGGACAGTCCGGCCTCTTCGCAGATATCTGCTGCCCACCCGCCGGCGCCGCCGGAAGTGGTAATGATGGCAACCCGCTTGCCTTTGGGCAGGATGCCGCCGCTGACGACCGACCCCAGGGCGATCATTTCTTCGGGGTCGTCGACGCGAATCACGCCGTATCGGGAAAAAATGGCGTCATAGGCCATATCGGAGCCGGCCAGATGCGCAGTATGCGATACGGTGGCGCGTTGTCCGGCTGTCGACTTGCCGACTTTGGCCACAATAATGGCTATGCCGGCCGCCGCCGCTTTCTGCGCGACGTCGACAAACCTGGCCGGGTTCTTGAATCCTTCCAGGAACAGGAGAATGGCCCGGGACGATCCTTCCTCAATCAGGTAATCGATGACTTCGGCGCACTCGACATCCGCTTCATTGCCGGTGGACACCAGGTGGCCAATTGGCAAATAATCCGCGCAAGCGCGGCTGTAAAGCGCAAACGCCATGGCGCCCGACTGGGACACGATGCTCACATAGCCCTGCCTGGGGCCCTGCGCCTTGACCGGCGAACTCATTTGCATGGTCGGACTGAAGGTGGCAATCACACGGTTGATCGTATCAATGAATCCTTCGGCATTGGGTCCCAGCACGCGCAACCCGGTGCGTTGCGAAAATTCGGCCACCTGGTCCTGCAGGCGGGAACCGACTGGATCGGCCGCAGACCCGGCGCTGAAAACCGCAGCCGCTTTGATTCCTTTCCGGGCGCATTCCTCCAGCACCTGCATCACCTGTTGTGCCGGCACGGCAATCAATGCAAGATCAGGTATATCCGGGAGCGCCGCAACATTGGGGTAGGCAGGCAAGCCCTGGATGACGGGGCTGCTCGGATTGACCGGATAAATGTTTCCCTGATACCCGCCGTCGACCAGCAGTTTCAATAAGCGCCCGCGAATCTTGGTGACTTTTTCCGACGCGCCGACGATGGCAATACCGGTGGGCTTGAAAAGAGCATGTAAACCGTTCATATTGTTGTCCTTCCGTGCATGGCCTGCACGTGATGCGTGTTGAGTCAGGATTGAAGCCGTGCTTTCCAGTGCGCGCGTATTTCGCCGTATTCGTCATGCAGCCGGTCGACCAGATCGGCAATGGCCGGTACGTCGTTGATGTCGCCTGCGCCCTGGCCGCAGCCCCAGATATCTTTCCACCGCTTGCTGCGGCCCTGCCCCGGGCGGGCAGTCGTGGCGGGCAGATTGTCCGGGTCCAGGCCGCTGGCCACGATGCTGGGTTTCAGGTAATTGGCAGAGATGCCCGAAAAATAAGGGGTGTAAACAATGTCCGATGCGCTCGCCGAGACGATAGCGTCTTTATAGGCGGGCACGGCGGCGGACTCGCGGGTGGCAATAAAGCGCGAGCCCATATAGACATAATCGGCGCCCATCACCTGTGCCGACAGGATAGAACGGCCGTTGGTGATCGCGCCGGCCAAAACCAGCGGGCCATCATAGAATGCGCGCACTTCATTGAGCAAAGCAAAGGGACTCAGCGCGCCGGCGTGCCCCCCGGCGCCGGCGGACACCAGGATCAGACCGTCCACGCCGTCGCCGATGGCTTTGCGGGCATGCCGGGCGGAGGTAACGTCGTGAAGCACGAGGCCGCCCCACGCATGGACCCGTTTGACCACAGCCGCGGGCGAGGCCAGACTGGTAATCACCAGCGGGACCTTGAATTGTTCGAGTACATCTACATCGGCCCACAGCCGGTCATTGGATTCCCGGATTACCAGGTTAACGGCAAAGGGAGCAGCGCGGTGACCCGGGCTTTGTTCCGCGTGTTCTGCCAGTGCGGTTGTGATGCGTTCCAGCCATATAGCCAGTTCCGCCTGCGGCCGTGCGTTCAGTGCCGGAAACGCGCCGACGATGCCGCTTTTGCATTGGGCGATCACCATGTCCGGATTTGAAACGATAAACATGGGCGCGCATACCACTGGCAGGCGTAATGAGGCGAGTCGTTTTCTGACTTCATCCATGAAGGTGTCTCCGCATATTTTGATGCACGCCCTGCCGTGACAGGACGCGCTTATTGTTCTACTTCTACAGCGTGGCCTGCGTGCCCAGCACGGCCGTGGCCTGGCTCGACAGCGTACCGCCGTTGCCATGCACCAGGGCGATCCGGGCGTTGTCAATTTGTCGCTCGCCACATTGGCCGCGCAACTGGCGCACCGCTTCGATCATGATAAATGCGCCATACATCCCCGGATGCACGCATGACAGGCCGCCGCCGTTGGTATTGACCGGAAGGTGGCCGCCTGGCGCAATGCCGCCATCCCGGACAAATGCCGCGGCTTCACCTTTTTTGCAGAAGCCGAGATCTTCCAGAAACAGCAGCGTATTGATCGTAAACGCGTCGTACAGTTCCGCCACATCGACATCGGCGGGCGTGACGCCGGCCATCTCGAACGCGCGCGCGCCCGAGTCACGTGCCGCAGTCACCGTCAGGTCCGGCATGGCCGAGATCTGTTTGTTCCATGTTGCGGTCGCACTCCCCAGGATATACGCCGGTTTCTGCGGCAGGTCCCTGGCCCGGTCGGCGCGGACCATCACGAATGCACCCGCTCCATCGGTCACCAGACAGCTATCCAGCACCGATAGAGGGTCCGATACCATCCGTGCGTTCAGGACATCATCAATCGACAGGGGATCGCGGCGAAAGGCCTCGGGATTCAGTTGCGCCCACTTGCGTGCGGCAACCGCCACTTCGGCCAGGTCGCGCCGCGTGGCGCCGTACTGATGCATGTACCGTCGTGCTGCCAGGGCGTAGGAGGTCAGCGGCGGCAGGGGTTCATACACTTCTTCGAATGGATGGGGCTCAAGCTGGCGGCGCGCACGCTTGATTTCCGAGCGGTTCATGACCGCCGTGCGCTGGGTGCTGCCGTAGCACACAAGCACGGCATCGCACTGGCCGCTGGCCAGGGCCAGCAGGGCCGGCATGGTATGCGATACAAAGCTGGAACCGCCGATCATGGTGCTATCGACAAAGCGCGGATTCAGTCCCAGGTATTCGACCACCGATAACGGCCACATGGCCGAAGAGCTGCTGGCTGTGGCGAGACCGTCGATATCGGACATGCGCAGCCCGGCATCGGCTACGGCCTTGTGGCTGGCTTCGGCCAGGATCTCCATTTCCGTACGCCCTTTTGCTTCGCCGCAGCCGGCCTGGCCCACACCGACGATGGCCACGGCACCTCTTAACTGTTTGAGTGAAATCATTGGTCGCGTCCTCTTTTCTTCATCAGTAACACAGGGCCGCTGTCGGTCTGTTCGATATAAGCCTGAACCGGCATGTCAATGTCGATTTCATCAGGCGCCACGTCTTCGATCCGGGACATGCAACGCACACCTTCTTCGAGGTCGACCAGAACGACGTTATAGTCGCCGCCGGCCTCGGGCTTGCGGCGAACGATGCTGTAGGAATAGATCACGCCTTTGCCGCTGGCTTCGACCCATTCCAGCCGGTCAGACCCGCAATGCGGGCAATAGGCCCTGGGATAAAAAACATAATGGCTACACGCGGCGCAACATTGAATGACGAAGCGGCCTTCAGCCAAATGGCGGAAGTATGTTTGCTGCACGCCGGGTGTGCCGGCGTCGGTCTTATCGATGGTATTAACCATGTTGTGTACTCCTTAATTCGGCGTAGCCATTGTCCAGTACCTTGACACCACGTTCCGGCACCGAGGCGCGAAAGGAAACCTGATCGCCGTCGTGCCACACGTCCACGACGATGTTCTCTCCCGGATAGACGGGCGAGGAGAACCTTGCGGCGATTTTGCCAAGACGGGTCGCATCGTAATCGCAAACCGCCTGCAAAAGAGCGTGCGTGGCAACCCCGAACGTGCACAGACCGTGCAGGATAGGTTGTTTGAAACCAGCGGACGCTGCTACATCGGGATCGACATGCAGCGGGTTATAGTCCACGTTCAGACGATACAGCAACGCCGACTGCGGCAGTGTCGGCAGTGCGATCTGGTGGTCGGGCGGGCGTTCCGGCAGCGGGTGGGGCCGTGCCACGGGGCCGGCCGGACCGCCGAAGCCGCCGTTGGCGCGACAGAAGGAGGTGGCGTTCAGTGTCGCCAGCAACCGGCCTGTCACTTCGTTGTAGATTTTTCGTTCGACATAGACGAGGGCACCTTTGCCTTCACCTTTGTCAATCACATCTGTGATACGGTTCACTCCCCGCACCGTTGCAGAGGCGGGAAAGGGCTCGTGGATTTGCACCGACTGTTCGCCATGCACGACGTGCTTGCGATCAATACCCGACTCGGGATTGGCATTCCACGCGCCCGGATGACCAAGCACGACGGCAAAGCTGGGCAACACTGCCAGGTTTTTCTCATAGACATAAGCAAGCTGTTTTCTGTCCACGGGGTCCGCCCCCAGCCCCACGCCAAGCGCATAGAGGATGACGTCTTTGAAATCGTAGGTCTGAACGGTGTCCTGAAAGGGCCAGTTGAGCAGTTTTTCTCGATCAATGGTCATCGTGTCTGCCTCTAGATCGCTTCCCAGGCAAACACATCGCGCGTGCGTTCAAGCGGGGTAAATGCCGTCGCCCACGCTTTGGGCAATTGCTGCGCGACTGTCTGGGGAGTCCAGCCGTCGGCGCGGTGCAGCGTACGGATGGGGCGTGTCTGATTGTAAAGATAGAATTCATTGCCGCGGGCGCCCAGGATCTGGCCCGAGACGTCCCTGGCCGCGTCGCTCGCCAGGAAAACGGCAAGGGGCGCGATCTGTTCCGGCCGGGTCTGCTGCCTGCGCTTGGCCAGATTGGCTTCTTTTTCTTCCGGCGTGGCGCCTGGCACGGATTCGATCATGCGGCTGAACGCGCTGGGCGCAATACAATTGGAGCGCACATTGAAGCGGCTCATTTCCATGGCCAGGGAACGGGACAGGCCTGCAATACCCAGCTTGGCAGCCGCGTAATTGGCCTGACCGATACTGCCGATCAGGCCGCTGGTGGACACCATATGCACGAACGCCCCTGACTCCTGCTTGCGGAATATTTCGGCTGCCGCACGGCTCACGTTAAAGCTGCCGTACAAGTGAACCTTGATGACAGCATCCCACTGTTCGAAGGTCATCTTGTGAAAAATGGAGTCTCGCAGAATGCCCGCGTTGTTCACGACGATATCGACAGTGCCGAACTCTTTGGCAGCCTGGGCGACCATTTCACGCATGCTATCGTGATCAGCCACGCTGTTGAAATTGGCGATCGCGGCGCCGCCATTGGCGATAATTTCCTGGACTGTCTGGCTGGCCGGCGCATTGTCGTTACCTTCGCCATCCAGAGATGCGCCCATGTCGTTCGCCACGACAGAGGCGCCTTCGGCAGCCATCATCAAGGCAATCTCACGGCCGATGCCCCGGCCCGCGCCGGTCACGATTGCCACTTTTCCTTCCAGTAAACCTTTGCGTTGTGCATTCATCTCCATACCCTTTGTTTATTTATAGAATCATTTATACATGATGACATTTGTGATCGGCAACACGATAATCCGGTTGCCGGTCATGTCGTTCAGGCGCTCAACTGCAGGGCTGCGCAACAGCGGTCATGCCGTCGTCGCCTGTAACGAGGTATCGGTCGGACGGGGACCGTATTGAGAAAACGATCGCTCGAATACGCCTTCTGCAATACGGTTTTTCAGAATTTCGATCGAGCCGCCGGCAATCATCCAGCCGCGGATACGGCGCACACAATACTCGACCAGATTTTCCTGGGAAAAGCCCATTCCGCCCATGACCTGCAGTGCTTCATTTGCCGCGAACCAGCCTGCCTGGTTGCACGCCAGTTTGGCCATGGCCGTACTCTGGGCCGATGGCAGTCCGTGCTCGCCTTCCAGCGCCGCCTTGTAAAGCAGCAACTGCGCCGATTCCAGTTGCATCCACATATCTGCGAATTTCCACTGGATTCCCTGGAACTCGCAGAGCTTTTTATTGAATTGCTCGCGCAAGGCGGTATGTTCTTTCGCCTGGTTGAAGGCATATCGTCCCAGCGCGAGGGAACGCGAGGCATTTCCCAGTCGTTCGACGTTGAAACCGGAAATCTGCCTTTTGAATCCGCCGGGTCCCAGCAGGACGTTGGCGGCAGGAATCCGGGCGTCCTCGAAATACAACTGACACCACTGTTCGCCGTTCATGAAATCGGCCGGCTTGCCGATCGTAAAGCCCGGTGTGCCGCGTTCAATCAGCACGGAGCCGATTCCGTCCAGACCCGGGCCAAACCGCAAGTAAACCAGAAACAGATCTGCGTCCGGGCTGTTGGTCGAGAATACTTTACTGCCGTTGATCAGGTAATCGTTGCCGTCCTTGCGCGCGCTGGTTTGCAGTTGCGTCACCGCCGAGCCCGCTCCGGGCTCTGTCATGCCCAGCGCGATCACTTTTTTTCCGCCCAGCAGATCGGGCAGAAAGCGTTCTTTTTGTTCTGCCGTCGCATATTCGACAAAGGTGCGGATCGGTCCGAAATTACCCGCCTGAACAATGTCGGCGCTTTTCGGGCACGACAGCGCAACTTGCTGGATCGCAAGCACCGCGTGCATCAGGGTCCCGCCATGCCCGCCGTCTTTCTCTGAAAAGGTAATGCCCAGCAGCCCGTTGTCAGCGATTTTTTTTGCCGTTTCCCATGGGTACGACTTGGAATGAGCGCGTTCCAATGCGCCCGGCGCCAGCTCCTGCCGGGCAAAACGAGCCACCGAATCTGAGAAAGCCCGGTGCTCCTCGTTAAGTTGAAAATCCATTTAACATCCTTGATGATTAGTTGTCAGGATGATGGTAATCAAGTCTTCGTATAATGAATACTTCGAAATGCGCACAGTGATATGATAAAAAATCATTGGTTTGATATTCACAAGGACCCGCGTTCATGGTGCGTCACCTTCCCCCGCTGAATCCCCTGCGCGTTTTTGAAGCGGTCGCCCGTCATAAAAACCTGACGCTGGCCGCCAAAGAACTGCACGTGACGCAATCGGCGGTCAGCCGGCAAATCGCCACGCTGGAAACTTATGTCGGCACGCCGCTCATCATGCGGGAAAGCCGGGGTGTTACCCTGACCCGGGCCGGGCAACGCTATGCAGAAGAAATCATTCCTGCCTTCGATAAGCTCGCCGACGCTACCGGTAAAGTCATGGAGAAAAATGTCCAGAGTGTGTTGCGGGTGCGTACCTACACCACCTTTACCGCGAAGTGGCTGATTCCGCATCTGATGCATTTTC
>Ga0164243_10014092_pt1 | contig 11158 bp, 7 predicted proteins | sample OricompcompostOP_FD_108781 | JGI IMG/M metagenome (GOLD analysis project Ga0164243, IMG submission 108781) | Organic Plus compost microbial communities from Emeryville, California, USA - Original compost - Organic plus compost (OP) | ecosystem: Engineered > Solid waste > Mixed feedstock >... | reverse complement strand
GGCGGTGGTGTGCAGCCGGTCGATGGCCTCCATCGCGATGTTGACCGCGGTGTCGAAGCCGAAGGTGTAGTCGGTGGCGTTGAGGTCGTTGTCGATCGTCTTGGGCACGCCGACGACCTTCACGTCGCGGTCGAACAGCTGCTTGGCCACGCCCAGTGTGTCCTCACCGCCGATGGCGATGAGCGCGTCGACGCCCTGCGCGGCGAGGTTCTCCTTGATCCGCTCGACGCCGCCCTCGATCTTGATCGGGTTCGTGCGGGAGGAACCGAGAATGGTGCCGCCGCGCGGGAGGATGCCCCGGACGGCCTGGATGTCGAGCGGCATGGTGTCGCCCTCCAGAGGGCCACGCCAGCCGTCGCGGAATCCGACGAACTCGTGCCCGTACACGCCGACGCCCTTGCGGACGACGCCGCGGATCACCGCGTTCAGCCCGGGGCAGTCGCCGCCTCCGGTCAGGACTCCAATACGCATGACGGGTTCTTCCTCCATCTGGGATTACGCGTGGAATGGCGCGGCCGGCCCGACGCAGGCCCCGGCACTCCACCGCACCGCATTCTGCCTGAGCCTATCTCAATGGTCTAGACCAAAAGGAGAGGCTACGCCACCCGGCCGACCAGACCAACTCAGTCTCGCACGACGAGACCGCGCTCGTCGTGAGTGGCGTCTTCCCAACCGGCCGCTGCGGCTCTATCTTTGACTTCGTCAATCATTTCCTTGAGTTAGGCAAGGGAAAAATGGACATCGTTTCCGAAGTCCGTGCGTTCAACCGGTTCTACACGTCCGTCATCGGCGTGCTCGGGTCGGGAATGCACGACACCCCCTACTCCCTGACCGAGGCGCGGGTGCTGTTCGAGCTCGGCACCAGGGACGCCGCCGACACCGCCGACGTCAGGGCAATGCTCGATCTCGACCCCGGCTACCTGAGCCGGATCCTCACCAGGTTCGAAGGCGACGGGCTCGTGTCCCGGGAGCGGTCGGCCGAGGACGCCCGCCGCCAGGTCGTACGGCTCACCCCCAAGGGCCGCGACACCTTCGCCCTGCTCGACCGGCGTTCGGCCGACGAGATCGAGACCCTCCTGGCCAAGCTGACCGATCCGGAACGCCGCCGGCTCGTCACCGCGATGGGCACCGTACGCAGCCTGCTGGAGCCCGGCGAGCGGCGCGAGCCGTACGTGATCAGGCCCCCGCGGGCGGGCGACCTCGGCTGGGTGGTGCACCGGCACGGGGCCCTCTACAGCGAGGAGTACGGCTGGGGCGCCGCGTTCGAGGCCCTGGTCGCGCGGATCGTCGCCGAGTACGTCGAGGACCAGGACCCCCGCCGGGAGGCGGCCTGGATCGCCGAGGTGCACGGCGAGCCGGTGGGATGCGTCTTCTGCCTGCGCAAAGGCGACACGACGGCCCAGCTCCGCCTGCTGCTGGTCGAGCCGTCCGCCCGCGGCATGGGCATCGGGCGGCGCCTGGTCGACGAGTGCCTGCGCTTCGCCGCGTCGGCCGGCTACAGCCGGATCGAGCTCTGGACCCGCGACGTGCTCGTCAGCGCCCGCCGGATCTACCAGGCCGCCGGGTTCGAGCTGGTGGAGCAGTATCCGAGCGAGGAGTCGGGCATCCCCGTCACCGACCAGATATGGGCCAAGGACCTGTGACCTTCCAGGTCGATCCAGGCGGCCTGTGACCCGCCCGGCCGATCTGGGCGGTCCGGGCGGTCCGGGCGGTCCCTATCATGATCTTCGTGCTGGGACCGGTGCGGCGGACCGTGAGAACGCCGAGACAGAGTGTCGCGCTCGCGGTTTGCGTGGCGGTGCTCGCGGGAGCGGGCGCGGCAGGGTGCGCGGGCGCTCATGTGCCCGCACGGCCCGCCGCCCCTGCAGCCGGGGCCACGACCGAGGTCACCGCCATGTCCGAAGCCGCGCACAGCGTGGTGCGGGTCCGGGGTTACGCCTCCTCCTGCCGGAAACCGCTGGAGGCGACCGGATTCGTCTACGCACCCGAGAGGGTCATGGTCAACGCGCACACCGTGGCAGGAGCGGACCGCGACCTGGAAGTCGTCCTCGGCGACGGGCGGTTCGCCGCACAGGTGGTGGCCTTCGACCCGGAGGCCGACGCCGCCGTCCTGCGGGCGCCCGGGCTGACCGCCCGGCCGCTGCGGTTCACGCAAGCCTCGATCACCGCCGCCGTGGTCGTCGGCTACCACAAGGGCGCGACCGTCCCGGTCGAGCTGCCCGCCAAAGTACGGCCGGACCAGCCCGCCGAGTCGTACGACATTTACAACCGCGTGCGAGTCTCACTGCGGATCCATCGCTTCCAGGGTGCGGCCATCACACCCGGCATGTCGGGCGCTCCGCTGGTCTCCGACGGAGATCGGGTGGCGGGGATGGTCTTCGCGGCGGACACGGAGAAGGCCGACGTCGGCTACGCGCTCACGACGGCACAGTTCAGCGCGGTCGCCACGTCCGGCAGGAGGGCCACCACCGCCGTGCCGCACGACCCCTGCGACTGACATCCCTCGTACGCCGGGGGCTGCGGTCCGCCAGGCGAGTGGGCCGGATCGCGGCGGAGGGCCCGGCGATCCGTGTCGTCCGGCCTCGCCAGGCCATTGCCGGTTCAGGCCCGGAAGAGATCATGGAACGGCCCGCGGACCTCGACGGTCACGACGGCCGGGGCGGGCCGCCCGCTCCGGGACGGACGGCAGGAGAAGTAGAGCCGGTCGCCGTCGGGCGACATCGCGGGCCCCGTCACGGCCCAGCCGCCCGTGACACGCAGGAACGGCGCCGCCCGGTCACCGGCGACGAGGGTGAACCCGCCGTCAGCGCAGCCGCCCGGCGTCCCGGCCGTTTCGTGCAGCACGGTCAGACACTCGCGGGCGGCGTCGTACGCCCACACCCGGCCATCGCCCTCGGTGACGAACCGCACCAGGCCATCGGAAAAGTGGCAGTCGCCGCCGCCCGCGAACCTCCTGGCCCCTCTCACCTGCTCCCGCAGGGGCACATAGTGGGGCACATGGTCGGGGAGTGCCGGGATCGGCACCCGTTCCCACGTCACGGACTCCTCGCCGGGGTCGCCGGCCAGCACCTCCAGCACGCCCGTCGTGAGGTCGCCCCGGTCGTCCGGGCGGAACCGATACAGGCATCCGTCCGGCTCCCCCTCCGTGAGGTAGACGACGCCCCGGTCGGGATCACAGGCCACGCCGGCATGGGTGAACAGGCCCATCCCGAGCCGGGGCATGGGGGCGCGCCGGCCGTACGGGTCGCATTCGAAGACCCGGCCGTACGGCGTCCGCTCGCCCGAGATCCAGGTGTGCCATGGCGTGGCGGCGCCGGGCCCGCAGCGGTCGGCGCCGGACAGGATGCGATATCCGCCGCGCAGGGTCCCGTCCGGGGCGAAACGCAGCGCGGTCACGCCGCCGAGCAGCGGCAGCGCGCAGTTGGACACGTATATCCAGCCGTCCTCGTCGGGGAAGCAGCCGCCGTCGTCCGGGGCCGCGGGCCAGACGACTCCCCCGGCACGCTCTCCCGACCGCGCCACGACCCGGGCGGCGAAACCCGGCGGCAGGGCCCGCAGCACGTCCGCCGGGAACGGGTCATCCGGATCTCCCGGCCCGTACGACTCGTATGGCTCGTACGACTCTGGGCCGGGCGGCCCGTAGGACTTGTGCAGCTCGCGGTCGGGCGGCCCGTAGGACTCGTACGGCTCGTGACCGGGCGGCTCACCTCCGTCGCCAGGCCGTGCGAACGCCGCGCGCCACAACGATCCCGGCAGCGCCGAGAGCGCCACCGATCGGACGGAAGTTCCCTGCACCACTGACCGCCTCCTCGCCCTGCCCCTGGTCATGCCGGCCGCCCACCGATGGGCCTGCCGAGTCCCCGCACCCCCGGCCGGCTGGGCGTGCGGCGCGTGGTGCGTGGAGCGTGGTGCCCGCCGGGCCCGGTTCGCCCGTCCAGGCTCAGGAGGGGCCGCACCCTCCTCCGTTCGCTCGTTCCGCGCGGGCCGTCCCTCGTTTCCCGCCTCGCGTTCTCCTGTCCCTCGGCGGCCCGTCGCACACGTCGCTGCACCCAGTCGATCCGTTTCGTGTGAACGGCGGGAGAAGCGGCGTTCCTCACCGAGACGAACTCTTCGAAAACCATGACGCCGCATGACGGAGGCGATATTGACAGTGTCATTATGACAGTGTCATCGTGGAGGCATGAGCGACACCTGGACGATCGGCGAACTGGCGGAGCGGGCGGCGGACCTGCTCAGCCAGGAGCGGCGCGTCCACGGCCGGGAGCCGGGCAGCGGCGGTGGTCCCGAGTCGGGCGCCAAGGGCCGGGAGCCGGGCAGCGGCGGTCCCGGGCCGCGAGCCGACGGCCCCCAGTCACGCGCCAACGGCCCCGAGCCCCGCCCGAACGGCCCTGAGCCGCGCGCCAATGGCAGAGTCCGCGAAGTGCCGAACGAACGGCTCATCCGCTGGTACACGACGATCGGGCTGCTCGACCCCCCGCTCGGCCGGCGCGGCCGGGTGGCCCTCTATGGCCGCCGTCACCTGCTTCAGCTCGTGGCCGTGAAGCGCCGCCAGGCGGAGGGCCGGTCCATCGCCGACATCCAGGCGGAACTGGCGGGCGCGACCGACGCCATGCTTATGCGCGTCGCCGGGCTCACCGAGCCGTTGCCAGGACCGGCGCCCCGGCCGCTCTCCCCACCCGCTCCGCCTTCCCCGCCCCCTCCGCACCGCCCGGCGGTCCCGGCTCCGGCGAGCGCCGCGGACCGTCCTCCCGGCCCGCCGTCCCCTCCGGCACCACCGGCGCCCGGTTGGCACGGGGCGAGCTACGGGGCGAACCCGGAAACCGACGCCGAGCCCGCCATCCCGGACATCGCACGGCCTGCGGCCCGCGACCGCTTCTGGGCGCGCCCGGCCTCATCCGCCGCCACGGCCGGCTCAGGCCACTACCTGACCCCGAACAAAGACATCGCACACGGAGACACCCCCCACAGGAACTCCCCGCGCAGAGGCGCCACGCGCGGAGACGCCTTGCACGGGAACACCCCGCATGAGGACATCGCACGCGGGGACGCCGCGACTGTTGACGCCACACCCGCGAACACCGGGCCCACGGAAACCGGGCCCTTGAACGCCGGGCTCATGAACACGGGGCTCATGAGCACAGGGCCCATGAGCACAGGGCCCATGAGCACAGGGCCCATGAACGCCGCGCCCCTCGACGTCGTGCTTCCGGACCTCACGTTCTCGGAGGTCGCACTCCCGGACGTCGTGCACGGCGTGCGGCTCGCGCCCGGGGTGACGGTCCTGCTCGACCGGGCTCACCGGGTCCCGGACGGCCACGAGGTGGCGGCGCTGCGCCGGGCCGCGGCTCCACTTCTCGCGGCCCTCGCCGCGCTCGGCCTGGCCGGGCCGTTCGAGAGCGCCCGCGACCCCCACGACGCCTCGGCACTCGATCCACATGCTTCCGACACGTCCGACCCGCTGGAGGGATGACGTCATGACCGTTCCCATCACACCTCTGCGGCCGGAGGAGTGCCGGCCCGTGCCGGACGCCGGGCTCGGAGCGCTGGAGACCGAGAAGGGCAACCTTCCCCTGGAGAGCGTGGACGTCACCGCCCACGTCACCGGACTGGTGGCGGGCGTCGAGGTCGTCCAGACCTTCCGCAATGCCTTCGACGTGTCGCTGGAGGCGACGTACGTCTTCCCGCTGCCGCCGCGGGCCGCGGTCACCGCCTTCCGGATGGAGGCGGACGACCGGGTCATCGAGGGCGTGCTCAAGGAGCGCGGGCAGGCGCGGGCCGACTACGACCGGGCGCTCTCCGAGGGGAGGCGTGCGGCGATCGCCGAGGAGGACCGGCCCGACGTGTTCACGATCAGGGTCGGCAACATCGTCCCCGGGGAGCGCGTGGTGGTCCGCCTCACGCTGAGCCAGCCGCTTCCCTACGAGGACGGCGCTGCCGAGTTCCGCTTCCCGCTGGTCGTGGCACCCCGCTACATCCCCGGGGCTCCGCTGTCCGGCCCGTCGGCGGGCGGCGGCGTGGCGCCCGACACCGACGCCGTGCCCGACGCATCCCGGATCACGCCGCCCGTCCTGCTTCCCGGCTTTCCCTATCCCGTACGGCTGTCGCTCGCGGCGACGATCGACCCCACCGGGCTCGACCTGCGTGAGGTCCGTTCCAGCCTGCACGAGGTCGATCGGGAGGGCGACACGATCAGGCTGCGGCCCGGCGAGCGGCTCGACCGTGACTTCATCCTGCGCCTGGCGTTCGACGCCTCCTCGTCACTCGCGCTCGTGCCGGACGACGCCGCCGACGCCACGGACGCCGGTTCGCCCGGCGACGAGGGCACGGCCCACGACGGCGGCGCGGCCGACAGCAGCGGCACGGCTGACGGCAGCGGCGGCTCCGCGAAGGGCACACCGGAGGACAGGGCACAGGGCACAGCGAAGGACCCGGCCAGGGACCCGGCTGACGCCGAGGGAACCTTCGTGCTGACCCTGCTGCCGCCGCCGGATGACGGCACTCGCACCGCGTCCCGTGACGTCGTCCTGCTGCTCGACCGATCCGGCAGCATGACGGGGTGGAAGATGGTGGCCGCACGGCGCGCCGCCGCCCGGATCGTCGACACGCTCACCCGGCATGACCGGTTCGCCGTGCTCTCGTTCGATTCGGTCGTGGAGCGGGCCTTCTCCGACGGCCTGGTGGAGGCTACCGACCGCAACCGATACCGCGCCGTCGAGCACCTGTCCCGGCTCGACGCACGCGGGGGCACGGAGATGCTCGCTCCCCTGGAGGAGGCCCTGCGGCTGCTCGATGACCACAACGCGCCCACCCACACCGCGCCCACCCACACCGCGCCCACCGGCAACATGCCGGGCCACAACATGCCAGGCCACACCGCGCCGACCCACACCGCGCCCGCCCCGGGGGCGGCCACCGGCACGGACCCCGGCCGGTCGGGTGGGGACGGCGGGTACGGCGGATCCGGCCCGTCCCGCGAACAGGCACGCGACCGCGTGCTCGTCCTGGTGACCGACGGCCAGGTGGGCAACGAAGACCAGATCCTCGAACGCATCGGCTCCCGCCTGCACGGCATCCGGGTGCACACCGTGGGCATCGACAGGGCGGTGAACGCGGGGTTCCTCGGGCGGCTGGCCCTGGCCGGCTCGGGCCGGTGCGAGCTGGTCGAGTCGGAGGACCGGCTCGACGCGGCGATGGAGCACATCCACCGCCGCATCGGATCGCCGCTGGTGACGGACATCGCGCTGAAGGCGGAAGGCGTGGATCTCGTGGCGGACACCGTCACGCACGCCGGCTCGCTCTACCCCGGCGTCCCTCTGGTCGTGAGCGGGCGTTACCGGGGGCGGCGGCCCGCCGGAGCCCTCACGGTGCAGGGCCGCACGGCCGACGGCCGCCCCTGGGAGGAGCGGATCGAGGGCCGTCCCGTCCGCAACCCGGCGGCCCGGGCCGTGTGGGCACGGGCATATCTGCGCGCCCTGGAAGACCGATACGCCATGGGCGACCACTCCCTCGAACGGCGGATCGTCGACGTCTCACTGCGTTTCGGCGTGCTGTGCCGGTTCACCGCCTTCGTGGCCGTCGACACCCGCGTCACCGGCGAAGGCGGCCCGGAGCACCGGGTGATCCAGCCGGTCGAACCGCCGAGCGGCTGGGAGATGCCGACCGCGATGCCGATGGTGGCACCCGCCGCTCCGATGATGGCGAGAATGGCCGCGTTCACCACGGCCCGCCCTGAGATGCCTTCCGCCGCGGCGGCTGAAGGGCCCATCGCGGCGGCTCCGCCGCCCGGCGCACCCCCGGCCGTACCTCCTGTCGCGCCTCCGGCCGCACCGCCTGCCCCGCCTTACGCCGGCGCGCCCGCACCGGCTCGGAGACGGGGCGCCCGTGGGTTCTCCATCGGTCGTTTCCTTCCGCATCCCGGCGAAGGGTTCGCCCCTGTCACGGATTTCGAGGGCATCCGGCCGCTGCTGGCCGAGGAACTCGCGAAGCTGGGCGAGGCGGAGTCGCTGCCCGAGTGGGAGCGGCGGCGTTATCTCGCGGATCTCGCCAGTCGCCTGCGCGTCCTCGCGCAGATGGCAGGTGGTCACCCGGATCTCGCCGCACTCGCTGCCGACCTGGAGAGAGCCGAGTGGGCCGAGGTCTCACTCGACGACCTCTGGCGGCGGACGGTCGATCTGCTGACCATCCTGACCGGCGGGCCCGGCGTCGGCTCGACAGGCCCGACGTCCCCCGGGTCCACGACCCCTGGGCACGCGTTCCCGGGTCCCTTGGGTTCCCCGGGCTCCGCGCCCGGACCGAAGGAGGGCCGGCGTCCTTTCTGGAAGCGATCGTGAGACGCCATCCGGGAGAGGCCGCGACACGACAGGGCTGAAACGAGTGCGGCCGGGACGCCCGGCGAGGAAGCCGGGCCCCGGCCGCTTCGGGTTCCGCTGTAAGCGGAGCCCTTTACGAGGGTTCGGGTAGGCGAATGACATCGGACGGCGGGGTGGGTGCAGGACGCCGAGGCTCCCTCACCCCTCCCGTGTCAGGCCGATCGTCGCGTCCACCTGCGGGGACGGGAGACCGGCGGCGCAGCAACCGATTGAGAAGCCCTTTCAGCCCCATATGCCACCAACGCCTGAGATTGTCGATCGGTTCCTCACCGCGAGAGCCAGCCGCGTGCTCGCCGATCGCCGATCACTGGTCGCTGGTCGCCGATCGCTGGTCGCTGGTCGCTGGTCGCTGGTCGCTGGTCGCAGAAAGCGTGGCCGCCGGAGAGAACGCAGTCCAGCCTCTTGGTCCGAGATCGTTCCCGAATCGTTCCCGAGATCGTCCCGGCGATCGCGATTCCGGTACGGCCCTACCCGTCCTCCTTCGGCACTACCGGTCTGGCCACCGACGGAGGCCACCGAGGTGGGCTGTCTAGATGGGTGCACGCCGCTCAGACCGGTGGAGGCGGGTGAAGGCCGATGGAGGCTGCCGTGCCGGGGCCTCGCGCGGGCATTCCGGAGACGGCCGTATTGGTGATCGGCAGATCCGCCGACCGGGCCTGCGGTCCGATCGGCATGCGTCGCCGTCGCGGGGATGGTCCGCTCCGCGAGCCCGACCGAGCCGGCGCCGGTGACTGGCGGCACCCGCTTCGGGTAACGGTCACGAGGTTAGGCTTTCGAACATGCTCGAAGTGGATACGCAGGCGAGGTCCAAGCCCGCTCACCCGGTGCCGGAGGAGGGGCTGAGCATCGCCGAAGCCGCCCGCCGCACCGGTGTCAGCGTGCACACGTTGCGCTACTACGAACGCGCCGGTCTGGTCGTCTCCCCCGTCGGCCGCACCACCGGCGGCCAGCGGCGATATCACGGGGTCGACCTCAAGTGGATCGTCATCTGCACGAAAATGCGGGCCACCGGCATGCCCATCAAGGCCATCAGGCGCTACGCCCAGCTCGTCTCCGCAGGAGCCGGCAACGAGCAGGAACGGCTTGCCCTCCTCGAAGCCCACCGCGCGGAGGTGGCCGCCAAGCTCGCCGAAATACAGGAGAACCTCAGGCTCATCGACCACAAGATCGACGTGTACCGAGGTCGTCTCGCCGCCGGTGACGCCGATCAGCTGTGGGCGCCCAGCCAGCCAGCGGACGCCCGCTGAGCCACTCCCCCACGTACGGCGGGCCTCCCGCGCCGCAGTAGAGCCGACCCCTGGGCGTGGACTTCGCGGGCGACCGGCGCGCTGTTGCCTGCAGGAGCGTGAGCTGTTCGGGTGTCGCGGCCTGTGCGGGCAGGAGAGCCGGTCGCTGCTCCGACTCGGCCGGGGAACCGGCAGTCGAGCCCGGCTCGGCCTTCAGGCCGCGCCATACGGCCCCGCGACTCCACCGCACACGGCGGACCTCGCGCACCATCTGCACGCGGCACAATGCCGCGCCTCGACCGGCTCGGCCGACCGGCCAGAGGCGTCCGAGACTCGGTCCGGCCGACGGTGAGGCCGCGACGCCGGTTCCCCGCGTGAGCACGTAGGGTTGCCCGGTATGAACCCAATCGTCCTCGACGGCGGTCTCGCCACGCACCTGGAGACACTCGGCTGTGACCTGAGCGACGACCTGTGGTCGGCACGGCTGCTCACCGACGATCCCAGCGTCATCCGTCAGGCGCACCTCGACTACTTCACGGCCGGAGCCGATGTCGCCACCACGGCGAGCTACCAGGCGAGCATCCCCGGGTTCGTACGGCACGGCCTCACCACCCAGGAGGCCCGCGACCTCATCCGGCTGTCGGTGACGCTTGCCGTACAGGCGAGGGACGAGGCCGGGCACGGGCTCGTCGCCGCGAGCGTGGGACCGTACGGCGCCTACCTGGCCAACGGCGCGGAGTACACCGGTGACTACGACCTGGACGAGGACGGCCTCACCGAGTGGCACCGGGAGCGGTTCGAAATCCTCGTCGGCGCGGGGGCCGATCTGCTGGCGTGCGAGACGATCCCCTCCCAGACCGAGGCGCGGGCGCTCGCGAGGCTCCTGCGCGAGACGCCGACCGTGAAGGCGTGGGTCACCTTCTCCTGCCGGGACGGCGAGCACATCAGTGACGGGACGCCGTTCGAGGAGTCGGCAGCGATCTTCGCGGACCTCCCGCAGGTGGTCGCCGTGGGCGTGAACTGCACCGCGCCGCGCTTCATCCCGGACCTGATCAAGCGTGGGGCCTCGATCGTCTACCCCAACTCGGGCGAGACGTGGGACGCCGCTAACCGGCGCTGGCTGGGGCTCGCCGATCCCGTCGAGTTCGGCAGGGCGGCGGCCGGGTGGGCCTCGCTCGGCGCCCATTATGTGGGCGGCTGCTGCCGCACCACCCCGGCCCACATCCGCGAGATCCGCGCCCAGCTCGCCTGAGCATGCTCCCACGCCACATGTGAGAGGCGAGACGCGCGAGAGCTCCATGCGAGAGGCGAGACCCGCACAAGAGATCTGCGCGCGAGACCGGCTCGCCACGTGAGAGCTGCACGACAGACCTGCACGCGTTGCCACGCCGGCGGCGGACCGCCCGTTCGTGGGGCGTATCCCGCCGCCGGCTGCGTGCTCGGTCAGCCCATGGCGGCCGGGCCGTCGGTGCTCCGGGCGGCGAGCGGGATCTCCTTGAGGAAGAAGGCCACGACCAGCGCGAGGGCGACGAAGGGCAGGCTGGCGAGGAACACGTCGTCGAT
>Ga0164243_10014091_pt1 | contig 11159 bp, 8 predicted proteins | sample OricompcompostOP_FD_108781 | JGI IMG/M metagenome (GOLD analysis project Ga0164243, IMG submission 108781) | Organic Plus compost microbial communities from Emeryville, California, USA - Original compost - Organic plus compost (OP) | ecosystem: Engineered > Solid waste > Mixed feedstock >... | reverse complement strand
CGCGGCGAGCCCGTCGAGGACACCGCGCGCGTCCTGGCCAGCTACTGCCACGCGATCATGGTCCGCACGTTCGGCCAGGAGCGCGTCGCGACGTACGCGCGCGCGGCCTCGGTCCCCGTGATCAACGGCCTCTCCGATCAGCACCACCCGTGTCAGGTCGCGACGGACCTCTACACGGTGCGCCGGCACTTCGGCCGCATCGAGGGCCTGCGCTACGCGTGGATCGGCGACGGCAACAACATGGCGCAGTCGTGGATCGAGGCGGCGGGGCTGTTCGGTCTCGATCTCGCGCTCGCGTGCCCCGACGGCTTCGCGCCCGATCCCGACATCGTCCACGTCGCGCGGCGCGCGCAGGAGCAGCTCGGTAAGGGCTCGATCACCCTGACCACGGATCCGCGCGAGGCAGCCCAGGGCGCCCACGTGCTGTCGACCGACGTCTGGGTCTCGATGGGGCAGAGCGACGAGGCCCGCCGCCGCGCCGCGTTCCAGGGCTACACGCTCGACGCCGCGCTGCTGTCGCTCGCCGCGCCCGACGGCATCGTCCTCCACTGCCTCCCCGCCCACCGCGGCGAGGAGATCACGGGCGACGTCCTCGACGGTCCGCGCTCGCTGGCCTGGGTCCAGGCCGCGAACCGCCTGCACATGGCCAAGGCGATCCTCGAGTACGTGATGCGCGCGCGCTGAGCGCGGAGCAGGGCACGACCCGCACCTCCAGGCAGGCGAAATCCCTCCAGGATCTCGCATGCGGACGATCCCGCGAACAGTTTCGGGTTCTCGCTCCGTCCTGGTTGCATGAAGCTCTACGACTTCCCGTTCTCTCCGAACTGCCGCAAGGTCCGCGCCACCGCCTACGAGGTCGGCGCCCCGCTCGAGTACGTGCCGGTCAACCTGCTGCGTGGCGAGTCGCGGACGCCCGACTTTCTCCGTCGCAACCCGAACGGTCTCGTGCCGGTGCTCGAGGACGGCGACTTCGTGCTGTGGGAGTCGGTCGCCATCATGCGCTACCTCGCCGCGGGGACGCCGCTCTTGCCCACGGCGCGCCGCGTGGTCGCCGACGTCGACCGATGGCTCGCATGGCAGCTCGCACACCTCGTCCCGGCGATGAACAAGGTCGGCTTCGAGCGCGTCGTCAAGCAGGCGCGGGGCATGGGCCCGGCCGACGAGGCGGTCGTGCAGGCCGGCACGACCGACTTCCACGCGAGCATCGCCGTCCTCGAGGAGACGCTCGCGGGGCGCGAGCATGTCGCGGGGCCGCTGTCGGTCGCGGACTTCGCGATCGCGGGGCATCTCTCGTTCGCACCGGCGTGCGGGCTCGAGCTCGGGCGGTACGCGGCGGTGGGATCCTGGCTCGCGCGGATGCTCGCTCGCGATAGCATGCAGCGCGCTCTCGACGACGCGAAGGCCTTGCAGTGATCGACGACCTCTTCTTCCGTACGACCTTCGAGCGGCTGCGCGGCGCGCTGCGCGTGCACTGTTACCGCATGCTCGGCTCGTCACACGACAGCGACGACATGGTGCAGGAGACGATGCTCCGCGCATGGCGCGCGCGAGACACGCTCGCCGATCCGGAACGCGTGCGACCGTGGCTGTACCGCATCGCGACGAACGTCTGCCTCGACGAGCTCGCCGCGCGTCCACGCCGCGTGCTCGCCTCCGAGCTGCGACCGGCGGCTGACCCGACGCTCCCTGCGGCCGCGCCGCTCGACGAGGCGCTCTGGCTCGAGCCCATGCCGGACAGCTGGCTGGCTGGCGAGCAGGACCCGGGCGCCCGCTACATGCTGCGCGAGAGCGTCGCGCTCGCGTTCATCGCCGCGCTGCAGATCCTCACGCCCGCCCAGCGCGCCGCGCTGCTGCTCCGCGATGTCGTCGGGCTCTCGGCCGAGGAAGCCGCCGAGGCGCTCGGTCAGTCGGTCTCGTCCACGAACAGCGCGCTGCACCGCGCGCGTGCCGCGATCGACGAGCGCGTCGCGCGCAAGGACCCGAGCTCGTTCGTCGCGAGCGCTGCCGACACGGAGGCGCTCGCGGCCTACGTCCGCGCGATCGCGGAGTGCGACATCGACGCCATGATCGCGCTGATGCACGACGACATCCACACGACGATGCCGCCGTCACCTACCTGGATCGCCGGGCGCGCGGCGAACGAGGTGTTCTACCGCACGATGTTCGGCCGGTGGCGGCGCGGGGATGTCGCCGTCACTCCGCTGGGCGCGAACGGGCAGCCCGGCTTCGCGTTCCACCGTGACGGGCAGGTGCGTGCGATCGAGGTCGTCGAGCTGCGGGACGGACGGATCGCGCGGATGCACCATTTCATGCAACCCGCGCTGTTGCGCGTGTTCACATAGGCGATGCCCCTGGCGCGCCGTCCCGACCGCCTCACCGCCGCGGCGCTCGCGGCGCTCGTCCTGTTCGCCTGCCAGTCCGCTCCCTCCGCACCACCGCGCCCTCCGGCGACGGAGACCACCACGGATCGCGCGGCGCGCGTGATCTCGGCGCTGGTGCCGGCGGTGGCGCGCCAGGGTGAGCCTCCCGCGCGCGCCACGCTGGAAGCGCGCATGGCCCGCTTCCACGTGCCCGGCGTGAGCATCGCCGTCGCCGACGGTGGACGGATCGCGTGGGCGCGGGGGTACGGCGTCACACGCGCCGGCTCGCGTGACCCCGTGACGCCGACGACGCTGTTCCCCGCCGCGTCGATCAGCAAGGCGGTGACGGCGACCGCCACGTTGCGCCTCGTCGAGCAGGGGCGGCTCGCGCTCGACGAGGACGTGAACGTCTACCTGCGCTCGTGGAAGGTCCCCGACAGCGAGCACACGACCCGCGAGAAGGTCACGCTGCGCCGCCTCCTGTCGCACACCGCGGGCACCGGCGTTCACATGTTCCCGTGCTTCCGCGAGAGCGAGCCGCTGCCGACGCTGGTGCAAGAGCTCGACGGCATCCCGCCCGCCAAGACCGCGCCGGTGCGTGTCGAGGCCGTTCCCGGCGCGGCGTGGCGCTACTCGGGTGGCGGCGTCCTCATCGAGCAGCTGGTGCTGACGGACGTGACGGGGCGTGCATTCCCGGCGCTGCTGCGCGAGCTCGTGCTCGCCCCGCTGCACATGGTCGACAGCACCTTCGAGCAGCCGCTTCCGTCATCGCTCCGGGGGCGCCTCGCCTCGGAGCACGACCTCTCCGGGGCGCTCGTTCCGGACTGGGTCGACGTGTGTCCCGAGATGGCGGCGAGCGGCCTCACGAGTACGCCCAGCGACCTGCTGCGCTGGGCCATCGCGATCGGCGACGCACATGCCGGCCGCGCGGGCGCGCTGCTGTCGCGAGAGCTGGCGACGCAGATGCTCACGGCGAGCGTCGGCCCGACGGGGCTGGGACCGTTCGTCGCCGGTGACGGGCCCGGCTTCCACTTCTTCCACGAAGGCGCGGATGGCGGCTTCCACTCCCAGGTCGTGTACTTCCCACAGGCCGGCCAGGGCGCCGCGGTGATGGTGAACGGGGAGGCCGGCTACCCGCTCGTGAGGGAGATCCTGTTCGCGATCGCCGCCGAGTACGGCTGGTCGGGCTTCGCTCCGCGCGTCGTCACCACCGTGCCGACCGATCCGGTCGCCGCCGAGCGCATCGTCGGGAGGTATCAGGCGCCGTATGAAGGGTTCGTGATCGAGGCCGAGGTCCGCCGCGTCGGAGAGCGTCTCGTCCTCGAGATCCCGCTCCTCGGCACCTCGACCGAGGTCGCGTTCACGTCGGCGACCGGCCTCGTCATGCTCGAGGTCGGCCACGATTTCGAGCTCGTCACCGACGCCGCGGGCGTCGTCACGGCGATCCGGATCGGCTCTGTCGAGCTCGCGCGTCAGGCGCCGTGAGGCGACCTTACGCCACGCGGTCCGCGGCCATCGGAGCGACGTTCGCGGTGAGGGGCCTTCCGATAGATCCGGACGACCGCGCGTGAGGCGCGGGGCAGGGCGAAGGGCAACGGTTCCGGCGTGATAGGATGACATCCGTGAGCACGGTGCCGGCCGAGATCGCCGGAGTCGGTTCGACCTCCCAGAAGCTCCGGGTGAGCCCGGGGTTCGATCCGATGAAGGCAGGCATCGAGCCCGACGAGTACTTCGTGCTGTCGCGGATCGATGGCAGCCAGTCGTTGCGCGACGTGCTGCTCGCGACGGGCCTGCCGGTCGAGCGGTGCATCGCGATCGTGACCCGGCTCCGCGCGCTCGGGGCGCTGCTCCTGCCCGGCGAGCAGTCCGCCCGGGTCGCCGCGTCCCCGTCCACGTCGCCGGCCGCGGGGGCGCGCGCGCACGGCACCGCGGCGACGTCGGGGCGTGTGACGGGCCCGTCGGGGCGGATGGCCGCCGGGAGCAAGCCGGTTCCTTCCACGGCGGGCGGGCTCCGGCGTGGCGCGGACGCCTCGCAGCCCGCGGCGGCGGTCGAGCCTGCGCCGCTCGAGCTCGCGCACGACCTGCGGCTCGCGAACCCGACGCGCGACGAGCTCGCGGCGCTGTCGGAGGATACGGTGCTGCCCGATCCGGTGCGCCGCCGGGTGCTCTCGATCCAGCGGCTGATCGAGCGCAACGACCCGCACGCGATCCTCGGCGTGCCGCCCGGCGCGGACGCGCGCACGCTCAAGCGCGCCTACTTCCTGCTGTCGAAGGAGGTCCACCCGGACCGCTACTACGGCAAGAAGCTCGGCAGCTTCGCGGACCGGATGGCGCTGGTGTTCGAGGCGACGAGCCGCGCGTACGCGACGCTGACCAGCCCGCGGGCGCGTGGGAGCGCGGCGCACATGATGCGCGCACCGGCGCAAGATCAGCCGCAGACGCCGCAGGAGTACGCGGCCGAGCTGTTCGAGCGCGCGTGCAACCTCGAAGTGTCGGGCGACGCCCTCGAGGCGATGAAGCTGTTCGCCGCCGCCGTGCGCGTCGATCCGCAGACGCGCTACCTGCGCCGCGCCGCCAGCTGCGCGCTCGCCGCCGATCAGCCGAAGAGCGCCGTCGAGTACGCGAAGAAGGCCCAGCTGCAGGCACCCAACGACGTGTCGTGTGCGCGTCTGCTCGCCGCCGCGTTCCGCGCCGCGGGCAAGCTCTCCGACGCCGAGGAGGTGCTGATCATGGCGATGGCCCTCAAGAGCGAGAACGACGTCTTGACGTCCGAGCTGCGCAACGACCTCGCCGAGGTCCGCCGCCTCCTGGCCGCCGTTACGTAATGTGAAGTTGGCGAGCCGCCTCGCCAGGGCGGCTCGACCAGTGCGAACCTCGGAGCGTCGATGACGGTGCGCGCGACCTGGCCCTCGGCCCGATCCGTGAGTCGATTCCTCGCGCGATGCGTGGTCCCCTCGCTGGCGACCTGCGTCGCGCTCGCGTGGCCGGTGACCGCGCGCGCCGAGAGCCCGAGCGCCGTCGACGACCTGTTCACGCACGAGGGGAGCGGTGACCTCGCGCTCGGCGTCGGGCTGGCGGTCGCGCGTCCGGCGGCGTTGCCGATCGGCCTCGCCCGCGGGCTCGGCGTCGGCGTCGAGCGCGGCACGACGTGGACCTACGGCGCGCGGGCGTCGTGGGCGACGGCGACCGAGGCATCGGAGGCGTGGCTCGTCACCCACCGGGACCTCCGCCTCCGCGTCACCGGCGGCGTGCAGCACCGGGCCGGGCGCGGCACGCTCGGGCTGCTGCTCGGCGCGGGTGGCGTCCTGGTGCACGAGAAGCGCACGCGGCATCAAGGCGGTCGCGCCGGGCTCTCGGGCGACGAGCTCGAGATGTCGGCGCTCGCGCTCCTGCCGGGCGCGTCGCTCGAGGCGGTCGTCGGCCTCCACGTGCGCGGGCCGTGGATGCTCGCGCTGAGCGGCGGCCCGGCGCTCACGGTCGAGGACGGGACGGCGCGCGTCGGCTGGATCGCGGAGGTCGGGCTCGGGTGGAGGCGATGAGCGCGGCCGCGACGAGCGCGGCGATGACGCGGCACGGTCGTTCGCGGCGCGGAGCCTCGGTGAGCGTGGTGAGCGTGGTGAGCGTGCTCGGCGCGCTCGCGCTCGTCGGCTGTGACGACCTCGCGGGGTTTTCGGGCGACGTGCCCGCGCTGACGACGATCCAGCTCGAGGTCACCGGCGACCTCGAGGCGGTCCGCAATCCGGACAAGCCGATCACGGCGCTGCGGGTCGCGCTCGTGTGGGGCGCGCAGTGGCTACCCGAGCCGCTGTGCTTCCTGCCGCCGGAGTCGGCGGAGGTCGCGGCGGTGGTCGCCGCCGGCTGTCGCGATCCGCTCGGCTTCGTGCCCGACCGGGTCAGCGACACGCTCGCGATCGCGCCGAACACGCCGGCCGAGCTGCCGATCGACCAGCTCCCGTCGGCCGACGTGATGGTCGGCGACGTCACCGCGCGCATCGCGTACGCGAGCCTCGTCGTGTTCGACGATCGCGACGGCACCGGGCGGCTCGAGCTCGCGCGCTCGCGCACCAGCGTGCGCCCGCCGGATCCGGACTTCGAGCGTACACAGCAGGACGTGATCTACGGCGCGAGCTTCGTGTCGATGACCGAGCCGGACGTGCGGATCGCCCTGCGCGAGGGCGGCTACCAGCCGACCGGGTTCTACCCGCGCGAGGGCTGCGGCGCGCCGCCGGCGGGGTTCTCGGTGCTCGCGGCGGGCGGCTTCCGCTTCGAGGACGCGATCGCGGCGACGCTCGCCGGTCAGCTGCCGGCGCAGGATCCCGCGACCTGCAGCGAGCAGCTGCCCGAGGAGGCCGTGGTCTCGGTCCCGCTGCGCGCGCCGGCCGGGCTCCAGGAGCTCGGCTGCCTCGGCCGCAGCGCCGACAGCGTCGTCCGCTATCGCGAGCCGCCCGAGGAGCCGGTCGATCTCGAGCTGCGCACCGCCGCGTGCGCGAGCATCCCCGATTTCGGCACCGGCGAGACCGAGGGCCTCGTGCAGTACCTGGTGACCACGCGCTCCGACGAGCGCTGCAAGGGCATCCTCCACTACGTGCTGCGCGGCTGCGACGAGGATCCGACCTGCGAGGTGCCCGAGTGGGACCGCACCGCGAACCCGCCCGCGTGGTGGCCATGCCCCGTCCAGAGCCCGTGAGTCGCCGTCTCGCGATCGCCACCTCGCTCGTCGTCGCGAGCGTCGTCTCGCTGGCCTCGGCCCGCGAGGGCCACGCGCAAGCCACCGAGCCCGTGCCGGCGCAGGCACCGGCGCAGGCACCGTCACCGGCGCAGCCGACGCTCGGTGATCCTGCGCCTGCGGAGACCCCCGAGCACGCCGCAGCGCCGGCGTCCGTGGAGCCTGCTGCGCCCGCCGACGGGGCTGCGAGCGAGGCGACGACGACGGAGCCCGCGCCCGCACCCGACGCGGCGCCCGACGCCACGGCCTCGCGCCTCGCGACCGACGAGGAGGAGGGCGAGCCGCGGCTGTCGTTGCCGACGGAGGCCGATCGTCAGGCGTGGCGACGCCCGGGCTTCCGGCTCGCGCTCGGCGGCGCGTACGGGCACCTCGCCGGGCTCTACGGCGCGCCGAGCGGGCGCCTGATCGCGGCGAAGCTGCGCGCGGGGTTGCGGCTCGACGAGGGCTGGTCGCTGCTCGCCTCGTTCGAGTACGCGCAGGCGAAGCAGACCGGCGGCCTCTCGGGGCTGCGCTTCCTGGGGACGATCGATCCGACGTGGCACGTCACGCCGAGCGTGGCGGTCGCGGCGGGGTTCGGGTTCGGCGGCATCGTCGAGGGTCGCAACACCGGGCGCATGGACGCGGCACCGCTGCCGGCCGATCTCGAGACCTCGTACACGTTCCCCGACGCGAGCCCGCCGATCGCGCGGTGTAGCGGCGTGGGCGCGGCGGGGCTCGTGCGCGTCGAGTGGGGCCTCGTGCTCGGACCGCGCAGCCAGATGCAGGTCGCGCTCGAGGCGAGCGGGCAGTGGACCGGATGCGTGCACGACACCAACCGGTTCGAGCCCGACACCGGCAAGGCGATCGTCCGCAAGCAGTGGTGGCCGCACGCGGGCGCCACCCTCACGCTGGGGCTCGCGTGGCGGTGACGGCGCGCGGGAGACGCGCCGGGCTGCTCGCCTGCGTGCTCGCGCTCGCCGCGCCGCGCGCGCTCGCGCAACCCGCCGATGGAGGCGATGCCGGCGTCGGTCCCACCGACGCAGCTCCGTCGCCGGGCGACGCTCCGCCCGCGCCCGCGCCGACGCTCGAGCCACCGCGGGCGCGCGGCGCGACCGACGTCCCCTACCCGGAGAACGCGCCCGCGCACGACGCGCCGATCGTCGTCACGGTGAAGATGCTCGTCGATCCGCAGGGCGTCGTGCAGAAGGTCGACCTCGTCACCGCGCCGCAGCCGCCGTTCGACGACGCGGTGATCGCCGCGGTGAAGACGTTCGAGTTCGAGCCCGGCCGCTACGGGGGCCAGCCGGTGCCCGTCGAGATCACGTTCACGCACCGGTTCCTTCCGCCTCCACCGCCGCCACCTGCGGACACCGGCCCGGTGCGCGACTCCGTGCTGCGCGGGCGGCTCGTCCAGCTCGGCACGCGCGCGCCCGTCAGCGGCGCGACCGTCACCGCCGAGATCGACGGTCGCGCGTACGCCGTGGACGCGGACGCGCGCGGCCGGTTCGAGCTCCCCGTGCCGGCCGGCAGCGCGGAGATCACGGTCACCGCGCCGGGCCACAACGTGTTCCTCCAGCGCGAGACGCTGTCACCGAAGCAGGAGCTCGCGGTCACGTACTACGTCGAGCGCGATCGCTACGATCCGTACGAGATCGTGGTCGTCGGGGATCAGCGCCGCGAGGAGGTGTCGCGCGTCGCGCTGCGCGGGCCCGAGCTCCAGCAGGTGCCGGGCACGTTCGGCGATCCGTTCCGCGTCGTGCAGGCGCTGCCGGGCGTCGCGTCGACGGTGTCGCTGCTGCCGTTCCCGATCGTGCGCGGCGCGACCCCGAGCTCGACGGGGTTCTTGCTCGACGGCACGCGCGTGCCGCTCCTGTTCCATCTCCTGTCGGGGCCGAGCGTCATCCACCCGCTGTTCATCGACGAGATCGAGTTCTATCCGGGGGGCGCGCCGGCGCCGTACGGTGGTTACACGGCCGGCATCATCGACGGCAAGACGCGGCGCGCGCGCGCCGACGAGCACCTGCTCGACTTCGACGCCAACCTCCTGCAGCTCGGCGGGCTCGTTCGCCAGCCCGTCGAGGCGCTCGGGGCGACCGTCACCGCGGCCGGGCGCTACGGCTACCCCGGCCTCCTCCTGTCGCTCGCGACGAACGAGGTCTCGCTGTCGTACTGGGATTACCAGCTGCGCGTCGACGGCGGCACGCCGAAGGACGGGTGGACCGTGTTCGCGTACGGCGCGCGCGACCAGCTCGACACGATCGCTCCCGACGCCGATCCGGACGACCCCGATCCGCCGCTCGAGCCGGCGCTGATCCTCGGGTTCCACCGCCTCGACCTGCGCATGCACCGCACGCACGGCCGCGTGCTCGCGACGTACCGCACCGTGTTCGGTCACGACCGCTCGCACTCCAACGGCACGAGCTTCACGCTGCTCACGGCGGAGCCCCAGGTGCGGTTGCGCTACGAGCACGACGAGCAGCTCACGATCGTCGGTGGCGTCGAGGGCTCGCTGCGCGACATCCGCCACGGCGACGACGCGGCCCCCGGCCAGGACGCGTTCACGATGCTCACGGGGCAGCTCGACCGGTTCTACACCGCCGGCGCGCTCGTCGAGGCGCTGTGGCGGCCGACGCCGCGCTGGCTGATCCGCCCCGGCGTGCGCAGCGACGTCTACGCCGATCGCGAGACCACGAAGGTCGGCGTCGATCCGCGGCTGACGGTGCGCTACCAGCTCGCGCGGCGCGACCTCGAGGACGTGCCGCCGGACTCCGACGACAGCGCGGTGTGGCTCAAGGGCAGCGCTGGCATCTATCACCAGCCGCCCCGGTTCGTGATCCCGCTCCCCGGGCTCGACCTGATGCCGCTCGAGTACGGCCTCTTGCGCTCCTACCAGTCGAGCTTCGGGATCGAGGCGCCGCTCGCGCACCGGCTGCAGCTCGGCGCCGAGGCGTTCTTCAACTACATGGATCCGACGATCTTCGATCTGTCGGTCAACGATCGCTCGATCATCACCGGCGCCAACGAGACGCTCGTGCCGACGGAGGTCCTCACCGACGACGACACGCAGGAGATCATCGACCGGTTGACCGCGCCGCAGAAGGGGCGCGCGTACGGGCTCGAGGTCCTGCTGCGGCGCCAGGCCAGGAGCGGCATCTACGGGTGGATCTCGTACACGCTCTCGCGCTCCGAGCGCCTGCGCTCGACGATGGCGGGCTCGGAGTGGGTCGCGTACGACTTCGACCGCACGCACCTCGTCAACGTCGTCGCCGGCCTCCCGCTGCGCCGGAACTGGGACGTCGGCCTGCGCCTGCAGTACCAGAGCGGCAAGCCGCTCACGACGACCGCCGGCTACAACACCGCGCGGACCGCCGGCTACGTGCGCTTCGATCTCCGCGTCGACAAGCGCGTGGTGTGGCGCGACTGGCTGCTCGACTTCTACGTCGACGTCACGAACGTCGCGCTGTTGCCCGAGGAGGTCCAGGCGGGAACCGTGATGCGCTACGTCCTGCCCACCGTCGGTGTACGTGGCAGGTTCTGAGGAGAAAGCATGTCCGAGACGAACACGATCGATGGCCAGCTGCTCGACCTGATGCTCCGCGTGGGCTCGCGCTGGGTGCTGTGGTTGCTGCTGGGCCTCTCGGTCGCGGCGATCGCCGTGATCGCCGAGCGCGTGTGGTTCTTCGTGCAGGAGAGCGCGCCCCGGGCCCGGCTCGACCTCGCGCTCGCGACCCTGCGCGCGAAGGGCGCCGAGGCCGCGCTCGCCAAGCTCACCGATGCGCGGTCGATGGAGGCCGCCGTCGCGCGGGCCTGCCTCGCGCACGCGAGCGACGGCCCCGCCGCCGTCGAGGAGCACAAGGCCGCCGCGATCGAGGCCGAGCGGATCCGCTACGAGCGCCGGCTCGCGTTCCTCGGCACGCTCGGCAACAACGCGCCGTTCGTCGGCCTGTTCGGCACGGTGCTGGGCATCATCCGCGCGTTCAACGATCTCGCCGCGAACAGCGTCCAGGGCTCGCAGGCGGTGATGTCGGGCATCGCGGAGGCGCTGGTCGCGACCGGCGTCGGGCTGCTCGTCGCGCTGCCCGCGGTCGCGACGT
>Ga0164243_10014090_pt1 | contig 11160 bp, 9 predicted proteins | sample OricompcompostOP_FD_108781 | JGI IMG/M metagenome (GOLD analysis project Ga0164243, IMG submission 108781) | Organic Plus compost microbial communities from Emeryville, California, USA - Original compost - Organic plus compost (OP) | ecosystem: Engineered > Solid waste > Mixed feedstock >... | reverse complement strand
GGATGGTCGTACACAAACTCGCCGGCTTTTGAATATTCGCCGTAACGCGCTACTTCATCGCGGAACGGACGGATCATCTGAGAGTGGCACGTATAACATCCCTCCCTCAGATAAATATCACGCCCGTGCAGTTCCAGCGGTGTATAGGGTTTTACACTGGCGATAGTGGGAATATTACTTTTAACCAGGAAGGTGGGGACCATTTCCAGCAGGCCGCCAATACCCACCACGATGAGGCTGAATACCACCAATTGAACTGGCCGCCTTTCGATCCAATTATGCCAATGGGTTTTACCGTGGGTGGTAATCATTTTCGGCAAGGGCGCTGCCGCGGCAGCCTCATTGGCAACAAAACTGCCGCTACGTATGGTTTTGCGGAGATTCACTATCATTAATATCACCCCCCCTAAATAAAACAAACCTCCTACTGCACGCAGTGCATACATGGGCAGAATGGCGCTCACGGTTTCCAGGAACTGGTATTTTAAAGTGCCCTCTTCTGTGAACTGTTTCCACATCATGCTCTGTGTAAAGGCCGCCCAGTACAGGGGAATGGCATAGAAGATAATGCCGAGCGTGCCCAGCCAAAAGTGTGCGTTGGCCCATTTGCGGCTGTAGAGCTGCGTATTGAATATTCTCGGGATCATCCAGTAGAGGATGCCGAAGGTGAGGAATCCGTTCCAGCCCAGCGCTCCCACGTGTACGTGCGCAATCGTCCAGTCGGTATAATGGCTGATTGCATTTACGTTTTTGAGGGAGAGCATCGGCCCTTCGAAGGTGGCCATGCCGTAGCAGGTAAGGGCGACTACGAAAAACTTCAGGATAGCGTCTTCCCGCACCCTGTCCCACGCGCCGCGGAGCGTCAGCAAGCCATTCAGCATACCGCCCCAGGACGGCGCGATGAGCATGACGGAAAATACGGTGCCGAGGGACTGGGCCCACTCCGGCAGCGCCGTGTATAACAGGTGGTGCGGGCCTGCCCAGATATAAATAAAGATCAGTGACCAGAAGTGTATGATAGACCAGCGGTAGGAATATACCGGCCTGTTGGCCGCCTTGGGTACGAAGTAGTACATCAGCCCCAGGTAAGGCGTGGTGAGGAAGAAGGCCACCGCATTATGACCGTACCACCATTGCACCAGCGCATCCTGCACGCCGGCGTACCAGCTGTAACTTTTGAATAACGCGACCGGATACTCGAAGGAGTTAATGATGTGCAGCATCGCAATGGCTACCCAGGTGCCGATGTAGAACCAGATTGCCACGTAGAGGTGCGACTCCCGGCGCTTTAAAATTGTGCCCAGCATGTTGGCGCCAAACACCAGCCACACCAGTGTGATGGCGATATCAAAAGGCCATTCCAGCTCCGCGTATTCCTTGCCGGTAGTGTATCCCAGGAAGAGCGTGAGCGCGCCGCCGGCAATGATGGCCTGCCAGCCCCAGAAGTGAATTTTGCTCAGCAGGTCGCTGAACATCCGCGCTTTACATAAGCGTTGCAGGGAATAGTACACGCCCATGAAAATACCGTTGCCTACAAAGGCAAAGATGACGGCGTTGGTGTGTACCGGGCGCAGACGACCAAAAGTGGTGGGCGCAAAACCGAGGTTGAGGTCGGGGATTACCAGCGCGGAAGCCGCCCACAGCCCTGCCAGCATGCCTATGAGGCCCCAGAAGACACAGGCGTAGGCAAACCATTTAACCGTTCGGTTGTCGTAATAAAAATGTTCTAAAGACATAAGTATGATGGATTGATGTGCGGAATTACGTTTAGTCGTTCTTGTTAGCCTGGCGGTCTTCAAACAGGATGCGGTGCGCAGGAGAAAAATCATCTTCAAACTGCCCGTGTTTCACGGACCAGATAAATGCGGCCAGGAACCCGAGCGCAACGGCAAGACTCGCGCCCAGTAAGAGAATGATGACGCCCATAGCAACAGTAGTTTGGTGGTCGTAAGCTTCCCGTGCGACAAGGGTTACCCGTTGCCCCGCAAACAACCGTTTGCGGGGCCCATTTCAATTACGGGCAATTCATACTAGCGCTTTGGAGTTCTTACTATGTATATGTTTCGTGTCGGTAGCAAAGGTAATTTTGGCGTACAGGCAGTACAATGATATAACTCACTGTCAAACATGATTTTTGTCAGGCATTCGCTGAAATCCTTTGTCAGACAGCCTTTTGCCGTATGCTTCACTCATACTCCACGTGAGCAGGATAATGCTGATGGAGCTGGCGGGCATCAGGATAGCCGCTACCAGCGGGGATAGCATGGCCTGTACGGCGAAGTAAAGTCCGGTGATGTTATACGCCAGGGACATGAGGAAGCTCACGATCACAATATGCCGGTTGGCTTTGCATAAGCGTATGAATGCCGGCAGCATGATCAGTTGTTGCGCTTCGATAATGCCATCGCTGGCGGGCGTAAAATTGTTGGCGCTTTCTGCCACGGAAATGCCGGTATCGCTTTGCCGGAGGGCGCCGGCGTCGTTTAGGCCATCGCCGATCATCAATACTTTTTCGCCCTGTTGCTGTAGTTGGATAATGTAATCCAGCTTGTCCGCAGGCTTTTGCTCAAAGCGCAGGGTGGCGCTGCTTCCCATGAGTATGCGCAGGCTTGCTGCTTCGCGGGTATTATCCCCGGAAAGCACGGATAACGTATAATGATTGCGGATAGTTTCCAGCATGCTTCTTATGCCGGGCCGGTAGCCGTTGCGGACGGTAAAAAGGCCGGTGGGCGCACCGTTGAATCCAACGTACACGATGCTGCCATCGTGCTCATCGGACCGGGGAATGCCTACAAATTCAGCACTGCCCATGTGGATGTACTGGTCTTCTATCCATCCGGAGATGCCTTTGCCTTCGTATTCTTTAAAATCCTTTACGGGGTGTTGACTGCTATTGCCGCAGTAATTATTGATAGCGTTGCTGAGCGGGTGGGTGGATTGCGCCGCCAGGCTGCTGATCATCATTTCCTGCGCGGGGCTGAGGGTATTGCCGAAGTAGCGTACTTCCGTGCCTGACTTGCCCGTAAGCGTACCGGTTTTATCGAAAACAATATGCGTGGTATTGGCCAGGTTTTCGATGGATTGCGCGTTGCGCAGGTACAGCTTGTGGCGGGAGAGGATGCGCAGTATATGCCCGTTGGTAAAAGAAGAAGCCAGCAGCAAGGCGCAGGGGCAGGCAATAATTAATATAGCCGTTACCGATGGCCAGATGCGGGACGGATCTTTGACGGCCCATACGGCGGCGGTGACTACCGCAATGAGCAGCACCACCCAGGTGAAGTACTGGCTGAGCAGGTGTACGAACGAAACGTTGCGGTCATCCTTCTTTTGCAGTTCATCGCGGTTCCAGAGGCTGGTGAGGTAGCTCTGCGCTACCTCTTTGATGGTGAGTACTTCGATATTACTCCCCATTTGCCTGCCTCCTGCGTACACGATTTCCCCGACGGATTTTGTGACCGGCGCGGCTTCGCCGGTAACGAAGTTATAGTCGATCAGCGCTTCCCCGCGGGAAATAATGCCGTCTGCCGGGATCAGCTCCTGGTGATGAATCAGCAGGGTATCGTTTGTTTTAATGTCCGGCAGCGTGGTAGGTACGGGTCTGCCGTCCTTTATAACGGAAACGGCTATGGGAAAATAGGACGTATAGTCGCGGTCAAATGATAAGCCCTGGTAAGTTTTTTCCTGCAGGATGCGGCCGATGAGCATAAAGAAGACGATGCCCGTCATGGAATCGAAGTAGCCGGATTGCCCTGCGGCCACTTCCGTCAGGCTCCGGATGAAGGTGACGAGGATGGCCAGTACGATGGGCACGTCGATATTGAGGAAGCCGTGTTTGAGCCCGGCCCAGGCGGATTTATAAAAGGCCTGTGCGCTGTAGAAGAATACAGGCAGGGAAAGGGCCAGGTTCATGTACCTGAACATATTGTTCATGGCGGCATCCGTGTGGCCTGACCCGGAAAAATATTCCGGGAAGCTGAGCAGCATAATATTGCCGAAACAGAACCCGGCTACGCCCAGCTGGTACACTAATTTCCGTTGTATGCGGGGCTTTTTTTCCTGCATATCATTAAGGGAGATGTAGGGTTCGTAACCGACGGACGTCAATGCTTCCGCTACTTCGCGGAGGCTGGTTTGCGCCGGGTGATAGATGACCCTTGCTTCCTTCTTACTAAAGTTGACGGTTACACGCAGTACGCCCCTGTTGAGTTTATGAAGGTTTTCCAGCAGCCAGAGGCAGGAGCTGCAGTGTATTTGCGGGAGGTAGAAGGTAACGTGGGCCTGTTCCGCATCCTTATACCGGATCAGGTGTTGCTGCACCTTTTCATCGTCCAGGAAGGCGAATTTATCTTTCCTGACCTGCATGCGCTGGTTTACGCCTGGTTGTGCATTCAGGTCGTAATATTCGCAGAGGTTGTGCTGGTGCAGAATTTCATATACAATTTTGCAACCTTCGCAGCAGAAAGTTTTTTCTGCCATGACGATCGGGCTGCCGTGGCAATCCTGCCCGCAATGGAAGCAGGCGAGCTGTGTTTGCATGGTATCGGACATCAGTCAATGCTTGAAGAGTGAGGCAAATCGTCCTGCCGGATGATCATGGTTCCTGGTTTGGTAACGGCCGGGTACAGGATATTCTGCGTTACGTATATCCATTGGTGTACGAGTTGTTCCAGGGAGTACATATCTCCCACGCATAGCTTATAGGCGTTGCTCCAGGTGGCCTGTAGCTGGTAATTGTCCGTTACCTGACGCAGCTTTTGCAGCAGCAGGGTTATTTTTTGGTGAGAAGATCTGATGGAGTGATAGGTAGCAGGCTGTATGCAGCGAACATCCTCCCGGTTGCCATATGCCGTAATCACCACCGGAAACAATATAGTACCCTCCTTCCGGACAAGCTGAAGGATTTCAGCCTGCATCCGGGAAAACAGCAGGTGCTGGATATCGGTTGCCGGCGGCGCCTGCTGATCGTCCTGCCGGTCGATTGCAAAGTAGGACAATACCTGTTCTGCGGTTTGTTCTACCGGTGTATGGAATTTATGAGCGATGACCTCGCAGAGTTCTGCGGGGCATAGTTCATGAAAGTTGATAATGGCGAAAGGCAGCATCAGTACGGGCGTATTGTTGATGCAGCAAAAATACCGGGCGCGCAAAGCGCGTCCAATGACTTGCGTCAAGCGCAAAACTGATATTTATCAGGATTAGTCGTGCAGGTTAGCCGTGCGGATAATTTCCGGCATATCGAGGAGGCGGATCTTTTTACCTTCCAGTTCGATCATACCGTCTTTCTTGAATTCGGAGAGGAGGCGGATAGCGGATTCGGTGGCTGTGCCTACGAGGTTGGCAATCTCTTCGCGGGAGAGGCGTACGTTGAGGGTATGGCCGTCCGCTTCGAGGCCGTAAGTTTCCTTGATGAAGAGCAGGGTTTCGGCGAGGCGTTCCCGCACGGGCTTTTGGGCCAGGTGCGTGATTTTGAGTTCTGCTTTACGCAGCTCGCTGGAGAGGATGCGCATCATCTCGAAGGAGAGGGAGGCGTCCTTTTGCAGGACGTTGAGGAACAAGTCCTTAGGAATAAAGCAGATGGAGGAATCTTCCAGGGCGGTGGCGGTAGCGGTGTAACGTTCGTTACTGAGCAACGCTTTATAGCCCATGATATCGCCTGCTTTTACGAGGCGCACGATTTGTTCGCGCCCGTCATCGCCGCTGTGGGAGAGTTTGATCTTACCGTCGTTGATGCAGTAAACGCCAAACGGATAGGCTCCTTCGTGGAAAATGACCTGGCCTTTTTTGTAGGATGAGCATACCTTGGCAGCATCAATCAGTTCAAGATTGCTGTGGTCCGCCTTACAGAATATAGACGAGAAGCGGTCTTTACAGTTTTGACATGCTGGATTTAATGGTGTACTCATAATCAATTGTGCAAATGTACTAATTTACGGCTCCTTAACCAAAGCAAAAGCAGTTGTGGCGCTTCATTATTATGTAATTTATAAACCATACGAGGTACTGACCCGTTTTACGCGGGAGGGTGATAAGGCTTGTCTGGCAGATTTCTTTAAAGTACCTTCAGATGTGTATCCTGTGGGGCGCCTGGATTATGACAGTGAGGGCTTATTATTGCTTACGAATGATAAAGCATTGAATCACCGCTTGTTATCTCCTAAATTCCAGCATGAAAGAGAGTATTGGGTACAGGTAGACGGGGCTGTAACGGAAGAGGCTGTCAGGAAGCTGGCCCAGGGCGTGCAAATAAATGTGGATGGAAAGATGTACCTGACGAGGAAGTGCAAGGCGGAAATCTTTGAAACGGAACCTGCATTGCCACCCCGTAATCCGCCGATCCGGTTCCGTAAAAGTATTCCTGCTCCCTGGCTGCGCCTGACGCTGCACGAGGGCAAGAACCGGCAGGTAAGGAAGATGACGGCGGCAGTAGGCTTTCCTACGTTGAGGCTTGTACGTTATAGAATGGAAGGGCTGACCATTGCCGGAATGAATGCCGGAGATATGGTGGAGCTGAGCCGCGAAGAGGTTTACCGGAAGCTGAAACTGCACTGATGCTTTTTGGCTTTCTGGTCTTATTTAACTAGGTTTGTTGCCTACAAATTTCTATTATGCTGAAATCAATGACTGGCTTCGGAAGGGCGGAAAGCACAAGAGGCGAAACAACAATTGTGGTGGAGATCAAATCGCTCAATGGAAAACAGTTTGAGGTGAATCTGAAATTTTCTCCTTTGCTGAAACCCTATGAATTTGATATTCGCTCGCAAATGCAGCAGGTGTTGCAGCGTGGAACGCTGGATGCTACGATCAACGTACGTCAGAATGGCGCCACCAGGCCGGTGGTTATCAATACCGACCTGGCGAAGTATTATTACCAGTCCATTACCATGCTGGCCAACCAGCTGGAACTGCCCCAGGGCGATATGCTCAATATCCTGATGAAACTGCCCGAGGTAGTAACGCCGGCCACCGAGCAAATCTCTGAAAGCGAATGGAAAGATGTGGAAGAAGTATTGCAGGCCGCCCTGCAGGACCTGGATATGCACCGCCAGGACGAAGGGCTGATGCTGGAAGCGGACCTGGTACAACGTATTGAAAATATCGAAACATATATGGCGAAGGTCAAAGAGCTGGACCCGCTCCGCAAGGATCGCATCCGCCAGCGCCTGGAAGGCCTGCTCGCCGAACATGTAGGAAAAGAGAATGTGGACAGCAACCGGCTGGAACAGGAACTTATCTTTTACCTGGAAAAACTCGATATCTCCGAGGAACTTTCCCGCCTGGAAAACCATTGCCGCTACTTCAAAGAAATTTTGAAAGAAGCAGATCCCGCCAAAGGTAAAAAGCTCGGCTTCGTGCTGCAGGAAGTAGGCCGGGAAATCAATACCACCGGCTCCAAAGCCAATGACGCCGGGATACAGCAATGGGTAGTGCTGATGAAGGATGAATTGGAAAAAGCCAAAGAACAAGTACTAAACGTTTTATAGCAAGGCGTAAACCTTATGAAGAGACTACTCCTGGTAACCGCAGGCTTTTTAATACTGGCTGCCGCCTGCAAGCCGCCTAAACTGGACGTCTACGAAAAAAACCTGGAAATACCCGGGCACGACTGGACCTACGACTATAAACCAGCCTTTGAAATCAAACTGGAACCGGAAGATACTGCCTGGCTCTACAACATATACGTGAACGTACGCCACCAGGCCGCCTATCCGTACAGTAACCTCTGGCTGATGGTAGGTACGCAATACCCCGGCGACAGCATCCCCGCCCAGCAGCGCGTGGAGCTGCCCCTGGCAGAGCCCTCCGGCAAATGGCTGGGCAGCGGTATTGACGATATCTTTGAACACCGGGTGCCTATTCAGCAAAACGCGATTTTCAGTAAACCAGGCACCTATAAGATAACTTTTCAACAAAACATGCGGCAAAATCCGCTTCCCCATGTAATGAATGTTGGTTTGCGGATAGAGAAAGCCGGTAAACGGCCCTGATGAAAAAAATTTATAATAAACTGCAGGAAGGAAAATCAGTGTCCTTCCTTTACTTTTTAGTACTGTTCTATACAGTGGCCGCACTGGTATGGTGGGGAATACTACTCCTGCGCCAAAGCCACCAGATTACCGGCTTTGAAGTGCAAAACCTCGCCCTCCGCATCGATAGCCTGCAAAAGCCGGTGGAATACCAGCTGGAATTTCAGCGCATCGAAAGGGACGAAAAAATGCGCTTCATCAAATACCTCGGGGAAGGCCTTACCTTCCTCGGCATATTGCTGGTGGGCGCCGGCTTCGTGTACCGCGCCATCTGGAAGTATATGAAACTGAGCCGGCAGCAGCAGAATTTTATGATGGCGGTCACCCATGAGCTGAAATCCCCCATTGCGGCGGCCAAGCTAAACCTGGAGACGATACGCCGGCATGCCAGCCTCGACGAGGAAAAAAGGACCCGGCTTATTGATAACACCATCCGGGAAACCAACCGCCTGGACCAGCTTTGCAATAACATCCTGCTGGCAGCGCAGCTGGAAACCCACCGCTACCAGCTCTTTAAGGAACCCCTGAACGTTTCCCAGCTCATGGAGGCAGATATTAAGGAAATAGGCGGACGAATTGGCACCCATCACATTCAGGCAAGCATTTTGCCGGGGGTATGGATGGAAGGTGACAAGCTGATGCTGCACATCGTACTGAGCAACCTGGTGGAAAACGCTGCCAAATATGCACCCAAAAACACCGCTATTCTGGTAAAACTGTTCGAATCCAACAATCAGCTCAAATTACAGGTAGTGGATGAAGGTCCTGGTATCCCTGATGAAGAAAAAGAAAGGGTCTTCCTCAAGTTTTACCGCGTAGGCAATGAAAATACCCGTAAAGCCAAAGGCTCCGGCCTGGGGCTGTTCCTGACAGCCAAGATTGTGGAACAACACAACGGTTTCATACAAGTGCGCGATAATAAACCTACCGGCGCCTGCTTTGAAATAACATGGACTGAATATTCCATTCAAACGGCGTAAATTTAAACCGGATTAAATGACAGCCTTTTAATCCATCATTTGACTTACAATCAAATATTAACACATGAAGGAAGCTACAAAAGCATCAATACTACTGGTTGAAGACGAAGAAAATCTCCAGGAGGCGCTGAAGCTGAACCTGGAGCTGGAAGGCTATGAAGTTACTGCTGTTGACAATGGTACCGCTGCCCTCAAGGCAGTCAAAAACGAATATTTTGACCTGATCATACTCGATATCATGCTGCCGGAAATGGACGGCATCGCTGTGTGCGAAAATATCCGCATCCAGAACAACGAAGTACCCATCCTCTTCCTCAGTGCCAAAAACAGCAGTGCGGACAGGGTGCTGGGCCTGAAAAAAGGCGGGGACGACTACATGACCAAGCCTTTCAACCTGGAAGAACTGTTGCTGCGTGTGGAAAAGCTCATCGTTAAGAATAAAAAGATCCAGGATAAAGACAGCGTACCGAACGTGTACCGTTTTGGTAACAATACTATCGACTTCGCCGCGCAGGAATGCATCGGCAAGGACGGCAAGCATTATGAGCTCAGTAAGAAAGAGGCGATGCTGCTGAAACTCCTCATTGAGAACAAGGGAGAGGTAGTGACGCGTGAGAAAATACTGCAGGTGGTATGGGGATATAACGTGTACCCTACTACCCGTACGATTGATAACTTCATCCTCAACTTCAGGAAATATTTTGAAGAGGACAGCCGGAACTCCAAGTACTTTCATTCCGTGAGAGGTGTGGGGTATAAGTTTACGGAGGCGTGAGGCGTCTTGGCCCCCTCCCCTGAAACACCCTGCAATCAGGCAAATGCCAAATTTCCTCCAAATCTCACCGCTTTCCTGTTATTTTCTGCCTAGTACAAAATGACACTTTCATCTGGCAGTGATTTGCACGATATTTAATTATCGTGGCATATTTAACTATAGCATTGGTGATTGCTGCAGTTTGGCCGTACTGGGTATTCTTCGGGGTTAGCCTCATTACGATACTGCTTTTTTTCTTCGCAAGAGAGAAAAGGATTCGCCGTGCCACCCGGGAGGCACTGCACCGGCAACAAGCCATGATCAACCTGGAGCTGAATGCCTTCCAGGCTCAGCTGGACCCTCACTTTATCTTCAACAGCCTCAACGCCATACACCATTATATCCTTGCTACCAGCACGGATATGGCCTCACTTTACCTCACCCGCTTTTCCAAACTGATGCGGCTGATGATGGGGAATTTCAAAAAGGAATGGATTACGCTGCAGGAAGACCTCGATGCGCTGGAACTCTACCTGCAACTGGAGCAGCTGCGGTTTGAACAGCAGTTTACCTACCGCCTGGCGCTGGAACCGGAGGTGGAACCCATGCACACGCTCATTCCCCCGCTGATCATACAACCCTATGTGCAATACGCCATCTGGCACCGGTTGCTGGTGCGCCCGCAGAAGACGGGCGGACAGCTGAATATCGTCATCGGCGTCAAGAACGACCGGCTGTACATCAAAGTGGAAGATAACGGCAACCCGACGGCCTCCCTGCTGGATGATACGGCAGAACGGCTCGCCAACGGCATCGATATTGCCTCCGAACGCCTCTACCTCATGAGTGAGCGCTACCATATGAAAGCCAGCATTTCCGCGCAACCCATCCTCGACAGCGCCAGCCATCCCTGCGGCAACCGGCTCGTCATCAGCATGGAACATACTCCCGCCCGGCAGGAGCTAACCGGCTGATTGCTTGTAAAGCAGTAAAAAAAGCGTAAATTTTCATCGTGAAACAGGAGGCTTTTCCCTCTCTTCGTATTATACCATTTATCAACTATTTCTACCTTCATGCGCGCCATCATAGTGGACGACGAGAAGCACAGTCGAGACGTACTTCGTATTCTTTTGGAAAATAATTGCCCGGATATAACGGTAATGGCTACCTGCAATAATGGCGAAGCCGCCCTGGACGCGATTGCCATGTACGATCCTCAGCTGCTGTTCCTCGATATCGAAATGCCCGGACTGGACGGATTCCAGGTACTGGAAGCCACAAAACGCGGCTCCTTTGCTGTGATCTTTACCACAGCGTACGACCACTATGCCGTCCAGGCGATACGGCACAGCGCACTGGACTATCTCCTGAAACCCATAGACGCCGCAGAACTGAAGGAGGC
>Ga0164243_10014089_pt1 | contig 11160 bp, 7 predicted proteins | sample OricompcompostOP_FD_108781 | JGI IMG/M metagenome (GOLD analysis project Ga0164243, IMG submission 108781) | Organic Plus compost microbial communities from Emeryville, California, USA - Original compost - Organic plus compost (OP) | ecosystem: Engineered > Solid waste > Mixed feedstock >... | reverse complement strand
TACCTCGTCTTCGCCGCGATCGACGAGAGCGGCAAGCCCCGGCCGGTGCCGCCGGTGATACCGGAGACGGAGCAGGACCGGCGGCGCTACCAGGAGGCGCAGATCCGCCGCACCCACCGGCTGGCCCGCCGCCGCGCCATCAGGGACCTGCGGGCCAGCCGCGTCGCGCAGTGACCGTCGCGGGGGAGTGACCGCCCCGCGCTGTCCTGGCACGGCGGCGGCCGGCGGGGTCAGCCGCAGTCGGCCTCGTCGCCGCGCAGGGGCGCCTCGGTGGGGCTGTCCGGGTCGGGGGCGAGGACCTTGCGCACCTTCTGGTCGGGGTCGCCGATCGTGACCGTCATCCGGGGGCCGTGGTCGGCCTTCTTCACCAGGCGGGCGCCGGGCAGGGCGGCGGCCAGTGAGCGGGCCGACCGGTCCCAGCCGGGGTCGTAGGTGACGGTGGTGCGGCCGTCGTCGCGGTGCGGCGCGTTGCGGGCGGTGCCGGTGGTGGCGAAGCCGGTCTTGTGCAGGTCCCGGTCGACACGGGCGCCCAGCCCCTGGCGTCCGGTGGCGTTGGCGACCTCCACCCGGACGGACCGCGGATCGACCTCCACCTGTGGCGGGCCGCCCTTGGAGGGCTCCGCGGGCCCGGACAGCGGCCGGTCCTCGCGGAGCGACGCGAACAGCTTCCGGGCCCTGGGACGGTCCCAGGTGACGGTCGAGCCGAGGCCCGGCACCCGGTGGTCGGTGTCGGCCAGCGGGACGGAGGCGAACTCCGAGGAGGCCGGCTCGAACCCGCGCATGGCCTTCCCGAGATCCATCATCTGCTCCGTGCCGAAGCCCCGGTCGGCACGGACGGACTCCAGCAGGGTGGAGGCCACCTTGTTGAAGCGCACCGGGTTCATCAGCACCCCGGTGTCGGTGGCCCGGTTGATCACCGAGGCGAGGAACCGCTGCTGCCGCTTCATCCGGCTCAGGTCGGAGCCGCCGTCCAGGTGCCGGGCCCGGACGTACTGGAGGGCCTGGCCGCCGTCGAGCTTGGTGGTGCCCTTGGGCAGGTCGAGACCGGAGTAGCTGTCCTTGAGCGGTTCCTCCGTGCACACGGGGACGCCGCCGAGCACGTCGACGGTGTTCATGAAGGTCGTGAAGTCGATCTCCAGATAGTGGTCCACGTGCACATCGGTGAGGGATTCGACGGTGCGTACGGTCAGCCCGGGGCCGCCGGCGGTGTACGCCGCGTTCAGCTTCGCCGGCCGGCCCGGTACCCGTTTGCCGGTGGCGCGGTCCTTGTGGGGCGGCAGCTCGGTGTACGTGTCGCGGGGCAGACTGACGACGGTGGCCCGGTCGCGGTCGGCCGACAGGTGGACGAGCAGCATCGTGTCGGTGCAGTCGCAGGCGGTGCCGCCCAGGTTGTACCGCTTCTTCTGCTCCTTGGAGAGCCCGTCGCGGCGGTCGGTCCCCACGACGAGGAAGTTGACGCCGTTGTCGCCCCCGGGCCGCTCCGTCAGCCCTCCGAAGGGGTCCACCCGGCGTACGTCCGCGCTCAGCCCCGTGACCATCGCGTGTCCGACACCGCCCGCAGCCAGCAGCAGCACCGAGGTGGCCGTGGCGATCCGCAGGCCCCACCGGGGCCTGCCCTTGCTGGGGGAGGGGGCGCTTCGAGGCAAGGTGGCCACCTTCCGCAGAGAGAAATGAACAGGAGAGGTACTGTCGGTGACGCGTGAGCAACGGAGAGTCCCCACACTGTATGCCGGTACGATCTCCGGATCGTGCGTACACGCCGTCCCTTCCCGCGGCGGAGCCCGCTGAGGCGCGGGCGTGCGGACCGTTCCCCCGATCGCGGTAACGTGAGCGCCGTGACTCGCGAGAACCCTGCCACCCCGGACACCCCCGCGGGCGCGGCCCCGCCTCCCGTTTCCGTGATCATGCCGGTGCTGAACGAGGAGCGGCACTTGCGCAACGCGGTGCACCACATCCTCCAGCAGCGGTACGACGGTGAGCTGGAGGTCGTCATCGCACTGGGGCCCTCCACGGACCGCACGGACGAGATCGCCGCCGAGCTGGTCGCCGAGGACCCGCGCGTGCACACGGTGCCCAACCCCACGGGCCGCACCCCGGCCGGACTGAACGCCGCGATCAAGGCGTCCCGGCACCCGGTGGTGGTCCGGGTGGACGGGCACGGCATGCTGTCGGCCGACTACATCGCCACCGCGGTGCGGCTCCTGGAGGAGACCGGCGCGGCCAACGTGGGCGGCATCATGCACGCGGAGGGGGAGAACGCCTGGGAGGACGCGGTCGCCGCGGCGATGACGTCCAGGATCGGCGTGGGCAACGCCGCCTTCCACACCGGAGGCGCCGCCGGCCAGGCCGAAACGGTGTACCTGGGCGTCTTCCGCCGCGAGGTGCTGGAACAACAGGGCGGCTACAACGAGGAGTTCATCCGGGCCCAGGACTGGGAGCTGAACTACCGCATCCGCGAGGCGGGCGGGCTCATCTGGTTCTCGCCCGAGCTGCGGGTCTCCTACCGTCCCCGGCCCAGCGTGCGCGCCCTGGCCAAGCAGTACAAGAACTACGGACGTTGGCGGCACGTGGTGGCCCGCTACCACTCCGGTTCCATCAATCTGCGCTACCTGGCGCCGCCGGTCGCCGTGTGCGCCATCGCGGCGGGCCTCGTGGTGGGGGCGGCCGTCACCCCGTGGGGGCTGGTGGTGCCCGGCGGTTATCTGGCGGCGATCGTCGCCGGGTCGCTGCCCGCCGGCAAGGGGCTGCCGCTCAAGGCCCGGGCGCAGATCCCCCTGGCGCTGGCCACCATGCACATGTCCTGGGGCTGGGGTTTTCTGACCAGCCCGAAGAAGCTGGCCCGCAAGGTCATCGCCAGCCGCCGTGAGCCGGTACTGACCGCGCAACAGGCACAGTGACCCCGCGCGGGCGACCCGCGCCCGGCCACATGTAAGGGGCGCCCTCCCCGGGGAGGGCGCCCCTTACATGTGGCCGCTCACCTTGCGGCGCCGTTTCCCGGCCGCCGCCGGCGGGGTCCGGAGGTCACCGGGCACGGTCCGGCCTCGTCACCGGGTGGGCCCGACGAACGTGACCGCCGCCCTGTGCCGTCCGGGCGGCTGTTCACCAGGTGTAGTTCGGATTGATCTCCATGCAGGCCTTCTTGTCGTCGCCCCGCAGTGCGTCCGCGCTGTCCGGCGCCTTGTGGCTCTCCTTGTCGCCGTCTTTCTCCGTGCCCCCGCCGGACGCGGGGTAGGCGTTGCCCTCCCGCCAGTCGGCACCGATCACCAGGGTCACCCTCTGGACGCCCGAGGAGTGCTTGACGAGCCGCTCGGGGATGCCCAGCGCCTTGGCGACGGCCAGTGCGTCGCCCCGCTGTTCGGCCTGGGCGTAGCGGATGGTGGTGTCCGCCTGCGACTGGGGCGTCTGGTCGGCCACCGCCTGGCTGAAGCCCTTGCGGGCCAGTTCGCCCGCCACGACGCTCGCCCGGCCCGTCACCGGCCGCTGGAGCGCGGTGCCGGTGCCGTTCATCACGCTCACGGGGATCTCGGCCTTCGGCCGGGACGGCTCCGTCGGCTGGGCCGACTTGCTGGCCTCGGCCTTCTTCTTGTCCTTGCCGTCGAGGGCCACGTCGTTGCGCATCAGGGAGAAGATCTGCTGCGCGTCACCCTCCTTCGGCACCACGTAACTGCCGCCGGGGCCGTACGTCCAGGGCATGGTGGCCATGGTGATGCGCTTGGTCGGGACGCGCTTGAGGTCGTTGCCCAGGTCGTAGAGCTTCTTGACGGAGCCGATGCCCTTGTCCACCGTGAGGGCCTCGGTCGCCGCCTCCGCCAGCTGGCGCAGCTTTCCCGGGTCCGTGAGCTTGGTGCCCGCCTTCAGCTGGCGGACCATCGAGTTCATGTACATGTGCTGCGCCTTGGCGCGGCCTATGTCGGTGCCGTCCCCGAATCCGTGCCGGGTCCGCAGCCAGCTGAGTGCCTGCTCGCCCTTGATGACGGATTCGCCCTTCTTGAGTTTCAATTTGGACTTCGGGTCGTGCACGTTCTGGTTCACGCACACGGGGACGCCGCCCACCGCGTCGGCCATGGAGACGACACCCGAGAAGTCGATCATCATGAAGTGGTCGACGGGGATGCCCGTCAACTCCTCCCAGGTGGCCACGGTGCAGCCCGGACCGCCGTGCTGGAGGCTGGTGTTGATCTTGTCGACCGTCTCCGGATAGACCTTCCCGTCCTCCGGGTCGGTGCACTTGGGGATCGTCGTCCGTGTGTCACGCGGGATCGACAGGACCGACATGTTGCTGCGGTCGGCCGAGACGTGCAGCAGCATCTGCACATCGGCCAGCGGCGGCCGGTCCCGGTCGGCGCGGGAGCCGCCCAGCCGGATGTTCTCCTTGGACGCGCGCGAGTCGGAGCCCAGCAGCAGGATGTTCAGCGGCGTCTGGCCGTCGGCGTTGGGGTCCGCCTTGTCGAGCTTGCTGTCGCCGAGGTTGAGGTCGTCCTTGTCCAGGTTGCCGTTCAGGTGCTGGTAGTAGAGATAGCCCGCTCCCGCGGTGCCGAGTATGAGCACCGCCAGCACGGTGGCCGACCAGCGCAGGACGCGCCGCCGCCGCTTCGCCCGCGGCGCACCGCGTGTGCCGGTGCCACCGGACCCCGCGGCCTCGGCGGTGCGGGCGGAGGACGACGGCGCGGGCTTCGCCGGTTCCGCGGCACGGTGGCCCCTGCGGGCCGGATCGGCGTGCCGGCCGCCGGGCGCCCCCGACGCGTCGGAGCGGTCCTCGTACAGGCTCTCGTCCCAGCCGCGGTCGGCGGCGCTGGGGGCGCCGTCCCGTGCCCCCTCACTGCCGTCGGTACGGTACTGCCGCACGGGACCTCCCCGGGGTACTCACGTCGTGCTGTGGCCGGCACCCGGCGGGACGCGCCGGCGGGGTGGACGTCACTTCGCGCATACGTTCTTGTCGCCGGCGTTGACCTTCTCGACCCCGGGCGGCGCCTTGTCGGAACCGTCGACCGGCTCGCCGGGTGCGGTGAAGTCCTTGCCGAGTGTCAGCGTCATGCTCGTTCCCGATCCGGTGCCGGCCGTCTTCTTGAGCGCCGACGCCGACAGCTTAAGCATGTGCGCGAGCCGGTTCGCCTGCTCTTCCTGGCCGGAGGTGTACTGCAACGTCGTCCGGTCCTGGGCGGGTGCGTTGCCGCCGGAGGCCGCGTTGCCCGCACCCTCGTCCAGCAGCCACTGGGCCGTCGCCGCGGCGGCCTGGGCGGGGCCGCCGCCGTTGCGCACGGAGACATCCACCTCGGAGGCGGGCGCCATCTCGCCCTTCGGTTTCGCCGATTTCTTCTTCTTGCCCTTGTCCGTCTTGGTCAGGGACTTGTCCTCCCGGACCATCTCGAACAACGGCTCCGCCTTCGCCCTGTTCAGTACGACGGTCGCGGGGTCCTGCGGGTTGTCCACGACGGGCACCGTGGTGAAGGTGATCTTGTCGGTGTTGACCCGCTTGAGGTCGTTGGCCAGGTCCATCAGCTTCTTGACGCTGCCGATGCCGGTGTCCACCGTCAGCGCCTTGGTGGCCGCGTCGCTCAGCTTGAACAGCTTCGAGGGGTTGCTGAGCGTGTCCCCGGACTTCATCTTGCGGATCATCGACGAGAGGAACTGCTGCTGGAGCTTGATCCGGCTCAGGTCGCTGCCGAAGCCCACCGAGTGCCGGGTACGGACGAACGCGAGCGCCTGCTCGCCCTTGACCGTGTGCCGCCCCGCCTTCAGCTTCAGATGCGACTTGGGGTCGTTGATGTCCTTGCCCGCGCACACCTCGACACCGCCCACCGCGGTGGACAGCTCCTTGACCGCGTTGAAGTCGGCCATCATGAAGTGGTCGATCTCCACACCGGTCAGCTTCTCCACGGTGCGCCAGGTGCAGCCGGGGTCCCGGTTCTCCTGGCCCAGACTGGTGTTGAACCGTACCCCCTGCTCGGCGGGCACCACCCGCTTGGTGCCCTTCTCGTCCGTGGTCTCGCACTCGGGGATGTCGGTGATCATGTCGCGCGGAATGGACAGCGCGGTGGCGTTGGTGCGGTCCTCGGAGACGTGGAAGAGGAACGTGGTGTCCGCGTGGCCGACGCTGCCGGCGTCGCCGTAACCGGTGTTGCCCTTGCCCTCACGGGCGTCGGTGCCGATCACGAGGATGTTGACCGGGCCGTTCTTGACCGCGGGGTTCTCCTCGCCGACGTCCACCTTGTTGATGTTGCCGTTGAGCCGCTGGTAGACCACGACGCCGCCGACACAGCCCGCCACCAGGAGGAAGCCGACGACGCCACCGCCGATCCGCAGCGTCTTCTGCTTCTTCGACAGCCGCCGCTTGGCCTTCCGCCGGCCGCGTCCGCCGCTGCCCCGGCCGTCGGCCGCGGAGCGCTCGGAGGCACGGGCGCGGCGCTGCGCCGGCAGCTTGGCCTCCGCACGCCGGGCGGAGCGGGAGCCGGCCCGGTCGCCGGAGCGGCTCCGCCCGCCGGAGCGGCCCCCCGAGCCGGACCGCCGGCCCGCCGAGGCGGCCTCCTCGGACGTACCGGCCTCGGAAGGTGTGGCGGCGTCCTCGTCGGGGGAGGATCGTCTCTGACGCGGGGCGGAGGTGCGGCGGTTGCCGTACTGACTGGGGGAGTCGTCGGCGACGGGGTTCAGTCGCAGCTCGTAGCTGCCGGTGTTCGGGTTGAACACCCACTGATCCGCGGGATCGACATCTCCCGCGTGCCCACGGCCTTGCGCGTCCACGATTGCGTAAGTCCTCCATAGAACCGGCTGCTGATAGCCGCCCCGGGGCCGGCCGGAGCGCTCACACTATCCGGCAGGTTCGGCGGCTAGCGACGCCGGTGACAAATTCCTTGCGGCCAGAAACGGTCAATTCGCCTCATTCTCAGCGTCATTCGTTCGTGCAGATCGCCGCGTCGGCCGTTGTTCCCTGATAGGGGACGTCTGTCCCGTCCGCCCCCTCATCCGCCACTCCGTTCTTCTCTTTCCCGGTCTTCCTCTTCTCGTTCACGGATACCGGCTGGTCGGTGCGGAGCTTGGTGAACAGCGCCTCTGCGGCGGGGCGTACCAGCTCATCGCGATTGATGTCCGGTTCGTACGGTTGTCTGGGCACCGTAAGAAATCGGATGTGATCCTGTGGGATATCCCGCACACTCTGTGCGAGTTCGTACAGCTCGGAGAGGGAATCCAGCCCGGAATCCGCAGTGAGTGACGAGGTCGCCGCATCCAGCACCGGATAGGCACGGGTCGGATTCAGCAGTACACCGTCACTGCGCACCTTCTTCACGAGAGATCCCAGAAAGCGCTGCTGACGTTCGATGCGTTGAGTATCGCTTCCGTTACCCAAACCGTGCCGGGCGCGCACGTATCCGAGGGCGTCCTCCCCGTGCAGCGTCTGCCGCCCGGCCGGAAGGTCGAGCTTCGCCTCCCGGTCGTGCACCGGCTTCGACAGGCAGACCTCCACCCCGCCGACCGCGTCGACCATCTTCTTGAAGCCCCGGAAGTCCACGACGAGATGGTGGTCGACGCGGATGTCCGTCATCTTCTCCACCGTGCGGATCGCACAGGCCGCACCGCCGGTCTGGAACGCCCAGTTGAACTGCGCGAACCGCGCCGGACTCGTGGAACCGTCGGGCTGCCGACAGCCGGGGATGTCCACCATCAGATCGCGGGGTATCGACATCGCCGTCGCGCTGTCCCGGTCGGCCGCTATGTGCAGCAGGATCGCCGTGTCCGACCGCTCGGAACCCTCGTCCCTGCCGTACGCGCCGTTGCCGTCGCCCCGGTTGTCGCTGCCCAGCAGCAGGATGTTCTCCGCCTCACCCGCCTCCTTCGCGGGGGCGGGCCGTTCCTTCTCGTACGGCGCCAGCGCGTGCGCGGCGCCCGAGTCGGTGCGGATGTTGCCCTCCAGCCGCTGGTAGAGGGTCCAGCCGGTGGCCGCCACGGCCAGGACGAGGCCGGAGGCGGCCAGTGCGGCCCAGCGCAGCCAGCGGCGCCGCCGAGGGCGGACGGATGCCGTGGTGGGTGCGCCGGAGGCGGTCTTTTTGCGGTCCGGATCGGTCACGGCTGGTCATCCCTCGCGTCCCTTGGCGTCAGGCCGTACACACGTACGGGCGCGCCGGTCACGAGAACAGACGAACGAAACCGGCCCATGGTTGTACGCGAGTACGAGAGGGACGGATGTGCTTGCGGCAGGGCCGCAGCCGCTGTCCTCGGGCAGGAGCCTGCTTGGGCGGACTGCCCGGCCGGTGGGCCGCCCCCATCGGCCGGGCGCGAGGGAGTCAGGCGGCCGTGTGGGTCACCCGTTCGTTCTCCACGCGCTGTTCGAGGGAGGCGGCGTCCAGCCGCTCCAGCCGCGGCGCCAGCACCACCGAGCCGCCGGCCGCCAGCGGGGCCAGCAGCCCGGCGCTGATCCCCTCCCAGCCGTCGTAGGGCAGCGCGGACAGCAGCCGCGAGCCGGGCTCCAGCCCCCGTGCCGCCGCGTCCTGGCGGGCCCGCTCCACCGCCTGCGCTCCCGTCAGCTCGCTGCCGTCCGGCAGGGCGAGGGCCGGTGCGTCCGGGTCGACGGGCGCGTACGGGACGAAGCGGTCGCCCTGTCCGGGCACCTCGACCGCGTAGTCCGTGAACCCCTCCGGCGGCTGCGGGAAGCGCCCGCCCAGTGGTCGCAGGCTCAGTGCGACCCGCTCCCCGGGGCAGGACCGCGCGGCGTCGAGCGTGTCGGGACCGCTGACCACCAGATCGGCGGCGGACGGATCACCCGTCAGGTCGGTGACGACGCCCACCGATGCGCAGGCCAGCACCCAGACGGCGGTCTGCCAGTGGGCGGGCAGCAGCAGCGCGAGCCGGTCGCCCGGTTCGGCCGACAGCTCGTCCTGGAGCAGGTTCGCCGTCTTCGCCACCCAGTTGTCGAAGGTCGTGACGGACAGCTCGACCCGTTCGCCCGTGGCGTCGTCGTAGTACGTCACCAGCGGACGTGACGGGTCGTCGGACAGGGCGGCCGACAGCAGGCCGGCCAGGGTGCGGTCAGTGGCGTTCATCCGGGTCAGCGTACGCCTGCGTCCGCCTGGCGGTGCGGTATTGGACACCGATGATCCGATATGCACAGGATCATTGGCATGCGTGCGAAATGTGCTCATTCTCTCGGTGTCGTGAGCGCGGCGGCTCTTCTGCTCCCGCTCGCCCCCCTCGCCTCGGCCGCCCCTTCCGTCGAGCCGGCCGCGGCGCCGGCGCCGACCGGGTCCTCCCCGTCCTCCGCCTCACCCCCGGCCCCCGGGTCACCGTCGTCCCCCGGGGCCGGGGCCGCGCGCCCTGCGCCCCGCGCGGAACGCGCCGCCGACCGGGCCGCCGGCAGCACCCAGTCGCTGGCCTTCCCCAAGGCCGCGTCCGGCGCGGCCACCCGCCACGGCTCCGCAGGGGCCGGCTCGGCGGTGCGCATCCCCGCCCGGACAGTGCACCGTTACGCGCTGCTCGGCGCCGTGTGGGAGCACGCCAACGAGGCACTGCGCGGACGCCTCCAGGTCCGCACCCGGGACGCGGAGACGAAACGCTGGTCCGACTGGCGCGAACTGACCGCCCACGGGGACGAGAGCCGCCAGGACGACACCGACGGCCCCGAACGCGGCGCCACCGCCCCGCTCTGGGTCGGCCTCGCCGACGGGGTCGAGGCCCGCGTGCTGCCGGACGGCACCACGACGGCGCGGTTGGGGCTGCCGGACGGCTTCCGGCTCGAACTCGTCGACCCGGGCCCCGACCCGGCCCGCCCCGCACCCGGCCGCGGAGCGCCGGCCGGCCCGGGCAGCACGCGCCCGGAATCGGGGAAGCCCGGGAAGGCGGGGAACGCTGGAAACTCCGGGAGCACGGGGGAGAGTGCGCCGGACAGCACCGGTCCGCGAGACGAGAACGGCAGCCCGGACGGTACGGGCCCCCAGAACGCGGAACCCGGAGGCACCGGCTCCGACGGTACCGGCGCGGAGGGCTCAGGCGCTCAAGGCCCCGGTTCCGACGGCACCGGCACCGGCTCCGGCGACGCCGGATCGGAGGCGGCCGGCACGGGCGACGGCGCCGGCCAGGAGGCGGGTACGGGAGCGGGCAAGGGGGCCGGCACGGCGGCGGAGGGCGCCGGCGTGAGCGTGCTGCCCGCGCTCAGCAGGGAAGCGACCGAAGCGGCGTACCCGGTGGCGTCGGCACGGCCGGGCACCAAGCCGCACATCGGCCCCAGGCCCCGCATCGTCACCCGGAAGGGATGGGGCGCCAACGAGAAACTGCGCGAGTCCCGCCTGGCCTACACCAAGAAGGTCAAAGCGGTCTTCGTGCACCACACCGCCATGACGAACCGTTACAGCTGCAAGCGGGCACCGGCCATGATCAGGGCGATGTACCGCTACCACGTCAAGAGCATGAAGTGGCGCGACATCGGCTACAACTTCCTGGTCGACAAGTGCGGCACCGTCTACGAGGGCCGCGCCGGGGGAGTCGCCAAGCCCGTGATGGGCGCTCACACGTACGGGTTCAACACCAACACCATGGGGGTCGCCGTTCTCGGCTCGTACGACAGAAGCCGGCCGTCCAAGGCCGCTGTCACCGCGCTGTCCCGGCTGGCCGCCTGGAAGCTGGGCATCTCCGGTGTGAACCCGGCCGCCCGCACCTGGCTCAAGTCCGGGGGCGGCAAGTACAAGAAGGGCAGGAAGATCCGCTTCCACACCGTCTCCGGGCACAAGGACGGGTATGTGACCGAGTGCCCGGGCGCCCGCCTCTACGGCAAGCTCGGCACCATCCGCTCCACCGCCGCACGCCTCCAGGGCCGCTGAGGGCACAGCCGGTTCCGCCCCGCGTAAACCGCCGTCGGGACCGCCGCCGGGCACAGGCACACGGGCCCTCTTGCGCGTCCGTAGGTCTGCATACACTGTCCGGCGGCCACCCGAAGGGCGGTCGGCGGACCCCGGCAGGAAGCAGAGAAAACAGGTGACAGAGGCGATCCTTCTGGTCGGGGGCAAGGGCACCCGGCTGCGACCGCTCACGGTGAACACCCCCAAGCCGATGGTCCCCGCCGCGGGAGTGCCCTTCCTCACCCACCAGCTGGCGCGCGCCCGTGCGGCGGGCGTCGACCACGTGGTGATGGCCACCTCCTACCTCGCCGAGGTCTTCGAGCCGTACTTCGGCGACGGC
>Ga0164243_10014088_pt1 | contig 11161 bp, 11 predicted proteins | sample OricompcompostOP_FD_108781 | JGI IMG/M metagenome (GOLD analysis project Ga0164243, IMG submission 108781) | Organic Plus compost microbial communities from Emeryville, California, USA - Original compost - Organic plus compost (OP) | ecosystem: Engineered > Solid waste > Mixed feedstock >... | reverse complement strand
CTGACGACCTTCGTCGTCTTCTCCGCCGCCGACGCCGAGCAGACGCGCGGCGTGCTGTTCTGGCTGCTCGGCTCGCTCGGCGGCGCCGACTGGCGCGACGTCGCGCTGTGCGGCGCGGTCTGCGCGCTCGGGCTGCTGCTGTGCCTGTCGCAGGCCGACGCGCTCGACGCATTCGCGTTCGGCGAGGACGCGGCCGCTTCGCTCGGCGTCGGCGTGCGGCGGGTGCGGGCGCTGCTGCTGGCGGCGACGGCGCTGCTGACGGCGGTGCTGGTCAGCGCCGCCGGCGCGATCGGCTTCGTCGGGCTGGTGCTGCCGCACGCGGCGCGGATCGTCGTCGGGCCGGTCCACCGCCGGCTGCTGCCGGCGACGGCGCTGGCCGGCGCGATCTTCCTCGTCTGGGTCGACACCGCCGCGCGCACGCTGCTCGACCCGCAGGAGCTGCCGGTCGGGGTCGTGACCGCGCTGCTCGGCGTGCCGGCGTTCGCGTTGATCCTCGCCCGCCGGGGGCGGGTGTGAGCGGCGGCGCCGGCGCGGGCGGCGGCGCCCGCCCGGCGGCGGCCGGCGCGCGTGGCGCGCCCGGCGCGCGCGGCGCGCGCGAGCCGTCCGCGGCCCGCCCGCCGCTGGCCGCGGAGGCGGTGCGCTGGTCGGCCGGCGGCGCGCTCGTCGTCGACGGCGTCTCGCTGGCGCTGCGCGCCGGCGAGACGCTCGGCCTGCTCGGCCCCAACGGCTCGGGCAAGTCGTCGCTGCTGCGGCTGCTGGCGGGGCTGCGGCGGCCCGACGGCGGCGCGGTCGCGCTCGACGGGCGCGAGCTGCGCGCGCTGCGGCGCGGCGAGGTGGCGCGGCGGGTCGCCGTCGTCGAGCAGCAGGCCGCGACCGAGGTCGACCTGACGGTCGAGCAGGTCGTGCGGCTCGGCCGCATCCCCCACCGCGGCGCCTGGACGGGCGACCCCGCCGGCGACGAGCGGGCGGTCGAGCGGGCGCTGCTGGAGACCGGCGTCGCCGCGCTGCGCGCCCGCCGCTGGCGGACGCTGTCGGGCGGCGAGCGCCAGCGCGTCCAGATCGCCCGCGCGCTCGCGCAGGAGCCGCGCGAGCTGCTGCTCGACGAGCCGACCAACCACCTCGACGTGCGCCACCAGCTCGACCTGCTCGCGCTCGTCCGGCGGCTGCCGCTGACGACCGTCGTCGCGCTCCACGACCTCAACCTCGCCGCGCTCTTCTGCGACCGCCTGATCGTCCTCAGAGCCGGCCGCGTCGCCGCCGCCGGCGCGCCCGCCGACGTCCTCACCCCCGCCGTGATCGCGGCCGTCTACGAGGTCGACGCGGAGGTCTCCCCCGACGGCGCCGGCCCCGGCCGCCCCGCGATCCGCTTCCGCGCGCCGGCCGCTCAGCCGCCGGCCGAGCGCTCGGGCCACGCCTCCAGGTAGGGGGCGAGGTAGCGGGCGGCGACCTTCTGCGGCGGCGACCACGGCGGCGTCTCGGAGACGCTGGAGGCCTTCGGGCGGTCGCCCTCGATCAGCGCCTGTATGTAGAGCGGTCTGGAGCCGGTCAGCAGGACCGAGCGCAGGACCGCCGAGCGCGACGGGTCCGGTCCGGCGGCGCGGGCGATCAGCGCGGCGGCGAGGTCGGCCTGCTGCGCGGCGAGGCCGCCCTGCTTGACCGGGAAGGTGGTCGCGTCGCCGACGGCGTAGACGCCGTCGAGGCCGCGCACGCGCATGTGGGCGTCGACCTCGACGAAGCCGTCGGCGTCGCACGGCAGGCCGTCGATCGCGGGGCCGCCGAGGCGCGGCAGCGCGACGACGCGATCGGCGACCAGCGGCCCCTCGGCGTCGGGCGGGTCGAGCGTCACGATGCGGCCGTCCCAGGCGGTCGCGCGGCGGCCGGCGAGGACGCGCACGTCGGCGACGCCGAGCAGCCGGGCGACGGCCGCGCTGGCGTCGCCGCCGACGATCGCGAGCGGCTCCGGCTCGCAGGTGACGAGCGTCAGCGCGACGTTGCCGATCCCTCTCGCCGCGGCGTGGCGCGCGGTCAGCAGCGCCAGCTCGTAGAGCGGCAGCGACCAGCCGGCCCGCTCCGGCACGACGAACGTGATCGAGCGGACCGTCCGCTGCTCCAGCTCGCGCACGATCCAGTGGGTGCCGTCGCCGTCGGTCTCGGCGAGGAAGGTGTGGGCGTCGGCCAGCGCCGGCGAGCGGCGGGCGCCGACCGCGACGACGAGCGCGTCGTAGGGCAGCGCGGCGCCGCTGCCGAGCCGCACCGCGCCGGCCTCGCCGTCGACCGCCGCGACGGCGTCGGCGACCAGCGTCGCGTCGTGCTCGGCGCAGATCCGCGCCAGCGGGTAGCGGCGCACCGGCGCCGGCCCGAACGGCTCCAGCACGCTCAGCGGGCGGTACTCGAGCTGGTCGCCGGGGGCGACGAGCGTCACCTGCAGCTCGGCGCCGCGGGGCGCGGCGCGCAGCGCCAGCAGCGTCTCGACGGCGGCGATGCCGCCGCCGGCGATCACGACGCGGCCGGCGCCGGGGTCCCGTGCGCGAGTGTCGGCCATGGGGGCCACTCTAGTGCCGTCGCCGCGGTCGCCCGCCGCCGGCTGCCACCATTGACGCCATGAGCAGCACGCCACTCGCCCCCGCGGCGTCCGGAGCGATCGCCGCGGAAGCGGCGCGTCGGCGGACGTTCGCGATCATCTCCCACCCCGACGCGGGCAAGACGACGCTGACCGAGAAGCTGCTGCTGTACGCCGGCGCGCTCGGCGGCGCCGAGGCCGGCTCGGTGAAGGCGAGACAGGGGCGGCGCGAGGCGACCTCCGACTGGATGGAGCTGGAGCGCAGACGCGGGATCTCGGTCTCCTCGACGGTGCTGCGCTTCGAGCACGCCGGGACCGTCTTCAACCTGCTCGACACGCCCGGACACAAGGACTTCTCCGAGGACACGCTGCGGGTGCTGAGCGCCGTCGACGCGGCCGTGATGCTGATCGACGCGGCGAAGGGCGTCGAGCCGCAGACGCTGCGGCTGTTCGAGGTCGCGCGGGCGCGCAGGATCCCGCTGCTGACCTTCGTCAACAAGTACGACCGGCCGGGCATGGAGCCGCTGGAGGTGCTCGACCACCTCGCCGGCGTGCTCGACCTGCAGGCGATCCCGGTCAACTGGCCGGTCGGGCTGCCGGGCGCGTTCGAGGGCGTGATCGACCGCAGAAGCGACCGCTTCCACCGCTTCACGCGCACGAGCGGCGGCGCGACGATCGCGCCGGTCGAGATCCTCGACGCGCAGACCGCCGACGGCGCCGACGAGGGCGCGTGGGCGACCGCGCGCGAGGAGCTGGAGCTGCTCGACGCCGTCGACGAGGAGTTCGACGCGGCCGCCTTCCGCGACGGCCGCGCGACCGCGCTGTTCTTCGGCTCGGCGGTCTCGAACTTCGGCGTCGGGCCGCTGCTCGACGCGCTCGTCGCGCTGGCGCCGGCACCGTCGCCGCGGGCCGAGGTCGACGACGCCGGCGAGCCGACCGGCGGCGCGCGCGAGCTGGAGGCGCCGTTCGCGGGGCTGGTCTTCAAGGTGCAGGCGAACATGGACCCGCGCCACCGCGACCGGATCGCGTTCGTGCGGATCTGCTCGGGGCGGTTCGAGCGCGGCATGCGCGTCACCAACGCGCGCACCGGCCGCACGCTCGCGATGGCGCACGCGCACGAGGTCTTCGGCCGCGAGCGGTCGCTGCTGGAGGAGGGCTACCCGGGGGACGTCGTCGGCGTCGTCGGCGCCCAGGACCTGCGCGTCGGCGACACGCTCTACGTCGAGCAGCCGGCCCGCTTCCCGGCGATCCCGTCGCTGGCGCCGGAGTTCTTCATGTTCGTCCGCAACGGCGACGTGTCGCGCTACAAGCAGTTCCGCCGCGGGCTGGAGCAGCTCGACGAGGAGGGCGTCGTGCACGTGCTGCGGCGCGAGGCAGCCGGCGACCCGGTGCCGGTGCTGGCGGGCGTCGGCCGCCTCCAGTTCGACGTCGCCGTCAACCGCATGGAGCACGAGTTCAACGCGGCGGTGCGGCTGGAGGAGGCGCCGTGGACGGTCGCCCGCCGGACCGAGCCCGGCGACGTCCCGACCGTCCGCGAGGCGACCGGCGCCGAGGTGCTCGTCCGCGCCGACGGCACCCACCTCGCCGTCTTCCGCAGCGAGTTCGTGCTCCAGCGGCTCGAGCGCGACCACCCCGAGATCACGCTCGACCGCCTGCTGACGCGGTAGCCGGCGGCGCTACCGCGGCAGCGCGACGGCGGCCTCGGGGGTCGCGACGCGGAAGCTGAACGACTCCTCGAGGTAGAGGTGGACGGCGTCGGCGTCGTGGCGGTCGTAGCCGATCGAGAGGTCCTGGCCGGACTCGAACAGGAAGTCGCCGCCGCGGAGGCTGACGACGACCGCGCCGTCGACGCCGGGCGCCCACACGAGCGGGCCGCCGACGATCTTCTTCAGGTGGTCGAGCAGCGGGTAGCCGCCGCGCTCGGTCGTCTCGACCACGCCGGTGTACGGCTCCGGCCCGAGCGCGAGGCCGTACGGCCCCTCGATCCCGGCCGACAGCAGCATCGCGACCGCTCTGGCGACGTGGGTCGGGTAGCGGTCGCAGTCGCCCTCGCCGAGGTCGATGCGGGGATGGGTCGAGGCCGACGCGATCCCCTCGACCCCGGCCGCCTCCAGCCCGTGGAAGACGGCGAGGTTCTCGGCGACGGCGATTCTCTGCGCGGCGGCGTCGAGCGCGTCGAGGTCGGCGTCGACGGCGCCGCGGTCGATCGCGCGCAGCTCGTCGCGCGCGACCGCGAACGGCGCCCGCAGCTCGACCAGCGGCAGCACGCGCCGCTGCGCCGCCGCGACGCCCCGGACCGGCTCGCCGGCGAGCGGCGCGACGCGGCCGAGCGTCGTCGCCGCGTGCTGCCAGCCGAGCGGGCCGGCGAAGTCGACCAGCCGCCGCCCGGCCAGCGCCGGCGCCAGCCGCTCGCGCGCCTCGTCGTCGATCTCGCTCCAGCCGGCCGCCGTGATCGGCGCGTGCTCGCGCAGCAGATGGCTCACAGCGTCGCGCCCTTCAGGCTGCCGAGGCCGAGCGAGCCGTCGGCGCTCGCGGCGCCGAACGAGCCGCCGGGGCCGCCGCCGGCGCCCGGCGCGCCGCCGTCCGCGCCGCCGTCGCCGTCGCCCTCGCCGCTCTCCGCCTCGGCCTCCTCGCCGTGCTCGACGACGTCGCCGGACTGGAACAGGACGCCCTGCGCGATCTCGCGCCAGCGCGGCGTGCGCCGCAGCAGGTACTCGAGGTCCATCGCGAAGTGCTTGAACTCCTCGCCCTGCGCGTCGCGCATGATCGCCCGCGCCTGCGCGTCGGGCTCGAGCGCCAGCCGCTGCTCGTACCAGCCGATCGCCTCGGCCTCCTCGGTCAGCGAGGCGCACATGCGCGCGAAGGTGCGCGTCTCGGGCGGCAGCTCCTCCGGCGGCTCGTGGTACTGGTCGAAGCCCATGCCGCAGTCACTGCCCGCGGTCGCGGCCGCTCACACCTGCGCCGCGGCGGCCGCCTGCGCCGGCGGCCGCCCGCGCCCGCGATCAGCCGGCGAGCGCGCGGCGCAGGTCGGCGACGAGGTCCTCGGGCGCCTCGACGCCGCAGGAGAGGCGCACGAGGTCGGCCGGGACGGCCGCGTCGGAGCCCTCGACCGACTGGTGGGTCATCGCCTGCGGGACCTCGATCAGCGACTCGACGCCGCCGAGCGACTCGGCGAGCGTGAACAGCTCGGTCCGCTCGGCGATCGCGACCGCGTCGGGGTGGCGGAAGGAGACCATCCCGCCGAAGCCCGGCCAGCGCACGTCGCCGACGCCCGCGGCGCCGCGCAGGAACTCGCTCACCGCCGCGGCGCTCTCGGCGTGGGCGCGCATCCGCAGCGGCAGCGTCCGCAGCCCGCGGTGGACGAGGAAGCAGTCGAACGGGCCGGGCACCGAGCCGACCGCGTTCTGCACGAACCGCATCCCGTCGTAGAGCGCGTCGTCGCGGGCGATCACGGCGCCGCCGACGACGTCGGAGTGGCCGCCGAGGTACTTCGTCGTCGAGTGGACGACGGCGTCGGCGCCGAGCTCCAGCGGCCGCTGGTTGACCGGCGTCGCGAAGGTGTTGTCGACGACGACCAGCGGCCGGCCGCCGTCGCCGCCGGCCGCCGCGGCGGCCCGCTCGACGACGCCGCGCACGTCGATCACGTTCAGCAGCGGGTTGGTCGGCGTCTCGACCCAGACGACCCGGGTGCGCGGCTCGATCGCCGCCGCGAGCGCGTCGAGGTCGGTCTGGTCGACCAGCGTGTGCCGCAGCCCCCACTGGGTCATCACCTTGTCGACCAGCCGGAAGGTGCCGCCGTAGAGGTCGGCCGGCAGCACCATGTGGTCGCCGCTCGCCATCACGCGGACGAGCAGCGCGTGCGCCGCCGCCAGGCCCGACGAGAAGGCGACCGCGCGGCCGCCCTCCAGCTCGCCGAGCGCCTCCTCCAGCGCGAAGCGGGTCGGGTTGGCCGAGCGGGCGTAGTCGTAGTCGCCGACGAACCGGCCGACGCCCTGCTGGCGGTACGTCGAGGTCTGGTGGATCGCCGGGATCACCGAGCCGTACGTCGGGTCGGCTCTCAGCCCGGCGTGGACGGCGCGCGTCTGGAAGCGCGTCATCTGGCGAGCGCCTCGAGCAGGTCCGTGCGGGTGACGATCCCGCGCGCGCGGCCGCCGTCGGTGACGAGCAGCGCCTGGCGCTCGCCGCTCAGCAGCGCGACCGCGTCGCGGACCGGGTCGGTCGCCGCGACCGCCGGCAGCGGCGGCTCCATCACGTCGACGATCTCGGCGCCGAGCAGCGCCGGGTCGCCGACGGCGTGGGCGAGCAGGCCGCGCTCGCCGACCGAGCCGACGATCGCGTCGGGGTCGTGGGCGGAGACGACCGGCAGCTGCGAGACGCCGTGCTCGTGCAGCAGCGAGACCGCGTCGCGAACGTGCTGGTGGGTGTGGACGGTGACCAGCGGCGGCAGCGAGCTGTCGTGCTTGGCGCGCAGCACGTCGCCGACGCGGGCGGCGCTCGCGGTCGCGCCGAGGAAGCCGTGCTCGCTCATCCAGGCGTCGTTGAAGACCTTGCTGAGGTAGGAGCGGCCGCCGTCGGGCAGCACGACGACGACCATCGCCTGCGGGTCGTCGATCCCCTTCGCGACCTCGACCGCCGCGTGCAGCGCCGTGCCGGCCGAGCCGCCGGCGAGGATCCCCTCGGTCTGCGCCAGTCTGCGCGCGGCGAGGAACGACGCTCTGTCGCTGACGGTGACGTAGCGGTCGACCACCGAGCGGTCGAAGGTCTCGGGCCAGAAGTCCTCGCCGACCCCCTCGACCAGGTAGGGCCGCACCTGGTCGGGCGGGCTGGAGTAGATCGAGCCCTCCGGGTCGGCGCCGACGATCTCGATCTCCGGCTTCATCCGCCGCAGGTGGCGGCCGATGCCGGTGATCGTGCCGCCGGTCCCGACGCCGGCGACGAGGTGGGTGATCCGCCCGCCGGTCTGCTCCCACAGCTCCGGCCCGGTCGACGCCTCGTGGGCGGCCGGGTTGGCCTGGTTGCGGTACTGGTTGGGCTGGAAGGCGCCGGGGATCTCCTCGGTCAGCCGGTCGGCGACGCGGTAGTAGGAGCGCGGCGAGTCCGGCGGCACGTCGGTCGGCGCGACGACGACCTCGGCGCCGTAGGCGCGCAGCAGGTCGATCTTCTCGCGCGACATCTTGTCCGGCATCACGGCGATCACGCGATAGCCCTTGATGCGGGCGGCGATCGCGAGGCCGGTGCCGGTGTTGCCGGAGGTCGGCTCGACGATCGTCCCGCCGGGCTGGAGGCTGCCGTCGCGCTCGGCCGCCTCGATCAGGGCGACGGCGACGCGGTCCTTGATCGAGCCGCCCGGGTTGAGCGACTCGACCTTCGCGACGAGCTGGGGCGTGAGGCCGGCGCCGTAGCGCGCCAGGCGCACCAGCGGGGTGCCGCCGATCGCGTCGAGGATCGAGTCGGCGATCACCGGGGTGGTGTCGGTGCGGTGGAGGCTCATGATGATTCGAGCCTAGCGCCCGTTCGGGAAGCATTCGAGCTGGCCGAACGAACTGCGGAAATGCGCCGATTCGCTGTTCGATCGTTCGGCTTGACCGGTAGGCTTTGGCAATGCCGCCGAACGCCGTCGCGTCGCCGCTCGCCCCGCTGGACCCGATCGACCGCCGCATCGTCGAGCTGCTCGCCGCCGACGCGCGGATCGCCAACGCGCGGCTGGCGGCGGCGGTCGGCGTCGCGCCGTCGACCTGCCTCGCGCGCGTGCGGGCGCTGCGCGAGCGCGGCGTGATCCGCGGCTTCCACGCCGAGATCGACCCGGCCGCGCTCGGACGGCCGCTGCAGGCGATGATCGCGGTGCGGCTGTCGGTCCACTCGCGCGAGCAGATCGAGAGCTTCACCGCGCACGTGCGCGCGCTGCCGGCGGTGCTGACCTTCTTCCACATGACCGGCGGCGACGACTACCTGCTGCGCGTCGCCGCCGCCGACCCGCACGACCTGCGCGAGTTCGTCGTCGAGCACCTGGCGTCGCATCCGTCGGTCGCCCACGCCGAGACCAACCTGATCTACGAGGTCGTGCGCGGGCCCGGGATCGTGTAGGCAGGCAGCCGGGCGCCGGCGCGGCTACAGCGAGGGCCGCGCCTCCTCCAGCGGCGTCGCCGTCACCGGCGTGCCGGTCTCGCGGTGGAGGAGCGGGCCGTCGAGCGCGGCGGCGCGGACGAGCGCGAGCCCGTCGAAGGCCGACGCGCTCGTGACCGTGCCGACCGGTCTCGGCTCGGCGGCCGGCGGGGCGGCGACGGGAAGGTCGGCGGCGGGCGGCCGATCGGCGGGCGGCGGGGCGGCGATCAGGCCGTCGCCGGGCGCCAGCAGCGCGCGCGGCGCGTGGACGCGGCAGAGGCGGCGGTGGACGGTGCCGGAGCGCTGCTGGCGCAGGACGGTCTGCAGGCCCGGGTAGAGCCCCTTGCCGGTCGCGACGGTCGCCTCGCCGAGCGCCAGCTCGGCCGGCAGCACGCCGTCGCTCGCGTCGGTGCCGTAGAGCAGCCGCCCGGCGGCGATCCGCAGCGCGCTCCAGTCCGCCCCCTCCCCGCCGACCGCGCCCTCCCCGCCGACCGCCCCCTCCCCGCCGAGGAGGTGCGCGTTCTGGTCGCTCAGCGACCACGGCGCGCATCTGCTCCCGGGCGACGGCGGCTGCCGGCGCGCGGCGATCGCCCGCAGCAGCGGCGCGACCCGGTCGGCGCGCACGACGAGGTCGACGCCGGCCCACGAGCGGACGGCGCGCGCGGGGATGCCGTCGAGGTCGGTCGCGACGTGGGCGTGCTCGGCGGCGTCGGCCGGCAGCGGCAGGCCGAGCCGGGCGGCGGCGTCGTCGCCGACGACCGTCACCAGCCCCTGCTGGAGCGTCAGCTTGTGGAGCGCGATCCGCCAGCCGACGCGGCCGCTCCACAGCCCGCGGAACAGCCCCTCGAGCGCCGGCCGCTCGCAGTGGAGCAGGTAGCCGCGCTCGATCGCGAGCACGCGGCCGAGCGCCCGCACCTGCCCCTTCGGGGTCAGCAGCGCGGTCGGGGCGCCGGAGCCGGGCGCGAGGCCGGCGAGGTCGGCGGTCAGCAGCGCCTGCAGGAAGGGGGCGGCGTCGGGGCCGGCGACGGCCAGCTTGCCGGCGTCGGAGCGGTCGCGGATCTGGAGCGGCGGGGTCACGACCGACAGCCTCTCACTTCAAGTAGGCTCGAAGTCAACTGCGATGGCCGCCTTCCCCGCCGAGCTGACCACCGACCGCCTCGTCGCCACGCGCGTCGACCTCGACGCCGAGCTCGACGACTACGCCGCGCTGTTCGCCGACCCGCGCGTCGCCGAGCCGCTGTGGCCGGCCCACCTCGGCGGCGTGCGCACGCGCGAGCAGTCGGCCGCGTTCGTCGCCCACTTCGACGCCCACTGGGCCGCCCACGGCTTCGGCCCGTGGACGGTGCGCGAGCGCGACGGCGGGGCGTTCGTCGGCCAGGTCGGGCTCGGCCACACGATCGTCGCCGGCCGCGCCGAGGTCGAGCTGGGCTTCATCGTCGCGGCCGACCTGCAGGGCCGCGGCTACGCGACCGAGCTCTCGCGCGCGGCGCTCGCGCACGCACCGTCGCTGCGCGGGCTGTCGTCGGTCGTCGCCTTCGCCACCCACGACAACGCCCCCGCGCTGGCGGTGCTGAGACGGTGCGGCTTCGAGCACGAGGCCGACGCCGTCATGTTCGAGCTGGGCGTCGCGATCGTCCGCGCGCAGGTCGGCTAGACGCGGCGTTCCGCCGCCCGTCGGCGAGCTGCGTCGATCTGACCACCGTGGAGGTGGGCAGATCGACGCAGCTCCCGGCGCAGGCGTCCGTTAGCCTCCCGGCCGATGCCCAAGCGCGCGCCCAACCGCGACGACGACGCCGTCGTCTGGTCGAGCAGCGGCGGCGACCTGCGCAAGGCCGGGGGCGGGCGGCGCGAACGCGAGCGGCGCGAGGCCGCGCCGGCGCCGAGCGGCGGCGGTCGCGTCAAGGTGCGGCGCGAGACGGCCGGCCGCCGCGGCAAGACCGTCACGACGGTGACGAACGTCCCGCTCGACGACGCCGGCCTGCGCGCGCTGGCCGGCAGGCTGAAGAAGCGCTGCGGCGTCGGCGGCGCGGCGAAGGACGGCGCGATCGAGCTGCAGGGCGACCACCGCGAGACGGTGCTGGCGGTGCTCAGAGCCGAGGGCTTCGACGCCGTCCTCGCCGGCGGCTGAGCGGCCCGGGCCGACCGCCAGGCGAACCGCCGCGCCGGCCGATCCGCCGCCCGGGTACGCCGCCGCGCCGCCGAACGGCCGCGCCGGCTACGCCGCGTAGCGCGCCTGGGCGCGGGCGCGCGCCTTCGCCGCCTCGACCTCGCGGTCCTTCGGCGGCGCGTTGGTGGTCAGCTCGGCGAGCAGCTCGCGCGAGACCGCCGCGACCCGCTCGACCGCGCGCTCGAACGCCTCGGCGTTCGCCTGCGACGGTCTCGTGAAGCCGCTGATCTTGCGCACGTACTGCAGCGCCGCGGCGCGGACCTCGTCCTCGCTCGCCGGCGGCTCGAAGTTGTAGAGCGTTCTGATGTTCCGGCACATGCGCCCGAGCTTAG
>Ga0164243_10014087_pt1 | contig 11161 bp, 17 predicted proteins | sample OricompcompostOP_FD_108781 | JGI IMG/M metagenome (GOLD analysis project Ga0164243, IMG submission 108781) | Organic Plus compost microbial communities from Emeryville, California, USA - Original compost - Organic plus compost (OP) | ecosystem: Engineered > Solid waste > Mixed feedstock >... | reverse complement strand
GCCGGTGACGCGGCGCCGCGCATGAGCATCGGTTCCAACCTGTCGCTGAAGCTGGCGGCGATCCTGCTCCTCGGCTTCATCCTGCTGCAGGCGCTGATCTGGGCGGCGATGGCGCTGCCGGCGGGGGGGAGCGACCGGCGGCCGTTCAACCTGCCCCGGCCGGGCGAGCTGCGCACGATGGTCGATACGCTGGAGGCGACGCCGGCGGCGCGGCGGGGCGCGCTGGTCGAGCTGCTCAACGGATCGCTCTATACCGTGCGCGTGCTGGGCGCCGCGCCGAGGCCGCCGCTCGGCCGCAGGCAGGGACTCGATACGCTGCAGCGGAGCTATGCCGCCGCGCTGCCCGGCCGGGCGGTGAACGTCGACGGCCGCCGGCCGCTGATCGGCGGCTTCCGCGAAAGACCCAGGGTCAGCCGCTTCCTGGCGCCGATCCGGGTCACCGTGGCGCTGCGCGACGGGACGGTGCTGGTGGTGAACAGCAGGCCGTCGGCGGTGGTGCGCGCCTATCTGCGCGAGCGATCGATGCTGGGCGCGATGGGCGGCATCGCCGTGCTGGGCGTGCTGATGCTGGCGGTGCGGCAGACGACGCGGCCGCTGGTCGATCTGTCGCGCGGCGTGCGCCATTTCGCGTCCGATCTTGCGGCGCCCGACGTGCCCGTGCGCGGATCGCGCGAGCTGCGCGAGCTTTCCGGCGCGTTCAACGAGATGAAGACGCGCATCGGCGACCTGGTGGCGGAGCGCACGCGAATGCTGGCCGGCATCGCGCACGACATGCGCACCTACCTCACCCGCCTGCGGCTGCGCGCCGAGTTCATCGATGATCCCGGCCAGCGCGCGCGGGCGGCCGCCGACCTCGACGAGATGGCGGCGCTGCTGGACGACACGCTGCTGTTCGCGCGGCGCGACGCCGAGCGGGAACGCACGCCCGAGCGGATCGCGCTGCCGGAGGAGCTTGCCGCCTTCGCCGCGCTGCGCGAGGAGATGGGCGATCCGGTGACGCTGGCGCCCGTGCCCGACCTTGCGATCAGCGCGGAGCGGATCGCCTTTCGCCGGATGCTCGCCAATCTGGTCGACAACGCCGTGCGCCACGGCGCGCAGGTGCGCATCGCCGCGCATGGCGAGGACGAGGGCGAGGGCGTGGTGATCGCGGTGGAGGATGACGGGCCGGGCATCCCCGCCGACGCGCTGGCCCGTCTGGGCGAGCCGTTCGGCCGGCTGGACCCGTCGCGCGACCGGCAGACGGGCGGCGCGGGACTGGGCCTCGCCATCGTCCGTGCGCTGGCGGATCGCGAAGGCGCCACCGTCACCTTCGCCAATCGCGCGGAAGGCGGCCTCGTCGCGGCGCTGCATTTCCCGGCGCGGGCCTGACCTACGCCATCGTGCGGCCTGTGCCGTTCGACACAGCTTGCGGCGAATCGGGCGGCTAGATACTCCTCGCACAACATCACGACGGCACCGTCGGGTCGCGCAAACCTTGGGGAGTTTCGCATGAACCCGTATGTCCGGATTTCCTTGACGACCGCGCTGGCGATTGCCGGCGGAACGCTGGCCTTCGGGCCCTCGGCCGCGCAGCAGCAGGCGGCGCCGGTCGCCCGCTATGTGATGAACGTCAGCACCAACAGCGGCATGGCCGGCATGATGGGCGGCGGCGCCGGCAACATGATGAGCATGATGTTCGGCGGCGGCGCGAACCGCGAAAGCCATTCGGTGGAGCTGCGCCTCGGTTCCAGCAGGACGGCGACGGGGACGCCCCAGGCCGATCATTTCCCGCCCGCCGACGCGAAGATGGGCAAGGCGCTGCCGCTGACCTCGCCGACGCCGGGCACGCCGGGCAGGACCGAGGAAGCGGAACGGCCGCGCCAGCAGTTCGAGCGCCCCAAGGGCCGGCTGCTGATCTTCTGGGGATGCGAGGCCAAGGCGGGACCGGGCCAGCCGGTGGTGATCGATTTCGCCAAGGTGGCTGCCGGGCAATGGCCCGCCAACCTGTTTTCGGCGCGCGTGCCCACCGACTGGGGGCCTTCACCGTCCAACAGCAGGACATATGGTTCCTGGCCCAACGGCAAGGGCGGGCAGCAGCCGGGCCGGGGCGCATCCCTGATCGGCGAGCATCGGGTGGCAGGCAACTACACGCCCGACATCCGCTTCAACTTGACCCAGGATTTCATGCCCGGCATCTTCGGCCGCGCGAGCGAGCAGGCGGGTGGCGCGACCAATCTGAGCTGGAATGCAGTGACCGGCGCCACCGGCTATTATGCCTGGGCGTTCGGCGGCAAGGACATGGGCGGCGGCAGCGGCGACATGGTCTGGTGGTCCTCGTCCGCCGCGCGCGAGTTCGGCGGGGGCCTGTGGGACTGGCTGCCGCCGGAGACGGTGCGGCGGCTGGTCGCCGACAAGGTGGTGCTGCCGCCGGCGCAGACGAGCTGCACCATCCCGGCCGAGGTGCGCGCCGCCGCGCCGCAGTTCCTGATGTCGAACCTCTATGCCTATGGGCCGGAGGCGAATTTCGCCTATCCGCCCAGGCCCGCCAATCCGGCGACGCCGTGGAAGCCCGAATGGACGACGCGCGTGCGCTATCGCTCCATGACCAGCTTCATGATCGGCGGACCCGACATGGGCAATATGGGCGGGGCGGCGGCACAGGGCAGCAGCGACCAGCCGCAACCCAGGAAGAAGTGCAAGAAGGGCGGCCTCGGCGGTCTGGGCGGCATGCTCGGCAGCGTGCTGGGCGGCGGGGACTGCTGAGGCGCGCCTTTCTTCCGCGGCGTCGCTGCGGCTCATCCAAATCAATTAGGCGCTGCGATGGCCGTGCTGCTCGGCAGCGGCTGCTTCGTTGCCGGGATGGTGCATGGCGTGCCCGGCATCATCGCCGGTTTCGCCATCGTCGGCATCGGTTCCGGGCTGGTCGAGCCCAATATCGGGTCGATCATTCTCCGCCGCAGCCCACATGCGCTGCATGCCCGCGCGTCGAGCCTGATGATCAGCGCGATGTTCCTTGGCCAGTTCCTGAACCCGCTCGCCGCGGATCCGCTGCGCGCGGATTTCGGCACAGCCAGCGTTTTCCTGGCGCTGGGCGGGGCGACGGCCGCGATCGGGCTGATGCTGCTCGGATGGACGCACCGCAGGCCGCGGCTGGCCTGGCCGGGAAGGCGCGGGACGCCCTGCTTGCTATCAGCGATTATGAAGGTGCCGGGCTGGTGGAGCTGAGGGGAATCGAACCCCTGACCTCTGCAGTGCGATTGCACCTGAAACGCCGAAAAATGGCGATTTTCCGTTGTTCCCTCGCGCAATTACGCGGAACGTCGGTGGAACATAGCCCGTTTTGCGGTCCCAATGCGGTCCCAGGCCCGGGGCGCTAGGCGGCGGGTGGTGTCCACGCTATCCATAAGCCAACGGAGGAATCATGAACGAAATGGCCGATCGCAAAAACACCGAGCTAGACGAGCGCTTAACATCGCTTGCCGACCAATTTTCCAGCGCGCTAGATGGGATGGCCGGAGGCCCAATGCTCCGATCTGGGCTGCTGCGGGCTGGTATCAATGAGATCGTATGGTCTCTCTATTTCGATTTTCCGGAAGACCGGATGACCTTGGCTGACGAACTTTCGGAACTTGCGCGGGCCGTGAGCGAGGGTTCGATCGAGCGCCCTGAGAAGGCATAGCTGCAGTAGTTGAAAGGACGGACATGCCCTTAATCATGATTGACGTCGTGCCCTCTGGCCAAGCTTACATTGATGCAAACGCCGTGGTGGCAATCGTTCCACGACACGACGCGATCGGCTGCACTGTAATGCTTCGCGGTGGGCACGAGGTGACGTTTCCGGGAAACTTGGAGCAAGCCCAGGAAGCGATTCTGGCGCGCGAAAGTTGATGCATCACATAATTGCGGAAAAATCCCGTAATTACCTACGCGGCCAGCTCGGGCTCATCGCCTTCCATGTTGAGGCGCACGATCATGCCCAGCGGACAATCGTCGAAGCTGGCGCCCTTGATGCGTTCCACGATGCCGTGGACGGGATATTCCCGGTCGATCTTGCTCGCCAGCCAGCAGGCATGCCGAGCGGCGATGTAGCCCACCTTTACCCGTCGGTCGCTCAGCACGGCCACCGCGTTCCTGTCGTGGGGATTGCCCGGCTCCCGCTCCAGCCAGATCGGCTCACCCGGCCGGCATAGCCTCAATTCGTCCTGGCGGCTTGTGCCGTCCTCGTTCTCGAACTGCACCCCCACCACTGGCAGCGAAAAGTCATTCCAGCCCATCCCCCCAAGTCCCTCCTATGCGAACGAAAGAGGAACATGCTAGGCAGCCCGAAAGCGATTCGGCAAGGCAATGATATGGTGAACACTTCCTTGATGGAGCGGATCGAGGCGACGCGGACGGCACAGCCTGACGACGAATTTCGGCTCGCGATCTTCGGACGGCCGACCGGCCCATGGCACCCGGACAAGGACAGCGCCGAGCGATACGCGGTCAAGCGCAAGCTGGGTTCCTACGATCAGGGGCTGGGGATTACGTTCCTCGACGTGTCGGTCTCGTTAGTCCGCCGCCATCGGCAGGTGCGCTGATGGCCGGCCTCACCGATCAGGCGCGGCGACGCGCCGATATGGCGCGCCAGCTGGGCCGCGAGCCGCAATATTGGGTCGCCAGCCAGGAGGCGGCGGAGCAACTGGAAGTGGTCGACGGCCACCTGCACGGCCTGCCGGTGATGATCGCACCGACGCGATCGGAATGGGGGCTGGACCTGATCCTCGATCGGGCGGGTGATGACGCAGGTTCGCCAGTTTACAGGGGAGGATTGCCTGTCGCGAAACTGGAAAAAGTCGGCGAACCTGCATCATCCATCTGATCGAGCCTCAGGGATGGTCAATCCTCGTGGCGGGCGATCAGATGGCAGGCCCACCCCCGGATAAGCATGGGGACACGCGGGCCTGCAAGGACACTGGTAGGCGCAAAGAATTAGAATTTGGCCAACGAACAATATTACTAAATTACTGCATAATTAAACTAGGCGCTGTTGCTGCGCCGCAGCACGTGATTATGGGGACTGTCCTCTAACGAAAGAGGACATCTATGCCCGTTGACTGGAACGACCCCCATGAATTGGCCGAGCGCGGCCGCCATACACGTTGCCTGCGCCACCGCTGGTTTCAGCCTCTGCCCCAATCACCCACTGGTGACGATCAGCTCGGTCACCCGCTTCACGCCGCCGGTGGCGGCCGTGCTGACGGTCCATGTCGTCTCCACCTCCTCGATCGCGAACCGGCCGAACACCTCGCGCGCGCCGGGCGTATCATTGATCGAGAGGATGAACCGGCCGGCGATGCCGGATAGCTGATCGGCCAGGCGCTCGAAATCCTCGCGCGCGAAGCCCTCGCCATAGTCCCTCTCGCAATTCCAGTAGGGCGGATCGAGGTAGAACAGCGTCTCCGGCCCGTCATAGCGCCGGATCACTTCGGCATAGGGCAATTGCTCGATCACGACGCCGGCAAGACGCTCGTGAATATCCGCCAGCATCGGTTCCAGCTTCGTCACGTCGAATCGGCCGGCCGTGCGGCGATCGACGCCGAAGGACCGGCTGCGCACCTTCCCTCCGAACGTCAAACGCTGGAGATAGAGGAAGCGCGCGGCCCGCTGCATGTCCGTCAGCCGATCGGGCGGCAGGGCCAGCAGGCGGTCGAACTCCGCCCGGCTGGTCAGGCGCCAGCGCAGCATGTCGATGAAATAGGGATAGTGTTCCTGCAGGACGCGGAACAGCGTGGCCACGTCGCCGGACAGGTCGTTGATGACCTCGACCGGCGGACGGGCCGTGCGGCGCAGGAAGACGCCGCCCATGCCCACGAAGGGCTCAACATAGGTTCGGTGGGGAATGGCGGCGATCCGCTTGGACAAGCGGGAGGCGAGGTTGCGCTTGCCGCCGAGATAAGGCGCAGGGGGAACAGTCGCCCGGACGGGCGTTAGGGTCTCCATAACTATTCAGGCTCACATGAGGCCCCGCCCGGTCGACGGGTGCGGGGCGTTGCGGCGCGATCGGCCGCGCGTGACGGGTTCCATCCGTCGGTTTCCCGGCTGCAACCGGGAACCCCCGCGTCACCGCCCATGAGCGGCCGGCGCGGACGTGTCTCAATACCCCCGCCGGCTGGCGCGAGGAAATCACCATCAAGCCCGCTGAATATCGCCACTTATCGGCGGCCGGGGTGAGGGCGACCAGCCCACGAAAAGGGGGGCGCTTGAAGTGGACACCCTTGGCGGTCCGCCGATTTGTCCAGCGATTTGACGGGCTGCGAGCATCGCCAAAAAAATAACTCAGCTACTCTTTTTCGCTTGCGCGATTGGAGTAACTGAGTTACTTATTCTCTTGTCAGACGGCGGAAGCCACCCCGGCCAAGCCCGCTGACAAACCCGAAAGGAGCGAGAGATGCTTCTCTCAATCCGGCTTCGGATTTGGAAAGTGACCTTCACCGTCACGATCCAAGCCTAGAAGCCCCCCGCCCCGGACTGACCTCCGGGGCGGGGATAGGGTTCAAAATACGGTGATGACGATGACTATGCAAGGCGACGAACTGAAGGCGATCCGCAAGGGTCTCGGCTGGACGCTCGCTCGCATGGCCGAGCAGCTGGGCATGTCCGAAACTTATGTCGGCCAGATGGAGCGCGGGCAGAAGCCGATCGAGCGGCGCACGGAACTCGCCGTCCGCTATCTGGCGTTGAAGGAAGGCTGATGCGCCGCCTGCTGATCCGGCTGGAATTTGCCGTGATCCTGATCGTCCTGCTCGCGGGGCTGACGTCGCCACTCTGGTCCTAACGTCCCGGTCTGAAACACCAATTCAACTTTCGCTTGCCGGCTGTCAGGGTTATCCCTGTCGCCGGGGAAGGGGGCATTCGATGCTATTCAAATTGGTTAAGAGCCTCATTGCGATTTTCGGACGGCGTTGCCGGCACTGCGACGAACTCCGCGAGAGGCACCAAGACGACACCATGCGCTGCGATCTCTGCCACACCTACTGGTGATCAGACGGTCGGCGGAACGGGCCACGCGCCGACCTGCGCGATAGCGACCGATCCGAGCTCGCCAGCCTCCACGCCGGCCGGGAAGCTCACTTCAAACGACAGGGAGCCTGCTCCACTCGTGCCCGAGGCGACAGTGCCAGGGAAGCGATACTTGAGAACTTCGGTTACGGTCGGCAAGAGGCTGCCCCCTACCGATGCGTCGTAGGTTCCACTGTAAACCGCCCCCATGTCCGCGCCAAGGCCGCCGTTAGCGCCACTGTGCGTCATCTTGACGGCGCGGCAGCCCACAAGGTCGCGCAATTCGACGATAGCCGAAAGCTCGTTGGGATAGCCGTTTGACGGCTGCACCCAGCCGCCATTTTGCATGAGCAAAGTCACGCTCTGAGCAGAAGACAGGGCGGCGGTCGCCGTCATCGTCAGGACCTGGGCGGTCACCGTCTTGCCGTCGACCTCGATCGTGCCCTTGGAAGCCACCACAGTGATGGATCCGTCAGATGGCGCGCGGGCGATCCAGCCCGTTGCTACATCGCCCGTGCTGTTCGCGTTGCTGTGGGTTCCGCCAGTGCCGCCCATGGCGCCGCGCGAGCCGACGAGATTGCCGTATGGCTGCGACGAAGCATTATAGGCGCGGGTCTGGCCAGTGGCGATATAGTCGCACTTCGGCACGCCCAGTTCCTCGAGCAGCGCGTCCAGATAGGGCGCCATCGCCCGCGCGCCGAATGGGCCGGGATGCAGGCCGTCGACCGTGTAAGCGCCAGCGGCCGTTCCGTTCCCGCCTATCGGCCCGAAGGTTCCGCTCGTGTCATCAAGCAGCGCGGGCGTGAAGTCGAGAAAATGCACTCTCGGGTTCAGTGTCGCCCAGCGCCGATAGAGCGCGTTGGTCTGGCCGAACGTGTTGCCGTCCTGCGTGCGCGGGAGGATGGAGCAGAGGATCGTGTGCGGCGCGTCGACCGCCTCGACGAACGCCTTCACGTTGGCGAAGGTCTCATTGAGCGTCGCGCCGCTGTCGTTCGTGCCCACCTCGATAAAGAGGATATCGGGCGCAACAGCCTGAGCAGCGGCGATCACCGACGGCATGTTCATGTCCGGATCGCCGGTCCCGAAAACGTCACTGCCGGCGAAGCCGGTATGCGACCCCGAATGGCTGCCCGACCGCGCGAGCATATATCCGTCGTTGGAGCCGTCCCACGTCTTGTTGTTCCAGGTGTAGAGGCGCGGCTGCTTCACCTGCGCCCAGAACCACGGGCTGTTGTGGCGCAGCTCGCCGGTCAGCGACGCGATGCTGTCGCCGGCAAAGGCGATCAGCGGCGGCCTGCCGAACTCCGACAGCTGGCGGACCTGCCGTGCCGTCACCGCGACATTGCCACTGTCCTGCACGCCCGGCAGCAACTCGTCGCCGGCCAGCGCGGTCGCGGCCGGCAGTTCGGAAATCTTCGCATTCGCCATCATTCGGTCTCCAGCAGGATCAGGCCGCCATCTTCCAGCAGCAGGGTGTCATCGGTTTCGAGGGTGACGTGGGCAGGATCATCGACGGGCGCCGACGGCCGCGTCATCAGGGCGATGCCCGGAATCGTCAGGTTCATGGGGCTGTAGAGCATCAGGCAGGTTCCTTGGTCGGGTGCCAGGCGTAGCCGACGGCGGTGATGTTGCGGATGGGGAGGCCGGCCTTGCGCAGCCGATGGATGTAAGTTTTGACCATGCGGTCCGGAGCATCGCCTTCGTAGCCGATCCGCTCGGCAAGCGCGGTCGTTCGGACATATGCGGGCCACGCCTTCACTAGCGAATAGATGATCGTGAAGGTCGCGCCGGGAAGGCCGAGAGGCTGGCCGTTCCACGTCGCGATCCGCAAGGCCGGGTCGATCCAGAGGCCGTCGCGCTCGATCGGCCTGTCCGCCATAAGGTCATAGCCGCAATGCGGGCAGATCGGCGGAGCGGCTGTCGCCATGGCGATCATTCGTCCGGCTTCATCAGGGCGTCGTAGGATCGCTCGCAGGCCCGTCCGGAGGCGCTGGCTTCGTCAGCATGTCGAGCAATTCCCTCCGCAGCTTCGTCAAGCCGGCGCTGCACGTCGGCGAGCAGATTGGCGGTGGTGTCGGCTGGCGCGCCGCCTGCGGCAACGGCGGGATCGCCGGCGGCTCGACATGCGGCGGTAAGTCGGTTGATGTGTGCGCGCAGCTCGTCGCCAGCAGCGCGAGCGTCGTCAGCATCGCGGCGCGCGGCCGCGATTTCCTGATCCTTGGCATCGATGGCCTCCTGTTGGGCCGCATGGCGGCGCTGTTCCTCGGCGCGGTTCGCCTGCTCCTGCTGGCGGGCCTGTTCGGCCGCCTCGGCCTTGGCGGCATTCCAGTCGGCCTGAACGTCGCCGGCGCCGCGCTGGTAGCCCCGACGATCGGCATAAGCCCAGGCGCCGATGACGATGGCCCCGCCCAGCAGATAGGGCCAGAACCGCTTGAGCAGATCGCGCACGATCATGATGGCCTCAATCGTTGTTGGGCGGAGGCGTCGTCACCGCCGTCGTGGTGGTGACGGTGGCGCCGGGCTCGGCGGCAAGGTCGCTGATCTCCAGCCCCTCGCGGCCGACCTTGACGGTGCGGCGCACGATCAGGCCCGCGAAGCCGGTGAGCACGATGGCGACCAGCGCCAGCGCGGCGAGGCCGAGCCAGAAGGCGTAATCGGGCCGATGGCGCACCAGCCAGAGCGAGACCGCCGCGAAAGCCGTCATGGCGACGCCGCCGCCGGCGAGCAGGATCAGCGCCATCGCGCGCCGCCCGTCGGCCGTAAGGAACGGGCGAACGGCCATCCATTCCCCTTTGCCGCGCTTGGATGGCCAGTACATCACGGCGAGGACGGCACCGGCCACGATGGGCGTGATCCAGCTGCTCATGGCAGCGGCCCATGGAAGCGCCCGAAGGCGCAGTGCATCAACTCATGGCCCGCATATTCCGGGCCGTAGCGCTTGCGCGGGTCGACGATATGGATGGTGCAGGATCCGCTGGGGCTGATCGTGCTCCACGCCTCGACCGGCTCGCCCTCCGGCTCGACGATACCCGCCGCGCGGGCAGCGGCCCGCACGTCATCAATGGTGTCGTGAAGCACCAAGCGCACGCGCAGATCGGTGTTGACCCATTCGGCCTGTTCGAAGCGGTAGCCGTCGGCGGCGACCGGATTGGCATCGTTGCAGCCGATCAGCAGCGACAGCGCGATCAGGCCGATGCAGGCGGCGAAGCGACGCGCGCTCATGCAGCTCGCCCCCACCAATCGGAAATCGGCGTGAAATACCGGCTCCGGTTGTCCCAGCCCTTCAGGTAGATCGCATCCGAGGGGCGACGCTCGACCAGCGCCTCGTAATATTCCTCGCGCATCGCCCACCATGCGCCGGCCGCGAAGGTCTCGCCCTGCGCCAGCAGAGCCTCATAGGCGGCGACCGTCTTCGGCCCGACCTGCGAATCCTGGGCGACGTCGCAGAGATCCTGCAGCATCTTCACCGATGCCGTCGGACCGGCGCCCCAGCCGAAGTCCATGACGCTGGCCGTCACCCGGTTCCACGGCAGGCGGGAAATGCCCGGCTGCTCGTAGAACAGGCGCAGCGCAATGCGGGTGGCTTCGTCCAGCGTGATCGCCTCGATGTCCGCCATGCGCAGCGTCGAGACGGAGACGCCACGGAACATCGCCAGCGTGCGGCCGGTGACGCCGAGGTTGGAGCCGAGCAGCGTGCCGACGCCTTTCTTGCCGGTCGACCAATTGCCGGCGTCATTGGGATCGCGCGACATGCCGCCCTCCCAACGCCGGATATAATCCCGCGTGAAATCGCTCGGGTTCATGCGTTTACCCTCCTTTGGGGGTGACAGAATCGATCCGCGGCGCCAGCACGGGCGCGTGAGCGCCGGCCCTGACGGTTAGGCGGGCCGGGACTTGCCGGGAGGGGTGCGGAAGCCCCTCCCGTTTTCCTTCAGGGTTGGCCGGGGGCCTTGTCTTCGAGCGACTTCGGGCAGACGCCCCGTGTCGATTTGCCCACGGTTTCCTCATAGGTCAGCGTGATCGCGATCGGCACGCCGCCGACCATCGCCGCGCAGACGTTGAACAGGTCATGGGCGGCGATGCGCACCGCCCTGATCGCGGCCACCTGCTCGCGCTCGGTCATTTTATGCGCGCCTCAAGG
>Ga0164243_10014086_pt1 | contig 11162 bp, 9 predicted proteins | sample OricompcompostOP_FD_108781 | JGI IMG/M metagenome (GOLD analysis project Ga0164243, IMG submission 108781) | Organic Plus compost microbial communities from Emeryville, California, USA - Original compost - Organic plus compost (OP) | ecosystem: Engineered > Solid waste > Mixed feedstock >... | reverse complement strand
GCCGCGCCCCGTGCGCACGTGCGGGAAGTCCCCGCCGTGCACCGGCCGTTGGGCACCCGGGCCGCCCGCGTACCGGCCCTGCGCGGCGGCGGCCACGGCACGGCCGGGCACCGGGCGCCGCCGCGCCCGCGGGCGGTGTGACCCGCGTCCCGCGCGAGGCGGCGTACGTGTCGCATCCGGCGCTGCTGGAAACCCGCCGCCGCGTAACGGCCGAAGCAGACGACACAGCGTGGCCCGGCACGGCCGGGTCAGCGGGACGGATACCAATGACCAGTGGGCACACGGGTTCCGGGAACTTCGGCAGGGATCCGTTCGGAGAGTTCATCGCACGCTTCCTCGGCCCCGGCGCCTCCGGCGGTTCCGGAGGGGGCCGCGGCGACCCGCGCTACTTCGACTTCCTCCGGCTGATGAGCGAGCCCGCGCGGCAGCTGATCTCCGACGCCGCCTCGTACGCGGCCCAGCACGGCAGCAGCGACCTCGACACCGAGCACGTGCTGCGCGCGGCACTCAACGCCGAGCCCACCAGAAGCATGGTCGAGCGGGCCGGAGCCGACCCGGACCGGATCGCCGCCGAGATCGACAGCCAGGTCGGCGACGGCCCCGCCCGTACGTCCATCGCCGTCAGCCCCGCCGTGAAGCGGGCGCTGCTGGACGCGCACGACGTCGCCCGGTCCCGCGGCGCGTCCTACATCGGCAGCGAGCACGTCCTCGTGGCGCTCGCCGCCAACCAGGACTCCACCGCGGGCCAGATCCTCAGCGCCGCCCGCTTCGACCCGGGCTCCGCCGCACCCGCTGCCGGCCACGGTGCGGGCCAGGGCGCGGGCGCCGAAGCTCCGGCCGTCCGCGGCCCGCAGCCCCGCGAGGCGTCCAAGACGCCCAACCTGGACAAGTACGGGCGCGACCTGACCGCGCTGGCCGCCGAAGGCCGTATCGACCCGGTCATCGGCCGCGACGAACAGATCGAGCAGAGCATCGAGATCCTGGCCCGGCGCGGCAAGAACAACCCGGTGCTGATCGGCGAGGCCGGCGTCGGCAAGACCGCGATCGTGGAGGGCCTGGCGCAGCGCATCGTCGACGGCGACATCCCGCACAACCTGCTGGGGCGCCGGGTCGTACAGCTCGACTTCGGCAGCGTCGTGGCCGGCACCCGCTACCGCGGCGACTTCGAGGAGCGGCTGCGCGGCATCATCGACGAGATCCGCGAGCGGTCGGAGGAACTGGTCGTCTTCATCGACGAGTTGCACACCGTCGTGGGCGCCGGCGGCGGAGGCTCCGAGGGCGGTTCGATGGACGCCAGCAACATGCTCAAGCCCGCGCTGTCCCGCGGCGAACTGCACGTCATCGGGGCGACCACGCTCGACGAGCACCGCAGGCACATCGAGAAGGACGCGGCGCTGGCCCGCCGCTTCCAGCCGGTGCTGGTGCCCGAGCCGGACGTCGCGGACGCGGTCGAGATCCTGCGCGGCCTCCGCGACCGGTACGAGGCGCACCACCAGGTCCGCTACAGCGACGAGGCGCTGATGGCCGCCGTCGAGATGTCCGACCGCTACCTCACCGGGCGCTACCTCCCGGACAAGGCCATCGACCTGATCGACCAGGCGGGCGCCCGGGTGCGGCTGCGTTCGGCGACCCGCGGCACCGACGTACGGGCCCTGGAGCGCGAGGCCGAGCAGGTGCGCCGGGACAAGGACCAGGCGGTGGCCGCCGAGGACTACGAGCGCGCCACCCAACTCCGCGACCGGCTCACCGAGTTGGAGTCGCAGATCGGCCGGGACGAGAGCCGCAGGCAGCCGTCCTCCGGCGGCAGCCGGATCGCGGAGGTCGGCGTCGAGGACATCGCCGAGATCGTGTCCCGGCAGACCGGCATCCCCGTACAGAACCTCACGCAGGAGGAGAAGGACCGGCTGCTGAACCTGGAGGAGCATCTGCGCCGGCGCGTCATCGGCCAGGACGAGGCGGTCGGCGCGGTCGCCGACGCGGTGCTGCGCTCCCGCGCCGGACTGGCCAGCCCGGACCGGCCCATCGGCAGCTTCCTGTTCCTCGGCCCGACCGGCGTCGGCAAGACCGAACTCGCCCGCGCGCTCGCGGAGGCGCTGTTCGGCAGCGACGATCGGATGAACCGGCTGGACATGAGCGAGTTCCAGGAGCGGCACACGGTGAGCCGGCTGGTCGGGGCGCCGCCCGGCTACGTCGGGCACGAGGAGGCCGGCCAGCTGACGGAGGCCGTACGCCGCAACCCGTACTCGTTGCTGCTGCTCGACGAGATCGAGAAGGCGCACCCGGACGTCTTCAACATGCTGCTGCAGGTGCTCGACGACGGCCGGCTGACCGACGCGCAGGGCCGCACCGTCGACTTCACCAACACCGTGATCGTGATGACCAGCAACCTCGGCTCGGAGGCCGTCACCGGGCGCGGCGCGCTGGGCTTCGGCACGGCGGACGCGGAGAGCGCCGAGGACGCGCGGCGCGAGCGGATCCTGCGGCCGCTGCGCGAGCACTTCCGCCCGGAGTTCCTGAACCGCATCGACGAGGTCGTCACCTTCCGGCAGCTCTCCGACGAACAGCTGCGGCAGATCACGGACATGATGCTGGAGGAGACCCGGCGGCGGGTGCACGCCCAGGATCTGACGGTCGAGTTCGCGCCCGCGGCCGTCGACTGGCTCGCCCGGCACGGCTACCAGCCCGAGTACGGTGCGCGGCCGCTGCGCCGCACCATCCAGCGCGAGGTCGACAACCAGCTCTCGCGGATGCTGCTGGGCGGCGAAGTGGAGCCGCACAGCAGGCTGTTGGTGGACGTCGAGGAGGACCGGCTGACGTTCCGCCCGGAGGCCGAGGCGTCCGCCCCCGCGGCCACGGGCTGAGGGAGCGTCGCGAGGCGGGGGAGCGCCGGCGGTACGTACGGCGTACGGCCCGTGCTCGGCCCGCCGCGGGCGCGGAGTTGCGGAAGACGAACGGGCCGCCGCTCCGCGCGGGAGCGGCGGCCCTTGCCCGGGGGTCGCGGGACGGGTGACGACCGCCGGGAGCCGGTGGCGCTCGACGTCAGCCGTGGATGTCGGAGATCTTCTGCGAGCCGATGTCGTTCTGGACGTGCAGCTTGGTGGTCTTGCCGCTGCTCCAGGTCAGCGTGACGACGGTCCAGCAGTGGCCCATGCCGCTGTTGTCGTAGGCGACGTCCACCTTCTCGGGAACGTTCTGCGACCGCAGCACGCCGTCGCTGTCGTGCTTCTTCTCCCACCCGGCGAGGTTCTTGCGGAAGCTCGCCGTCAGCGCGGACTTGCGCAGCCCGGCGGCCTTGCCGTTGTCGCCCTTGTCGAGGGCGGTGACGTAGCCGTTGTAGAAGTCCGAGACCGTACCGACCGAGTCGGGGGTGTCGTCGGACTTCGCGTGCGCGCTGTGCGCGCCGTGCGCGGACGGGCTGCTGGCTCCGGAGTTCGTGGCCAGGGCCGTGCCGGCGACTCCCAGGGAGAGCACGCCTGCGGCGACGCCCGCGATCACCGCTGTCCTGGTTTTGCGTGCTGTGCTCTTGGCCATCGTCTAGGTCACTTCACTTTCGCGTCTGTTCGTACTCGTACCGGGCCCGGCCGCTTCGCCGACCGTGAACGGCCGCGCGGTGAGCGCTCGTTGGCCCTCACCGGTGAGACCCGTCGCGGTGGCGGGGAGTTGCGCCGAGAGATGTTCGGATTCTGTAACTGCGCCGGAGGCCGGTACGGCACGCCAACGCGGCCGCGGCGGCGGCTACTTCAGCAGCCGCGACATGCGGCGGTCGGCCAGCGGCCGGCCGCCGGTCTGGCACGTGGGGCAGTACTGCAGCGAGGAGTCGCTGAACGACACCTCGCGGACGGTGTCGCCGCACACGGGGCAGGCCTCGCCGGTGCGCCCGTGCACCCGCATCCCCGTCCGCTTCTCCGCCTTCAGCTCGCCCGCCGCCAGACCCCGTGAGCGCTCCACGGCGGAGCGCAGCGTCGTGTCCAACGCCTCGTACAGCCCGGCCACTTGCTCCTCGGAGAGGTCTCCGGCGAGCCGGTACGGCGACATCCGCGCCGCGTGCAGGATCTCGTCGGAGTAGGCGTTGCCGATGCCCGCGACGACGCTCTGGTCCCGCAGCAGCCCCTTGATGCGCCGGCGCTGCCCGCGCAGCAGCCCGGCGAACACCTCCTCGGTGAAGCCGTCCGCGAGCGGATCGGGCCCGAGGCTCTCGATGCCCGGCACCTCGTCCGGATCGGCCACGCAGTAGACGGCGAGGCGCTTGCGCGTACCGGCCTCGGTCAGGTCGAACCCGCCGTCGCCGCCCGGCTGTTCACCGGTCGCGCCCTCGGGGCCGCGGCCCGCGGACAGCCAGACCCGTAGCGCGAGCGGGCCCTTGCCCGGGCGCGGCGGGGCGGCGGGCATCGTCTCCCGCCAGCGCAGCCAGCCGGCGCGCGCGAGGTGGAAGACCAGATGCAGGTCGTCCGCCTGCAGGTCGAGGAACTTGCCGTGCCGGAACACCCCCGTGCACACCGCGCCGTGCAGGGCGCTCAGCGGCGGCCGGTAGGTCCGCAGCACGTTCACGGCCACCGGCAGTACGCGCTGTACGGTGCGGCCCGTCGCGCGCTCGGCCAGGTAGTCGCGCAGCGCCTCGACCTCGGGGAGTTCCGGCATGGTCGGCTTCCGTCCGTTTCGTTCCGTCGTCCTGTCGCTGTCTCGCCGATCTGTCCTTCTTATTCCTCCGGAGGTCAGCCGAGGCCGGCGTCGAGCGTGATCGTCGTACCCGAGAGCGCCTGTGAGACCGGGCAGTTGGCCTTCGCGTCCTCGGCCGCCGCGGCGAACGCCTGCTCGTCGGCGCCCGGCACCTCGCCGCGTACGGTCAGGTGGATGCCGGTGATGCCGGTGCCGGGCTGGAAGGTCACGTCGGCCTGGGTGGTCAGCCGGGTGGGCGGGGTGCCCGCGGAGCCGAGCCCGTTGGAGAGCGCCATCGAGAAGCAGCTGGCGTGTGCCGCCGCGATCAACTCCTCCGGGCTGGTGCGGCCGTTCGGCTCCTCAGCGCGGGAGGCCCAGCTGACGGGGTAGTCGCCGGCGCCCGACGAGTCCAGGCTGACCCGCCCGGAGCCCTCCTTCAGATCGCCGCTCCAGACGGTGTGTGCGGTGCGTGTGGTCGCCACGGTCGTCCTCTCTGTGTGTTTCCGGTGGTTCGTGTTGCGGCTCGTTCCGCCGCCGGCCCGTACCGGGTGCGTACGGCGCGGGCGCAGCCCGGGCGCGGAGGGCGTACCGGCGTGCGCGGTCGCGGGGATCCTCCACCCCGGGGCGTGCGCGACGGAGCGGGACGCGCCAGGTACCCCAGGGTCGCCGGGCCATGTCAGCCGCGTGCCCGCGCACCGCACGGGCGCGCCGACGGGGCGCGGAAGCGGCCGAAGTAGCCGCGGGACGGCGGGAGTTGGTAGGTATACGGCGTCGGGGGTATGAACCGGGTGGCCCCGGAGGGGGCCGTGAACCCCGAGTACAGGGAGGGCGCTGTGATCAAGGGTGTGGATGTCTCGTCGTACCAGTCGGCGCATTACAGCACCAAGGGCCTCGACTTCGCGTTCATCAAGATCACGGAGGGCAGGTCGTACACCAACCCGAAGTGGGTGGACCAGCGCACGACCGCGCGGGAGGCCGGACTGGTCACCGGCTTCTACCACTTCGCGCGCTCCGGCAGCATGGAGAAGCAGGCGGACTACTTCCTGTCCAAGATCAATCTGCGCGCGGGCGACATCCTCGCGCTCGACTGGGAGGACGGCGCCGTCAGCAATGCCGAGAAGGACTCCTGGATCAAGTACGTGCAGAAGAAGCACCCGAAGCACAAGGTGCTGCTCTACTGCAACCGCGACTTCTGGCTCAACCACGACACCACGTCCTTCGCCGGGGACGGGCTGTGGATCGCCGACTACAACGGCAAGCCGGGCCACCCCGGGATCAAGCATTCGTGGCGCTTCCACCAGTACACGAACGACCCGGTGGACACCAACCTCGGCAACTTTCACAGCCGTTCGTCGCTGCGCGAGTGGGCCGGCGGCTGACGGTACGCGGCGTCCGGGGCCGCGCGGGGTACCGCCGACGAGCGGCGACCGCGCCGGATAGCCTCCCGCTATGCCGGAAGCCAACACCAGCCCGCCGACCGACGACGGTTCGGCGACTCCCGCCCTGTCCCGCGACGGCCTGTCCCGCGACGACGACGAGGACGAGCGCCCGGAGGCCGCCGGGACGCAGGAGACGAACGGACCGGACCGAGCGGAAGAGACGGAAGAAGCGGAAGAGACAGAAGAAGCGGAAGCGGGAGAAGCGGGGGGAACCGGGCGGGGAGAGGGGCCGCGCGGTGCGGAGCGCGCAGAGCAACAGGCCCCGGAACGCAGCGGGTTGACACCGCGCCAGGCACGCCGGATACGCAGCGCCGTCTCCGCCGCCGTCATGGCCGCCGTAGCGGTGGCCCTCGCCGTACGCCTGCGCAGCGCGCCCTCGCTGCTGACCGTCGCGTTCTACGGAGTGGCGCTCATCCTCTCCGGCAGCGCCATCGGGCTCAGCCGCCGCGGCCGGACCCGGGTGGCGACGGCGGTACTGGCACTCGGCTTCGCCTCGGTCGCGCTCGCGGAGTGGCTGGCCGCGTCGGCGGAGTGAGGCCGCCCCGCACTCCGTACGTATCCGTGCGTGTCCGTGCGTGCGGGCCCGGATTGCGGCCGGCCGGCACCCAACCGCCTTGCTGTGCCCGGCAGTTTCGGCCGCACTGAGCCGGCGGCGTGGGAGCCGTGGCCCGGCTCGGGCTCCGGCGGTGCGCGGGCGCTACCGCCAGCTCGCTGCGTCCGCTCCGTAACGTCCGGGCGGGGTGGCCCAGTCCGCCGGGGAACCGTCGTGCCGCACCGGCGGCAGCGCGTACCGCAGCCGTCCCAGCGGGCTCTCGGTCTCGGCCAGCCAGGCGTCCGGAGCGGCGTCCGCGCCGGCGCCGTCCGCACCGTCCGAACCCGCTGCGGAGCCCCGTACCGGCTCCGCCGGTGGCGTCTCCGGCAGGCCGTTCAGCAGCCACGAAGCGGTCTGCGTCAGCGCCGAACGCACCAGCCGCGAGCCGCAGTCGCCCCGCCGCTGCTCGGTGAGCGAACGCAGCACGGCCGCCGCGAGCAGGTAGCCCGTGGCGTGGTCGAGCGCCTGCGCCGGCAGCGCCCCCGGCACCCCGGCGCCGCTGTCCCCGGCGGGGTCGCCGCCCGGGGCCTCCTGCGGTGTGCGGACGGGACGGTGCCGCGACTCGGCGACCGCGATACCGCTCGCCGCCTGCACGAGACTGTCGAAACCGCGCCGTCGGTGCCACGGCCCGTACGCGCCCCACGCGCTCAACTGCCCCACCACGACGCCCGGTCGGCGCCCGGCCAGCGACTCCGGGGCGAGCCCGAACCGGTCCAGTGCGCCCGGACGGTAGCCGGTGACGACGACGTCGGCCGCCGCCAGCAGCTCCTCGAACGTGGCCTGCCCGGCACGCGAGGACAGATCCAGCAGTGTGGACCGCTTGCCGAACCCGGTGTCGGCGTGCGAATCCGGCAGCTCTCCCAACTGCGGTGCGTCGATGCGCAGTACGTCCGCTCCGAGGAGTGCCAGCGTCCGGGTGGCGACCGGGCCCGCGATGACCCTGGTGAGGTCGAGCACCCGCACCCCGCCCAGCGCTCCGGGCGCGCCCGCGGGCGCCGGACGCCCCTGCGCGTCCGGCGCGGGCAGCGGGAGCGGCGGCGCCTGGTCGAGGCGCGCGAAGCCGACGAGCGGACGGGCCGCCGCCTGCGCGCCCTGCGGATGCCGCGACCAGTCGGCCGCGTCGCGTACGGCCACCGCGAGGCCGCCCGCGGCGTACACGCTCTCCTCGATCTCGTACGCCCCGCGCCGCGCCAGCTCCGCGGCGACCCGATCGGTGAGGGCCTGTTCGTCGCCGGTGTCCTCGACGCCGAGCGCGGCGAGCAACCGGGCGCGGTGGTGCGGGTAGTTGGCGTGCGTACGCACCCAGCCGTCCGCGGTGCGCCAGAAGCGCGACAGCGCGGCGAACGTGCCCGGAACCCGGCCGTCGACGACGAGTCGGCGCTCGCTCGTGAACGCGGCGGCGACGGCGCCGTCGTCGGTCCGCACCGCGGGAACGTCTCCGAAACCGCCGCGCAGCGCGCACAGTTCGGCCGCGGCCAGCGAGCAGACCGCCACCGACGCGTGGGCCAGCTCCAGCACCGGCAGACGCGCGGGCAGCAGTTCCGGGCGCCGGATCCGGGTCACGCGGTCCAGCAGCTCCGGGTCGCCGCCGAGCAGGGACCAGGCGTGCGCGGTGCCGCCGGTGCGCAGCGCGGCGGCACCGTCCTCCAGCTCTCCGGCGTACGGCGCGGTGGCGGCCTCCGCGCCGTACGCCGGAGTCGCGGGAGGCTGGTCCGCGTCCGGGGAGCCGACCTCGACCGCGCCGGAGGTGCCGGCCGGCGCACCGCCGGCGGCTACGGAGTTCTGCTGCATGTCGGGCATTGTGACACCTGCCTGTTGTCCGGTTCGTCAGTGACCATGCTGCTGACCGTGTGCCTCGGGGCGCGCCCGCGGGCTCCGGCGACCGGCCCGGATGCGTACGCGGGACGAGTCGCCGCCGTAGCGGAACGAGGCGGGGACGGCGCCGGGGACGCCGCGCCGGAGGGGCCCGGCCACGGACCTGCGCCCGGGCGGCCGCCCGGGCTGCTGTAGCGTGGCGCGGCCATGAGCACTCCGGTCGGCCCGCCGCGTACCGAGGCCGAAGCCCTCGCCGTTCAGGAGCAGTTGCGCGACCGCGTCGAGGAGCGGGACGGCGCGGTACCGCCGCCCGGCACCCCGGGCGCCGTCCTCGTGGGCCTGGACGTGGCCTACGACGACGAGCGGGACGCGGTCGCCGCCGCAGCCGTCGCGCTGGACGCGGCGAGCCTGCGCACCGTCGCCGAGGCCACCGCCCACGCCCGCGTCGCCTTCCCGTACGTGCCCGGGCTGCTCGCCTTCCGCGAAGTCCCCGCGCTGCTCAGGGTGTTGGAGCTGCTGGAGCCGCGGCTGGGGCGCCGCCCCGATCTGCTGGTGTGCGACGGCTACGGGCGCGCACACCCGCGGCGCTGCGGACTCGCCAGCCACCTCGGTGTCGTGACCGGAGTCCCCGCGGTGGGCGTGGCCAAGAACCCGTTCGTCTTCACACACGGCCCCGTCGGACCGCATCGCGGCGACCGCGCCCCGCTGCTGGCCGGGGACGAGGAGGTGGGCAGCGCACTGCGCACCCGCGCCGGCGTGAAGCCGGTGTACGTGTCCGTCGGCCACCGCATCACCCTGGACGCCGCCTGCGCGCACACCCTGGCGCTCGCCCCGGACTACCGGCTCCCCGAGACCACCCGCCGCGCGGACGCACTGTGCCGGCGCGCCCTGCGCGAGGGCCCGCGGACGGGCTGACCCGGCCCCCGCTCACCTGGGGCGCGGCCCGAATTCCCCGGCAGCCGAGGGGAGTTCGCTCACGGGAGGCGCCCTCCAGGCCCGGCCCGGGATCGAACTTCCGGGTTCCGGGGGTCGGTTTTGCAGGCGGCGCGGGGGCTCTCTGGTCGGGGTGGGGTGGGTGGGCGCCTGGGCGGCCGGCGGGAGTTCGCTGCGATAGGCCTGAACTCCTCCGCGGTGCGTACGAGTTCCCGCGGTCGGCGCGAACTCCCCGGGGGGTGCCTCTATGTCTTTCGTCAAGCGAGGTGTGGGGGTCGGGGTTGGTAGAAGGTGCCGTCTCTGAGCATGGCGAAGAGGACGCTGATGCGATGTCGTGCGAGGCGGAGGAGGGCTTGGGTGTGGGTCTTGCCGCGGGCTCGGCATCTGTCGTAGTAGGTGCGGGAGGCGGGGTCGTGGAGGGCAGCGAAGGCGGAGAGGAACATCGCTCGCTTCAGCTGCCGGTTGCCGCCTCTGGGCGCGTGTTCGCCGTGGATCGAGGTTCCCGAGGATTTCGTGGCGGGGGCGAGGCCGGCGTAGGAGGCCAGGTGGGCGGCGGTGGGGAAGTTGGTGCCGTCGCCGACGGTCACCAGCAAGGTGGCGGCGGTCCTGACCGCGACCCCTGGCATCGAGGTCAGGACCGGGGAAAGAGGGTGGGCCTCCAGCAGTGTCGCGATCTGGGCTTCCACAGCGCACCGTTGTTCACGGACGGTGGCCAATGAACGGGCCAGAGACGGAACGACGGTCTCAAGGGTGCCGGTTCCAGGAACAACAACGGTCTGTTCGTCGAGTGCGTCGAAGACGTCGTCGATCAGTCGGGTGGCCATGCGCGGGGCCTTGGGCCGGATCACCTCAACCAGCTTGCGGCGTCCGGCTGTTCGCAGCGTTTGTGGGGAGCCGTAGCGTTCCAGCAGCCAGGTCACTGCGGGATGATCCAGACGCGGGCCCAGGACACGCTCCAAGGAGGGGTGGAACTGGGTGAGCAGGCCGCGGATGCGGTTGGAGGTGCGGGTGGCCTCAGCGGCGAGGTCCTGGTCGAAGCCGACCAGAACGGTCAGTTCGGCGGTGATGTCGTCGGTCGGCTCAAGCGAGCGCAGGGTGTGGGGCATGGTGCGGGCGGCGTCGGCGATCACTGCCGCGTCGCGGGCGTCGGTCTTGGCTTCTCCGGGATACAGGTCGGCGATCCGCCGCATTGCCAGCCCGGGCAGATAGGCGACGGTGCAGCCCGTGTCGCGGGCGACGGTCAGCGGCAGGGCACCGATGGAGGCCGGCTGGTCCACGACGACGAGCACGGTGCCGAACTTGGTGGCGAGTTTCTCGAAGGTCGCCCGCAACTTGGGCTCGCTGTTGGGCAGTTGCCTGTCGAAGACCTTCTTACCCGCCGGTGTGAGTCCCTGGCCGTGGTGTGCGGTCTTGCCGACGTCCAGGCCGAGGAAGACGCCTACGTTGTCGATGTTGTCCAACCCATCCTCCCGAACGGGGCTCGCGGGGGTGCTGGCCTGGGCATCGGCGCCGCATACGCGCATCCACGTTATGCAGACCTGCCGCCCGTGACTGCCGGGCGTTGCGCTCGGCCGAGCGGTAGTCGGACCTCTCATCAGCGTCTCCAACGGCACCTCTCGGGCCCGGTGACACCACCCCCCAGGTCATCGAATCGACAGGGGGGAACAGTCATGCCGGACCCAGAGGCCAGCGGCCCTCTTGCAGGACCGCGAAAAACATAACGGGGG
>Ga0164243_10014085_pt1 | contig 11162 bp, 11 predicted proteins | sample OricompcompostOP_FD_108781 | JGI IMG/M metagenome (GOLD analysis project Ga0164243, IMG submission 108781) | Organic Plus compost microbial communities from Emeryville, California, USA - Original compost - Organic plus compost (OP) | ecosystem: Engineered > Solid waste > Mixed feedstock >... | reverse complement strand
GCGTAGACGCTGTCCGACGCGACAACGGCCAAGCCAGGACCCACCGGCGCCGCGTGAGCACCTGCCGGAAACGCCAGGATCGCCAGCGCGGTCAATACGACGATGGTGGTAGCACGGACCACGGGGCCTCCTTGAGCAGGAGACCCACCGTAGGCAACGATCATGGCGCGGTGATCACAGTGTCGTGTCGCCGACGGTCAACCAAACGTCGTGCCCCGCCGACCCTAGGCCCCATCCACGTGGGGCAGCTCCGGCTCACGCGCCACGGGCTGACGCACCTTCCGGCCGCGACGCCAGATCTGCAGAGCCGTCACCGCGCCCATGGCAAGGAGGATGGCCATGGTCGCCAGCACGGTGTGCGCCGAGAACCAGTCGACCACGGTGCCGGACGGGCGCTGCGCCGAACGACTGACCACGACCCAGAACACGGTGGAGGTGAGAGCACCGACCGTGCCGACGGTCAGAAACACCCGGAGCCGGGTCGGGCCAAGGCCGAGAGCGACGTCGACGGGGATGCTCGTGGAGAACAACGCCACGGCCAGCAAGCTGCGCACGGCCCACCGGCGAGAGAACGGCCGGACGAGCACGGCGCTCCACGCGTAACGCTCGACCAGGGCCAGCCCGCCGTAACGGGCGGCCAGGAAATAGGCCACGTCGATCAACAGACGGGTCGGCAGGGTGACGAGCAGCAGGAGTACCAGGTCGATCCGACCGGCGACCAGCGTCAGGACCGTCGGGGTCGGGCGCAGCGCGACCAGCAACAAGGGCTGGTCCGCGGCGAGGGTGGGCACGAGAACCAACCCCGCCGTGTTGATCGCGGAAACGGTGAGCAGGAGCAGGAGCGAGAGCGCGGCCCGGCGCCGGGCAGGCCGCGACCATTGTCCGTTCGCCGGTGGCTCAGTCACCACATCCCCCAAGGCGTCTCGACGCGGACAGTCTACTCACCCAGATATTCGTGGCCGAATATGAATTGTTGGGCGACGCGTTTGAGCAATGTTAAGCTCCATCTTCAGACGTCCGGGAAACTACGTCCACTATTTGCCACGTAGCTGGGAAACCTCGGACCAGGTCGTCGCTTGTTGATGGTGGGTGATTCGAGTGCACGACGAATTCACGGATGTCATGACCTATGTCGGGTCCGAAACCTACTCGACGGATCTTGCGGCAGCACAGGCGGTATGGTCTGCGCCAGGGGTTCTGGAGGCGGCCGGTTCACTGGTTCTGCTCACCTACTTCTCGGTACCCGATCTGCTCGCGGTCCAGGCGGCCGGCTCGGGCTCGCCGCGCACCGCGATCGACGGGCACCGGGAACAGCGCTTTCTGCGGGAAATGCTCGGCCTGACCGTCGATGAAAGGCGCGGCGGAGGATTCGGCAATCCGGCCGTCCGCGAGTCGATCGTGTGGCTGGGCAAGCATCACCTGGGCTACCCGGGTATGACCGGGGAGTTCATGGAGTTCATCGCCGAGATGCTGACGATGTCACCGCTGCGCGTGCAGCCCCTGATCGGCGGGCCGGCGCCTTCCACCGAGGAGGTCGACCACTACTGGCGCTACATGTGTATGGGCATGAGTCTGCTCGGCGCGCGGCTGCGGCCAAGGCCCGACGCCGAGGCATTCATCACGGGGTTCACCGAGCGCCGGGCGCGGCCGTGCGCCCTGGGACGTGAGTTGATCGGCTATTACCTCGCCCGGCACCCCACTCACGTGAGCCTGGCGCTGCCGGCGATGTCGCCGGCAGCGCGCGCCGTCGTGGAAACCGTTCAGAGCGAAGGGGTGGAACGGCTCAGGTTCAGGTGATGGAGGGTGTCCGCCTTGGCGGTGGCGAGGATCTGATCCCAGTGGCTGAACAACAGGTAGTGACCCAGGTCGGGCAGAAAGTGGGCTTCACAGTCGGGCAACCGGCTCGCCAACAGTCGACCGAAGGCGACACTGACGATGTTGTCGGCCTCGCCGTGCCACAGCCGGACCGGGACACGGATGTCGGCCGGGTTGAACCCCCACCGGCGGACCAGAAGCGACAGGTCCTGGTAGAGCCCACGCGGTCCTGAGCTGAAGCTCTCCGTCATGCTGCGCAGTCGCACGTCGCGCAGCGCCGGATTCGCCAGCGTGGCGCGGTCGGCCTCGGGCAGGTGGGCGACGTGACGGTCGAGGAACCGCCCCAGCCGCGGCCGCACGTACCATCCGGCGGCGTGGAATGTCAGCCACAGCCCGGCGCGCATGACCAGCGGGGCGAACCGCAGGCCCAGGGCAAGCTTCCAGAACTGCGTTCCGAAGACGGCCTTGGCGACGTCCAAGGTGGGCGGCCCGACACCGCTGACGACGGTGGCCGCCGTGACCCGCTCGGGAAGCGCATAGGCACACGCGAGGGCATAGGGCACGCCGGCCGACCGTCCGAGGACGGCGAAGGTCCGGCATTCCAGGTGATCGCCGAGGGCAGCGACGTCGTCGGCCCAGCTCAGGATGGTGCGTCGCCGCCGGTACGAGGAGCCGCCGACTCCCGGGCGGTCAACCGCGATCAGCCGGATGCCGAGCCGCTCCAACGAGGCGGCGTCGGGGCTGACCATGAACCGGCTCTCGGCGATGCCGTGGAACAGGAACACGGGTAGCCCGTCGGCCGGCCCGGCGACACAGTAGGCGATCTCGCGACCGTCCCGGAGCGTCAGTCTGCGGTCTTCCATATCACCCAGCCCTATTCGTTGGCGCGAAGCTCGGCGATCACGTCCCGGCGGCGCGACGTGAATAGGTACAGAACTATTTCACCGAGTGCGCAGGTGACGCCGATCCAAAATAGCACCAAAGGCCACACCGCGCCCGCCGGCGCTATTGTCACAATTCCCAGCGCAAAGAACAGAATAGTGGCGGCGAGACGCCCGAGCCAACTCGCCCGAAATCTCAGCATCACGCCGACAAGGTTGCGACGACGCAGCATGAAGACGCGAGGCAGCCAGAGCAGCAGGACGCGTCCGCCCAGCAGGATCGGGGCGAGGATCGGCAGGCGTCCGTCCAGGAACAGGACCACGACCGCGCAGCCGATCATGAGCTTGTCGGCGAACGGGTCGAGCACGACACCGAGGGCGGATTCAGCCCCCCACCGCCGGGCGAGGCGGCCGTCGACGAAGTCGCTGATTCCGGCCACCGCCAGGATGACGGCGGGGAGCCACGACGACGCCGACGGACCCGTCCACACGAAGGCGAGGACGAACGCCGGAGCGAGAAGAACCCGACCGATGGTAATAGCGTTCGGAATATGGCGCAGAACGGCCGAATCGGTCCTCGGACCAGCTTCGAAACCCAACAGTCTGCGCATGGTCAGCATCCTCGCGGGATCTTCGGTGTCGACGCCCCACTGCCGCCAACCATCATTCGGACATGACGTGATCGGTCCGATTCACCGACGCTTTCAGTTGTTCGGTTATTGACAGCATGCTGGCCACCGCAGAATATGGGATCGTCAGTTGTGTCGGCAAGGGTGCGATGGTGGCAGGGACAACGAGCATCTATTCGAGTTTTGCCACGCCCATGAGGGATATCGACGCCCTGATGCTGAATGAACTGTCCGCGTGGCCATGGGGCAACCTCGCGGCGATGCGTCGCCTCGTGGCGGCCCAGATCGGTCGCCCCGGCAAGCGGCTGCGCCCGCTGCTCGGCCTGGCCGTGTGCGCGTCGCTGAACGGCCGGCCCGACGTTGCGCTGGCGCCGCTCGGCGCGGTCGAGCTTTACCACCAGGCGTCGCTGGTGCTCGACGACGTGCAGGACAATTCCGAGGTGCGGCGCGGGGTCGTGTCGGTGCGGACGTCAGCCTCTACCAGCACGGCCATCAACGTCGCGGCGTTGACGCGGTCGCTGTCCTATCACCTGATCCATCGCAGTCCGCTCGCCACGGCAGCGGAGAAGCTGCGGATGCACCGCGAACTCGACGAGGCGGCGACCCGGCTCGTCATGGGACAGAGCATCGATATCGGCTGGCATGAGGGGTGGTATGCCGCGGACGCGTACCCCTACGACCAGATGGTCGGTTGGAAGACGGGAGCCCTGTTCGGGTGCGCCGCGGCGATGGGTGCCATCGCCGCCTCAGCGGACGAAACGGTGATCGGCCGGGCCCGCGAGTTCGGCGTGCAGCTGGGCGAGCTCTATCAGGTCGTCGACGACTTCCTTGACGCGTTCGGCAGCGACGAGCTGCTGGGTAGGCCGGCGCGTGAGGATCTGCGCGAGGGCAAGATGAGCGCGCCGGTCGTGCTGCTGCTGCGATCGTTGGCCGCCGCCGGCCGGGCCGCGGACGCCGAGCAGGTGGCCGAGCAGCTGCGAGCGCGGCACCCCGACGTTGCCCGGGACCTGGTCGACCTGCTGGAGTCGACCGGGGTCGCCGAACAGCTCAGGGCCGAGGTCGTCGGACGGGCCGAGGGCCTGCGCCGGGCGGCACTCGCGATCGCCGACGCCGAGTCGGGCCATCTGGTGGGCCTCGTCGATCTGGTCACCGCCCGGGTGTCGCTCTCCGATCGGACGCATTCCAACGCCGATGTTCCGTGAGCGCCGCCCACGACCCGCCGCCCGGTGGCGGGTCTGGCTGGTTCGCATCCTGGTTGGCGTCACGCTGCTGGTGGCGGTCGCATGGTCGCTGCCGGGACGAGGACCCGACCCGGCCGAGGTCATCGACGTGTTCCGAACCGCCTCGATGGTGTGGCTGGCCGGCGCCCTGCTGGCCATCGTGGTCTCGGTCGCGCTCTTCGGGCTCCAGCAGCGCTATCTCCTGGCGGCGTTCGGCGCGGAGATCTCCAGAACGCGGTCCGTGGCTCTTGCCTTCGCCCAGTCCGCGGTCACGTCGGTCCTGCCGGCCGGCTGGCTGGTCGCGACGGGCTTCACGTTCCGCCAGTTCCGCTCTTACCGAGCGGCGGCGGGTGAGGCGATGGCGGTCATCCTGCTCTCCGGGCTGTTCTCCACGATCGGCACGGTCTGGCTCTACCTGGTGATAGTGAGCTTCGACCAGGCGCCCGGCGCGGTGGTGCCCGTCGTCGGGCTGGTCGCCGCCCTCTGGTGGCTTCCCGTCGCGGCCCGCGCCGTCCCCGGCCGCCGCGTGCGCCCGATCTGGACCGCACGTATTTCCAGATATGAAAGGATCACCCGGTTCGCCCGGTCGGTCAGTGACCACCGGCGTGAGTTCCGCACGGCCGTGCAACGGTTGTCGCCCACGATGTGCCTCGGCGTGACCGGCCTGGCCGTGCTCACCCGGGCCGGCGAGGTGGCGTGCCTCCTCCTCGTCGCGCGCGCGTTGCACGCCCCGGTGGGGCTCCTCGCCGTCGCGGTCGCCGTCGTGGCCATGCAGTTGGCCCGGCTGCTCCCCTTCACCGTCGGCGGCCACGGCGTCATCGAGGCGGCGCTGTTGGTGGTACTCGTCTCCGCCGGCATGGAGGTGGACCTGGCCAGCGCCGTGACTCTTGGCTTCCGGCTGCTCTCATGCTGGCTGATCGTCCTGTGTGGACTACCCATCACCATGCTCCTGATCCGCGCCGCACCGTTGCCGACGGGCGCCGCGACGCCCCAGGAGGTTGTGCCATGACCGTACGAATGGCGGCCGCGCCGCCGACCGGTGTCCGGCGTACCGCCGTCTACGTGCTGGACGTCGTCCGGCTCATCCGGGTGCTGAGTTCCCTCGCCGGCGGAATCACGGTCGTGCTGGGACTCCGCCTCGCCGGTGGCGAGATCGCGGCGAACGCCTCCCCACTGACAGCCGTCGGCGGCGCCATCGCGGCGGCTGTCGGTCTGGCCAATGTCGTCAACGACATCTGGGATGTGCGGGTCGACGCCGTGAACAAGAGCGACCGGCCGCTGCCGTCGGGCCGCGTGTCGGTGTCGGCAGCCGGCGTCATCGCGGTCGTGCTGGCCACGACCGCACTGGTGCTGGCCGCCCGGGTGAGCGCCGCGACGGCCACCTGGATGGCCCTGCTGCTCGCCGTCGCCGTCGGCTACTCGCTCTTGCTGAAGGACACCGTGGTCGTCGGTAACGTCGTCGTCGCGTTGTGCGCGAGCACTCCGGTTCTCTTCGGCGCCATGGTCGTGGACGCCTTTCCGGCACCCGTGTGGGTGGGTGCCGGCCTCGTGTTCCTCTTCATGCTCACCAACGAGACCCTCAAGACGATCTCCGACCACCAGGCGGATGGCTCGAGTGGTCTGCGCACCGTTGCCACCGTCCAAGGCGTACGGGCCTCAGTGACCCTGTTGCGGGTCCTGACCGCCGTCCTGACCCTCGGCGGCCTCGGCGCGGCCGCGGTCAGCTCGACCCCGGGATGGTACGTGGCGGTGGCACTGGCGACCTACGTCCTGCCCTCCTGGACGGCGGTGCTCATGCTCGGGCGGGCTCCGGCACCGACCGAAACAATTAAGTCGATATATATCATGCGATTCAGTTGGTTCTTCGGCCTCGGCGCGTTGTGGCTGTTGGCATAGGGGACTTCCATGGCCGACGAGTTGCTGGAACTGGCGGACGTGGCGGCGCGGGACCCGCGCCTCTGCGGCTCCAAGGCGGCCACGCTGGCGACGCTCCTGGCCGATGGCTTCCCGGTGTTGCCGGGCCTGGTGATCACCACCCACGCCGTGGGAGACGGGCTGGACGCCCTGCCCGAACCGGTTACCATCGCTTTGATGCTTGTCCATGAACGGATGGGCGCCGGACCGCTCGTGGTCCGCTCCTCCGCCGTCGCCGAGGACCTGGACGACGCCTCCTTCGCCGGCATCTACGAGACCGTACTGGACGTGCGTGGTCCCGCCGCCCTCGCGGAGGCCGTGCGCCGATGCCTCGCCGCGGCGAACCGCGTGCCGGCTCATTACCGTACACAGCGCGGTCTGCCCGCTGATCCGGGCTTCGCCATCCTGATTCAGCCGTACGTACGGCCGGAGCGTGCCGGCGTCGCCTTCAGCGCCAACCCGGTAACCGGCGAACGCGGGGTCGTGGTCATCACGTCAGTGGTCGGCCACCCCGGCGGCCTGCTGGACGGCGAGGCGGAGCCGGAGGTATGGGAGATCCGGGGCCGCCGGGATGCCCGCCGCGGCGGCGATCCGGCCGTCCTCACTCGGCGACAGGCCCATGCGGTGGCGGCGCTGGTGCGGCGGGTCGAGGCGCGGCTCGGACAGCTCGTCGACGTGGAGTGGGCGATGGTCGATGGTCGGCTCGTCGTCCTGCAGGCCCGGCCGATGACCTCGGTACCGGAAGAGGTCTCGTGGGCCGCGCCACGGCCCGGCGGCTGGTCACGGACGCTGCGCCTGGGCGAGTGGCTGCCCGAGCCGGTGACGCCGTTGTTCGCGACCTGGCCGCTACGCCGCATCGACGGCCGCCTGGCGGAACGACAGGCCAGTGTGGGCGGCGTGCGGGCGCGCGGCCCGCTGCATGTGCTCGTCCACGGCTGGTACTTCCACTCGCCGGTCGGCGGTGGTGGCGCCGGGACACTGGTGGGCGGCCTGCTGCGCCGGCCCCGGCTCGCGGTGGCGGCCGTGCTCGCCACGCGCAGACCCGGGGCGGCCGACCGGCTCGCCTATGCCCGGCTGTTGCGGGACTGGCGGGTGCACGTCCTGCAACCGTACGAGCGAGCCGTCGCCCTCGCCGAGCAGAAGGTCGACCACGCTACGCCGGCCGAGCTGATGCACATGGTCGACGAACTCACCGACGCCGTGGGCGACGTCCTGTGGTCGCTGGTGTTGGCCGGCGGCATGGCCTGGCGGTCTGAACTCGCCCTCGCCCGCTTCTGTCGACGTCATCTCCGCCGACGAGCGGACGTGCCCTACCAACGGTTGCTGGGCGGGCTGGTCCAGCCGCAGGCCCACCCCCATCTGGTGCACAGCCTCGACTGGTTCCGGCCGACGCTGGGCGAGTCGGACCCGCCCACGGCACCGACGACCGGGGCGGGCCGCTTCGCCCAGGCAGTGCGGGACCGGCAGCGGACCGAGCAGCGCTATCGTCAGGCGCTGTCCCGCCGGCGGCGGCTGACCCGCCGGTTCGACCAACTGCTGGCGACCGCACAGCGGTACGCGGTGCTGCGGGCGGAGCACAGCGCGTCGTTCACCCTGGCCTGGCCGGTGCTGCGTCGGTGCGTCCACCGGCTCGGCGAAGAACTCGAACGCTCCGGTGTGGTCGCCGCGGAAGAGATCCACTTCTTGACCCGCGACGAGGTGGCTGCCTGCGTCGCGGGCGCGGCCCCCGATGGGCTGGCAGCCACCGCCGCGCGTCGACGCCACGAGTGGCAGGCGCAGCGCAAGCTGACTCCACCGCTGGAGATCGGACGCTCGACGCTTCTGCTGTCCAGGTTGCTCCTCGCGACTCCGCGATTCACCCGGGCCGCAACCCCGGCGAACGGCCGTACCCTTGCCGGCATCCCGGCCAGCCCCGGGCGGGCAACCGGGCCGGTGCGGGTCGTGCGTGACCTCACCGCCGCCGACGACGTACAGGCCGGTGACGTGCTGGTCGTCCCCGCGACGCCACCCGCGATCACCGCGCTGTTTGACCGGATCGCGGCAGTGTGCGTCGACGGCGGCAGCGTAGCGGCACACGCGTCCATCGTTGCCCGGGAGTACGGCCTGCCGATGGTGGTGGGGTTGAGAGAGGCGACCAGCCGTCTCGCGGACCACTGGGTGGTCAGCGTCGACGGCGGTGCCGGCACCGTCCACATTGATCTGTCCAGCAGTGACGAGCCGGAAGAGGTCGTTCATGAGTGACCATGACCCACCCACGATCCGCCACGTGCCTGGCCTCGTGCTGCGCTTCGCCCCGCACTACCTGCGGCATGTGGTGCGCCGTCCCTACCGCCGCGGGACCGCCCCAGGACCGTTGGGCACGCGTCATCGCACCGCGATGTACGACGCGGTACTGGAACTCATGCTCCGGGGCTACGCGGAGCTCTCCGGGCAGCGTCTGCGACCGGAGGCCGGGCCGGCAGCGGTCCTGTTCCTGAAACTGGGATTCGCTTTTGACGACGAGTACGAGCGGCGCGAAGCGGCGGGCGCGTCGTTGGCCTTCCACGACGTCTTCGGCAGTGAAGCGATGCGGCACTGCCTCGACGAGTGGCGCGCGTTCATGGCAGGCATAGAGACCTACGGCACGGTGCGCGACTTCCTCTACGACTTCAGTGCCCGTCTCTACGCGGCCTACGTCGCTGCCCCCACGGACTCGCCGTCGCTGCCCACGTTGCTGCGCCAGGCTCGCCTCGACTCGGGCGAGCTGCTCGCCGCACTGGCCCACGTCCTGGCGCGCATGCACGGAACGGAGCCCACCGCCCGGACGGTGGCCCAGTTCGCCAGTCTCGGGGTGATCGCGAAGCTGGCCGATGACCACTCCGACGCCACTGTGGACCTGGCCGCCGGGCGGCCGAACCTGGTGCTCCTCGTGGCGGGCGAGGACCCGGCCGAGAACGAACTCGTTTGCCGCAGGCTTGCCACTGGCCAGCGCATGGGCCACCGGCGGTGGCGCCGGGAGGCCCCCCGCACCTATCTGCGGCTCGTGGGGCTCTATCGGGAGTCCGCGTCAGCCATCACCTCCGTCTCACTCCGACTCGCTGGTCAGCTCATGTGGCTACCTGTCCTCACCGGACACGTCACCCGAGTCGAGGTGCGTGGACGGGTCTGACCGCCGCCGCTGCCACCGCCACCGTCGTTCCGACTGCCGTCGGCGGGCCGCGGCGAGCAGGTCGCGCGGGCGCAACGTGCCGCGGCTGAGGAGCACCACCGTCTTGACCACGATCGGTGCCAGGACCATCGCCACCGCGACGAGGCCAGGCCAACCCTCGAAGTACCACACCGCTGGGATGGTGGCGACCAGGGCGAGGGACATGGCGCCGAGCACACGCTTCGTCGCCACGCCGACGGCCAGTCCCAGACACATCACCGCGGCAGCCGGCCACGCGACGACCAGGAACGCTCCGGTGGCTGACGACAGGCCACGGCCACCTTTCCACGCAGCCAGGAACGACCAGTTGTGGCCCGCGACGGTCAACGCGCCGGCCAGCGCGGCGAGCCACAGGTGATCGGCGCCGATGAGCAGCGGCCCGACCGCGCCCTTGACGACATCGGCCGCCCCCGCGAGGAGGGCCGGCCACAAGCCAACTGCCTGATAGAGGCTCCACGGCGACACGGTGCCGACGCCGACTCGTCTGAGATCGACACCGGCCTTGAGATGGGCGATGATATTTGCGAACGGGACAGCTCCCAGTAAATAGGAAAGCAGAAATATTCCTACCAGCTGGAAGAGTCCAATCTCCTCGAGCACGATGAAATAGTAATCCGGTTGTCCATTCAGGATGGTCATCCGGTTTGGCAGACGAGGTTGGCGTGAACCTGCCCTTGGCCGTCGCGGCCTGTGTCACCGCCTTCGCGCTCGGCGCCACGCCCACCGCCAACCTGGTCGCCGCCCGGTGGGCCGGCACCGACCTGCGATCGGTCAGCACGGGCACCGTCTCGGCAACCAACGTCTTCCGCGTGGCCGGCCTGTTGCCGTTTCTGCTCACGTCCGCCGTCGACGTGGCCAAGGGTGTGGCCGCTGCCCTGCTGGTCACGCCGTTTGACGCACCGACCATCGCGGTGGCGGCCGCCCTCACGGTGATCGGACACAACTGGTCACCCTGGCTGCGCGGAGCCGGCGGCCGTGGTGTGCTCACGTCGGTGGGTTTCCTCCTTGTGGCCGCCCCTGCGGGAGCGGCCCTCGTCCTCGTCGCCATCGTGCTCGGATTTCTCGCGAAGGCCACCGCGCCCGCCTGCCTGATCGCGCAGCTCACGCTGACGCCACTACTGACCCTGCTCAGCGGCGCCGAGGGGACGGCGCTGGGCCTCGCCTTGGCGGCGCCGATGCTGCTCAAGCGGCTGGCCGGCAACGCGATCCCACCCCGCTCGGCGGGCTACCGGGTCTATGCCCGGCGCTTGCTGCACGACCGGGACAACTGAAAGTGCCCGGAAAGACGGCTCTCGGTACTTGAGCGGGGCTGCCTCGTCATGCTCTGCTCGAGCTGCTCACCGCTGATCGGCGGTCCGGCTGAGCCAACTGTCAGATGCGAACACCCACAGCCGGCCAGTCCCGGTGACGCCTGGGTGACAAACGATCAAGAAAGGCCATCCCCCGAGCCCGGGAAATGGCCTTCGACCTGCTCAAACTCTGGTGGGCCTAACATGGCAGAATACGTGTCAAGGGT
>Ga0164243_10014084_pt1 | contig 11162 bp, 11 predicted proteins | sample OricompcompostOP_FD_108781 | JGI IMG/M metagenome (GOLD analysis project Ga0164243, IMG submission 108781) | Organic Plus compost microbial communities from Emeryville, California, USA - Original compost - Organic plus compost (OP) | ecosystem: Engineered > Solid waste > Mixed feedstock >... | reverse complement strand
GAAAGCTCAAACATGCCAGAGGCTTGGCTACCCGCTACGACAAGCGCGCCGACAACTTCCTCGCCGCCATCAAGCTCTTCTCAGCACGACTCTGGCTCAACGCTTATGAGTCCATGGCCTAGGTGTTTGATCCCGCGGTGTGGTGGTACGATAGACCAGCATGCGTGGCGGGAGGATTTGTGGGCCAGATTCTACACGGCAGCGCCAGGACGACTGAGGCAGTCCGTCGAGCGATACAGCATGGTGAAGAGAGCATGAAAGCGCTGGCCGGACGGTATGGGATCAGTCCAACGACGGTGCACAAATGGCGCAAGCGGATGCATGTCAGCGGTGCGCCGATGGGGCCGAAGGTCAGACGCTCCGGGGTCTCACACCCTACGAATATGTCGCCCGCATCTGGACAGAAGACCCAGCTCGATTCAAAACCGACCCGTATCGCCTCACCTCGGGCCTAAACAGCTAGTGCAGTTTGGCGCGGCGTGAGATCATGTAAATCTCGTCGTTAAACCACAGGCCGCGATGCCGTTGCAGCACACTGCGGGTAGCTTCGAGATATTGGTCGTTCGAGAGCGCCTGGCCGAGGCGCTTGTCGTCGATCTGCGCAACATAGCTCGCAGCATTCCAGGCGGCGAACAGGGTGGAGCTGCCGATCGGCATGCCTTCGCTGATCTCGGTCGGCAGAGTGCGCACGCCGTAGCGGAACAGCGCCTCGGCGTCGCTCATGTCGTGGAAATGATAGTCACGCGCGGCAGGCCCCAGTTCCGCCGCCACTTGCCGCATGATCGTCTCGCGGCTCGTATGGAAGGGATTTTCGTCGGGCCAGATCGCGTTGATGATTTCCATACCGGCGTCGTGGCCGTGGCTGTGGACGCCCATCAGCTTTCCGTTCGGGCGCAACGCCCGCACCAGCGGTGTCACCACCCGCGACGTCTTGAAGCCTAATGGCGCACTGGCTCGATACGGTTGAGACAGCAGCACGAAATCGAAGTTCGCCTTGGCATAACCGCGCCGCGGGATCACCGGATCGAGCATGAAGCCGTGATCCTTGCGGTAGAGGATCAACACGGTCGGTGTCCTGTAGAGCGGATTCCCGCTGGAGCTGCCGATTTTCGTTTGCCAGTTCTTCTGCAGGAAGGGTTCGAGCGCGGTGATCTGCTCCTCGAACTCGCCGGCCGAAGTGCCGTCGAGAGCGACCTCGTGCCACACCATCGCGCTCGCGGCGGCTGCCGTCTCGGGCTGAAGGAAGGGTGCCTCGGCATATTTCAGGTTAGTGAGAACCAAAACGGTCGCCGAATGTTCTCGCAGACGGTCCGGCATCTTCTCCAGGGTCAGCCGGATATTCTCCATGCTGATCTCCTTGGCGACGACGTAGAAGGGCACCCAGGGATGCCGCCGATGAAGGCCGCGCAACATCCGTGCGAGAGCAGTCCCGTCGCCGGCGCCGCCGTCGAGCAACCTGATGGCGGGAGGGCTGGGTTGCGTGTCGCAAAGTTCCTGCACGGCGCGGTCGGCGATGATTTGCTTCTCGGTCGTGGTATTGACGAACGCGAGATATTTCTGGCGATTGTCATAGAAGCGGAAGGCGCTTTCCGGGCGCAGGTTCGCGCGCAGGCCCCTGATCCCCGATCGCAGCGCGGCCTGGGATGTGCCGCCCTGCTCCTCGATGAAACGGTGGACGCGCTCGACCGTCTGGACGGTTACGCGGCCGCCCTGCTGAAGCCGTGACACCAGCTTTCCGTCATTTACCGCCAACCGGCCGAAGGTCGACTGCGCCATTCTCATGCGGCGGCAGGCATATTCGATCTGTTCGAGCAGGACCGCGGTATCGTCCATTTCCGTTCCCCGCCCTTTCAGAAGTTTCTGGCGGCGCGCGCGTAGCCGCCGTCGAGATAGATGAGCGGATCGGGCGCGCCGTCGGCGATCTGCACCTCGGTTACGGCGCCGACAATGATCGCGTGGGTGCCGTAATCCATATGTATCTGATATTCGCAGACGAAACTCGCCTGGCAGTTGCGCAGATAAGGCGTGCCGCAGGCCGCCGAGTCCCAGCGTCCCTCGCGGAAGCGTTCCTCGCCCCTGGCGTCGCCGCCGCAGCGTTCCGACACGGCAAGCTGGTCGGCCCGCAGGATGTTCACGCAGAAATTCGCGCCAGCCGTGATCGGCCCATAGACACCGGCCTGACGATCCACGCAGACCAGCAGCGATGGCGGATCCAGGCTGAGTTCGGTCACCGTCGTCGCCGTCTTCGCCCAGCGCCGGCTGCCGTCCCAACAGGTAATCACGGACACGGGCCTGCCCAGCCGGCGCAGGCCGATTTCAAGTTGTTCGGCAAGACTACAGGCCGCCGGCATCGCACGACAGGCTTCAGCCATCACCCAATCCCTCTCTTCCCTCGATGCGCAGACGATAGCCTTCAATGCCCGACAACCGCGCCTCGCTGTCAGTAAGCAGGATCAGATCGCGGACGCCGAGCATCAGGGCGACGTCAGTAGGCATCGGCTTCCTGCAGCGCCTCGCGCACATGCCGCCAGGCATCCGAAACGGATGGCAGCCCGTGATAGAGCGCGGCGTGGACCAGTATCTCGCGCAGCTCCTCCTTGGTGACGCCGTTGCTGACGGCGCCCTTCACATGATTACGAAGCTGATCGGGCCGGGACTGACCGATCAGCATCGCGACGATCAGCATGCTGCGCGTGCGGCGGTCGAGGCCGGGGCGGCTCCATATGTCCCCGAAGCAGTGGCGCGTGACCAGGTCCTGCAGCGGCTCCTGAAAATCGTCGGCCCGGTCGATGCCGCGCACACCGGGCTCGCCGAACATCTCAAGGCGCATCGCACGACCGCGATCGTAAAGTTCGTCCTTCTGCACGACCCTCTCCTTGAGCTTTCCTTATCCTTCCATCGGCCACAGGAACGGCCGCACGGCGGCTGCGGCACGCGTCACCTCATCACGCGCCGCCGCGGAAACGCCGGTTGCCCGCAGGAAGCCGTGGATCATGCCGGGTGCGACCCGGCACGACACAGCGATGCCGGCCGATGTCAGCCGCTCCGCAAGCTCGGCCGCCTCGGAACGGAGCGGATCGAGTTTCGCGGAGACGATATGGATGGGAGGAAGTCCTGCCAGATCGTTGCGATCGACCGGTGCTGGATGGCTGGTGAGGCCGCCGCTCTCCCGAAACAGCGCGACATAGTTTGCGATCCGTGTCCGATCGAGCAGGGGATCGCCGGCTTCCGCATAGACGGCGCGGTCGGCGTCCATCGCGAAGGTGCCGTAGAACAGCAGCAGCCCCACAGGCGATGGGCCGCCAGCGTCACGTGCGTTGGCGGCACATGCCAGCGCCATCAGCGCGCCCGCGCTGTCGCCGGCCGCCACGATATGTGCGGGATCGACGTCGAGGGCAGGCGCATTGCGGACGAGCCAGGCAAAGGCTGCGTCGCAATCGGCCTGTGTCCCGGCATAGGAGCAATCCGGCAGGCGGCGATAATGAACACTGACCACGACGGCGCGGGTCGCCTCGGCAAGGGTAGCAGTTGCCAGGTCGAAGCTTTCGATGCTGCCGAAGGCGAAGCCGCCGCCGTGGAAATAACAGATTGCCGGGCGCAGGCCCGTCCCGCCGGGATCATGGATGCGCAACGCGATCTCGCGCCCTTCGGCGGCGATAAAGCTTTCGAAACGCCGGATTGTGGGCCCATGGCCATCGGCAAAGCGGCCCGCCAGCAGATCGCCGACGAGACGCATCGCCGGATAGCCGGGCGTGGCAGGCTGGGAGCGGAACAGCGCGACATAGCGGTCGATCCCTTCCGCGAGGGACGGGCGTTCGTCCTTCGCTGTTGCCGATCCGCCCATCAGCCCACCGCTTCGTACCGCATGTCCAGCGGGATTTCGGGCAACTTGGCAAGCCTGGGCGCAACCTCGCGCGCAATAAGGGTGAGATTGTCGACAGTGTCGGCATGATCGAGTTCGCCCGCCTGGCCCATCATCAGCAGGTTGCCGAAACCGCCCGTTTCCTCGTTGAAGCGGGCAAGCTGCTCATAGACGTCGTCGGGCGTGCCGACGAACATCAGGCCGGCGTCCATATATTCCTCGATCGAGCCGTCGACCGGCACCGGCTTGCCGTTGCGCATCCGCGGCCTCATCGCGGAAGGGCCGGCCTGCAGCATGCGGACGTTCGCCTCCACCGGGTTGAAGCCCCACGGGTTGCGGAACTGCGGATCGAGGCGGGCTGCCGTCGTGAAATAGCTCTTCATCGCCTCGGCGCGGCGAAAGGCGGTTGCCCGATCGCTCGCACAGGCGACGATGGCGAGATAGGCCAGACGATCGAGGCCCGGCTGGCGGCCATGCGCTTCGGCATAGGCTTCGCGATAGCCCGAGAAGACCGACCGTGCGACCGCGCCCGACAGGAAGGTGGCGCAGGTGTAGCCTAGTCGCCCGTAGCCGCGTGCGCTGCCGGCGCTCGATGCAGTCATCCAGATGGGGGGGTGAGGCTGCTGGATCGGGCGCGGCCACATGCTGACCGTGCGATAGTGGAAATGCTCCCCCTCCCAGGAAAAATTCTCACCCTGATTGGTCAGCGCGGCAAGAATCAGGTCATGCGCTTCCCAGAAGCGGTCCATGAAACCTGTCGGCTGCCGGTTCGACATGAACAGCTCATAGGCCGCGCCCTTTACGAGGCCGATCTCCAGCCGTCCGTTCGACAACGTGTCGACCAACGAGATTTCCTCGGCCACGCGCAGCGGGTTCGAGCGGTTGGCGAGCGGGATGCCGAGCGCGAGCAGCCGCGCCCGGCTGGTCTGGCGCGCAAGGATGGCCAGCGTCGTCATGCAAGACGTCGACATGCAGGTCGCGGCCGCATGATGCTCGTTCACCATGATGTTCAGGCCAAGCTCGTCGGCAAGCATATATTCGTCGAGATACCGGTTGAGCAGGCGGCCCGCTTCCGCCGGGTCGCAGAGATGCTGCGGCAGTGTGACCCGCATCGACCCCGGTGTCTGGAAGGCGGGGTGATAGGCCTGCTCGGTGAACTGCCAGATGATCATGTCGGTCTCCGATCCTACTATTCAGCCGACGGCAAAGGCAGCGATGCGTGCGGCCAGCGCCTGTGGCTGGTCGGCATGCAGCCTGTGCCCGCCGGCTTCGATCAGCGAGGTATCCGCAGCGGGCAGGGCGGCCGCGAAGGCATTGCGATATGCGGGTTCGACAATGGCGTCCGCCTCGCCCCAGAGGATCAGAGTCCGGCAGCTGATCCGATGCAGTCGATCGGCCAGCTTGGGATTGTACATATAGGGCGTCCATCCGTAGAGGCTGAGCGCTTCGTCGTTCCGCATCGCCCGGCGCAGTCTTGCTTCCGGCAGGCTCGACAGCGCCGGCTCGTCGCGGTTGAGGCGCGCGTTGAGCTCCTGCCGCGACAGCATGAAGATGTCGGCGACATGCTGTTCGCGTCGATCGGCCGTGCGGAGGCCCAGCGGCGAGAGCAGCACCAGCCCTGTCGCGCGGTCCGGTTCCTTGGTCAGTATCTCGGTAGCCACCCAGCCGCCGAACGAGCTGCCGACGATCATGGACCGGCGAAGCCCGAGCGTATCCATCAGGTCCAAATAGAAATAGCCGAGATCGTCGACCCGGTTCAGGTCAGGCGGGCGCTGCGATGTCCCGAAACCGGGATGCGAAGGCGCGAGGACGGTGAAATCGCGTGCCAGCTCGCGCAGCAGTGGCGCCGCCCCTTCGATGCCGTCGATGCCGTGGAGAAAGAGAAGCGGAGCGCCCTCGCCGGCGGTGAAGAGCTCGATCTGTGTGCCGAGCACGTCGAGCGCCGACAGCGTTCCAAAGCCCAGTTCCTCAAGGGCGTCCGTCACCATCGCATCGTCCCCATATCGCCTGTTTGCAGCGAGGGTGGGTCAGGGGAACTGATAGGTCCAATTCTTTGTTATTGAGACTTCGATGCCGGGAAGTTATCCGTTGCCTATGGAGCTCAGGCATCTGCGCTATTTCCGAGCCATCGGGCGCGAGGAGCATTTCGGCCGCGCAGCGATGCAATTGCGCGTCGCCCAACCCGCATTGACGCGACAGATACGCGATCTCGAAGCCGAGCTGGGCGTCGAACTGTTCGAACGTCTGCCGCGTGGCGTCCGGCTTTCGAGCGCAGGGCAATTGTTTCTCAAGGACGTGGAGGAAATCCTGTCGCAGGTCGATCGCGCGGTCGATCGCGCGCGCGGACTGGCAAACGGTCATCTCGGGACGATCAGGGTAGGGCTCAGCGAGATCATCGCCGGACATGACTTCATCTCCTACGGCCTCCTTGATTTTCGCGAGCGCGAGCCCGGGGTCATCCTCGACCTTCGGTCCATGGGGTCGATGCAGCAGATCATGGCGCTCAAGGACGGCACGCTCGATGTCGGGATCGTCTATGACGCGCACATCGATGAACGGGATGCGCCGCTGCTCGGCCGGGCGCGGATCGGCGTCGGCAGGACGATGCTTGCGGTATATGAGGGCCACCGGCTGGCCGACCGCCAGTCCGTGTCGATGGCCGAACTCGTCGATGAACCCGCATTATGGCCCACGCGCCGCACTGCTCCCGGCTATTATGACCGGCTGATGGCGGCATGCGGTGCCGCGGGTGGCGCGCCCCGGATTGTGCAGGAATGCACGACCAACTCGATCCTGCTCAGCTTCGTCGCCGTCGGCATGGGTATCGGGTTCGTCACCGCTTCGCCCCCGCTTGCGTCTTTCCACAATATCCGGCTGGTGCCCATAAGCGACCTGGACGTCGGCTTCGACGTGCTGCTCGTCTGGCGCGAGCGGGATCGCTCGGCGGCTCTGCATCGCCTGATCGACATGATGGTCGAAAGGACATGTCGCCCGGTTTGCGCCTGATACCTGTCCCCTCCGGGGGGTGACAGGAGGGCGGCTCCACGGCTGCTAGACAGGCGTGAGAGGAGAGCATGATGACCGATGCACGACCGCTCAAGGGATTATACCATTTTGCGTATCCCTGCCGGGACGCGGAAGAGACCCGCCACTTCTACGAGGACATACTCGGGTTGCCGCTGGTCAACTGCATGTTGTCGGAACGAGTGCCGAGCACCGGCGAGGAACAACCTTACGTCCATTTCTTCTTCGAACTGGGCGATGGCTCCTACGTCGCCTTCTTCGATCTTGGTGGAGAGGAGGTGCCGGCGCCGTCACCTAACACGCCGGACTGGGTGCAGCATTTCGCGATCGAGACCAACTCGGTCGAGGATGTCGAAGCGATGCGCCAGCGGCTTGCCGAACATGGCATCGAAACGACGCCGTTGGTCGATCATGGCTTCGTCCGATCAATCTATTTCTTCGATCCAAATGGACTACGGCTGGAAATAGCGGCGCGGACTGAGGAATCGGGCTTTCTCACGAAGGCTGCAGGTGAGGCGCACGCGATGCTAGAGGTCTGGAACCGCCGCAAGCATGGAACCGCCGCGGCCGCCTGAATCGGAAGAGGCGATGCAACTCCGGCTAGCATGCCGGAAATGGGGACTGTGGGCTTATGGCCGAAACCGGGCAGTCGCGCAGGCGAGTCCAATCAATCGAGGTGGGCTTCAAGGTGCTGCGCGTGCTGCGCATGGGGCAGGGCCCATTGCCACTGCGCGAAATCGCTGCCCGCGCGGCCATGCCGCCGAGCAAAGCCCATCTCTATCTCGTCAGCTTCGTGCGCGAGAACATGGCCTATCAGGATCCCAGGACCGGCCATTACGGTCTCGGCTCCTTCGCGATCCAGCTCGGTCTCGCCGCCGTGCGCCAACTCGACGTGGTCGGCATGGCCGGAGACGTGCTGACCGATCTGCGCGACCGCACCGATTGCGCCGTCTATCTCTCGCTGTGGGGAGATCAAGGGCCGTGCATCGTCGCCAAGGCCGACGGCCATATGCAGGGCGCCTTTTCGCTGCGTCTCGGGTTCATCCTGCCAGCCGCCACGACCGCCACCGGCCAGTTGTTTGCCGCTCATCTGCCGCGCGAGGAGGTCGAGCGCGTGCTGACGGCACAGCGCGAGTCCGGGGCGCCGCCGATGGTGCGGGCGAGCAGCCGGCCGGTCGATCTCGACGGCGTCGCCAGAGAGGTTCGTGCCAAGGGCTATGCATCGACCGCCGGCAGGCTGAACCAGAATTTTGCCGGACTGTCGGCGCCGGTTCTCGCGCCGGACGGCCGCCTCGCCGCTGCGCTCACGCTGCTGGGGCCGACTGACTATGTGTCGGGCGAACGGCAGGAGCAGTTCTGCGCCATGCTGCTGGACGGCGCGGCGCTCATTTCAAGGCGGGTAGCTGAAGCATGCGAGCGGGCCGAGACCGGGGCGACGGTCGAGCGCTGACATCGTGCCGCGTGACCGTCACAGGGCCATCGCGATCGCCTTGGTCTCCGTATAGGCTTCGATGCCCTCGCGGCCGTTCTCGCGTCCCCAGCCCGATTGCTTGAAACCGCCGAAGGGCAGCGCCGGATCGAGACCGCCGCCGTTGACGCGGACGGTGCCGGCCTTCAGCTTGCGCGCCAGGCGATGGGCTGCAGACAGATTGTTGGTCCACAGCACCGCGCCTAGGCCATAATCGCTGGCATTGGCCTCGGCGGCGATGCGGTCCAGAGAATCGTCATCGAAGCTCATGGCGCAGAGAACGGGGCCGAAAATCTCTTCTCGGCGCACGGCCATGTGCGCTTCGGTGCCGGTCAGCACCGTGGGCGGCACGAAGAAGCCGTCGCTTTCGATCGGACCGCCACCACTGCGCAGCGTTGCGCCCTCGTCCACGCCGTTGCGGATATAAGTGTGGATGCGGTCGCGCTGCCCGGCCGAGATCACTGGTCCCATCTGCGTGTTGGTATCAAGTCCCGGGCCCAGCCTGATGCTCTCGGCTATCTTCGCGACGCCGTCGACCACCTCTTCGAAATGGCGCTGGTGAACGAACAGCCGGGAGCCCGCATTGCAGACTTGTCCGGCGTTGGTGAAGATCGAACGCGCCGCGCCCTCGATCGCACGCGGCACGTCCGCATCGGGCAGGACGATCACCGGTGTCTTGCCCCCCAGTTCCAGGGTCACGCGCTTGAAATTGCCGGCCGCGGCGCGAAGGATCAGGCGACCGACTTCGGTCGACCCGGTGAAGGTCACCTTGTCCACGCCCGGATGCGCGGTCAGCGCCGCGCCGGCGGACTCACCGAATCCCGTCAGCAGGTTGAAGACACCGGCGGGCAAGTTAAGATCGGCTATCAGGTGCGCCAGCCTCAGCGCGGTAAGCGGCGTCTCTTCGGCCGGCTTCAGGATCACGGCGCATCCAGCGGCGAGCGCGGGCGCGATCTTGGCTGCCGCCATGGCGAGCGGCGCGTTCCACGGCACGATCTGGGCGACGACGCCGACGGGTTCCTTGACCGTATAGGCATGCCAGGTGCCCGGCCCGGAAAGGGCAATCGATTCCCCATTCAACTTGGTGGCCCAGCCCGCATTGTAGCGCAACGTCTCGACCGCATGGGGCAGATCGAAGAAGCGCGCGTCGCGGACGGGCTTGCCGTTGTCGAGCGTTTCCAACGCGGCAAATTCGTCGGCATTGTCCTCCAGAGCATCGGCCAGTTGATTGAGCAGGCGCGCGCGCACTGCCGGCTTCATCTCGATCCAGGCCGCATCCTCCATAGCGGCGCGGGCGGCGGCGACGGCGCGGTCCACGTCAGGTTCCAGCGCCTTTGCGATATCGGCCAGATGCGCACCTGTCGCGGGATCGCGAGTCGGGAAGGTCTGGCCATCGATCGGATCGACCCATTCGCCACCGATGAACAGCTGGTGCCGGCCCGTGGCAAAGGTGCGTGCTTTGTCCAGCGAGGGAACACCGGCGGTCTGCATGCTGGCCGAACTGGTCATCGCAAATGCTCTCTCAAGGGCAATTTCATTTGTTCATAGCCGATAGCGTTATCTCTTGTCGAACGAAATCTGCCGTGACACAAGACCCGAATGCCGAAAAAAAGCAAGCAGGATGCGTTTGACTACATCATCGTAGGTGCCGGATCGGCTGGCTGTGTATTGGCAAATCGGCTGAGCGAGGACGATGGATCGCGGGTTCTCCTGCTCGAAGCCGGTGGTGAGGATCGCAACTGGTTGTTCGCCATGCCGCTCGGCTTCATGATGGCGGCTGCCGACCCGGCCTATGACTGGGGTTATGTCAGCGAGCCGGATGAAAAGCTTGCCGGCCGGTCGCTGCCGCTGCCGCGCGGTCGGGTGCTGGGCGGATCCTCGTCAGTCAACGGCATGATCTACATGCGCGGCCACTCGAGCGACTATGACGGTTGGCGCCAGATGGGCTGCCGCGGCTGGGGCTATGACGACGTGCTGCCCTATTTCCGGCGTATGGAGACGAGTTGGCGCGGCGGCGGCCGCTATCACGGAGACAGGGGCCCGCTCGCCATTTCCCGCGTCGACGGCAGTCGCTTGCTGTCCGGTCCGATCCGCGCGGCGGTCCGCGCCGCGGGTTTTCCGGAGAGTGACGATCTGAGTGGTGAACTGCAGGAAGGTTATTCCGACTGCGAGGTCACGGTCGACCGGAAGGGGCGTCGCGCCAGCACGGCACGCGCCTATCTCCATCCCGCGCTTTCCCGTTCCAATCTCGAGCTGAGGACTCGCGTGCGGGTGACGCGGGTGATGATCGAAGGGGGGCGTGCGGTCGGCGTCGAATATCGCGGGCCGGACGGCCCGCGGCGAGTGCGGGCGGGGCGCGAGGTGATCCTGAGCGGAGGCGCCTATAATTCGCCGCAGCTGCTGATGCTTTCGGGGATCGGGCCGGCTGGCGAACTGCGCGGGCACGGCATCGAGGTGCATGTCGATGCTCCGGGCGTCGGCCGCAATCTCTCCGAGCACCCGCTCGTCTACATGACTTTCGCCGCGCGTCAGGGAAGCACTTTCCTGTCCGCCCTCCGCTTCGACCGGGCAGCATTCTCGGTGTTGCAATGGGCGATCGCGGGACGAGGGGCGTTCGCCAGCCAGATCACCAGCGGCGTTCTGATGTTGCGTACCCGCCCGGAACTGGAGCGGCCCGACGTCCAGCTCGTCTTTCTACCCGTGCGGCTTGATGCGAAGCTCTGGTTTCCCTGGTCGCGGGCCCGTCAGGCACATGTCCTGTCAGTCATGGTCATGCAGCTTCATCCCGAAAGCCGTGGCACGGTGAAG
>Ga0164243_10014083_pt1 | contig 11163 bp, 9 predicted proteins | sample OricompcompostOP_FD_108781 | JGI IMG/M metagenome (GOLD analysis project Ga0164243, IMG submission 108781) | Organic Plus compost microbial communities from Emeryville, California, USA - Original compost - Organic plus compost (OP) | ecosystem: Engineered > Solid waste > Mixed feedstock >... | reverse complement strand
GTGGGCCCAGGAGGACTTGAACCTCCGACCTCTTCGTTATCAGCGAAGCGCTCTAACCGCCTGAGCTATGGGCCCTCGAACGGAAAGAAGACTACAACATGCCTCCTACTCGCGTTCCGACAGGGTCACCTCAAGGCCTCCGGCCAGGTCGGCCGACACGTTGTAGATGAACGCGCTCACCGTCGCCAGGGCGGAGAGCAGCACGATGTTGATCGCGCCGAGGATGGCCGCGATGCCGAACACCCGGCCCGCGCTGATGAGCGGTTCGTTGGCCGCCTCGGCGCCCTCTCCGGACACCAGCGACGAGTAGGTGCCGTTCAGCTTGTCCCACACGCCCATCCCGTCGAGCACCGTGTAGAGCACGCCGACGGCCACCAGCCACACGAAGAACATCGCGACGCCGAGCACGAGCGAGAGCTTCAGCACCGACCACGGGTCGAACCGCTTGATCTGCAGACTCGCCCGGCGCGGGCCGCGTCCGGGGCGGCGCAGCGCGCTCGGTGCGGAACGACCCTTCGTGCCGGCACTGGCCACGCTCACCGTTTCCTGCCCCCTCAACCCGGCCAACGCTTCGTCCTGCGTCGCGGGGTTGCCGAAGAGCCCCTGCGCCGCCGATCCGGAGACGACCTGTTGATCGTCTCCGTTCGAGTACAACACAGTTTTCTCGGCCTGGCTCTCCGACGACCACCCGTCCCGGTAACCGCCCGCGGAGGCGTCGGTTGTGGTGCCCGACCCGGCGTCGCGGCTCAGCCGCTGCCACGGCGGCGTCCCCGCGTCACCGCTGCGCCCACCCTGCTGTTCGGGGTTCTCCGGTGTCGTCACTTAGCTCTCTTCCGAGACAGGTGCTTCGCTTTCTCCGTTGCCTTCACCATTACCGACGCCCGAGGGCTCGTCGGCGTTGCGCGCCACCGCGAGAAGAGTCGTGCCCTCCCCGAGGTTGATCAGCCGCACGCCCTTCGTCTGCCTGCTGGCCTTGCGCACCTGCTCGGCGGGCGTGCGGATGACCCCGCCGCTGGAGGTGATGGCGTAGAGCTCGTCGTCCTCGTCGACGATGAGCGCCGCCACCAGCCTGCCACGTTTGCGGTCGTGCTGGATGGTGAGCACACCCTTGCCGCCGCGGCCCTGCACCGGGTAGTCCTCGATCGGCGTGCGCTTGGAGTACCCGCCGTCGGTGGCGACCAGCAGGTACTTGTCCGGCTTGACCACGTTCATCGCGAGCAGCTCGTCGCCGTCGTTGAACCGCATTCCGAGCACACCGGAGGTCGGCCGGCCCATCGGTCGCAGGGTCTCGTCGGTGGCGTGGAAGCGGATCGACTGGCCCTCGGCCGACACCAGCAGCAGGTCGTCCTCGGGGCCGGCCAGCACGGCACCGACCAGTTCGTCGCCCTCGCGCAGGTTGATGCCGATCAGGCCACCGGAGCGGTTCGAGTCGAACTCGCTCAGCCGCGTCTTCTTGACCAGGCCCTTCTGCGTGGCCAGCACCAGGTACGGCGCGACCTCGTAGTTCGGGATCTCGATGACCTGCGCGATCGTCTCGTCCGGCTGGAACGCGAGCAGGTTCGCCACGTGCTGGCCGCGCGCGGCGCGGTTGGCCTCGGGCAGCTCGTAGGCCTTCGCCCGGTACACGCGGCCCTTGTTCGTGAAGAACAGGATCCAGTCGTGCGTCGAGCAGACGAAGAAGTGCTGGACGATGTCGTCCTGCTTCAGTTGCGCGCCCTGCACACCCTTGCCGCCGCGCCGCTGCGAGCGGTACAGGTCGGTCTTGGTGCGCTTCGCGTAACCGGTGCGCGTGATCGTGACGACCACGTCCTCGACCGCGATCAGGTCCTCGACCGACACGTCACCGTCGAACGGGATGATCTGCGTGCGCCGATCGTCGCCGTACTTGTCGACGATCTCGGTCAGCTCTTCCTTGATGATCTGCCGCTGGCGCTCCGGCCGGTCCAGGATGTCCTTCAGGTCCGCGATCCTGAGCTCGATCTCGGCCAGCTCGTCGACGATCTTCTGGCGTTCCAGGGCGGCGAGCCTGCGCAGCTGCATGTCCAGGATCGCGGTGGCCTGGATCTCGTCGATGTCCAGCAGCTCGATCAAGCCGGTGCGTGCCTCGTCGACCGTCGGCGACCGCCGGATCAGTGCGATGACCTCGTCCAGGTGGTCCAGGGCCTTGACCAGACCACGCAGGATGTGGGCGCGTTCCTCGGCCTTGCGCAGCCGGTACCGGGTGCGCCGGACGATGACCTCGATCTGGTGGTTGACGTAGTGCCGGATGACCTGGTCCAGCCGCAGGGTGCGCGGCACACCGTCCACCAGCGCCAGCATGTTGACGCCGAAGTTGTACTGCAGCTGCGTGTGCTTGTACAGGTTGTTCAGCACCACCTTGGCGACCGCGTCCCGCTTGAGCGTGATCACGATGCGCATACCGCGGCGGCTGTTCGACTCGTCGGCGATGTCGGCGATACCGGTGAGCTTGCCGTCGCGCACGAGGGTGGCGATGTTCTCCACCAGGTTGTCGGGGTTGACCTGGTAGGGCAGCTCCGTGACCACCAGCGTGGTGCGGCCGCGGGAGTCCTCCTCCACCTCGACCACCGCACGCATCCGCACCGAGCCACGGCCGGTGCGGTAGGCGTCCTCGATGCCGGAGTTGCCGAGGATCAGGCCCTTCGTCGGGAAGTCCGGGCCCTTGATCCGCTGCATCAGCGCGGCGAGGGTCTCGTCCTCACCGGCGTCCGGGTTGTCCAGCGCCCACACGACACCCTCGGCAACCTCGCGCAGGTTGTGCGGCGGGATGTTGGTCGCCATGCCGACCGCGATGCCCGACGTGCCGTTGACCAGCAGGTTCGGAATGCGCGCCGGCAGGACGTCGGGTTCCTGTGTGCGGCCGTCGTAGTTGTCGGAGAAGTCGACGGTCTCCTCGTCGATCTCCCGCAGCATCTCCATCGCCAGCGGGTCGAGGCGCGACTCGGTGTACCGCATGGCGGCCGCGGGGTCGTTGCCCGGCGAGCCGAAGTTGCCCTGACCGTCGATCAGCGGGTAACGCATCGCCCACGGCTGGGCCAGCCGCACGAGCGCGTCGTAGATCGCCGAGTCGCCGTGCGGGTGGTAGTTGCCCATCACGTCGCCGACCACGCGGGAACACTTGTTGTACCCGCGGTCGGGCCGGAAACCCGAGTCGTACATCGAGTACAGCACGCGGCGGTGCACCGGCTTGAGCCCGTCGCGCACGTCCGGCAGCGCCCGCGACACGATCACGCTCATCGCGTAGTCGATGTAGGAGCGCTGCATCTCGTGCTGGATGTCGACCGGCTCGGTGCGGTCGTGTTCCGGCGGCAATGTCTCCGTCATGAGGTCCTTCTGCTGACGAGTGGGGGAAGTGGCGGGGGTTCGCTACACGTCGAGGAAGCGGACGTCCTTGGCGTTGCGGGTGATGAACGACCGGCGCGCTTCGACGTCCTCGCCCATCAGCACGCTGAACAGCTCGTCGGCCGCGGCGGCGTCGTCCAGCGTGACCTGCAGCAGGAGCCGGCGGGACGGGTCCATTGTGGTCTCCCACAGCTCTTCGGCGTTCATCTCGCCGAGCCCCTTGTAACGCTGGATCGCGTCGTCCTTCGGCAGCTTGCGGCCCGCCTCCGCGCCCGCGGCGATCAGGCCGTCGCGCTCCTTGTCCGAGTAGGCGTACTCCGGTTCCGACCGCGGCCACTTGATCTTGTAGAGCGGAGGCTGCGCGAGGTAGACGTGACCGTGCTCGATCAACGGGCGCATGAAACGGAACAGCAGCGTCAGCAGCAGGGTGCGGATGTGCTGGCCGTCGACGTCGGCGTCGGCCATCAGCACGATCTTGTGGTAGCGCAGCTTCGACAGGTCGAACTCGTCGTGGATGCCGGTGCCCAGCGCGGTGATCAGCGACTGGACCTCGTTGTTCTTGAGAACCCGGTCGATGCGGGCCTTCTCCACGTTGATGATCTTGCCGCGGATCGGCAGGATCGCCTGGAAGCGCGACTCCCGGCCTTCCTTGGCCGATCCACCCGCGGAGTCACCCTCCACGATGTAGAGCTCGCACTCCTCGGGGTTGGTCGACTGGCAGTCCTTGAGTTTGCCGGGCAGGCCGCCGATCTCCAGCGCGCCCTTGCGGCGGACCAGATCGCGCGCCCGGCGCGCGGCCATCCGGGCCTGCGCGCTGGACAGCGCCTTGTTGATGACCGTCTTGGCTTCAGCAGGGTTGCGCTCGAACCAGTCCGACAGCCACTCGTTGGTCTTGGACTGCACGAACGACTTGGCCTCGCTGTTGCCCAGCTTGGTCTTGGTCTGGCCCTCGAACTGCGGTTCGGCGAGCTTGATCGAGATGATCGCGGTGAGACCCTCGCGCACGTCGTCGCCGGAGAGGTTCTCGTCCTTGTCCTTGAGGAGCTTCTTGTCCCGCGCGTACGCGTTGACCACCCGGGTCAGCGCCGCACGGAAACCCTCCTCGTGGGTGCCACCCTCGTGGGTGTTGATCGTGTTGGCGAACGTGTGCACCGAGGGTGTGAACGAGTTGTTCCACTGCATCGCGACCTCGACCTCGAGGCCGTCGCCCTTGGCGTCGAAGCAGATGATGCTGGAGTGGATCGGGTCCTTCGAGCCGTTGATGTGCTTGACGAAGTCCTCGAGTCCGCCCGGGTAGTGGTAGACGCGCTCCTTCACCCGGGCCTGCTTGCCGTCGACGTCGGCCTCGGTCTCGGCCTCGGTGACCCGCTCGTCCCGCAGCGTGATGCTCAGGCCGCGGTTGAGGAAGGCCATCTCCTGCAGGCGGCGGGCGACCGTCTCGGCGTTGTACGTGGTGGTCTCGAAGATGTCGGGGTCGGCCCAGAACGTGGTGGACGTGCCGGTGGACGCCGAGGATTCGGCGGCGCCCACCTCCTCCAGCGGGCCGGGCTTGGAGTGGTCGTAGCGCTGGCGCCACTTGGTGCCGTCGCGCGAGACCTCGACGAGGAGCTCCTTGGACAGGGCGTTCACCACGGAGACGCCGACGCCGTGCAGGCCACCGGAGACCGCGTAGCTCTCGCTGTCGAACTTGCCGCCGGCGTGCAGCACGGTGTGCACGATCTCCAGTGTCGACTTCTTGTGGACCGGGTGTTCCTCGACCGGGATGCCGCGGCCGTCGTCGGTGACCCGGACGCCACCGTCGGCGAGGAGGGTGACCTCCACCTTGGTCGCGTACCCGGCCATGGCCTCGTCGACCGAGTTGTCCACGACCTCCCAGATCAGGTGGTGCAATCCGCGTTCACCGGTGGAACCGATGTACATACCGGGGCGCTTACGGACCGCTTCGAGACCCTCGAGCACCGTGATGGAGGACGCGTTGTAGTCGTTCTGCTGAGCTGCCACGAGCCTGCTTTCTCCTCAGTCTTGCCCAAGGGACTCCCACTCGCCCTCTATTCTACTTGCCCACCTTCGCTGGTATGCGGCAAGGACACCCCTGATTTCGTCACAGAGGCCCGAACGCGAACAGGGACGGGTCCGGCGCTATCCAGTGGGTGTCGAACCGCGATACGACGCGCTCAGTCACCCGTAGGTGTCGCGCGGGCCGCGGCCCGGGACGTGCCGGGGGCCCTTCCGCCAGCTCGGGGCGGTCGGGCCGTGGATACGCATCCGTTTGACGACGCCGTGTCCGACGCCCGCTGCGATCTTGGCCAGCAGCTGGCCCTGCAGCAACCTGAGCTGCGTGGCCCACGCGGTGGAGTCGGCGCGGACGGTCAGCTCGCCGTCCTTGAGGGCGACCGGCTGGGCATGTTCGGCGACGTCCTCACCCACCAGGCGGGCCCACTCGCCGAAGACGCGGCTGCTGGTCACGCGCTCCTGCCAACCGCGCTCGCTGACGAACCGGTTCACCAGCCTACCGAGCGGCTGCGGGTCACGAGCGTCCGAACCCGGCCCTGACCAGCGGCGACGACGCGGGTTCTGGCCACCGAGCTGAATCTTGCGGCGCCCGGGCTCGGTACCGCGAGCCTCTGCCTTGGCGCGCGCGGCCGCCAGCGCGTCGCGGACGAGGTCACGTCCGGTGACGTCCTCGTTCGGATCAGCGGGCCCGTCACGCTCGGTGCGTGATCCACTCCGCCGGGGGGTTTCGCCTGCTTCGGCAGGCGACGAAGATCGCCCGTTCGGCTGCTTGGTCACGCGGGGCGATAACGCGTTCACCGTGTTATCCACACTATCCACAGAGTTGTCCCCAGATCGGTGGGTAACTCGTGTGGCGCCGGTCACTCGCCGTGTTTCGTCAGCCATTGCGCACCTCCCCGTCGGCGACCGTGAACCGGGTGCCCGTCAGTTCACCGGGCACGTCCTCGTCCACCGCCGCGGTAACCAGCACCTGTTCGGCTCCGGCCGCGACCTCGGCCAATCGTGACCGGCGGCGCCGGTCCAGCTCGGCGAACACGTCGTCGAGCAGGAGCACCGGCTCCCCCGCTTCCGCACGGAGCAGCTCGTAGGACGCGAGCCGCAACGCGAGGGCGAACGACCAGGATTCCCCATGGCTCGCGTAGCCCTTCGCCGGGGCCTCCCCCAGCACGATCTCCAGCTCGTCGCGGTGCGGCCCGACCAGGCTGATCCCCCGCTCCAGCTCCTGTTTGCGCATCCGTCCCATCGCCTCGGCGAGCAGACCGCTGAGCACCTCGGGTTCGGCGCGTTTGCCGTCCGGCACGCCGTACCCCTCGGGCAACGCGTCGCCAAGGCTCGACCGGTAGGAGATCGTCGCCGGCCGCGAGTCGGGCGCCACCCCGGCGTAGGCGGCGGTGGTGTGCGGCCCCAGGTCGGCGACCAGGTCGAGCCGGGCCGCGAGGAGCTGACCGCCGACGACCGACAGGTGGTTGTCCCACACCTCGAGCGTCGACAGGGCGTACGGGTCGTCGCGACCACCGCCCTTCTTGCCCGCGGTCTTCAGCAGCGCGTTGCGCTGCTTCAGCACCTTCTCGTAGTCGGCGCGCACCCCCGCGTACCGGGGTGCGCGTTGGACCAGCAGTTCGTCCATGAACCGGCGCCGTTCGCCGGGGTCGCCGCGCACGAGCGCCAGGTCCTCCGGGGAGAACAGCACCGTGCGCAGGATGCCGAGGATGTCGCGCGGTTTGCCGACAGCGCCCCGGTTGACCCGGGCGCGGTTGGCGCGCCCGGGGTTGATCTCCAGCTCGACGGTCAGCTCGCGGTCCTCGTTGACCACGGCCGCACGCACGAGCGCCCGCTCACAACCGTGCCGCACCAGTGGGCCATCGGTGGCGACCCGGTGCGAACCGAGCGTGGCCAGGTAGCCGATGGCCTCCAACAGGTTGGTCTTGCCACGGCCGTTCTGCCCGACGAGCACCGTCGGGCCCGGGGTGAGCGGCAGGTCGGCGTGCTCCCACGATCGGAAGTCGGTGACCTGGAGATGCCGTACGTGCACGGCGCAGTGCCTACTCGCCGACCTTCTTCACCGCGTGGCCGCCGAACTGGTTGCGCAGCGCGGCGACGGCCCGCATCGCGGCGGAGTCCTTCTGCCGTGAGGAGAACCGGGCGAACAGCGAAGCCGAGATGACCGGTGCCGGCACGGCGTGGTTGATGGCCTCCTCCAGCGTCCAGCGGCCCTCACCGGAGTCCTCGACGTAGCCCTCCAGGTCGTCCAGCTCGGGGTCCTCGTCCAGCGCGTGGACCAGCAGGTCGAGCAGCCAGGACCGGACGACGGTGCCGCGCTGCCAGCCCTTGATCACGGCGGGCACGTCCTCGACGACCTTGGCGGCTTCGAGCAGCTCGAAGCCCTCGGCGTAGGCCTGCATCAGGCCGTACTCGATGCCGTTGTGGATCATCTTCGCGTAGTGGCCGGCACCGACCGATCCCGCGTGGGAGAAGCCCTCCTCGCGCGGTCCGTCCGGGCGCAGCGCGTCGAAGATCGGCATGGCTCGCTCGACGTGTTCCTTGTCGCCGCCGACCATCAGGCCGTAGCCGTTCTCCTTGCCCCACACGCCACCGGACACACCGCAGTCGAGGTAGCCGATGCCCTTGGCGGCGAGCACCTCGGCGTTGTGCGTGTCGTCGGTGTACCGCGAGTTGCCGCCGTCGATCACCAGGTCGCCTTCGGCGAGCAGGTCCCCGAGTTCGGCCACGGTCTCCCGGGTAGGACCGCCCGCGGGCACCATCACCCAGACGATGCGCGGAGCCTCCAGTTTGGACACCATGTCGGCGAGGGAGGTCGAGTCGGACACCGCTTCGTTGCGGTCGTAGCCGACCACCTCGTGCCCGGCGGTACGCAGCCGCTCGCGCATGTTGAAGCCCATCCGGCCGAGACCGACCAGTCCGAGAGCAACCATGGAACTCCCCTTCGTGCTTTCTTCCGAGACGCCGTCAGCCGGGTAGGCGGACCGGCATCAGTAGGTAGAGGTAACCAGGAACGACCTGGCCCTGCTCGTCGGCCGGCTTGATCAAAGCCGGACGGTTCGGGGTGGTGAAGGTCAGCTCGGCCCGGTCGTGGTGCAGCGCGCCGAGACCGTCGACGAGGTAACCCGGGTTGAACGCGATCGTGACCGGCTCGCCCTCGTACTCCACCGGCAGCTCCTCTTCGGCGCTGCCCTCGTCGTCGCCGCCCGCCGACAGGCGCAGTGAGTTGTCCGCGAACTCCAACCGGACCTGGGTACCCCGCTCGGCGACGAGCGACACGCGTTTGATGGCTTCCGACAGCGGGGACACCTCGATGACCGCGCGGGAGGTGTGCTGGCTGGGGAGGAGCTGGCGGTACGGCGGGAACTCGGCGTCGAGCAGCCGGGTGGTGGTGTACCGGCCGTTGCCGGACAGGCCGAGCAGGCCCTCGCCGCTGGCCAGGCCCACCGAGACCTTGTTGCCCGCGGTGCCGAGAGACTTGGCGGCCTCGGCGAGGGTGCGCGCCGGGACCAGCACCGCGGCGTCGTCGAGCCCCTCGACCGGCTCCCACGCGAACTCGCGCATCGCCAGCCGGAAGCGGTCGGTGGCCACGAGGGTGAGCGAGTTGCCGGAGATCTCCAGCCGCATGCCGGTGAGCATCGGCAGGGTGTCGTCCTTGCCCGCCGCGACCGCGACCTGGGTGACGGCCTGGCCGAACGCCTCACCGGCGACCTCGCCCGCGAATGTTGGCTGGGCCGGCAGCTGCGGGTAGTCCTCGACCGGCATGGTCGGCAGGCTGAAGCGGGCGCTCCCGCAGGTGATGGATGCGCGCGCGCCGTCGACGGAGATCTCGACCGGTTGGGCCGGGAGCGCCTTCGTGATGTCGGCCAGTAGCCGGCCGGACACGAGGAGTCGCCCTCCGTCGGCGATCGTCGCGGGCACGCCGACCGTCGCGGACACCTCGTAATCGAAGCCGGAGACGGTGAGCGCGTCGGTCGAGCCGTCGGATCCGGCGTCGAGCAGGACACCGCCCAGGACGGGGACCGGTGGCCTCGACGGCAGGCTGCGTGCCACCCACGCGACGGCGTCCGCGAGCCCGTCGCGCTCGACGCGGATCTTCATGTGCCCATCCTTTCGACAGCCGAGCCCCTCACGCGGCCCGAGAAGATCGACAAACGTCCCCGGCGAGGCAGCGTGGAAGCGCGCCTGACCGGGGATCTCGCAGTGGTGTGTGGCCCGGAGCCGATGTCGCCAACGACGTGCGGGCTGGGTGTGGATACCCACGTTAGAACGTCGACGGCATCGACGTCACCCGGGGCACGCCATCGATTTGTCGACAAGACGACGTCGTCCGCGCTGTTGTCCCCATGTCCACAGCCCCCTGTTTTTGTCCTGAGGATCTTGAGAAGAACAACCAAAGGCAGTGACAGTAATAGGGGCTGTGGATTCTGGGGATTACTGCCGTCTTTGCAGGTCCGCTCGCGTGGCGGGGTGTGGACAGCTGTGGAGTACTTCCGGTGGACAACTCGGGCCGTCCGTGGACAACTTCGGAGCCTCCCCAACTGATCCACAGTTGTCCCCAGCTGTCCACAGAACTGTCCCCAGTTGTGGGCCGGTTCGTCCCCATGGACGCGCACAGACGCGGTCGTCGTGGAACCCACCCAGTGGGTGACCGTCCTCGCGCCCATCGATGCGTTGTCGTTACTGGGATCACAGCTTTCGGGCACCAGCGCGTCCTGCCGCGGCCGCACTCGCTGTCACACAAGCGATCCCGGCCCACGCGGTGAACGTCAGCCGCTCGACGAGGATCACTGCGCCGGCGACGCCCGCCACTGCCGCCTCCAGGCTTTCGAGTACCGCGACCGTGCCAGCACCGCGACGCCGAATCCCGCCAGTAGCAAGGAAGGACGGCCCAGCTCCGTGCTCGCTCCGAAGGGCAGTGAGATCACCGCGGCGACCGTGACGGCGAGCGCGAGGATCAATCCATCCGCGACACTCGCGCCGACTTTCCGGCTCAGCACCAGGTATCCGCCCATCGCGGCGGCCGAGAGCAGAGCGAGCGCGAGGCCCGCTGCCGGGAGTGTGGCGCCCGACGGCGCGTGGAACAACCAGACGCCGAGCCCGCGAGGAGAGCGAAGCCGACGTCGCGCGGGCGCCGTGACGGTCACGATCGCCACCGCGAGCGGGCCGAGCAACTGCATCGCACTCGCCACCCCAGCGGCAGGAAACGCAGCGCCGGGTAGATCAGGTTCATCCCGGCGATGGCCGGTTCCGGCGCGATGGCAACGACGGCCGGTGGATGGCGAGCAGGACGAGCGCCGCGAACCCGAGCCGCAGGACGACGACCCCGCCGGGGCCGGCCTGGGCGAAGAGCTGCTTGCCGAACGCCTGCCCCGCCTGCACACTCACGACACCGCCGAGGACGAGGAGTACCGGGGTGGCTCGCATGCCTTCGAGTCTTGGCGCGGAAACCGTGAAGATCCATCGAGACTTCGTGCATGCTGCCTTCGAGGCTCGGCTACATGATCGACCTCCGACGGCTCCGCGTCCTCGGGTGTTCGGCGAGTACGGCACCGTCACCACCACGGCCGAGGCCCCCCACCTGACGCCGTCCGCGGTCTCGCAGCAGCTGCGGTTGCTGGCCAAGGAGGTCGGTGTCGAACTGCTGCGCCGCGAGGGCCGGCTCGTCCCGCGGCGGTCGTCCTGCTCGGTCACGCGGATTCTCTGTTCGCGCAATGGGAACGCGCCCGCGCTGAACTGACCGCCGGAGACGAGGGCGGCACGGTACGGATGTGCGGTGTGTCCTCCGCG
>Ga0164243_10014082_pt1 | contig 11163 bp, 8 predicted proteins | sample OricompcompostOP_FD_108781 | JGI IMG/M metagenome (GOLD analysis project Ga0164243, IMG submission 108781) | Organic Plus compost microbial communities from Emeryville, California, USA - Original compost - Organic plus compost (OP) | ecosystem: Engineered > Solid waste > Mixed feedstock >... | reverse complement strand
TCACCTGTAGGGGCCGGAAGCCCCGAAAGAACGCCGAAGGCCACGCGAATGCGGAGCCACCTACTAAAAATCTACTGAGGTTCCGCATTCGTGTGGGCTCTCCATGAACCAGCAAACCACGGGCAGAAACGGGCCGCGTGAACGCAAATCCATGTCATCTCGGCGGATATTCATGCTCCCTGCCGCGGAAATCGCTCACCGAATAGCAGCCGCCCTCACGCCGGGCCGCACTTTCGCCGATCATCGCCTTGCCATGGCCGCCCGGTATATCCAGCACGTAGGTCGGCTGGCAGAGGCCGGAAATGTTTCCGCGCAGGGCCGAAACGATCTTCTGGCCCTCGGCGATATCCAGCCGGAAATGGCCGGTGCCCGGCGCAAGGTCCGGGTGGTGCAGATAGTAGGGCTTGATGCGGGTCTCTACGAAGGCCTTCATCAGGTCACCAAGGACCGCCGGATCGTCGTTGACGCCCTTGAGCAATACCGTCTGGCTCACCATCGGAAAGCCCGCATCGATCAGCCGGGTGCAAGCGGCGCGCGCCGTTTCCGTCAGCTCGCGGGGATGGTTCGCATGCAGCGCCACATAGACCACCTTGCCGCTCTCCTTCAGCGCCGCGATCAGCGCATCGTCCACCCGGTCCGGCTCGACCACCGGCACACGGGTGTGGAAACGGACGATCTTCACATGCGGGATTTTTGCGAGCCCGCGCATGATCATGGCAAGCCGGCGGGGCGAAAGCACCAGCGGATCGCCGCCGGTCAGGATCACCTCCCAGATTTCCGCATGCGCGCGAACATAGGAAAGTGCAGCGGCCAGTTCCTCCGGCGACAGCATGCCTTCGCCTTCGGGGCCGACCATTTCGCGACGGAAGCAGAAACGGCAATAGACCGGGCAGATATGCACCGCCTTCAAGAGCACACGATCCGGATAGCGATGGACGATGCCCTTGACCGGGCTATGTGCATGGTCGCCGATTGGATCGGCGCGTTCTTCCGGCGTCGTCAGCAGTTCACCCGGATCGGGCACGAACTGCCGGGCAATCGGGTCCTGCCGATCCGCCCCGTCGATCAGCGAGACCACGGTCGGGGTCAGGGCGATCGCATAGCGGTCCGCCACCGCACGGATGCCGTCGAGCCCTGCCGGCTCGATCAGGCCGGCGGAGGCCAGTTCTTCGACGGTCTTCAATGAGCGCGCCGCGGTCATGCGAAAACCTCCGCGACCGGCGCCCACATCACCTGGTCGATGCGCGTAGCACCCGTCGCCAGCATGGCGAGCCGGTCGAAACCGAGGGCCGCCCCGCTTGCCTCCGGCATGACGGAAAGGGCTTGGAGGAAATCCTCGTCGATCGGATAGCGCTCGCCGTAGATACGCGCCTTCTCGGCCATCTCGTGCTCGAAGCGGCGGCGCTGCTCGCCAGCATCGGTCAGTTCGCCGAAGGCGTTCGCCAGCTCGACGCCGCAGGCATAAAGTTCGAACCGTTCCGCCACGCGCGGATCGCAGGCAGAGGGCCGCGCAAGGGCGGCTTCGCAAACCGGATATTCGCAGAGGATCGTCGCCCGGCCTTCTCCCAGATGCGGCTCGATCCTTTCGACCAGCACCTTGCTGAAGAGGTCGGCCCAGGTGTCGTCTTCCGCAAAGCGGATGCCGGCCTGCCTGAGGCCTGCAGCAAGGAGGTCGCGATCAGTCTCGCCATTCGCGGCGACGGATGCGATGAGGTCGATGCCGGCGAACCGGTCGAAGGCTTCGGCCAATGTGATGCGTTCCGGTTCGGCAAACGGATCGATCTCCATGCCGCGGAAGGTGAAGCGTTTCGTCTCGATTGTCTCAGCCGCGAGCGCCAGCATATGGGCGCAATCGGCCATCAGCTGCTCATAGCTTTCGCCCGCGCGATACCATTCGAGCATGGTGAATTCGGGATGGTGCAGCGGCCCGCGTTCCCGGTTGCGGTAGACATGAGCGAAGGTGAAGATGCGCGTCTCGCCGGCCGTCAGCAGCTTCTTGGCCGCGAATTCCGGCGATGTGTGCAGATAAAGCGGCGCTCTTCCTCCGTCGATCGCGATCGCTTCCGTCGCGAAGGCATGCAGGTGCGTCTCGTTGCCCGGCGAGATCTGCAGCGTGGCCGTATCGACTTCGACGAAATCCCGGTCGCCGAAAAATTTGCGCAGCGCCGCCTGCACCGCATTGCGGCCCATCAGGAAGGGCCGGCGGTCCGCATGATTTTCCGGCGTCCACCAGGACGAATGGGGTGCGGCGGGGTACGACAAGCTCATTTACGGCTTTCTTCGCCGGTTCTTGCCGGCAAGGCTTCCACTTCGTGCGGTTTTAGGGTAGTCCCGCCCGGAAAACAGACATTCGGTCCCGAAGGCCGTCCTTCGGGCCGGTTACCGCACGGTCCTCTACGATGCATTTTCGGCAGTGACAAGCCGGCACCACAAGGGAATATCATGGTCAAGATCATCGCCTCTTCCGTCCGCAAGGGCAACGTCCTCGAAGTGGACGGCAAGCTTTACGTCGTTCTCACGGCCCAGAACTTCCATCCCGGCAAGGGTACGCCGGTCACCCAGGTCGACATGCGCCGCATCGTCGACGGCGTGAAGGTGTCGGAACGCTGGCGGACCACCGAGCAGGTCGAGCGCGCCTTCGTGGAAGACGTGAACTTCCAGTATCTCTACGAAGATGGCGAAGGCTTCCACTTCATGAACCCGGCCACTTACGATCAGGTGGTCGTCAGCGCGGAAACCATGGGCGACCAGAAGGCCTATCTCCAGGAAGGCATGACCTGCATCCTGTCGATCCACGAAGGCGTGCCGCTCTCCATCGAACTGCCGCGCCACGTGACGCTCGAAATCGTCGAGACCGAGCCGGTCGTGAAGGGCCAGACCGCATCGTCCTCCTACAAGCCGGCGATCCTTTCCAACGGCATCCGTACCATGGTGCCGCCGCATATCGACACCGGGACCCGCGTCGTCATCGCCACGGAAGACAATTCCTACGTCGAGCGCGCCAAGGACTGATCCTTTTCGGTTCGACTGATCGGCCCATGAAAAAACCTCCGGAGTGTCGCTCCGGAGGTTTTTTCTTGTCGGCAGATCCCGTGAAAGGATCTTATTTCTGGGCCAGCGCCGCTGCGAGCTTGGCATCGACCTTGCCGAAGCCGTAGCCGCCGCCGATCGCCACGTTGAGCGAGACGAAGTCTTGTGCGACCTGCTGTACGGCCTGGGCAAGATTGGCCTGGGCGGTCGAGACCTGACGCTGGGCGTCCAGAACGTCGAGCAGTGAGGACGCTCCGTCCCGATAGCTCGCGGTCGCAAGCTGCAGTGCTTCTTGATAGGACTTCACAGTCGCCTGCAGGGCGTCGACGGTGCGGCGGTCGCGGGTAACGGCGGCCAGCGCGTTCTCCACTTCCTCGACCGCATCGAGCACGGTCTGCTTCCAGGCGAGATAGGCTTCGCGCGCTGCCGACTCGCTCGAAGAGACATTGGCCTTCAGCGCGCCGCCATCGAAGATCGGTAGGCTGAGCCCCGGGCCGAAGGACCAGCTGAGCGTGCCGCTCTCGCCGGCGGCGATTTTCGTGTAGGACGGCGTGATCGAGCCGCCGAGCGTGATGGCCGGGTAAAGCTGGGCCTCGGCAACGCCGATGTTTGCAACGGCCGCCGCGAGCTGGCGTTCGGAAGCGCGAATGTCGGGACGGTTGCGGATAAGGTCGGCAGGGATGCCGGATTTCGCGTTGAAGCGGGCGACCGGTTGGCGCGCACCCTTCTGAAGCTCGGTTACCAGCGAGGAAGCAGGCAAGCCGAGCAGGGTGGCGATACGATGGGCCGCGGTGCGGAACTGGGTCTCGAGACCCGGAAGCTCGGCAAGCGTCGAATTCACGAGACCTTCGGACTGGACGACGTCGAGCCTGGACGCGGCGCCTGCTTCGAGCTGCAGCCGGGTGAGGTTCAACGTCTCACGGCGGGAATCGAGGTTCTGCCGCGCGATGGCGATGCGTTCCTGGTAGTAGCGAACGTCGATATAGGCGGATGCGACCTGCGACAGAAGCGTCAGCCTTGCCACGTCCGTGGCGGCATAGGCGGCGTCCAGGCTTGCAAGTGCAGATTCCTTCGAACGGCGATAAAGACCGAAAAGATCGAGGAACCAGGATGCAGTCAGATTGCCCGAGACGTTCGTCTGGGGGCCGGTCGATGACGGGCTGAGCGGACCTCCGATATCCTTCGTGCCACTTCGGTCTGCCGAAGCGCTGAGGTCGAGCGACGGCAGCGAACCGGCGCCGGCACTGATGACGGCCGCCCGTGCCTGATTGATTCGTTCCATCGCCTGGAGGACGTCCAGGTTCTGGTCGAGACCCGTCTGAACATAGCCGTTCAGGCGGCTGTCGTTGAAGGCCTTCCACCAGGCGACCTGCGATACGTCGCCGTTGCTGGTGGATCCTCCCTCCGCAAATTTACCCGGAAGAGCGATTTCCGGCGGCGTGTGATTCGGGCCGACGACGCAACCCGAGAGGAGAAGTACGGTAGTCAGAGGAGCGACAACACGAATGAATAACATTTTTCTGTCCCGGTGCCCTACAACGCGTGGAAGTCAGCCGTTCATGCCGCTTCCGATTTGTACCGTCAGGAACGATTCGCGCGGCCCCTGACGGCATTGAGCGCTTAATACGTTAACGAACGTACGCTTTATGCTACGCTTTTTCACGGTTTGATAACCGCTTAACGACAACAAAGAAGGATGGAACGAAGAAAATTCCGAGGAGTGTTGCAGAAAGCATACCACCCAGCACCCCGATGCCGATCGCGTTCTGGGCAGCGGAGCCGGCGCCGGTTGCAATTGCCAGCGGGACGACACCCAGGATAAAGGCGAGCGACGTCATCACGATCGGCCTCAGACGCAGCCGGGCTGCCTCCAAAGTCGCCTCTATCAGGCTCATTCCCGCCTGCTGACGATCCTTGGCGAATTCCACGATGAGGATCGCGTTCTTGGCCGCGAGGCCGATCGTCGTGAGAAGCCCGACCTTGAAGTAGACGTCGTTCGCCTGTCCGAAGAAATGCGCTGCGGCAAGTGCACCGAGCACGCCGATGGGAACGGCGAGGATGACCGAGAACGGGATCGACCAGCTTTCATAAAGCGCCGCCAGGCAGAGGAAGACGATCAGCACCGAAAGCGCATAGAGCATCGGCGCCTGGGAACCGGAAAGCCGTTCCTGATAGGAAATGCCCTGCCAGGCCACCGTATAGCCGCCCGGCAATTGCGCCGTCAGCCGCTCCATTTCGTCCATCGCCTGGCCGGTGCTGACGCCCGGACCCGCAGCGCCGTCGAGCGAGATGGCGCTGGTGCCGTTGAACCGCGCGAGCTGCGGTGTTCCGCTAATCCAATCGACCCTGCTGAAGGAGGAGAAGGGGACCATCTCACCGTTGCTGTTGCGGGCGAACCAGTGCTTTAGATCGTCCGGTTGCATGCGGTAGGGCGCGTCGCCCTGGACGTAGACCGGCTTCAGCTCGTTGTTGAGCGTGAAGTCGTTGACGTCGCGTCCGGCGAAGATGGTCGCCAGCATGGAATTGACCGAAGCGAGATCGACGCCCATTGCGCCCAACTTTTCCTGGTCGAGCAGGATCTTGAGCTGGGTTTCCTCGCGCTGGCTGTTGCTGCGCAGCGAGCTGATATTGGGATTGCCCTGTGCGGCCTGGATGAGCTGCTGAGCGGCCGTGGTCAGCGCGGCGTTGCCATTGTTGCCGCTGTCCACAAGGTACATCGAAAAGCCGCTCGACGTGCCGAGACCCTGGATGGCCGGCGGCAGAAGCGCAAAGGCCTGAGCATCGCGCAGCGTAAAGAAATAACCGCTGGCACGCTGGACGACGGCCGCAGCCGATTGTTCCGGCCTGGTGCGCTCCTCGAAATCCTTGAGCTTGGCGAAGACGATCGCGTTGTTCTGGCCCGAGCCGGAGAAGCTGAAGCCGAGCGCCCCGAAGACCGCGTCGACATTCTCCTTTTCCTGCTCGAGGAAATAGGATTCCACCTTCTTGACCACTTCCTCGGTGCGCGCGGTCGTCGCGCCGTTCGGCGTCTGGACGATCACCAGAAGCACGCCCTGGTCTTCCTGCGGCAGGAAGGAACTCGGCAGCTTGGTGAACAGCCAGGCGCAGCCGCCGACGATCAGCGCGAAGAGGAGCATGATCCGCAGGGGGCGCTTGAGCAGATAACCGATCGTGCCGACATAGCCCCCGGTCGAGCGCTCGAAGCCGCGGTTGAACCAGGCGCCGATGCCGCGGCGCTTCTTGTGGTGGTCGATCGGTTTCAGCATGGTGGCGCAAAGCGCCGGCGTCAGCACGATTGCCACCAGCGCCGAGAGCAGCATGGCCGAAACGATGGTGATCGAGAACTGCCGATAGATGATGCCGGTCGAGCCGCCGAAGAAGGCCATCGGAATGAAGACGGCGGTCAGCACCAGCGCGATACCGATGATCGCGCCGGTGATCTCGCCCATGGATTTCTCGGTGGCCTCGAGCGGACCCAAGCCCTCTTCGTCCATGATGCGCTCGACGTTTTCGACGACGACGATCGCGTCGTCCACGAGGAGGCCGATCGCCAGCACCATGGCGAACATAGTGAGCGTGTTGATCGAATAACCGGCGAAAGCCAGAATCCCGAACGTTCCGAGCAGCACGACGGGGACGGCGATCATCGGGATGAAGGTCGCCCTGAGGTTCTGCAGGAAGACCAGCAGGACCACGAAGACGAGGATGATCGCCTCGACCAGCGTGTGGACTACCTTTTCGATCGAGAGCTCCACGAAGGGCGTCGTATCGTAGGGATAGGTGATCTCCACCCCTTCCGGCAGATTGGGTGCGATCTGGGCCAGCTCGGCTTTGACTCGCGCGGCAGTATCGAGCGCGTTCGCACCGGTTGCCAGGTTCACCGCGAATCCGGTCGCCGGCTTGCCGTTCATGCGCGAGCTGCCGCCATAGCTTTCCTGGCCGATCTCGACGCGCGCCACATCGCTCAGGCGAACCGTCGCGCCGTCCTGCTCGACCTTCAGGATGATCCGCTCGAATTCGTCGACGGTGGTGAGCTGGCTCTGGGCCGTCATCGTGACGGTGAGCTGCTGGCCTTCCGCGACCGGCTGGCCGCCGAGCGAACCGACCGACACCTGCGTGTTCTGCGCCTCGATGGCCGCGGTCACGTCGGCTGCCGTCAACTGATATTTCTGCAGCTTGAACGGATCGAGCCAGACGCGCATGGCATAACCCGAACCGAAGATATCGATGCTGCCGACACCTTCGAGACGCTTCACCGGATCCTCGATCTGGGTGGCGAAAACGTCGCCGAGATCAACGGAGGAACGCTTGCCGTCGGTGGAAACGAGCGCACCGACCATCAGAATGCTCGAGGTCGATCTCGCCACCTCGATGCCGGCCTGCTGCACGACGTCGGGGAGCTGCGACTGCACGAGCTGCAGCTTGTTCTGCACCTGCACCTGGGCAATATCCGGAAGGATGCTGTTGCCGAAGGTCAGCGTCACCGTAGCGCGGCCCGTCGATGAAGCGGAGGTCATATAGGTCAGGTCGTCGAGACCGGTCATGCCGTCCTCGATGATTGACGTCACCGATTTCTCGACGGTTTCGGCGCTTGCGCCATTATACCTTGCAGTTATACGCACCGTCGTCGGAGCAATGTCCGGATATTGCGAAATGGAGAGCGTCACGATCGCAAGCGCGCCGCCGAGCATGATGACGATCGCGATGACCCAGGCGAAGACCGGTCGCCGGATGAAGAAATTGGCCATTCAGATATTCCTTGCCGCGTTTCGTCGTTATGATTTGAGCTCTGTTCTCAAGGCTGGGCGGCAGCCGGTTTGGCCGCTTCCTCGACAAAGCCCTGGTCATTGACGGTCGCCTCGACAGGCTGAACGGTGGCGCCGTCGGCGATCCACTGGAAGCCGTCGACGATCAGGCGGTCGCCATCGGCAATACCATCCGTCACGAGCCAGTTGTTGCCCGAAACGGTGCTCGTCGGGAAAATACGCGTCTCGACCTTGTTGTCGGCGGTCACGAACTTGGCGGAAAGCTCGCCGCGGGGATTGCGGGTCGCGGCGCGTTGCGGGATGGGATAGCCGTTCTCGTTGCCGAGCGTTACGGTGGCGCGCACATACATGCCCGGCAGGATCATATCCTCGGGATTATCGAACTGAGCGCGTATCTGATAGGTGCCCGTCGTTTCGCTGACGTTCATTTCCGACATGTCGAGCTTGCCGGCATGGGGATATTCGGTTCCATCTTCCATGGTGAGGCGGATGTCCGCCTTGCGCGGATCGCCGCTCAGCCGGCCGGAGGCCATGGCGGAACGCAGTTCCAGGAGATTGGTGCTCGAATCGATCAGGTCGATATAGATCGGATCGAGCTGCCGGAGCGTCGTCAGCGCCGTCGTCTGGTTTTCGGTGACGATATTGCCGATGCTGACATTGGAGATCGAGGTGACGCCGTCGAAGGGGGCGCGGATTTCGGTGAGGCCGAGGTTGATCTCGGCGGCCTGCAGCGCTGCCTTCGACTGTTCGACGTCGGCCTGCGCCTGGAGCAGCGTCACGCGCGCATTCTCGTATTCGATCTGCGTCGCGCCGCTGTTCACCAGCCGCTCATACCGGTTGAGATTGGCCTGGGCGCTCGGAACGCCGGCTTCCGCCTTCGAGACGCTGGCGCGCGCCTGCGCGACCTCGGCCGCATAGGTGCTGTCCTCGATCTTGTAGAGAAGGTCACCGGCCTTGACCTCGCTGCCCTGCTTGATGGCGATCTCCTTGATCTCTCCCGTCACCCGCGGCCGGATGTCAGCAATCTGGAATGCGGACGCGCGGCCCGGCAGGACGGCGGTGATCGGCTGTTCCGATCTCTTCATGACGACGACGCTGACGGGCTGCGGCGGACGCTGCGGGGCGCTGCCCGCGCTGCCGCCTCCGCCGGTCTGCTGGCCCGAATCGCTGCAGGCCGTGAGCATCACGGAAAGAAGCAGGGGAAGAATCAATTTGCGTCCGTTCATGGCGTCATCCAAGGCAAAGCGTCTGGGCAATCGCCACGGCAGGCGATCATGCCGGGGCGGAGGTCGGAGAAGTTAACCCGTCTTAGGCAGTCAGGCCAGTGGTGGTCGGAAAGGCGATCCAACCGGCATTTCCACGGCCCGGCCACAGTCGGGAAAGTGACGTAAGTTAAAAATCGTCACTTTACAAGAGGATTTTGCAGTGCAGCATTCACAAGTTTGGCAAGGCCTTCGCAGCGGTCGTAAAGTTCGGCCTCGTCGGACTTGGCCAGAAGAACGGGATGCAGCACGCTTGCGAAGGCGGCCGCCACATGCCCGCCGATCGCCTGGGGGTCGGCGCATTTATAGGCGCCGCTTTCGACGCCCTGGCGGATGAGATCGACGAACAGCGCCTCGATCAGCTCCTTGTAGTGGTGTCCGCTCGGCAGATCGGCTTCGGACATCAGGAAGATCATCTCGAATAGAAAAGGATTTTCCCGGATGTCCTGGAGATGCGCCTCCATCAGCCTCCGGACGACGATCGCAAGTCGCTCGGGCGCCGGTGCCGGCTCGTCCAGCGTCTTGAAGCGTCCGATCATATGGCTGATATGCCGGTCGCAGATCGTATCGACCAGGGCCGCTTTGGAATGGAAATGCTTGAAGATGTTGGCGGGCGACATGTGCAGCGCGTGGGCGATATCGGCGATCGAGCATTTCGCGATCCCCCGTTCGCGGAACAGGGTTTCCGCCGTCGAGAGAATGTCCTCCCGCGTCTCCTCCGCTTTGCGCCTCGGTCTTCGCACGCTTATCCCTTCAAAAAGCCGGCCCTTTTCAACGGAGCCGGACAGGTTTCCGGACCCCGTTCAACGGGTGCTGAAATAGGGTTCCAGGTTCTTGCGGATGCGGTCGAGCACAGTCGCGCCGCTCGTGTCGGGAACGAAAGTCTCGCCGGTGATCGTTTCATAGGCGGTGCGATAGACCTTTGCGGTGTCCTCGACCAGTTCCACCGGGATCGGCGGGATCTCGTCCCTATAGGGATCGCAACGCTCGACCACCCAGGCACGGATGAAATCCTTGTCGAAGCTTTTGGGCCGCGTGCCGTCCCGGAAGGCTTCGTCATAGCTGTCGGCAATCCAGTAGCGGCTGCTGTCCGGCGTATGGATCTCGTCGGCGAGGATGATGTTGCCTTCCGCATCCGTGCCGAATTCGTATTTGGTGTCGGCCAGGATCAGGCCCCGTTCCTTGGCAAGCTCCTGGCCTCGGGCGAAGAGAGCAAGCGCATAACGGGAGAGTGTCGCCCATTGCTCCGCGGTGAGAAGGCCGCGTCCGATGATCTGCTTCGGCGTCAGCGGCTCGTCATGACCGCCGTCGAAAGCCTTGCTGGTCGGCGTGATCACCGGTTCGAGGAGGGCCTGATTGTCCTTCAGCCCGTCCGGGAGGTCGAGCCCGTACATGGTCCGCTCGCCCCTCTTATAAAGGGTAAGAAGCGAGGTGCCGGTCGTTCCCGCGAGATACCCGCGCACGACGATCTCGACCGGCAGGATATCGAGCCGTCTGCCGATCACCACGTTGGGGTCGGGATAGGCGATGACGTGGTTGGGGCAGATATCCCTGGTTGCCTCGAACCAGTAGCGGGCGGTCTGCGTCAGCACATGCCCCTTGTCGGGGATCGAGGTCAGGATGCGGTCGAAGGCGCTCAGGCGGTCCGTGGCGATGATGATGCGGCTGCCGTCGGGAAGGTCGTAGTTTTCGCGCACCTTGCCGCGGTAATAATTCGGCAGTTCGGGAATGAAGGCATCGGAGAGAACGCGCACGGGAACCACTTTCTGGAGAATTTCGGGACGTCTCGCTATCGCATGTTTTGCCGCGGCTGCACAAGAACGGTCGGAAATCGCGCGCCGCGGCCTGCACTTTCCGCCTTGGGGGAGCGGCGGCGTGTCCGGTGGGTGCGTTAACCTTGATTAACGGGAGAAAGGGCTGTGAGAATCTGATTTATATAATCTTTTCAGTATTTTGTAAGATTTTTCGCTTTTTCTGATTCAGCCCTGTTGACTTGTTTGGTTAGGTACCTCTATAAGCCGTGTCACTGACGAGGGCGGCGGCGCTGCTGGCGGCGAAGTTCTTCGTTCTTAAGAAATCCTTTGAGAATTGGCTGGGATGCTGAT
>Ga0164243_10014081_pt1 | contig 11163 bp, 9 predicted proteins | sample OricompcompostOP_FD_108781 | JGI IMG/M metagenome (GOLD analysis project Ga0164243, IMG submission 108781) | Organic Plus compost microbial communities from Emeryville, California, USA - Original compost - Organic plus compost (OP) | ecosystem: Engineered > Solid waste > Mixed feedstock >... | reverse complement strand
TTCCCGTGTGTCGCCGGCAGGCATCCACACTCAAAAGGCACGGTAGCGTATCATCCGGGCGCAGACGTCTTTCGGAGCGCAGATCGCGGCCCTCGAGGCCGCGCGGGACTCGCTCGCGGTCAATGCGACCGAGGTCCTCGGAACCATCCGCCGGATCGCCACGCGGATCCTGGACGCGGCCGTATCGGCCGGTTTGCCGGAGATCGCGAAGAGCGCGTCGGCCCTGCTGGACGCCGAGCCCGCGGAGGAGGTTGCCACGCGCACGGCGGAGTTGATTGCACTGCTGCGATCGACGCCGCTCGAGATGCGTTTCGATCGCGCGGTCGTGCTGCTGGTCGAGGATGATCGTCTGACCGCGCGGGTTCTCGTGGATCGGCTGGCCGGCGAGGAGATCGAGGTGCGCGTCGCCGGCGATGCGCGACAGGCGCGCGGGTTGCTCGCTCGCGGTGATGTATCGCTGGTCCTCCTCGATCTGGTCCTGCCGGATGAAGACGGGCGCGAACTGCTGGCAACGTTGCGTGATCGAAGCGAAACCAGCCGCGTGCCCGTGCTGGTGATGACGGCTCGTGCGGACGCCCGAACGCAGGCGGAATGCTTCGCGCTCGGCGCGAATGGCGTGCTGCTGAAGCCGGTCGATCCTGAAGTCGTGCTGTCCGCGGTGGCCACACAGCTGCAGCAGACGCGGGAGCAGCGCAGGGAGTCACGCATCGATCGTCTGACCGGGTTGCCGAATCGCGCGGCACTCCTCGAAGCGGTCGAGCGGACGCGCGCGCTGATGCAGGAGCGGCCCCGTCCCGCGACGATCGCCATGATCGACATCGATCATTTCAAGTCCGTGAACGACACGTTCGGTCACGCGACGGGTGATGTCGTGCTTGCGCGCGTCGGCCGCCGCATCGCCGATTCACTGCGCATCTCGGACGTGACCGCGCGCTGGGGCGGAGAAGAGTTTGCGGTGCTGCTGCCCAACACGAGCATCGCAGGAGCCGCGATCGCGCTGAACAAGGCGCTCGATGCCATTCGTGCCGAGAACTTCAATGCGTCTGACGGCAGCCTCTTCACCGTCACGTTCTCGGCCGGCGTTGCGCCGCTGCCGGCGACGGGCCCGATCGATCCGGTGTTCGCCCACGCGGATCAGCTGCTCTATCTCGCCAAGTCGGCGGGCCGCAACCGTGTCGTGACTCCGCTCGATGCCGATCAGCCGCCGCGCGCGCACGCACTCCTTGTCGAGGATGATGACGCGATCGCCGCCATGATCACCAGGCTGCTGGAACTCGAGTCGCTGCAGGTGACTCGTGTTGCGGAAGGCGCGGCGGCCCTCGATGCTGTGAGGACGCACACGTTCGCGCTTGTCGTCCTCGACATCGGCCTGCCTGACATGCCCGGCTTCCACGTGCTTGCGCGCCTGCGCGAATTGCGGCCGGCCAGCGCACTGCCGGTGATCATCGTGACGGGTTCCGCCGCGGAGCAGGATGTGGTGCGCGGCTTCGATCTCGGCGTCAATGATTACGTGACGAAGCCGTTCCACAACGCGGAACTTGCCGCGCGCGTGCGCCGACTCCTGAACCGCCGCTGATCCCGAAGTTCGGCGCGTGACCCTGCACTGGGCCCGCGTGCGGCAAAGAGGCTCGCGTGTGTGCATTCACACGCACGCTTCGACAACTCCGTAGTTTTCCGCTCACACGACAACGTCTCCGCGGTTACATTGGTCGCCAGTCATCGACCGATGAGCCTTTACTGTCAGAAGCCGCGCCCTCCTCCGCGAAGCCGCATCACCGATCCTGTCCCGAGCACGGAAATCACGATCAAGGGAGAACTCATGCCGCAAACAGTCGATGGTCTCATGGTGGTCGATGTTGATGGGCGGGAAAGTGCGTTCGATGCGGATGTGATGCAGTCGACCATCCGCCAGACGATCCGGCCCGAACTGGTTGAACCCGCGCTGACCCGACTCACGGAGGTGTTGCGCAAGGTGAAGGTACGGCGACTTGGCGCCGGGACGATCCGCAGTCTCCTGCAGGAGATCACGGTGGATGCGAGCGAAGACCGCCTGGAGCGCATAGTGGCGGCTGATGCAAACGTTTCCGGCACGATGCCGGATCTTTCGCTGCTGACGGTGCAGCATCCGCTCGAGGTGACGGATACGGCGGCACCGGGCGTGAGGCTGCGGCGAGCGCTGGGGATGTATGCACGGCAGGCGCTCGCCAAGCGCATGGACAAACGGTTCGAGCGTATTGCGCGGTACCTGCAGCAGCTCGAGGAAGCGATCGTGGCGCATGCACGCGGGAACAGCGAAAGCCCGGACCGCGCGCAGCGCGATGCGATCGAGCGGATCCAGAACGCGCGTCGACTGCTCTATCATCCGCGCGATGCCTACAGCGAAGCCACCGAAGAGGTCGAGCATGCCGCGCGCGAGGTGGCGCGGATGCGGACGTACGCGGAGCTCGCTATGCTGAACCGCTCACCGGAAACACCGGTCGGCGCAAACACCGCGTCGGCCTACCGGCTGCAGGTGAGTATCCACCGCGTCGACTGCGTACGGGAAGGTGCGCCCGCGCTGGGTGCCGACCAGTTCTATCATCGCGGGCAGTTCATGTACGAAGACGAGATCGCGACCATGGGCGCATACGATCACTATTTCGATGGCGGTGAAGCTCACGAGCCGCGCCGCTATCGGATTTCAACGGTCGAGCTCGTTCCGGGGCGCAGGTCCACGTGGTTCGGAACGCATTTCGCCGCCGAGCGCGATCTGTGCGATCCGGTCACCGCCGATGCGATGGCGCGCACCGTCGCGATCATCGCCGACCTGTCCACGAAGGCGGGCCTGGACGTCGTGTCGACACCGGTTGCGGATGAAGTCCGCCGCATCTGCGAGCAGAACGGCGTTCCGTTCGAGGACATGGAAATCCTCACGAGACGGATCCGTCGGAAGGTCGAGGAAACCGCGATCGATACCGTGGCCGATGTGCAGTCCGAGCTGTGCCAGTTCCTCAACCGTGCGCTCGGGCCGAGCAGATTCCAGCCTACACCGTTCACTTCCCGCGTGCACGTCGACTGGACGGAGCCGTCGCAGCCTCCGATCTGGACCGCCTTCCTCAACCAGCGGCAGGTGGGTGGCGTACAGGTCGGTCCGGTCGAAGTCGTGTCGCACCGCCTCAACCTGGTCGAAGCCGTGGAGTTCGATGAGACGGGCGGCTGCGGGCACTACCGGATCCAGCTTCGGTTCCACGTGAGCGCGATACAGTAGCCGATCGGAGTCGGAGCCGGCGAAGCCGTGGCCGGGGTTTCCAGGATCCCACTCACCCGGGCTTACGCCTGCTCCGCCTCCACTCGCGTCACCGCAGCACGTTCAGAAACACCGTGATGATGATCGCGTTGGTAAAGTCGATGAAGAACGCGCCGACCATCGGCACGACGAGGAACGCGCGCGGTGCGGGGCCGTAGCGTTCGACGAGCGATCGCATGTTCGCCATCGCGTTCGCGGTGGTGCCCATCATGAAACCGATGAAGCCGCCCGCCATGACCGCGGCATCGTAGTCGCGGCCCATCGAGCGGAACAGGATTCCGAGGGAAAAGAGGCTGACCGCGAGGACCTGCGCCAGCACGATCACCAGGATCGGAAGCGCAAGGCCCGCCAGTTCCCACAGCCGCAGCGTCATCAGCGCCATTACGAGGAACAACGAGAGCGCGGCGTTGCCGACATCGTCAAGCAGCCGGTACGGCAGCTTCGCGATGCCGGTCACGTCATCGATGTTGCGGATCACGGCCGCGACGAGCATCGCGCCGATATACGCGGGCAGTGTCAGGCCGAGACTTTCGAATCCGCGGCTCACCCACGAACCGACCCACATCGCAACCAGGATCGCGACGACTGACTTGAGCAGCACGTACGAGCCGTCGTCCTCTCCGGCCGGAACCTCCGATGCGCGCGGTTCGACCGCCTCGGGCAGCGCGGCCTCGATCGTGTCCTCGGCCGAATGCGGACGCTCGAGCGGTCCGTCGGACCGCGCCCTCTTCAGCCTTCTGCCCTCGATCAGGCGCGTGCCGACAGGGCCGCCGGTGATGCCGCCGGAAACGATGCCCGCCATTGCGGCGGCAACCGCGATCGTCGCCGCGCCGGTAACACCGGCCGCTTCGAATTCAGGCGCGAAGGCGAGGCCGGTCGCCGGCCCGCCCGTCAGCGTGACCGAGCAGGCCAGCACACCGCCAAGCGGATCGAGGCCGAAAGGCAGCGCGATCACGATGCCGATCAGATTCTGAAGCACGCCGAACACCGACGAAATCGCGAACAGCAGCAGAACCTGCGGGCCGCCGATTTTGAGGAGGCTGAGGCTCGCGCCGAATCCGATCGCCGTGAAGAACGCGATCATGAGCGGCGTCTGCAGTGTCGTGTCGAACGTGAGCAGTGTCGCATTGTTTGCGCGTGCAATCCACATTGCAACCGCGACCAGGAGCCCCCCGATCACCGGAGCAGGGATGTTGTACCGCGCAAGCGGCGGGATCAATTTGCGTATGCCGTAACCCGCGAACAGAACGATGCCTGCAAAACCAACCGTCTGGATGAGATCGAGCTCGAACATGCGCCTCTCGAACGCGCGTGACCCGCAGCGCGTGCGAATGGCGACATCGCATGCGTGCGTTACATGTAGCAGCGGAATGTCGCCTGCGTCGCAGCATCACGCAACGACGGCTGCTCCTGTCAAGGGCTGACGCACGCCCGCCGGCCTGACTACATTGGACGGCGCGAAACGATTTGCAGAGCAGCGAATGGCATCAGCGACCGTCCAGTCGGAGCACCTGCGCGGCCTCAACGCCGAACAGCGGGCAGCCGTTCTTCACACCGAAGGGCCTCTCCTCATCCTCGCCGGCGCGGGCACCGGAAAGACCAAGACCATCGTACATCGCATCGCGCACCTGATCAGCGGCTGCGGCGTCGATCCGGCGAAAATCGTGGCGGTCACCTTTACCAACCGGGCGGCTGACGAGATGCGCGAACGGGTTCGGTCATACATCGGTGACCAGGCCAGACGCATCACGCTCAGTACATTCCATTCGCTGGGCGTCCGCATCCTGCGCGAACACGGCACACGGCTCGGCCTGCCGAAGCGCTTCGCGGTGTACAGCACGCCGGACCAGCTGGCCGCGCTGAAGACCGCGGCCGGCGAGATCAGCATCGACGACAATGCATTCGATCTAAAGCGCGTGCTCGCCCGCATCTCCGACTGGAAGACGCGTCGTGTCTCACCGGAACAGGCGCGCCAGCAAGTCATGACCACGCGCGCGACCGGCACGCGCGCCGACGCGTACGAAGTGCTCGCGGCCGATGTCTACCCGCGCTACGACGAAACACTCCGTGCGTCCGGCGCCGTCGATTTCGATGATCTGCTGCTGCTGCCGGTTCAGCTTCTCGAAACCGATGAAGAAGCGCGCCGTGCGCTCTGGAAGCGGTGGCACTACGTCCTGATCGATGAATACCAGGACACGAATGCGGTTCAGCTCGAGCTCGCGCGTCACCTCGCCGGCTCCAGGCGCAACCTGTGCGTCGTCGGGGACGATGATCAGTCGATCTACGCGTTCCGTGGCGCCGATGTCGGGAACATCCTGGAATTCGAGCGACACTTCCCCGGCGCGCGTGTGATCCGCCTCGAACAGAACTACCGCTCGACCAAGCGCATCCTGGGCGCCGCCAACGCGGTGATCGCGGGCAATACCGCGCGCCACTCCAAGCGGCTCCGCACGGACAACGGCATCGGCGCGCCGATCGACTACATCGAACACGAGGATGATGTCACCGAAGCCGACGCCGTTGCGCAGGAGATCATGCTGCGCCGGATGGCGCACCGGCTGAAGTGGGGCCAGTTCGCGGTGCTCTACCGCACGAATACACAGGCGAGAGTTCTCGAGGAGGCGTTCCGGCAGAGGAACGTGCCCTACCGCGTGATCGGCGGACAGTCATTCTTCGAACGCAAAGAGGTCGCGGATGCGCTCGCGTACCTTCGCGCCGCGGTCAACCCCGAAGACGAGATCGCGCTGCGCAGGATCATCAATTACCCGGCACGCGGCATCGGCCGGACGACCGTGCTGAAGATCGCGGACATCGCCCGCGAGACCGGCCGATCATTCGCGAGCGTGCTGCGTGACCCGCCGAAAGACATTGGCGCCGCCGCGGTCCGCGCGATTTCGGAGTTCCTGCAGATGATCGACGAGGCGCGGGGGCAACTGGAGGAGGCGGAGGCGCAGGCTTCGCGCGGCCGTCCCGGCGAGGGCCCCACGCCGATCGCGCAGTGGGCGAGCGCATACTTCGATCGCATCGGCCTCGAAGACGCCGTGCGCAGCGATCCGCGTAACGCGAAGTCGGCAATCGCACGCGTCGACAACCTGCGTGACCTGACAGGCTCGATCATCCGTTACGAACGCCGCGTCTGGGATGCCAGGTTCGACATCACCAGGGAAGACGACGAGCCGTGGAATCCGCCCACGCTCGCGGGGGCACTCGCACTGCTTGCACTCAACGACTTCGAAGAGGAAGACGACAAGCGCGAGGACGAGGCAAGCGTCGCACTCATGACGCTGCATTCGGCCAAAGGCCTCGAATTCAGCGACGTCTTCATCGTCGGCCTCGAAGAAGGCATCCTGCCGCACAACCGCTCCCTCGAGGATGCTGGTGCCGTCGATGCCCTCGCCGAAGAGCGCCGGCTGCTTTACGTCGGCATCACGAGGGCGCGGCACCGGCTGACCCTCTCGCGGTGCCGGACGCGACGTCGCGCCGGCGGCCGGGAAGAACGCCTGCCATCCCGCTACCTGGCAGAAATACCGCAGGACCTGCTCAACGTGAAGAGTGCGGCGGCGCAGCTGGAACCGGAGCAGTCGGCCGCGCTGCGGCAGAACTTCTTCGCGCAGATGAAGGCGATGCTGGGCGATGCCGGCGAATAACCGGTTCATGTAAGGTGTATTTTTGTATACAATCACGGCGGAATTGACGCCGGCCCCGCCGTTGTCGTAGCCTATCCACACGCCCGGCGAACGCCACCCGCAGCGGGCGCAGCCCCGGCCCCAGGCGGGACACACCGTCTCACCTCGTACAGCGCAACCGTGAACAAGCTGGAACCAGCGTGCGTCGATTTCGCCCTGCTCTTCGAGCGGGATCTCGACGCGGCCATCATTGTCGATGCCGATCAGCGGATCCATCATGTGAACGGCGCGTTCACAACGCTGTTCGGGTATCCGCGCGAGGAGGTCATCGGGCGGAACGTCGACGACCTGATCGTCCCGCCGGCGCTGCGCGGGGAGGCGATCGAGCTGATGAGCCGATCGCAGCGCGGCTGCGAGTTGAGCCTGGAGACGGTCCGCCGCACGAAGGACGGCCGCATCATCGATGTCTGGGTGGTGGCAACCTCGTGTGAGACGCTGGACGGCCAGCGGGTCTGCTACGTTCAGTATCGTGACATCTCGGAACGTGTGCGGGTGATCGAGGAGTTGACGCGGAAGCGGTCGGAGATGCGCACGATATTCGAGCACGCGCCGACCGGCATTGCGCTGATCGATCTCGAAGGTGCGGTCATCGAGGCGAACGCCGCGCTGGAGGCGATGCTGGGGCGTCCGCGCGGAAGCCTGGCCGGCCGCGAGATGTCGCAGTACATGCACCCCGATGAAGCGGACAAGCTGCAAGCGCTGAAGCAGGAGCTGCTGCGGACCAACGCGACGGTCCGGTTGACAACGCGGTTCCTGCGGTCGGACGGAACCTGCCTCTGGGCGCGCGCGACCGGTTCCGTGGTCCGTTCCACGCTGGGCGAACCGCGGCACATCATCTGTGTCATCGAAGATGTGACCGACTCGAGGCTGGCGGCGGAGCGCAACAAGGCCGAGGCCGTGGGCAAGCTGGCCGGAGGTATCGCTCACGACTTCAACAACATTCTCACGGCGTTGCAGGGTCACGCCATTCTGCTGCTCGAGGAGGCGGACCTGAACGAGCAGGGCCGCGCGGACGTGCAGGAGATCATCCGGTCCGCGAATCGTGCGGCGTTTCTTACGCGCCAGCTCCTGGCGTACAGTCGTCAGCAGTCACTCAGTCCGACGGTCGTCGCCATCAATCACGCGCTGCAGAGCATGGAGCCGACGCTCGAGCGCCTCGCGGGAAAGGACATCCACATCGAATTCACGTTCGACCCCGCGGGCCCGTGCGTGCGGGTCGACCCGATCCAGTTCGAACAGGTGATCCTTCACCTCGTGGCAAACGCGCGGGATGCGATGCCGCGGGGCGGTCGCCTGCGCATCACCACCCGCTGCCTCGCCATACCCCACGATGTCGCCCGCGCTATCGAGGTCGGCCCCGGCGAATACGTGGAACTGTCCGTACAGGACGAAGGCACCGGCATGGATGCCGAAACGGTGTCGCGCATCTTCGACCCGTTCTTCACCACGCGGGAGCCCGGCCGCGGCGTCGGCCTCGGCCTTTCGATGGTGTACGGCATCGTGAAGCAAAGCGGCGGCTGCATCACGGTCGACAGCGAGGTCGGTCGCGAGACCACGTTCCGGATTCTGCTGCCGCGGGACCGGGCAGGAGAATGACCCGCGAAAGAGATCGACTGCATGCACTCGTCCGCATCTTCGATGAACTGATCCGGATTCCCGGCACCAACCTGCGCATCGGCCTGGATCCGCTGCTCGGTCTGCTGCCCGGCGGTGACGCGGCCGGCGGTCTCGTCAGCGCCTACGCGATCGTGCTCGCAGGCCGCCTCGGCGCGCCGCCGTCGGTGGTTGCGCGCATGCTGCTCAACGTGCTGATGGATACGGCCATCGGCACGATCCCTTTCCTGGGCGACCTCTTCGATGTCGGTTACAAGGCGAACCGGCGGAACCTCACGCTGCTGGAGGAATACCTCCGCGCGCCGGGTCGCGCGCGGAGGAGCAGTCAGGTGGTGGTGGTGCTGGCGGTTGCGGCCGTGCTGCTGATCGTGGCCGGCGCGATTGCGCTCGCGGCCTGGCTGACCCGCCAGGTCCTGTCGCTGTTCTGAGCCTTCCGATCAGAACGGCTTGTAAAGCGCGAAGTACGCGGCGAGCACGGCCAGGACCGGCAGCAGCCACAGGATCGGCCGTGCCGTTCCGCGGAACCGGTACGGCAGCGCGATCGCCGCGCCGAGGATCACCCAGATGCCGAGCTTCGCGTGGATCCAGCCCGGCAGTCCCTGCACGAGCCCGAGCCGCGCGAGCATGCCGAATCCGCCCAGCAGGATGAGGAAGGCGCCGCCTCCGTGCGCGATCGCGATCAAGCGCCGGAACGGGTTGTCCTCCCGCGTGCCGCCGCGCGCCGCGTGGAAGCAGGTCACGCCGAGCGCGATCAGCACGGTGAAGATGCCGAAGTAGTGAATCAGTTTATATAGCTGATACGAGATCATCGTTGCCGTTTCTCCGCCGGAGCGGGACCGCCGCGCTCCGCTGTTTCCGGACTGGGTGCGCGAGCCAGCAGGACTCCCCGCTGGAGCAGCGCGGCCAGTGCGCCGCCGAGGAGCGGTCCCACCCAGTAAACCCAGTGATCGTTCCAGCTGCCGGAGGCGAGGGTCGGCCCGAAGGCCCGGGCCGGGTTGAGTGCGCCGCCGGTCAGCGGACCGATCGCCATGATGCCGACCGTGATGGTGAGGCCGATCGCAAACGGGAAGACCGACTTGGGCGCGCGCTCGTCGACGGCGGTGCCGAAGACAACGAGAACCAGGAAGAAGGTCGTAACGGCTTCCAGGATGACGGCCAGACCGAGGCCGACGTTTTCCGCCACGGCCGGCGTGCCCTGCAGAATCGCACTCACATCCGTCGTCGCCATGATCAGGAACGCGGCAACGGAAGCGCCGACCAGCTGCGCGATCCAGTAGGATGCGCCGGTCATCGGCGTCATCCGACGGGCCAGGACGAAGCCGAACGTGATCGCGGGATTGAAATGGCCGCCGGAATGCATTCCGAGCGCGGCGACCATCACGGCGATGGTCAGGCCGTGCGCGAATGCGACCATCGCCAGCGATGCCGGTACAACCGACGCAGTCGCGATGAGCTCGCCGCTCAGCGCGAGAATGCCGATGAAAGTGAGTGCGAACGTACCGATCGCCTCCGCGATCAGCGCACGCGCAGATGCCGCCTGCATGGTCCAGCCCTCCGTTGAAGAAGTGCCAACACGACCACTGCCGGCGACACAGTAGCACGACCGCGGCAGCGGGACCATGCCCGGCGCAACGCCGTGGTCGCGGAGGCTGGACCAAACCCCCCTTTCGGGTATCTTTCGAACGGACCGACCTCAACAGCCAACATTTCGACGCGGCGACGAAACGTCGCGGCCGCTCCGCCGGTACTTGAATGCCGGCTGTCGCACCGGTCCGTGCGCGGCGGGCACCCCCCAGGTGGCAGTGGTGCTCCTAACAGTCATCCCCGTCCCAGTGTCTTTTATTGACGTCTCAGATGCGGGAAACCGATGCGGAACTCGTCGCCCTGGCGCGAGAGGGAGAGGAGGCAGCGTTCGCCGAACTCGTTCGGCGCTACATGCGGCCGGCCTATCTCGTGGCCCTGTCGCAGCTCGGCAATGATGCCGACGCGGAGGACGTGTCTCAGGACGCGTTCCTGATCGCGCTGCGACAGCTCGAGACGTGCCGCAACCCTGAGCGTTTCGGTTCGTGGTTCCTGACGATCGTGCGGAACCGCGCCCGCAACTTCCGTCGCGATCGCACGACGCGTGAAGGCGTGCCGATCGAGGACGCACTGGGGCTGGCAGCCCGGGGCGATACCAGCCACGCGGCGGAGGTTGGCGAATTGCGTGGGCGTCTGCTCGAGGCGCTGAAGCATCTGACGCCGACGCAGCGCGAGGCGCTGCTGCTCTTCGATGTCGAAGGGCTGCGCCACGCGGAAATCGGAGAACAACTGGGCATTTCGGAGGGGAATGCCCGATATCATGTGTTCCAGGCCCGCCGCAGAATGCGGGAGCTCCTGGGACCTGTTCATGAGGAGGGATGAATGGACGAGCCCCGAATCGACCTCGAGTCGCTCGATCCATTCGCGGACGCCCGCTACCGCGAAGCGGTGCTTGCGTCCGTGATGTACCGTGCGCGCGATGAGCTGGCGCGCCGGCGCGAGCGGTTCCGACTATGGGGCGTGCTCGCGCAGTGGGCGAGACCGGCTCTCGCGGCA
>Ga0164243_10014080_pt1 | contig 11164 bp, 19 predicted proteins | sample OricompcompostOP_FD_108781 | JGI IMG/M metagenome (GOLD analysis project Ga0164243, IMG submission 108781) | Organic Plus compost microbial communities from Emeryville, California, USA - Original compost - Organic plus compost (OP) | ecosystem: Engineered > Solid waste > Mixed feedstock >... | reverse complement strand
TCCCGATGGATAGTCAGGATCAGAGACGGCACACGACCGATCTTGCCCTTCACGCCGGACAGGGGAATCGGCTTCAGGCCATCGGAATACTCACCAGTGACATGGTGCAGTGCCATCACGTGAGACTCGGTTTCCCTCGCCATGTCGTTCAGGTACTCACACATGCCTTCGAGGCCGAAGGTGAAAGACTCCGCGTCGCCGGCTCCTCCGGTGTCCACATTGGTGATATTGTCAACGACACACAAATGAGGGTGACATCCGAACACCTCGTAGTAGATAGCCAAATCGGCTTCCATGTCTGCCGGCGTCGGCATGGCCTCATAGCTGAAACGGATCCACCACTTATCCCCAAGGACCCGTTCATAGGCAGTGAACTTGTCCTCCAGCAGAGCCTTCTTGACACTCCGAACGTCATCACCCGTCAGCATGGCCGTGGACCTGGAGAGCTGCGTAGCAGCGTTGGAATCCGCAGACCAGTACATCACTGGCATGGAGCCATAGAGGGCTAGGTTCAGAGCGAAGAGAGACTTGCCAGTGCCAGGGCCGGCAGCCACAAGGGACAGCTCTCCACGGCGAAAATCTACTTCTAGCTTCTGAAGTGACTTGAACGGGTTGGGTATCGGCTCCCCCGCGGAACCCTTGATCCTCGCAGACTGGACCAGGCTATACATGAAGCTCCTTCAGCATTTCAGGGAAGTAACGCTCAGGAAGAGGCTCTATAAAGCACCTCTCACAAACAAGAACGGGTCGATCTCCCGTGTTGGGCCACCACCGAGGATCATGGGGAGCTTGTTCCGGGGTTGCCTCTATTGCCTTTATCTCTTCATTGAGGAGATCAAACTTGGATCGGAACTTCTCTTCGGTCATGCGAAGGTTCATTGTGTAGGAGTGCAGGAGGTCTTTCTTCTGTTTACGAAGAAAATCTAGACGCTCTTCCCGATCCGTGGTGTAGACGTAACAGTCCTTAAGGTCACTCCAGTTGGAGTCTTCCAAGCGATCCGCAGCCTCATACTCCCCTATGCCTCTAAGAGTCTTCGTGGCCTGCCACATATTGAGGCACTGCTGATGAAGAAGAAGATTCTTGTACGGGTCGTACGTCACTGGTAGTTCCTTCCAGACATGACAAAGGGGCCGGGAGTGTTGTCCCGGCCCCTCAGCGTTTCGGGGTGTTACTCGGAAACTGCGTTCCGCTCCACGGTACTTAGCACCTCTGCCAGACCTCGGAACGTAAGAGTCTCGGTGTACTCGACCTCCTCTCCCTCGTCATTGACGTAAGTCAGAGTGAGGTCAACGGTCTCATCTGGATTCAGCACTTCTCCCCCTCTTCCTCGTCCCGAATTTCCTGGACCACCATCAGAGCCCTTCCCAGAACCCCCCGATCCACTGAAGCTACACCCCCACAGGCGAGGAGTTCAGACAGTGCCTTCGCTGCTGCTTCGGCCTTGGCCTTCTTGGTCTGCTGGTCCACTTCGGTCCCCTCCTCTCGACTACGAGAATGACTCTACACGACGCCACGTCTCAGTGCAACCAACTGGGTGAGATCACTCGTGGGAGTAGAACTCCACCTCAATCCCGTCCTTCCGGACGGTCACCATGGCGTGGTCACCGAAGTGCTTCAGAAGCACGTTGTCAAAGGCACCAGACTGAAGAGCACGGTCAAGGGCCTGGCACCGGTTGTAACGGTCCTCGTCTGGCCCCTCGTAGTACTCATTGACGTATGTACGAGTCTCGTTGTCCCATTCCCGATGAACCCGCCCAAGGCTCGGATGATAGTCCACATCCAGGTCGTAAAGATCATAGTATTCGTCCTCAGTGTCCACCTCAGCAGTGGTACGGACCCACACGCCGTGAAGGCCGAACTCACAGGGCTCCCCGTCATTGAAGTACGGAGTGTACTGACGCCAACCGAACTCAGTGATGGTCGGGTCATCAAGGAGAGCCTGGAAGAGGGGAGCCAGTTCCTCAATCGGCTTCTGCTCGACACGAGTCGAGCCCTCAGAGATGTCACCAGAGACAGGCATACCAAGGAAGTTAGCAGGAGCATCAGTCATGATCAGACCTCCGAAGGCTGGTTGAGGAGAAGGGTGGACAGAGGGACTTCCTTGCGCTGAGAACCGGACATCCACTTCTCAACAGGGGTGTTCTTGAGGTAGTCAGCCGGCGAAGGGAGCCAGCCGAGGTCTTCGATGATGTGCCTCTCAGCAATGAGCCGAGTCGGCACCTGGACGACCTTGCCAGAGGTTTTGGTAACGCTGATGGTGGGGCCAAACTTCTGCTGAACCAGCCAGACTCCAAGGGTGTGATGGTAGATGGCCCGATGACGGACGTCACCGATGATCTGCTTCGAGCTGTCTATGTACTCCTCAATGGGAAGGTAATCTTCGGGTTCTCCGCCCCACTTCCGAGCCGCGGACTGGGCATGATTCCAGGAGTTCACTCAGACTCCTCGTAAGGGTCTATCTCGGACTTCATGATGGCCATAGCAGCATCACATTCCTGACAACAGCCTTTGATCTCAGCAGAAGCCTTCTCGGACAGCTCATGAGCGAATTCGTCAACCAGGTGCTCCGCGGTCTTCCGATGCTCGTCCAGCCGGCCAATCCGAGAGACGGCAAGAGCATTGGTCAGAGTCTCAACCAGCTTCTCCTTGGCCGTAGTCATGCCACGATCTCCCACTTGCCGGCGTCATTGTGGTCCAGGGTGACCTTGAAGACGGAACGAGTCTGGGTGTGGTAGATGCAGATACCCTCCGGGTTCATGAAGCCGTGGGCCGCAAAAGAGCCGTTCTCCCTCAGTTCCCGGAGAACCTGCGTGATCTGGGCCTCACTGAATACACCTGCGTACAGGATAGGAACAGCGTCGATCTGGTCATAGATGCTCGTCTGAGAAGCCCGGCCATCCATCGAACTCCCGGACTCATCAACACTCCACCATCGTTCGGTGTTGAAGAGACTGAAGATCCGGCGGTTCATGCCGTAGTTCCGCTGGATACCCTGACCCCACCACTCTCCGAAGTGGAGACCAGGGCCGAGGATGCTGAACAGCTCCTCACGGTTGGAGTAAACCCAGCCGGCGAAGCCGAAGTTGTCGGACTCCGGGGTGATCAGACGCTTCCGAGACTGAGCAGCGACCTCGCCATCCTCGTTGAAGTGGATGGCAGCATTCGTGCCGTCTATCTTCTCAGTCACCACGATGTCTCGGAACAGACGGGGCGTCTTAGGCCACTCACGAAACTCAGGCATGAACGTCTCAGACATCAGAACTCCTAGAGTCAGTCAGAGGATTGGACTCAGCCGGCCTGGCGACCATGCCGAGAGTGAAGCCAACACCGAGGAACAGAACCGCGGTCAAGAGGTAGATCATTGTCGTCCATATCTCACTGTAACCAAGAGGTTCGAGGGAAGGGGCCGATGTTCGGCCCCTTGCTTCCCTCTACTTCCAGTATGGCACACCCTGAATCTCAGTGCAACCTAGCGACTACGGGAAAACCGCTGTGTGAGGTAGCTCTCAAGGTGAGGCCAGTTCCTCAGCTCAGCCGGCAGCTTCTCGTAGTAGGGGACAATCCGGGTGTTGCAGTGTTGGCAGAGAAGGCCACGGATGCACTTCCCACACGACTTTCCTGGAGTAGGACAACACGCGTGGTCGTGATCAATGTGCCAGTCACGAGCCCCTGGTTGATCGGTCAAACACAAGGCACAGCGGCCACCTTGACGCTCTTTCATGAGGAGGTAATCCTCCTCTGTGATTTGGAAAGCTGACCAACGGGCCGTGTGTCTCTCGCACTTCTTACACCTCCCACCTAGCTTCTCCTCCCCCACGTTCAAGGGACGAAACTCACTCCTAGGTTTGTAGGTGCTGCATCGACTACACAGCCGAACCACCACACCTCCCTCCAACTTCTCTTTGCACTTCTCCGGAACCCAAGCCCGGATGGGCTTCAGTTCCTTACCCTCCCTGTACTGACTCTGATGAGTATGGCAGTACTTTTTGTACTTCCTCACACGATTACAGCCCTTAAAGGCGCAAACATCCAACTAATCCCCCAAACTCTCACTTCAACTTAACGGCCACGAAAAGCAGAGCAAGCAAAGTTCACGTCACAGAAGCGGCAGTGGAAGCCCGGCTTCGCCGGGAAGTTGCCGGCCTTCACGCCCTGATCCATCGTCACGTACCGCTCCGCCACCTGCTCTTCGGTCACCTCGGAGAGGTCCACCACCTTGGACAGCCGGCCTTCCTTGCCGAAGTACCAGTCACCGCGGTTGACAGTGACATCGAACTGCTTCCGTACAGCCACGGCGTACGTCTCAAGCTGGAAGTGACTCTTGCTGGAGCCCGTCTTGAGGTCCCTGACCCGGACCGAGCCATCGTCCTCCTGAATGAGCTGGTCGATGTAACCGCGGACGACCACTCCCCCCAGCTCTGCCTTGAAGTACAGCTCCAGGCCCATAGTGGGGTTCAGCGGAGCGTCTTCGATGTCCGCTCCGTTCCAGCCCTCCCCGTCGATCCAGATTTCAGGCTGGTTTTCGGTGGACCACCGGACGTACTCCCGAACCTGCTGCTGCCCCAGGGCGTACCTGTCTTCGATGTCCGTACCGGCGTCCTTCCCGCCGGCCGTGAGCCACCGGCTCAGGTCGGGCTCCTGGTTCATGGCCTTGTTGACCAGAGCGCTGTACTGGTCGGAGAAGAGCTGAACCATCTCTTCCTCAGAGGGCTCCCGCAGCTCCTTCTCGAACTTCTCGGCGGCCGAGTGGAAGGCCGTTCCCTGGAAGCTCCAGGCGGCCGGCCGCGGAACGACCCTCTCTACCCGCTGAAGATAGAACTGCCAGGCACACTTCTCATACTGATCAACCTGACTGACGCTTCGCGCCTGCGTTTCGATGTTGCCCATGGTTCCTCCTGCTCTAGACATGAAAATGGGCCACGTCTCCTGACGTGGCCCCTGGTGGGTAGGGGTGTTGGTTACTCGGCGTAGAGCGTGACCAGATAGAAGGAGGAGCTGCCGGGGAAGCCTTCTGCCGGCTGACTAATTTTCTCCCTGTCCACCACGCAGTCAGCCAGCTTCTTCCCCAACTCCGCCTCCAGCCGGTCCAGTTCATCCCTGTCGTCCTCACTGAACATGTCGGTGGCCGTGACGAGGTAGTACCGACCGAACGGTTCCCCTCGAACCTCCTCCACCAGGAGGGCATCCGTTCTGACCCACTCATCTATGGAGTGGATCTCACCATCCGCGTAGATCATCCCCTGTGCATCGGCTCGTGATTCGTGCGACGTGATCAACCGGAGCATGGCCCTCCCCTGTTCTGGCGAACTGACGTTCGAGCGATGTCCGCCACTCACACAACGTACACAACTTGTTCACCGCTCTACATCTCACATCAACGTGACGATGGACACACAGTGATCAGCACAACCCTTAGGGTTACCTAACCAAAACAAAGAACCCCCTGGTCACAGGGGGTTCATCTGTGTGGTCAGAAGATCAGCAGCGTTCCAACTCTGAGTCAGTAGGTAGCTCCAGAGCCTTCCGGAACCTCTCATCCGGGAAAGGGAGGTCCGCCGGCCAGTCCACGATCAGCCGATCGTCCTCGGGCCTCCGTGGCCGGTAGTACCACCCATCGGGTAGATCCCGGTCGTAGCACAGCACCTCATCGCGCTCCCGCAGCTCCCGTATCCACGTCTTGGCTAGCGTCAACTGCTTGTCGCTCAGCTTGGGGTCCCCGAGGCGGTACCTCAGCCACGCCTTCAGGGCCTTGGCTGAGTGCCGCGAGTGATGGGAGTCCTTTCCGGGGTTGCTGTAGATGTCCCACCGCTGCCGAAGGCCGGCATTGACTTCGTCCGATACTGGTCGCCGGCGCATACCCAGCGCTCTAACTTTCTTGCTTACTGCCTGGTGGGATACTCCGTAGCGCCTGGCAATTTCCTTGTTGCTCAATCCACTTCGGACCAGCTTCAACAGCAAGGGGTCCGGTGGGAGCTTCGGCGTGGGCATGTCGTGTCCTTAGTCAGCGGTCAGGTGTCACGCATCGGCCCTTACTCCGCGTTACCTCCCGGTTCCGCGGCGTGGCCATCCTAGAACGACCCGATCAGGTCTGTCTCTCACATCAACGTGTGACTTAGCTCTCATCTCTATCCGGACCGTTGCATTCCTCATGGAGGAGGCGTAACACCTCCAGCGCCTCTGTGCGCCTCTCAAGGCAACTGGCGCAACTGAAGGCACATACCTACCACACCAGGCCACCAGGCAGGCACCCAGGGGGCCGTACGAGCCACCCTACGGCGATTGCTAACCCTTGGCCAACGCAGATACTTGATCCAACCCCCAATCTATGTGATCTGCGTCTCAATTCTACTCCTTGGCGTCACAGACCCTAGTGTAGTGACAACTACGTCTATAGTGAGAGGGTAAAAGAAGTAAGAAAATAGAAGTAGAAAATTCTGGTTGACATGAGACATGGACACTGCTACACTAGAAATATAGAGAGTAGTTAGTAGTAGTAAGTGAGACTCCCTTAAAGGAGTCTCACACTAGTAATAAGTTTCCTTCTTGTTGATCTCCCTGTTGAGGGAAGCAGAGTCCTCCAAGGACTCTGTCTTTTTTTACTCCAGGTTGGTTGCACTGAGATCCAAGGAGGTGGTTGGCCCCGGCTGCCAGATCAGAAACCAGCCGGGGCCGAAGACTTGACCGGTTGCCCTGGGCTAGGCCCACCCCAGCCGGCCAACAACGGGAGGTGCACGGTGCCGAGAGCCAAATCGATCTGTCTTCGAGCCGGCTGCACCTCCCAGACCTTCCGGGATGGTCGGTGCCGAGAGCACCAAACCCGGAGACCCTGGCAGAACACCTCTGCCAGGAACCAGAGCCGCCCCAGCAATTGGCCCTCCATCAGGGCTCAGGTGTTGGCCCGGGATCGGTTCACCTGCCAGATGTGCGGAGCGAGATCCGACCTGGAGGTTGACCACATCATCTCGGTTGCCAGGGGTGGCAGTTCGGAGATGGATAACTTGTGGGTCCTCTGCAAGGAGGACCACGCTAAGAAGTCCAGGAAGTTTGGTTAGACCAGCATCATCGAAGCCGGACTCTAAGCGGTGACGTGGGCAGGACTTAGAGCTACTGCCTGCACGGCGATGCTCACTTCTCAGTAGCTCAGTTGGTAGAGCGCCCCTACCCGGGACCCGCAAGGGTGCATGGGGAGGTCACTGGTTCAAGTCCAGTCTGAGGAACGACCCGCGGAAGAGTTCCGCGACACCTGACGGTGACGGTCCGGGCAGCGCTCCCCGTGAACGAGCGCACAAGGGGAGGCTCTGACGAGGGCGTAGGCAAAGCACCTGCGAAGGTACGACAGGGTTCGAGTCCCTGATTCCCCACCAAGGTAGATCAAAAGATCCTGAGGAGATACCTCAGACACATCGCTGTGACGGCCGGTCTGCCATCCGAACTTCATTCATTCACAAGGGAGTTGCCTTGGCCACTGAGGAAGAGATGCGGTCCCCGGATTGGTGCTGGATGCACATGTGTCACAGGAGCCAGTGCCCTCAGCCGCCCAATGGACACTGACGAGGATAAGGAATCCGATGTACGAGCCTGATGACGACTTCTTCTGTGAGGACGCTAAGCGGCCCTCCAAGGCCGCGGAGCGCCGGGGTTGGCGCTCTGCCGTCCAGGACGAGCTTGACGAGCTTGGAGACCTGTACGGAGTTGAGACCAACATCCTCCGAGGCATTTCCTACGTCCGACAGACCTACGGGGAGTGAGGCCCTGATGGCTCGAATGCTAGGGGCCTTCTCAAAGAACTGGTGCCCCATCTGCCGAGGTCCATCAGGGCTTGACTGTCCAGACAAGAGTAGAAGCAAGAAGGCTCAGCGAGCCCTTGAGGAGCGTCAGTGGCGTCAGGAGGTGGCCACGGATGGGACGAGATTCCCGAGTCCTGACCACTGAAGAGATGGTGGCAGTCATGTGGCTCGGCTTCACGCTTCTCTGCTGGGAGGCAATGCCTCAGCGATGGATCACGGGGGTGGAGGTCTCCTAATGTGCACTCATCCTGAGCACCGGGTTGAGGTGCTTCCTGACGGACAGATCGATGAGACGCATGTCATGACACCTGAAGTTCTGGCAGAAATGGAAGAGATAGCCATCCGAGTCTTCCGGCTCGTTCATCCTGTCTTCATGACAACTGCCTGGGAGGAGGACCCCGATGGGTAGCAGGGGACCAGCCCCCAAGGAGAACGCCGTAAGGCGCAACAGACACGAATACGAAACTGAGATCAGCACCGAGGCTCAGCCGGGGAGGGAACTCCCCCGCGGTCTCGGTATTTCTACGTCTGGAGCCAAGAGGTTCTGGAAGACCTGGAGCACAAGTCCTCAGTCTGCTACCTGGCTTGAGACTGACTGGGCTGAGTTGGAGATCACCACTGTCCTGGTGGATCAGCTCTACAAGGGTGATTACAAGTTGGCCGGCGAGATCCGGCAGCGGGTTGCCAAGTGGGGAGCGACCAACGAGGACAGGGCCCGACTCCGCATGAAGCTGGAGAACAAGGACGAGGAAGGCTCTGAGAAGCCTTCTGAGGGCTCCGATGTGCCTGACATGGATGACGAGCTGTATAAGAGGCTGAGAGCCGTTTAGGGGGTGATACGGGATGCCCCAGACCGGAAACTTGCCGGCAGGCGTTCCCTCCCCCAAAGAGACTCTTGGCTACCAGATCATTCGTTGGTGTCAGAAGTACGTCGTCACTCCCGATGGTGAACGAGCCGGTGAGCCTTGGCAGTTCACTGACGAACAGCTCAGGTTTGTGCTCTGGTTCTACGCCATCAACCCTGATGGCTCCTGGAAGTACGCAGCCGGCACGCTGAGACGTGCCAAGGGTTGGGGCAAGACTCCGCTCCTTGCAGCACTCGCAATCGTAGAGTTCCTAGGTCCGTGTAGGTTCTCGCACTTCGACGCCTTCGGGCTCCCTGTCGGGAAGCCTGTGCCTCTGCCTATCGTGCAGATCGGCGCCACGGCCCTGGACCAGACAGAACAGACCTTGGACATGATCCGAGGCATGCTCTCGGAGTCTCCTGCTGAGGGGCATTACGGGCTGGAAATCTCCAAGTCCATCATTCAATTCAAGTCTGGCCGGCCTGGTTCTATCAAGCCGAAGGCAACCGCGGGCAGGACCAATGAAGGCAACAGGCCCACCTTTGTCGTGATGGACGAGGTCCATCACTGGGTGGGGTCCAACGGTGGCCCGGACTTCTATCAGGTGCTCAAGCGCAACGTGGAGAAGACCACCAAAGCCGGTAGTCGGTGGGTCACAACGACTAACGCCTACAACCCCAACGAGGACAGTGTTGCTCAGCGAATCCATGAGTCGGAGATGGTGGCTCAGGGATTCTGGCTGTATGACTGCCTAGAAGCCTCAATCTCCGTTGAAGACATCCGGGATGAAGCGAAGGTCAAGGAAGCCCTCATAGAGGCATATGGGGACGCTACTTGGGCCGATGTGGACGGGCTTACCAAGACGATCCTGTACGACCGGACTACCCCTGACTCTACCTACTGCCGGTTCTACTTCAACCAGATCGCTGAATCGTCCGATGGATGGATGTCCAAGAAGGAATGGGATGCCTGCCTCTCCGAGGACGACCCGATCAAGCCAGGTGATCAGATAGCAATTGGCTTCGATGGAAGTGTCCGCGGAGACTCAACAGGTCTGGTCGGCTGCCGGCTCCGGGACGGAAAGCTCTTCGTCCTGGATGTCTGGGAGAAACCAGAACATGCAAGGGATGACTGGGAAGTCGATGTCCTCGCGGTTGAGGCCGCGGTGTTCAAGGCGTTCAAGACGTACAAGGTCGAATGGATGTATGGGGATCCTCCCTACTTCCAGGAGGCTCTTGGCAGGTGGGCGATTCAGTTCGCTACCAGGGATCAAGACTATGTCTTTGAGTTCTGGACCAACCGGCCCACTCGGATGACACAAGCCGTCGAGCGTTTCCGCTCCGCGGTCATGACCAAGGAAGTCTGCCACGACGGAGACGAGAGACTTACTCGTCACGTCCTCAATGCCGTGACTCGTGAGGTCACGGTTGGTGGAGAAATTGCATACCTCATTCAGAAGGATAGCCCACGATCGAAGCGGAAAATCGACCTTGCTGTGTGTGCGGTCCTCGCCCTGGAGGCGAGGGCAGACGCCATTGCAGACGGGCGCATGAAGCGTAGGAGGTCCCGGGTGGTCGGATTTTGAGTCAGGTTCTTCTAGGCATCTGTCGAGTCTGCGGAACTGAAATGTATGCAGATCGGAGAACCACTAGAAGGTACTGCTCAACACGCTGTAAGAACCGCAGTCCTGAGCGTATGGAGTACCAGAGAAACTACCTCAAGACTGAAAAGAGCAGAGCCCGCCACAGAGAGTACGACCGGGCTAGATACGCCAACAATCCTACGCAAATACACAACTGGCTCATCTCGTCTGCAATCAGCGGAAGGGGGCCCGAGTTGAGATGGAGGACACATGATAGTACCTCCTAACGGCTATACGGCCGTAGGACCTCCGGAAACTGAGATTGATTGGCTTGCCTACCTTCAAGGCAAGCTCACCAATAGACGAGATGAGATCCTCAAGTACGCCAGTTACTACGAGGGCGAACAGCAGAAGCTAGCCTTTGCTCAGGCTCGGTACAAGTCAGCTTTCCGAGAAATCTTTGCTAACTGGAGAGACAACTTCTGTGGTCTCATCATCGACTCTGCTACAGAGCGAATGCGTGTTGAGGGCTTCCGTCTCCCATCCGATGGGAAGATGGATAAGGACGCTAGAGCGTTTTGGCAGAGGAACAACCTTGATGCCCTGTCCAATGGGGTCCACCTGGACGCAATGGTACAGGGACGAGCCTACGTTGTTGTTTGGGCTGACAAGAAGGGTGAGCCCACCATTACTCCCGTTTCCGCGGAAGAGATGGTGGTCCAGTACAAGCCCGGATCCCTTACCGAGCTTGAAGCGGCTGCCAGGTTCTTCCAGGACTCTTGGGGACGTACTTGGGTAACGTTGTGGACCGAGACTTATGTGTACGAGGTCCCTCTCGGTAAGACCCAATGGGAACAGGGAACGAGGAAGCCCAACCCCCTTGGTAAGGTCCCCGTGGTCCCGTTCCATAACCGCTCTCGTCTGGCCGGCGACCCGTATTCAGACCTTG
>Ga0164243_10014079_pt1 | contig 11164 bp, 10 predicted proteins | sample OricompcompostOP_FD_108781 | JGI IMG/M metagenome (GOLD analysis project Ga0164243, IMG submission 108781) | Organic Plus compost microbial communities from Emeryville, California, USA - Original compost - Organic plus compost (OP) | ecosystem: Engineered > Solid waste > Mixed feedstock >... | reverse complement strand
TCAGCGGGCCAGCGGGTTGGCCACCGTCACCTCGTTGATCTGCTCTCCGGTGAGGACGTCGAACGCCCGCACCACCGTGCGGTCCGAGTACACCGCGATCGTCAGCACCGCCGGCGACTCCGGGCGGTCGGTGGCCGAGTCCTCGTCCCACGGGTCGTCCGGGCTCGGCGCGAACTCCATCGCCAGGGCACCCGTGTTCACCGCCGTGTAGCCGTCCGCGTGGCCGCCTTCCGTGACCACCCGGGCCGACCAGTCGGCGCGGTACGGCGACCAGTGCGTGTGTCCACTCAGGAAGATCACGTTCGGGTACCTGCCGACGATCTTCTCGAGTTCGAAGTCGCGCGGGCCGTTCTCGTAGAAGTTGCCGTACGTGCCCGAGACCGTCCACTCGAACGGGTAGTGGCGCATGACGAGCACCTGCTTGCCCTTCGCCGACCAGTAGGCCAGCCGCTTGGTGAGGAACGCGACCTGGGCGTCGCTGATGTCCTGCTTCTCGTCCTCCGGGACGCCGGCCTCCTCGCCGAGGACGATGACCGGGACGCCGCCGACCGTCTTCTCGTAGTACGTCTTGCCGATGTTGGCGCCCCAGCGGTTGGCGAACTTCAGCCAGTTGGCGATCTGCTGCTCGCGGGTGAGTACCCGGCTGCGGACGTCGTGGTTGCCGATCGATGGCAGCACCGGCGGCAGCTTGTGGCCCTTGAACGCGGCGCTGACGTCCGCGTACTCCTGGACCTGCTGCTCCTGGGTCTGCTCGCGCGGGCCGCTGATGATGTCGCCGTTGAGCAGCAGCGCCTTCGCCCCCGGCGCCTCGCGGCGCAGCAGGTCGAGCGCGCCGTCGACGTACGGCAGGCCCTCCACCTGGATGTCGCTGAGCACCTGGATCGTCACCGGCTTCTCGCCGCGGGGCAGGGCGGGCAGTGGCGTGCGGACCACCACGTCGTCGACGGCCCAGTACATCTGGGGGCGGTTGTTGCTGTACGCGAAGCGGAACACGGCGGTACGGGCCCGCGCCGGCACGTCGACCCGGAGCACCTCCTGGCCGGAGATGATGTCGCCGCCGCCGTTCGCGCTGGTCCGGGCCGCGGAGTAGCGCAGGATCTCCTGCTCGGCACCGCCGTCGAACGCTACCGTCACCCGGCCGACGCCCTTGTGGGCCTGGCGGTAGTGGGACGAGAAGACGAGTTCGACGGCGCGCTTGCCGGCGACCGGCACGCCGGGGCTGGTCAACGTGCTGTTGACCGGGTTGCCGCCGTCGACGACGGCGCCCTTCGCCGCGGCGAGGCCGTTGTCGGCGACCGCGATCACGCCGCGTGAGCGGGAGAACTGGTTGCGCGCGTCGAGGAAGCAGCGGGTGTCGAGCGGCCGGTCCGTCTCGGGGTCGCAGCCGACGCCGGCCGGTGCGGCCGCGGTGAACCAGTCGTCGCGCTGCGTGAACGTCCAGCCGCGCCAGCCGGCGGCCGTGCCGTCCGTCTGTACGGTCCAGGCGGCGCGCGCGCCGTCGAAGTCGCCGCGCCACAGCGTCTGCTGCGGCGGCTGGCCCTTGCCGGGTGTGCCGGCCTGGGCGGCCGGTGCGGCCGCGGCGGGCACGAGGGCGAGCACCGCGGCGCCAGCGGCCAGCAGATATCGGGTCCGGAACAGGGGATGTGCCATCACGTCTCCCTTGGGTGAGGCGGCAGAGTAGCCACACCCTCGCCAAGTTGATCAACGTGCGGGTGAACGCCGCGCTCCGGCCGGATGAGGGGACGATGGTCGCCCGGCCACGAAGAAGCCTCAAGAGTTACTCAAGATCGTTGCGTCGGCGCAATTGGACGGTCAGGCTGACCGGCATTGCTGTCTTGATCAAAGCAGCTTGCCCCTGGAGGTTTCATGAAACTACGGCGGTCGACAGTAATCGCTCTCTCCGCCTTGCTCGCCGCGACCGTCGCGCCGGTCGCTCTTCCGTCCTCGGCGCTCGCCGACCCCGCCGCGGCCACCGCGGCCGCCGAGCCGAACCAGGTCACCGGCCTCACCGTCACCCAGGCCGACGGGTACGCGACCCTCGCCTGGACGCCGGTCCCTGGTGCCACCGACTACCAGATCGAGCGCACCCCCGTCGACGCCGCGGGCGTCCCGACCGACGTCGCCCGGATCGTGGGCGTCTGGCGGCCGAACCGGCAGGTCAACAACGAGTCGCCGACCTTCGCCGACGCCGGCTTCAACCCCGGCGACCGGTTCCAGTGGCGGGTCCGGGCCCGGGTCGGCACCGCCGAGCAGCCCTACTCGGCCCCCGTCGCCGGCACCACCCGCGCGCCGTGGGGCGACCCGGCCGTGCCGGGTCAGAACCTGCGCACCCAGTGGGAGACCACCCGCGCGGCGCAGTACACCAGCGACGTCGAGGAGTACGCCTACACCAAGGCGATCGACGACCTGAGCGACCGGGTCCGGGTGGTCGAGATCGGCCGCACCGTCCTCGGCCGTCCGATCAACATGTTCGTCATCGGCTACCCGGCACCGCCGGCCACCCCCGCCGCGGTCGCCGCCACGTCGCCGGTGGCCGTCAACTGCAACGTGCACGGCAACGAGCCGGGCGACCGCGAGGCGTGCCTGATCATGGCCCGCCAGCTGGCGTTCGGCACCGACGCGCGCACGATCGACCTGCTCAAGAAGACCACCGTGCTGATCGTCCCGACCATCAACGGCGACGGCCGGGCCGCCAACACGCGTGGCAACTCGACCGGACAGGACCTGAACCGGGACTACTCGCTGATCCGCCAGCCGGAGACCGCCGCGTACGTGAAGATGGTGCGCGACTACCGGCCGGTCGCCGGCTACGACGGTCACGAGTACGGCAACGCGCAGGCCGGTGACCTGCCGATGCTGCCGCCGCGGCACCAGAACGTCTCGCAGGGCATCTTCGACGAGTCGCTCGACATGATCGAGGGACACATGTACGAGGAGGGCGCCAAGGACGGCTGGTGGGCCTGCCCGTACGGCTGCCAGAACGGCAGTGGCGTGGGTCTGAGCGAGGAGACGATCCTGCGCAACACCCTGGGCCTGAAGAACGTCGTCAACTCCCTGCTGGAGCTGCGCAGCTCCGGTGGCCAGACCCGGCCGGACGAGACCAACACGGCGAACAACCGGCGCCGCAAGACGTTCTCCGCGCTCTGGACGTTCAACCAGTTCCTGGACTACCACCACGCCCAGCTGGGTGACATCAAGAAGGCGCGCGCCGAGGCGATCGAGTTCCAGGCCGGCAACACCGGCCGGCTGGTCTTCCGCGGCTCGCGGGTCATCCCGCTGCACCCCGCGCCGCACCCCGGCGAGGCCGGCCCGCGCGAGGACCTGCCCACGCCGGACATGATCCTCGAGAACGCGCCGTGTGCCTACAAGCTCACGGAGGAGCAGTACCGGGGTGCCCGTACCGACGGCCCCGGCGGTGTCGGTGCCACGGTCGCGGAGCGGATCGCGGCGCACGGCTGGAAGGTCGTCAAGGTCGCCGACGGCTACATCGTGCCGCTGGCCCAGCCGGAGCGGGGCCTGATCCCGCTGCTGCTGGACGCCCAGGGTGCGGAGGAGCTGGTCGCCGGCGAGCGGGTCTACCCGACGGTCACCGGCCGGCACAACGGCCCGCTGACGATCTCCGGGTTCGCCTGCTTCTCCGGCGCCACGGTGAACGGCCCGGTCACGGTCCGCCCGGGTGCCACGCTGGTCGCGACCGGCACGACCTTCAGCGGCCCGATCAACGCCGCGAACGCGGCCGGGGTCTTCTTCGGCGACAGCACGCTGCGGGGTCCGCTGCAGATCAGCGGCACCAACGGCCCGGTCTCGATCATCGGTACGCAGGTGTCGGGCCCGGTCAACGTGGCGAACAACGCCGGTGGCGGTGCGCCGTACCTGGTCGGCAACACGATCAACGGCCCGGTGAACTGCAGCGGCAACAGCCCGGCCCCGATCAACCTCGAGGTCCGCAACACCGTCAGCGGCCCGAAGTCGGGGCAGTGCGCGGCCCTCTGAGCCGAGCCTGGTGAACTGACACGACACGACGCCGCACCGGCAGGTCGGGCTCCCGGCCTGCCGGTGCGGCACCACCCCGAGGAGGTCCCATGCGTACCCGGCTCGCTCTCGCGGCGGTGGCCGCCGCCGCCCTGGTGGCGACGACCGCCTGCACCGGCTCGGACGGTGACGCGGCGTCCGCGGCCGGCGGCGGCGCTCCGGCGTCCGGCGCCGTCTCCGGCCCCCTCTGCGACCTGCTGCCCTCCGGTGACGACCCCGGCAACCCGACCGCGCTGGCCAGCGAGCCGGTCGACGTGGCGCTGCAGTGGATCCCGGTGCTGACGACGTTCGAGGCCGCGATGCGCGCGTCGGACCTGCTGCCGGAGCTGAAGGGCAAGTCCGGCATCACGGTGCTGGCACCGACCGACGACGCGTTCGGCGCCAAGTTCTCGCAGGACAACCTCGACGAGCTGATGATCGAGGACAAGGACACCCTGCGTACGCTCCTGCGCGCGCACGTCGTCGACCGCCCGCTCGACCTGGCCACGCTGCGCGAGGTCGGCACGGTGACCACCCTGGACGGTGCCACGGTGCCGGTCGCCGCCGCGGACGCGATGGCCCGGATCGGCGAGGAGGCCCAGACCGTCTGCGCCGACTACCGGATCGCGAACGGCCGCGTCCACGTGATCAACCGGGTCCTCGGCACCCTGCCGACGACGGCCGGTCAGGGCAGCGACCCCGGCCACTGAGCCACCCGGAACGGCGCCGGAATTTTCGGCGCCACAGGCCCGGCCACCGCCGTCTCACTCCCCCGGCCGCCTTCCTTCCTCCCTCGTGCCTGGCGGCACTCTGTTTCCGCAATGTTTCCGGAAACTGTTGACAGTGTGACGAGCGCGGCTCGACACTGACGCCGTCGACAGACCTCGATATCTGTCGATCCGGACCGTTTCCGGTCCGGCCTCCCGCCAGTTCGCACGAGGAGGAAGCGCGCGCATGAACGACTCTCCCGCCACCCGGAGAAGCCCCGGTCGTCTCCGGCTGCTCGCCGCCGGCGTCGCCGCCGTGGCCACGGCGCTCGCCCTGCTACCCGGCGTCGCCCACGCGGCCGTGACCACGAACCAGACCGGCACCAACAACGGGTACTTCTACTCGTTCTGGACCGACAGCCAGGGCACGGTCTCCATGGAACTCGGATCCGGTGGCAACTACAGCACGTCGTGGCGCAACACCGGCAACTTCGTCGCCGGCAAGGGCTGGAGCACCGGCGGTCGCCGCAGCGTCACGTACTCCGGCAGCTTCAACCCGTCCGGCAACGCGTACCTGACGCTGTACGGCTGGACCCGGAACCCGCTCGTCGAGTACTACATCGTCGACAACTGGGGCACGTACCGGCCGACCGGGACGTACAAGGGCACGGTGACCAGCGACGGCGGCACGTACGACATCTACCAGACGACGCGGTACAACGCGCCGTCGATCGAGGGCACGCGCACGTTCAACCAGTACTGGAGCGTGCGGCAGGCCAAGCGCACCGGCGGGACGATCACGTCCGGCAACCACTTCGACGCGTGGGCCCGTAACGGGATGAGCCTGGGCAGCCACGACTACATGATCCTGGCGACGGAGGGCTATCAGAGCAGCGGCAGCTCCACCATCACGGTCGGCGGCTCAGGCGGCGGCAACCCTGGCAATCCCGGCAACCCCGGGAACCCCGGCGGCGGCTGCACCGCGCAGCTGTCCGCGGGCCAGCAGTGGAGCGACCGCTACAACCTCAACGTCTCCGTCTCCGGCGCCAGCAACTGGACCGTGACAATGAACGTGCCGTCCCCGGCGCGGATCGTCGCCACCTGGAACATCAGCGCCAGCTACCCCAGTGCGCAGGTTCTCACCGCCAGACCGAACGGCAACGGCAACAACTGGGGTGTCACGATCCAGCACAACGGCAACTGGACGTGGCCGACCGTCTCCTGCAGCGCGGGCTGACCGGGTGGGTGGCGTGGCGACCCGCCACGCCACCCACCGGCGTCTCAGGTACGCCGCGCGTAGTCGGAAACCTCACCGAAGTCGAGCGAGACGCACGTTTCGTCCCCGAGCACCTCGGCGTCGTGCCCCGGCTGCACAGCGAACACGTCGCCGGGGCCCAGCTCCATCGAGGTGCCGTCGTCCATCGTGATCCGCATCCGCCCGGACAGCACGTACCCCAGGTGCGAGACCTGGCAGGACGGCGTACCAGCGATGGGCTTGACGTTGCGGGACCAGCGCCACCCGGGCTCGAACGTCCCCCTGCCGACCGGCCGTCCGGCGATCGTCACCATCTCCGCGAACCCGTTCCCCTCGAAGAGTCGGGTCTCGTCGGGCTTGTCGAATGTCTTGTGTTCGAGCTTTTCCATCACAGCCTCCCCGGCGGCACGGCGGATGGAACCGAAACCAGAGCCTCACCTCGACCATACCCCGGCTGAGCTGCGGTTTCACGGCCTCCCGGCCCACGCCGTGGGGTGGGCCGCCCACCGTTCCCGCGCCACCCGGCTCGCGCGGTGCACGACCGGCCGCCAGCCGACGCGCGTCTACTGTGGACGGGCGTGCCGGGTGCGCTGTCGTCTGTTCAGGTGACCCGCCGCTTCGCACGGGTAGCTGCTAGTAGTAGAGGGCATGAATCAGCTCGCCGGAAGGCTGCACCAGGAGACGATCGAATCGGAGCTGCTGCGCGGAAACCCCCTGGGCGACCCGCACGTGCGGCCACTGTGGATCTACACCCCGCCGGGGTACGAGGAGTCCGCGGAGCGGTATCCGAGCATCTACGTGATCCAGGGCTACACCGGCCAGGTCGCCATGTGGGCCAACCGGCAGCCGTTCCGCCGGCCGTTCATCGAGACAGCGGACGAGGTCTTCGCCGAGGGCCGGGCCCCGGGCTGCCTTCTGGTCTATGTGGACGCGTGGACGGCGTACGGCGGGTCGCAGTTCGTCGACTCGCCCGGCACCGGGAGGTACCACTCGTACCTGTGCGACGAGGTCGTGCCCTGGGTGGACGCGCGCTACCGCACCATCCCCGACCGGGAGTCGCGCGCCATCTCCGGCAAGTCGTCGGGCGGCTTCGGCGCCATGATCACCCCGATGCTCCGCCCCGACCTGTTCGGTGCGCTCGCCACGCACGCCGGCGACGCCCTCTACGAGTACTGCTACCTCAACGAGTTCGCCAAGGCGGTCCGGGCACTGCGCGACTACGACCACGACATCCTGAACTGGTGGACGGACTTCCAGCGGCGGGTCGCCTTCACGAAGGAGGAGGACATGCTGCTCTGCCTCGTCCTGGGCTGCACCGCCGCGTTCTCGGCCGACCCGGACGGCACACCCCGGCTGCCCTTCGACCCGCGCTCCGGGCAGCTCGTCCCGGAGCTGTGGGACCGCTGGCTCGCCTGGGACCCGGTCCGGATGATCGACCGGTACGCCGACGCGGTGCGCGCGCTGCGCGCGGTCTGGATCGACGCGGGCACCCGGGACGAGTGGTTCCTGGACCTCGGCGCGGAGGCGTTCAAGGCCGGGCTGGACCGCGTCGGCGTCCCGCCGGACCGCATCGCCTACGAGCTCTTCCCCGCCGCGCACGGCGGCATCGACTACCGCTACCCGCTCGCGGTGGCCTGGCTCGCCAACCGCCTCCGCCGGGAGGGGGACGTCGTCCGGGGTGCCCCGCGCGGCGCGGGGCACCCCCACTGACACGGGTCAGGGCCGCGGCCGGAGCAGGTCGGCGAGCGCTCGTTTCGCCAGGTCCTGCGCGGTCTCCGCCATCGTCCGCTCGGCGATGGTGGTGCGGCTCAAACCCCCGGGTTGCCAGTTGTAGTCGCCGTAGTGGTGCTGGGCCTGGCCGCCGACGACCCGTTCCTGGCCCCGCACGGTCCGGCCGTTGAACGTGCAGCTGTGGGTGAGCGTGCCGGTCGGGTTGTCGAGGGACTCGGTGCAGGTCGGCCTGACGTTGCGGATGACGTGTTCGAGCGCCTCCTGGTACTCGGCGTACATGACTCTCATGCCGGGGACCCTCGCCTGGGCGATGAGCAGCACGCCCCACTGCGTGATCAGGGCCTTGCCCACGATGTCGCGCTCGGCGTCGCCGCTGAACACGGTGAGTTTCTCGCGCGCGTTGTTGGTGCCCTGGTAGACGGTGTTCACGTACAGCGGCAGCATCGGTGGCACGTCCATCATCTGCGCGCCGCTCACCGCGTACCGCACCTGGCTTCTGACGTCGGCGATCTGCAGGTTGTTGAGCTGCGTCAACAGGTCGGTCTCGACGCCGGCCAGCGCACCCCTGATGTCCTGCGTGAACTGGACGAGTTCGGCGACCGTGAGCCCGTCCGAGGTCGAGTCCAGGAAGCTCGCCGTCACCCGGATCATGTCGACGTACCGGTTGAAGTCCGCGGCGGCGGCCGGTCGCGCCGTGCCGGTCAGAAGCAGGACCGTTCCCATGACGGCCGCGAGAATCCGGCGCTTCATGCGTTGGCCCGGATCTGCTTCAGCCGCGGCAGTTCCCGCAGGACCGACGGGCGTACGGTGTTGCGCATGACGTTCGTCTCGACGAAGGCGTAGTCGATCGGGTTGATGGTCTGCGAGCCGGCCTGGAGCTCCGTCCACACCTCGACGTCGCCGGTGTGGGCCAGGCACGAGTAGGTGTGCTCGGTGACCCAGGCGAACTCCGGGTCCCAGATCGTGCCGTAGGAGTGCGAGCACCACGGTTTGATCTTGTTGAGCACGGCCTCGTAGCTGGCGATCAGGTCGTCCAGCAGGGGTGTGCTGTCGAAGCCGACCTTCGCGAACGCGACCATCGCGATGGCGTAGATCTCGCCCATCACCCGGGCGATGTGGTCGGCCGCGCCGAGGTCCTGGACGGCGTCGAAGTAGGCCGACGACAGGGTCGCGCAGTCGAGCGCGCTGTCCATGAAGATGGACAGGCTGTAGATGTCCATCTGGTCGATGTTCGGCATCAGCAGGGTGTTGGAGCGGGCACACGCGCGCACGTCGGCGGCGGCGATACCGTCGATGTGGGCGAGGATCTCCTGCTGCGACCGGTTGATGGCGCCGAGGATCTCCTGCTTTGCTCGTTCCAGTTCGGCCGCGGTCACCCCGCCGCCACCGCCGCCGAACAGGCTCCCCGCCACCGCCACGGCGACGTTGATCCAGAACGACGCGTCCACCGCCTTGGCCGGTCTGGCCGGCCCACCCACCACGATCGATCCGGCGAGGCACGCGGCCAGCAGGCCGCTGACAAGTCGTCTTCGCATCATGCCCCTTCCTCGGTCAGCTCGCATCGACATAGGTCGAACCGCCGGGCGTAGTCTGGCCGAGCCCACTGGACATCGACTGGACGTCGACTGGACGCGCGGAACTTCGGGTTGGTCTCGACGGCGGGTCACCGGTGCGGGTCGTGCGGCCGGCGCGGCAGCCGTTCCGTCCGGGTCCAGGTGGCCCAGCCACGCTGGCGCATCAGCTCCAGCATCCGCTGCGCTCGCGGGTCGGTCTCGACGGCGAGCGCGTCCAGGAGGTGGAACGGCAGGTCGTCGTGCGGCACGTCGCCGAGGTCGGACTCGCCGGCGGTCTCCGCGTGCGCGGCCAGGCCGGCCGCCATGATGTCGGCCGCTTCCGCCAGACGCGGGTCGTCGTCGGACGGGTCGCCGTCCACGAGCTCCGACAGGATCCGGTAGAGCCGAACGACCTGCGGGTCGTCCAGCTGCGCGAACTTCGCGGGCATGATCTCGCGGACGTAGTCGGGCCAGCGAGCCGTGAGCAGGATCCACCCGTCCCGCTCGCCCTCCACGATCCGCTCCGACACCCCGATCTCGCGCAGCCGATCGAGATAGGCGGTCACCTCGGGCGGGAGCGCCAGACTGTCGCCGGCGGCCAGCCGCGCGATCTGCGCGCGGCTGGCCTCGAGCCGTGCGATCTCCTCGCGCAGGTGGGCGTCGATCCGCTGGACCGCCTCGGCGAAGGCAGACTCGTCGGCGTCGAGCATCTCGCCGATCCGGGACAGCGGCACGCCGGCGTTGGCGAGGGTGCGGATCTTGATGAGGGCCACGACCGCCCTCGCGCCGTAGCGCCGGTAGCCGGAGGCGTCCCGGTCCGGTTCGGGCAGGAGTCCGATCTGGTGGTAGTGCCGCACCGCCCGCACGGTGACACCGGCGTACGCCGCCAGTTGACCGATCGTCAGCATGCTCCCGATCCTGCCCGCGACTCGCCCGCCTGGCTCAGGAGATCCTGCGGCGGTAGAAGATGGTGGCGAACACGTAGGCCACGACGAGGATGCCGGCGCACCAGGCGAGGGCGATCCAGATGTCGGAGCCGACCGGTTGCTGCGTGAACAGCGCGCGGATCGTGTTGACGATGGAGGTCACCGGCTGGTGTTCGGCGAAGGCGCGCACCGGCCCCGGCATGGTGCCGGTCGGCACGAACGCCGAGCTGACGAACGGCAGGAAGATCAGCGGGTACGCGAACGCGCTCGCGCCGTCCACCGACTTCGCGGTGAGGCCGGGAATGACGGCGATCCAGGTCAGCGCCAGCGTGACCAGGACGAGGATGCCGGCGACCGCGAGCCAGGCCAGCACCCCGGCGCCTGAGCGGAAACCCATGAGCAGGGCGACGCCGACGACGACCACGAGCGAGATCACGTTGGCGACCAGCGAGGTCAGCACGTGTGCCCAGAGCACGGACGACCGGGTGATCGGCATGGAGTGGAACCGTTCGAAGATCCCGCCCCGCAGGTCCTCGAAGAGCCGGAACGCCGTGTACGAGATGCCCGACGCGATCGTGATGAGCAGGATGCCGGGAAGCATGTAGTTCACGTACTTGACCGACCCGGTGTCGATCGCGCCGCCGAATACATAGACGAACATCAGCATCATGGCGACCGGCGTGATCGCGGTCGTGATGATGGTGTCCAGGCTGCGGGTGACGTGCCGCATGGTCCGTCCGGTGAGGACGGCGGTGTCGCCGAGGAGATGTGTGGCCATCGTCTGTTCCTCACTTCGTGTTCGAGATGGCGTCGTGGCCGACGACCGCGAAGAAGACGTCTTCGAGGGAGGGCTGCTTCTCGACGTACTCCACCGTGGCCGGCGGCAGGAGCTGCTTGAGCTCGGCCAGGGTGCCGTCGACGATGATCCGGCCCTCGTGGAGGATCGCGATCCGGTCGGCGAGCTCTTCGGCCTCCTCCAGG
>Ga0164243_10014078_pt1 | contig 11164 bp, 11 predicted proteins | sample OricompcompostOP_FD_108781 | JGI IMG/M metagenome (GOLD analysis project Ga0164243, IMG submission 108781) | Organic Plus compost microbial communities from Emeryville, California, USA - Original compost - Organic plus compost (OP) | ecosystem: Engineered > Solid waste > Mixed feedstock >... | reverse complement strand
TAGGCCGCGGCGTTGACGATCGTGTCATAGTCCCGCCAGCGTCGGGAGCTCGTGAAGGACGGGTCTGCGAGGTCGATTGTGTCGCGCCCGGCGTACTCGTATCGAGGGGACTCGCCGAAGATCCGGCGAAGAGCGCGACCGAGCTGACCGTTTGCGCCGACGATGAGGGTCTTCTTCGATGGGATCGGAGTCACGTCGTCCAGCCGGGGGTGCGCGAGATCCTTGTCGGAGATCTCCGCCTCCGAGAGGGGGATCGGCCACGGGACGGCCACCGTCTCGTCGGCGAGGTTGAGGAACGAGTACTCGGCGTCGGGCGACCAGTGATCGTTCACCAGATAGGTGTATGCCGTGTCGGCTTCGAGGGTTTGATACGAGTTGCCGACGCCGCGAGGGACGAAGATCGCCCTCGACGGGTCGATCTCGGTGGTGAAGACCGTGCCGAACGTCGGCCCTTCGCGGAGGTCGACCCAGGCGCCGAAGATGCGCCCGGTGGCCACGGAGACCCACTTGTCCCACGGTTCGGCGTGGATGCCGCGCGTGGTGCCGACGGCATCGTTGAACGAGATGTTGTTCTGCACGGGGCCGAAGTCCTCGAGCCCGAGGGCCACCATCTTCTCCCGCTGCCAGTTCTCCTTGAACCACCCGCGGGAATCGCCGTGCACGGGCAGCTCGAAGACGACCAGCCCCGGGATCGGCGTCTCGATCCGCTGCAGGGACTTGCCGAAATCGGCGCTCATTGGCCCTTGCCCGCGTAGAAGGCCTCGACGGCGTCCTTCGACGGGGCCCACCAGGACTCGTTGTCGCGGTACCAGGCGATCGTGGACGAGAGGCCGGCCTCGAAGTCGGAGAAGCGGGGAGACCAGCCGAGCTCCTCGCGCAGCTTCGTCGAGTCGATCGCATACCGCAGATCGTGGCCCGCACGATCCGTGACATGGTCGTAGGCGTCGACCGGCTGCCCCATCATCCCGAGGATGAGCTCGACGACGTCCTTGTTGTTGCGCTCGCCGTCCGCGCCGATCAGGTAGGTCTCCCCGATGGCGCCCTTCTCCAGGATGGTGAGGACGGCGGACGAATGATCGTCGGCGTGGATCCAGTCTCGGACGTTCTCGCCGCTGCCGTACAGCTTCGGACGGATGCCGCGGATGACGTTCGTGATCTGCCGGGGGATGAACTTCTCGACGTGCTGGTAGGGGCCGTAGTTGTTCGAGCAGTTCGAGATCGTCGCCCTGACGCCGAACGAGCGCACCCATGCTCGCACCAGCAGATCGCTTCCCGCCTTCGTCGACGAGTACGGAGACGACGGGTTGTACGGCGTGGACTCGGTGAACCGCTCCGGATCGTCGAGTTCGAGGTCTCCGTACACCTCGTCCGTGGAGATGTGGTGGAAGCGCACGTCGTGGCGCCGCGCGGCTTCGAGAAGCGTGTAGGTGCCGATGATGTTCGTATCGAGGAACGGGCGCGGATCGTTCAGGGAGTTGTCGTTGTGGGACTCGGCGGCGTAGTGCACGACCGCGTCGGCGCGGGAGAACAGCGAGTCGACGAGAGCGGCATCCGTGATGTCCCCGTGCACGAAGTCCAGACGGTCCTCCGGCAGGCCATCGAGCGAGAGCCTGTTGCCCGCATAGGTCAGCGCATCGAGCACCGTGACGTGGTGATCCGTGTTCTGGATGACATGGTGGACGAAATTGGAGCCGATGAACCCGGCGCCACCGGTGACGAGCAGACGGCTCATGCGTGACCTCTCTTGAGAATGTCGAGCAGGTACGCGCCGTACCCCGACTTGACCAGCTTCTTCGCACGCTCCGCCAGCTCGTCGTCGCTGAGGAAGCCCTGCCGCCAGGCGACCTCCTCCGGCACGCCGATCTTCATGCCGGTGCGGCGTTCCATGGTGCGGACGTACTCTGCGGCGTCCGTCATCTGATCGAAAGTTCCGGTGTCGAGCCACGCGGTGCCGCGCGGGAGCACCTCGACCTGCAGCTTGCCGCGCTCCAGGTAGGCGCGGTTGACGTCGGTGATCTCGTACTCGCCGCGCGCGCTCGGCGCGAGGTCGCGGGCGATCTGGATCACGTCGTTGTCGTAGAAGTACAGCCCGGGCACCGCATAGTTGCTCTTCGGCGCTGACGGCTTCTCCTCGAGGGAGACGGCGCGGCCTTCGGCGTCGAACTCGACGACGCCGTACGCCTCGGGCTCTGCGACCCAGTACGCGAACACGGCACCGCCGTCGATGTCGGCGAAGCGCTGCAGACGGCTACCCAGACCTGGTCCGTACAGGAGGTTGTCGCCGAGGACGAGCGCCACGGAATCGTCGCCGATGAAGTCGGCGCCGATCGTGAACGCCTGGGCGAGACCGTCGGGCGACGGCTGCTGTGCGAAGGTCAGATTGACGCCGAACTGCGAGCCGTCGCCGAGCAGGCGCGCGAAATGCGCGGCGTCGTGCGGGGTCGTGATGACCAGGATGTCCCGGATGCCGGCGAGCATGAGAGTCGAGAGCGGGTAATAGACCATCGGCTTGTCGTACACCGGGATCAGCTGCTTCGAGACCCCCAGCGTGATGGGGTGCAGACGCGTGCCGGAACCGCCGGCGAGGATGATGCCTTTCACGCCTCTATGTTGTCACACCGATCCTGAGTCCTCTTCTCGCGCACTGCCGATCGCTGTCGCCGTGTTCCGAGGAAGCACGGATATCCTGAGTCGGTTGTCTGCGGAGGGTCTGGAACACATGGATGCGCTGGAATTGTTGTGGCCTGCCGTGGTGCTGGTCGCCGTGTTCGCCGTGCTGGGCGGAAGCCTGGCGTGGCTCATCGGACTCCGCGGATTGTGGGTGGCGGCGGCTGCACCGGTGTTCGCGGTCACCGTGATCGGCGGAGCGAGCCTCGTCGCCGGTTTCCTCGGATGGGGGTGGTCGATACTGCCCTGCATCCTCCTCGCCGCCCTGATCGGCATCGGGATCGTGCTCGTCCGCCGCCGTGCGGGAGCCACGACGCGTCGTTCGCCGTTCAGCGGCTGGTGGACGATCGGGGCGGCGATCGGGGCGGCCGCCGTGATCGGCGTCCAGGTCGGAGCCGTGATCGGCGATGCGACGGCGATTTCGCAGACCTTCGACAACGTCTTCCACCTCAACGCGATCAGGTACATCATCGACACCGGCGCCGCATCGCCTCTCGAGCTCGGCCAGATGACCAGCCCGAACGGGGGAGTGCCCTTCTACCCGTCGGCCTGGCACGCCATGGCCGCCATCGTCGCCCAGCTGAGCGGTTCCAGCATCCCGGTCGTCGTGAATGCGCAGACGATCGTGATCGCCGCGGGCATCTGGCCCCTCGGAGTGATGCTCCTGTCGCGGGTCCTCGCGGGCGCGTCCGCATCCGTCACCGTCTCGGCGGCTGTGCTGAGCGCCGCCGTGCCCCTGTTTCCCCTTCTGCCGATGGACTACGGGGTTCTCTATCCGTTCCAGCTGGCGCTCGCGGCGGCACCCGTCGCCGTGGCCGCGACCCTCTCGGCCACGGGGGTCGGTCCCTATGCCGGGGACCTCGCGGCGGGGTGGTGGGTGTTCGTCGTGATCTGAGCCCTTCCCGGCGTCGCCCTGGCGCACCCCGGCGGGTTCGTGATGTGGCTCGCCCTGTCCGTGCCGATCGCCGCCGTGTTCGTGGTGCGCAGGTGGCACCGTCGCCGTACCGTCCCGGCACGTGTCCTCCTGCTCGTGGGCCTCGGCGCGTACCTGGGGCTGGGCCTGATCCTGCTCAAAGTCCTCCGGCCGCCACTGCCGACGCGTCAGTGGCCGACGGAGCTCACCCCCGCCGCGGCCGCCCTCGAGGCCGTGCAGATCTCCATGTTCTACGGCACGGTCGCCGTGGGGACCGCCCTCGCTGTGCTGCTCGGACTTCTCTGGGCGTTGCGTGAGCGCACGGCATCCGCCCTCCTCGCCGCGGCCTTCTGGTTCGTGGGGGCCGTGCTGTTCGTCGTCGTCATCGCGTCGCCGTTCGGCACCATCCGCGACGCGCTCACCGGCAGCTGGTACAACAACTGGCCGCGCCTGGCCGCGCTGTTCGGGGTGGTGCTCGTTCCTCTGGCGGCGCTCGGCATGTCCCGAACGGTCGACATGCTCGATCGCCTCTGGTCACGGCGCCGGAACGGAGCCGGCCGCACCCGGGTTCTCATCGGCGCGGCCGCCGGTGTCGTCGGCCTCCTCGTGATGCCGTTGCCGGCCATGCCCGGCGCCGTTGCCCTGGCACATCGGTCCTTCGTCATGGACGACGACTCCGCTCTGATCAGCACGGACGAGATGGCGCTGCTGCAGCGTCTCGACGAGCACGTGCCGCCCGGAGCGGTGATCGCCGGCAATCCCTACACGGGTGCAGGGCTGGCCTACGCGATCGGGGGCAGGGAGGTGCTGATGCCGCACATCCTCGTCGACGTGTCCGATGACATGGCGGCCGTGAACGACCATCTGGCCGAGGCGGAGACGATGCCCGCTGTCTGCGACGCCGTGGAACGCCTCGGTGTCGGGTTCGTGCTCGACTTCGGCGATCGCGAGGTCCACGGCGGCGAGCACCCGCTCGCCGGACTCGAGGATCTGCAGGATTCCGGGTCGGTGCGGCTGGTCGACAGTCAAGGCGATGCCAGACTGTACGAGGTGACCGCCTGTGGTCTCGGCTGAAGACGGAGAGATGACCCATGAGCGACAACGCCCGCACCGATCGGGTTCTCGTCCTCGTTCCCGCATGGAATGAGGAGAAGAACGTGGGCGCCACCGTGCACGAGATCAGGGCGGCCTCGCCGCACTTCGACGTCGTCGTGATCGACGACGGCTCCACCGACGCCACGGCCCGTGTTGCTCGAGAAGCGGGGGCCACGGTGCTGTCCCTGCCGTTCAACCTCGGCGTGGGTGGCGCGATGCGGACGGGGTTCACGTTCGCCGCGCGTGAGGGCTACGACAGGGCGATCCAGGTGGATGCGGACGGGCAGCACGATCCGCGCGACATCGTCCGGGTGCTCGAGGGACTCGAGAACGCGGACATCTCCATCGGGGCGCGCTTCTCCGACGTCGGCGACTACACCGTACGAGGACCGCGGCGCTGGGCCATGGTGGTGCTCGCCGCCGTCGTCTCGCGGATCGCACGCACGAGGCTGACGGATGTGACCAGCGGGTTCCGTGCGGCGAACGCGCGTGCGATCGAGCAATACGTCAGGTACTACCCCGCGGAGTACCTCGGAGACACCCTGGATTCGCTCGTGGCGGCGCTGCACGCCGGCCTCACGGTCACTCAGGTTCCGGTGGCCATGCGTCCACGGGCCCACGGCGCGCCGAGCCAGGGGCCACTCGGGTCGACCGTCTATCTGCTGCGGTCCGTCTTCGCACTGCTGCTCGCGGCGGTGCGTCGCACGGGCGCGAGGCGGGGGGAGCGCGCATGATGGTCGTCGTCGGGATCGCGCTCGCGCTCCTCATCATCGTCATCGTCCTGTGGATGCTGCTGACACGGAGACTGCGCGAGAAGTACGCCGTGCTCTGGCTCGTCATCGCACTGTCCGTGCTCGTCATCGGTCTCTTCCCCGGCCTGCTGTCGGGTCTGACCGCTCTGCTCGGCGTGCAGCTCCCGTCGAACCTGCTCTTCGCGACGGCGATCCTCCTGCTGCTCGGGGTGGCGCTGCACCTCTCCTGGGAGCTGAGCCAGGTCGAAGAGGAGACGCGTCGCCTCGCCGAGGAGGCGGCGATCCACCGGGCGCAGATCGCCGCGCTCGACGCCCGAATCGCCGTGCTCGAGAGGCGGTCCGGCGCTGCCGGCGACGATCAGGGCCCTGGCGCGCCAGGATCGGGTCCACTCACGGACTGACGCGGTCAGTCGCCGCCGGAGGCGATGGCCCGCTCGACGGCCCGTCGTCCGCCGGTGAGCGCGCCGGCCAGCCAGCTCGCGCGGTACTCCAGGACGAAGGGTGCGGGGACGACGTCGCTCGCCCTGGCGGTACGGAGCGCGCGTTGCGCGACGTTCCAGCGTCGGCCGGCGCCGAAGGCGGCGTCCCTCTCCGAGAAGCCGTCGTCCGACGCGAAACCGCGGGCTGTGAGCGTGTCGACCATGAGCTGCCGCCAGCCGACATAGGCCCAGAACGTCGTCCGGGCGATCGCGAACGGTGACCGTGACCCCTCGTATCGCCGCGCCTGCTCGAGCGCGTTCGCGATCGACTGCCGGATGCCCCCTGGGCCGAGCCTGCTCGGGTCGCCGAAGACGTTCGTGTCGTGCTGCATGTAGTCCTGTGTGAGATCCTCGACCACCCGAGTCCCCCGATACGTGCCGGCGACGACCGCGAGCCAGTGGTCGTGCGCGGCCGCCCGCGTCGACGCGCGCGGGAACGGCAGCGCGGTGCGGAGCAGCTCGGGGGAGAAGACGCAGAGGGAACCGGTGAACTGGTTGGCGAGGATCGTGGACAGCGGCCCATGATCGTGGCGGTCGGTGTGCCCGAGGAGCGTCCCCGAGGGGTACGCGACCAGCCGTGCCTGTGCCGACACGAGAGACACCTCGGCGAGATGGGGCAGCAGCCGCTCGATCTTGTCGGCATCCCATCGATCGTCCTGATCGCAGAGCGCGATCCACTCCGTACGCGGCGACACGGCGGCGATGCCGCGCTCGAAATTGAGGTAGAACCCGAGGCGGGAGCCGTCGCCCACGATGCGGAAGCGTTCGTCGCCGTCGGTCAGGCGGGACGTGAGGGCCGCGACCGGCACTGGATCGCCGTCCACGGCGATCACGCACTCCCAGGTGCTCACCGTCTGCGCGCACAGCGACTCGAGTTGTCTGCGGAAGAGCTCTGGCTCCGGATCGTACGCGGCGAGCACGATCGTGCCGAAGGGGTGTGCCGACACGTGTGGGCCTTCCGGATCTGCGGGATTCGATCAGAGTATGAGGCTAGTCTAAAGGCGCCATGCTCACGATCTCGCCCGCCCCCGTTCGCCGGATGTCGCCCGCATGAGCGGGGGATCCGTGTGGGCGGTCTTCTCGATGTTCCGGCCCTCGGAGACAGCGCTGGAGGCCGTCGGATCCGTGGTTTCGCAGGTCGACGGCGTCGTCGTCGTCGACGACGGCTCGGGAGAGTCGGCGGACGGCGTCTTCGAGCGGCTGGTCTCCGACCGGGTGACGGTGATCCGCAGGTCCGAGAACAGGGGGATCGCCGCGGCGCTCAATGACGGCATGGCGCGGGCCAGGGCGGCCGGTGCCCGCTACGTGGTCACCTTCGACCAGGACTCCCGTGTTCCGCCGGGGTTCGTCTCCGCTCTCCTGCGGACACACGACGACGCGACGGCCGACGGCGTGCGCGTCGGCCTCGTCGTGCCGGAGTACTTCGCCGGCGTGCGGCAGCAGCGGGGCGAACCGGCCGCCTACGGCGACGCCGTCGACGTCATCCAGTCCGGGATGCTGATCTCCTCGACGCTGGTCGAGGAACTGGGGGGCCTCCGCGAGGACTACTTCATCGACCGTGTCGACACGGAGTACGAGCTCCGCGTGAAGAAGCACGGACGGAGGGTGCTCGCCGCCGGCGGCGTGCGGATGGAGCATGCGCTGGGGGTCGCGTACCGCCGTGAGCTGTTCGGCCGCCCTGTCAGGATTCCCGGCATCCCGCCGGAGATCCCCCTGAGCACACCGTTCCGCTATTACTACCGGGTCCGCAACCGGATCGTCCTCGACCGGGAGTACTTTCGGACGGCGCCCGGCCGCATCGTGCGGGACACCGTGCTCGACGCCGTCCACTTCGCGAGTGCGCTCTCGATCGCCCGCCCGCGAAGAGCCCTCCTGCGGGTCTATCGTGCGGGGATCGCCGCGGCGGTGAGAGGCCGCATGGGACGCATGCCGTCGGGTCTGGTCCCGATCGCGTCGGAGATCCGGTGGAACGCTCCCGTGGTCGCCAGGGAGGAGCGATGAGCATCGGCGTGCGCGGCGTCGCGGGGCGCCTCAGCGGCTTCACGCTGTCGGTGGTCATCGTCACGGTGCTCGGCATCGTGTCGATGCCTCTGCTGTTCGCCACCATCGGCCGGAGTGCGTGGGGGACGCTCGCGCTCATCCAGGCGGTGACGCAGTTCGGCGTCATCGTCGTGGCGTTCGGTTGGGGCGCCACGGGCGCGGCGACGGTCGCGGGAATCGCCCCCGAGATGCGACCGGCCTTCTACCGTGACTCGCTGCGCGCACGCGCCGCGCTGTTCGTGGCGGTCCTTCCCGCCATCGCCCTTCTGCTCTCGTTGCTCACGCGCGGCCAGGTCCTGATCTCGGTGCTCGGCGCCGCGGTCTACCTGCTGCCCGCACTCGGTGCCGCGTGGTACTTCACCGGCGAAGGGCGACCGATGCGGTTCCTGCTGTGCGACACGCTGCCCACCGTGGGCGGCTCCGTCGTCGGCCTCGTCGGCGCCGCCCTGACCCAGGAGCTCTGGGTGTATCTGCTCTGCCAGGGCGTGGGGTTCGCCACGGCCGCTGCCGTGGACGCGTTCGTGATCCTGCGTGGCACGCGAGGCGGGCCGCATCGCCCAGGGCGACTCCGCGCGGTCCTCGGCGGACAGCGGCACGCCGTGTCGGCGACCCTGGTCAGCAGCCTCTACGTCACGCTTCCGATGATCACCGTGCAGGCGTTCATCCCACACCTCCAGCCCATGTACGCGATGGCCGACCGGCTGTTCAAGTACGCGTCGGTGGCCTTCCTTCCGATCCAGCAGTTCTTCCAGGGGTGGGTGCCGGAGCGCCGGGGGGACTTCCGGCGTCGGGCCCGGATCGCCGCGGCGTCCGGCGCGGCGATCGGCGTCGTCGCCGGAGTGCTGATCGCGGTGCTCAGCCCCTGGGTCTCGTCGCTGCTGTCCGTGGGTGAGGAGCGTGTGCCGTGGACCGTCTCGGTGCCCCTCGGCGTCGCCTTCGTCGGCATCGCGACGGCGGCAGTGGTCGGGTACGCGTGTCTCGTCGTGGTCGGCCGGGTCGGCGCGCTCGCCGCGTCGACGCTCGTCGGAGCGATCGCCGGCGCGCCACTCATCCTGCTCTTCGCCGTGCTCGGCTCCGTTCCCGCCGTGGCATGGGCGGTTGCGGTCTCGGAGCTCTGCGTCGCGGGGTACCAGCTGTGGGCGCTCCGCGGCGCGCTGCGGTCGCCCATGCCCGAGAGTGAGGTGAACGCATGAGAGACGTCCGCGTGAGCGTGTGCATGGCCGCGTACAACGGGGCGAGGTACATCCGGGAACAGATCGACTCCGTGCTGGCGGAGCTGGAGCCGCAGGATGAGCTCGTCGTCGTCGACGACGCGTCGCGAGACGGCACCGCGGACATCCTGCGCGGTCTCGACGATCCGCGGGTCACCGTGATCGCCCGGGACCGCAACCGGGGCTACGTGCGGACGTTCGAGGAGGCCCTGTCAGCGGCGACGGGCGACATCGTGATGCTGGCGGACCAGGACGACGTGTGGATTCCCGGACGACGTGCGCTGTTCGTCTCGGCTCTCGCGGATGCCGACGTCGCGGCATCGAACCTCGTGCTGCTCGGATCGGACGCCCCGTTGCCGCACCCGCTCACTCGACGCCCGTGGCGGCTGCGTTCCGACCGGTCGTCGCACGGGCGTCGCAACGCGCTGCGGATCCTCGCGGGCGTCGCTCCCTACTACGGGTGCGCCATGGCCGTCCGCCGGGAGGCGGTGGGACGGATCCTCCCGTTCCCGCCGTTCCTCACCGAGAGCCACGACCTGTGGATCGCGATGTTCGGGAACGTCCACTCCTCGATGCGTCACATCGACGAGGCGACCATCCGCCGGCGGCTGCACGACGGCAACGCCTCCCCGTCGCGTCCCCGCGGGCTCTCGGCGGTTCTGCGCGCCCGGTTCATGCTCGCCAGGGCCTGGCTGGCTGCTCGCCGCCGGTGACCGTTCCCGACGGTCACCGCAGGATGTGCGACCACACCGCCCGGCGTCCCGCCGCGTCACCGGAGCGGATCACCTCCGGGAGCGCGGAGAGCGCGTGCAGGCGCGAGAACAGGCGCAGGCGCGCGGCGCGCGAGGCGGAGCGCCAGCCTGCCGCCGCCGCACGGTCCGCCGTCTCCTGAAAGAAGCGACGGTCGTCGGTGAACCGTGAGCCGTCGAGGATCGTCCTCTGCGATGCGCTCGCGCTGTGACGGCGGTAGCAGAACACCTCGTCGTCGATCACGACGAGCTCACCGCCGGCGAACGCGATGTCCACGAGCAGCGCGAGGTCCAGGACGATCGGCAGGTCGTCGCGGAACTCATGGGCGCGGATCGCCTCCGTGCGGAAGAGCAGGGAGGGCCAGTAGAGCCAGTTGCCGCGCAGGAGACTGGTCGCCAGCTCCTCGCCGGCGAGGATCACGTCGCCGTGCTCGGTCTTCGGCCTCAGCAGGCCCTGCTTGACACGGTCGGTGAGCGGCAGAGCGAGTGCGTCGTGCTCGTCGATGACGCGGACGCCGGGTTGGATGATCGAGGCCCGAGGATGCCGGGAGATCGCCGCCGTCATCGCTTCGACGTATCCGGGGAGCAGGAGATCGTCGCTGCCGAGGATCATGAGGTGGTCGGCCGTGGCGCGGCGCACGCTGTCGCGGAAGTTCTCGACGATGCCGACGTTCGACGGGTGTCGCACATAGTGGACGCGCGGATCGTCCAGACGTGCGAAATGGTCGGCGACGGCGGTGTCGGGATACGCGTCGTCGATGACGGTCAGACGCCAGTCGCCGACGGTCTGCGCACGCACGGAGGCGACCGTGCGATAGAGCAGTTCGGGTTCGCCCCAGAAAGGGAGCATGATATCGATCGTCATCGACCCCAGCCTACGAGGCGGAAGCGACTTCGCGTCCTCTGAGCAAGCCTGGGTAGCATGGTGGTGCTCTTGGCGCGCCGCGATGCAGTCGTGCCCTCACTGACCGGCACGGTCCAGACAAAGAATGAACTGCCAATGGATCTCCTCGTCGTAGGCTCTGGTTTCTTCGGCCTCACCATCGCAGAACGGGCCGCCGACGCGGGCCGCAAGGTCACGGTCATCGACCGTCGTCAGCACATCGGCGGCAACGCCTACAGCGAGGCGGAGAACGAGACCGGAATCGAGGTGCATCGCTACGGCGCGCACCTCTTCCACACGTCGAACGTGACGGTCTGGGAGTATGTCAACCGGTTCACGACGTTCACGAACTACGTGCACCGCGTGTACACGACC
>Ga0164243_10014077_pt1 | contig 11164 bp, 6 predicted proteins | sample OricompcompostOP_FD_108781 | JGI IMG/M metagenome (GOLD analysis project Ga0164243, IMG submission 108781) | Organic Plus compost microbial communities from Emeryville, California, USA - Original compost - Organic plus compost (OP) | ecosystem: Engineered > Solid waste > Mixed feedstock >... | reverse complement strand
CGAAGAACTCGGTGCGCGCCCCGCCCGACCAGCCGCGGAAGCCGCGCCCGCCGAGCTCGGTGCCGCGCTCGTCGAAGATGCCGATGTCGAGCGCGTTGCCCGCGGTGCCGGCCGGGACGGACGGCTTGTCGTAGGTGTAGGAGACCTTGATCTCCCGTACGCCCGGCGGGACTTCCACCGGTACGTACACATAGTCGGGGGCCCCGGGCGGCAGGGTGCCCCGCACGGTGCGGGTCCGCGTGCCCCGGGGGTTCTCGGCGCCTGACGCGAAGGTCACGCTTCCCAACGTAAGCGCGGCGGCGGCGCCCGTCACGAACAGCGCGCGCCGGGCCGGGCCCGCGTGGTCGTCCTCGCACATGCTGCTGCTCCCGGTTCGTCGTGAGTGCCATGCCCATGGCGTGGGGTCGTGCGGGGTGGTGCGGGGGTGGTGCCTGCGGTCGTGGTGATCCTTGTATTCAGGCGTGAACTTCCCGGGAGGGGAAGGCGATCGGCGGACAAACACGGAGCGGCCGGCCGCCCCGGATGTGCCGACCGGTCGGTATGGACATCACGGCGTGCCGGGGGTACAGATGCGGGCATGCGCATCTCCGCCACGATCTTCCTCACCGACGAGACGATCACCCCGACCCGGCTGGCCCGTGAGCTGGAGCAGCGGGGATTCGCCGGGCTGTATCTGCCCGAGCACACCCACATCCCGGTCGAGCGGACCACGCCGTACCCGGCAGGCGGCGACCTGCCGCCCGAGTACGGCCGCACCCTCGACCCCTTCGTCGCGCTCGGCCAGGCCGCCGCCGTCACCGAGCGCCTCGGCCTCGGCACCGGCATCACGCTGGTCGCCCAGCACGACCCGATCGACCTGGCCAAGCAGATCGCCACCCTGGACCACCTGTCCGGCGGGCGCTTCACGCTCGGTCTCGGGTTCGGCTGGAACGTGGAGGAGGCCGCCGACCACGGCGTCGACTGGTCCTCGCGCCGCGACCTCGTCCGTGACCGGATGGCCCTGATGCGGGCGCTGTGGGCGGACGAACCCACGGCGTACGACGGTGAGTTCGGGTCCGTCCGGGCCAGCTTCGCCCACCCCAAGCCCGTGCGGAGGCCGCGCGGCCCGAAGCTCAACGGGCCGCGGACCCTCGTCGGCGGCGCCGCGGGGCCGAAACTGTTCGCCCACATCGCCGAGTACGCCGACGGCTGGCTGCCGATCGGCGGACGCGGACTGTCCGAGAGCCTGCCCCGGCTGCGGGCCGTCTGGGCCGACGCCGGACGCGACCCGGCCGCCCTCCAGGTGGTGCCGTACGCCGTCTTCCCCACCCCCGGCAAACTCGCCCACTACGCCGAGCTGGGCATCGAGGAGGTCGTCGTCCAACTGCCCCCGGGCGCCGACGCCGAGGTGCTGCGCGCCCTGGACGGATACGCGCCCTTCGTCGCCTGAGCGCCGCCGCTGATCAGGCCGCTCGTATGCTCGAAGGATGAAGACTGACGCGACCCCCGGAACCGGCCCGACCGAGAACTCCATGCGTCGCGCCCTCAAACGCGCCCGGGACGGCGTCGCCCTCGACGTGTCCGAGGCGGCCGTGCTGCTCCAGGCCCGCGGCGAGGCGCTCGACGACCTCGCCGCGTCCGCGGCCCGGGTCCGGGACGCGGGCCTCGAGGCCGCCGGCCGGCCCGGGGTCATCACCTACTCCAAGAGCGTCTTCATCCCCCTCACCCGGCTGTGCCGGGACAAGTGCCACTACTGCACCTTCGTCACCGTCCCCGGCAAACTGCGCCGCGCCGGCCACGGGATGTTCATGTCCCCGGACGAGGTGCTGGACATCGCCCGCAAGGGCGCGGCCCTCGGCTGCAAGGAAGCCCTCATCACCCTCGGCGACAAGCCGGAGGACCGCTGGCCCGAGGCCCGCGAGTGGCTCGACGCGCACGGCTACGACGACACGATCGCCTACGTCCGCGCCATCTCGATCCGCATCCTGGAGGAGACGGGCCTGCTGCCCCACCTCAATCCGGGCGTCATGAGCTGGACGGACTTCCAGCGTCTCAAGCCCGTCGCCCCGTCGATGGGCATGATGCTGGAGACGACCGCGACCCGTCTGTGGTCCGAGCCGGGCGGGCCGCACCACGGCTCCCCGGACAAGGAGCCCGCCGTCCGGCTGCGGGTCCTGGAGGACGCCGGTCGCTCCTCCGTCCCCTTCACCTCGGGGATCCTCATCGGCATCGGGGAGTCGTACGAGGAGCGCGCCGAGTCCCTGTTCGCGCTCCGCCGGATCTCCCGCGCCTACCACGGCGTCCAGGAGCTGATCATCCAGAACTTCCGCGCCAAGCCGGACACCGCGATGCGCGGCATGCCGGACGCGGAACTGGACGACCTCGTCGCCGCCGTCGCCGTGGCCCGCCTCATCATGGGGCCGGCCGGCAACATCCAGGCCCCGCCCAACCTCGTCGACCACGAGTACGCCCGGCTGATCGCGGCCGGCATCGACGACTGGGGCGGCGTCTCCCCGCTCACCATCGACCACGTCAACCCCGAGCGCCCCTGGCCGCGTATCGAGGAGCTGGCCCGGCGCTCCGCCGACGCCGGGTTCGAGCTGCGTGAACGGCTGTGCGTGTACCCGGAGTTCGTGACGCGCGGCGAGCCCTGGCTGGACCCCCGGCTGCTGCCGCACGTCCGCGCGCTCGCCGACCCGGAGACGGGCCTCGCCCGGCCGGACGCCGTGGTCGAGGGCCACCCGTGGCAGGAGCCCGAGGAGGCGTTCGTCTCCTCCGGCCGCACCGACCTGCACACGGCCATCGACACCGAGGGCCGTACGTCCGACCGGCGCGACGACTTCGACGAGGTGTACGGCGACTGGGGCGCCCTGCGCGAGGCCGCCGCGCCCGGCATGGCCCCGGAGCGCATCGACACCGACGTCCGCGACGCGCTGCGGGTCGCCGCCGACGACCCGACGCGGCTGACCGACGACGAGGCGCTGGCTCTGCTGCACGCGGACGGGCCCGCCCTGGACGCGCTGTGCCGGGTCGCCGACGACGTCCGGAAAACGGCGGTCGGCGACGACGTGACCTACATCGTCACCCGGAACATCAACTTCACGAACGTCTGCTACACCGGCTGCCGCTTCTGCGCGTTCGCCCAGCGCCGCACCGACGCCGACGCCTACACGCTCTCCCTGGACCAGGTCGCCGACCGCGCCCAGCAGGCGTGGGACGTCGGCGCGGTGGAGGTCTGCATGCAGGGCGGCATCCACCCGGACCTGCCCGGCACGGCGTACTTCGACATCGCGCGGGCCGTGAAGGAACGCGTCCCCGGCATGCACGTGCACGCCTTCTCCCCGATGGAGGTCGTGAACGGCGCCACCCGCACCGGCCTGTCCATCCGCGAGTGGCTGACGGCGGCGAAGGAGGCCGGCCTGGACTCGATCCCCGGCACGGCGGCGGAGATCCTGGACGACGAGGTCCGCTGGGTCCTCACCAAGGGCAAGCTGCCGGCGGCGACCTGGATCGAGGTCGTCACCACCGCCCACGAACTGGGCATCCGCTCCTCCTCGACGATGATGTACGGGCACGTCGACCAGCCCCGGCACTGGCTCGGGCATCTGCGCACCCTGGCCGGCATCCAGCAGCGCACGGGCGGCTTCACCGAGTTCGTCACGCTGCCGTTCATCCACACCAACGCGCCGGTCTACCTCGCGGGCATCGCCCGTCCCGGCCCGACGATCCGCGACAACCGCGCGGTCACGGCCATGGCCCGGCTCCTCCTGCACCCCCACATCCCCAACATCCAGACGAGCTGGGTCAAACTGGGCACCGAGGGCGCGGCGGAGATGCTCCGCTCCGGCGCCAACGACCTGGGCGGCACGCTGATGGAGGAGACGATCTCGCGGATGGCGGGCTCGTCGTACGGCTCCTACAAGTCCGTACGCGACCTCGTGGCCGTCGCGGAAGCGGCCGGGCGCCCGGCGAAGCCGCGCACCACCCTGTACGGCGAGGTGCCCGAGGAACGGCGGCGGGCGGCGGCGGCGTCGGACGGGCACCTGCCCGAGCTGCTGCCCGTCCTGGACTGAGAGGGAGCCCCCGGCGGGGGTCGGTACGATGATCCGACCCTCGCTGGTGGACTCGCCGGCGTTCCGTAGCCGTCGGCGCGTTCCGTGGCCGCCGACGGCCGTCCATAGCTTTCCGTAGCCGAGGAGATGCGTGCCCGTGCCTGCTACCAAGGTCTGGGTGACCGGTCTGACGGTGGGCGCGATAGCCGCCGTCGCCGCCCTCGCCGTGCAGGCCGACAAGGGCCCCCACCCGACGGCGGGCAAGGCCCGGCCGAGCGCGTCGGCGTCCCCGGAGGCGAGCCCCGCGCCGTCGAAGCCCGCCCGGGCCGCCGAGGTGCCCGACGGCTCCGGCACCGGCCGCCGCATCGTCTACGACCTCGGCGACAAGCGGGTCTGGCTGGTCGACGCGAGCGACGCCGCCCGGCGGACCTTCACCGTCTGGCCGGGCACGGTCAGCCCGGACCCCGGCCGCTACGCGGTGTCGTCCCGGGCCATGGCCACGAAGGGCTCCGACGGCGTGCAGATCGAGAACATCGTCTACTTCGCCGCCAAGTCGGGCATCTCCATCGCCTTCTCCAACGCCGTGGACGGCTCCTCGCCCCCGCCCGCCGACGGCAAGAAGACCGGCGGGGTCCGCATGCGCGCGGCGGACGGGGCGGCACTGTGGAAGTTCGGTGAGACGGGGACGCCGGTGGTCGTCGTCGACTGACCCCGGCGCCCTTTTCAGGGGTCAGGCGCCGGAGGACGTCCCCTGCCCGGCCGGCAGGTGGTTCACGATCAGCACGACACCGCTCAGCAGGAACACCCGGGTCGCCGCGTCGAGCCCGTTCCAGTCCGAGGACTGCCACATCGCGAACCACTCGCCGCCGATCGCGATGAACCCGGCGCCGAACAGCAGCATCAGCATCAGCAGCCCGTACGTGGAGAAACGGCGGGCCCGCACGTCGTCGCGGCGCGCCCACAGCCAGGTGCCGTATATGAGCACGAGCGCGGCGACGGTCTCCCAGACGATGATCGCGACGTAGGCCGCGTCCTGAAGTCCCTTGCCGGTGACGGCACGCCACATCAGGTCGTCGTCCTTGAAGGTGGTGTCCATCGCGAGGACGTGCCGTACGAACTGCTGGTTCGTACCGAAGTCCGTGACGTTCCCGAAGGCGACGAGCGCGATGTAGAGGGCCACGGTCCCGGTCAGGAGGGTGGCCGCGATGTGCAGGGGGGTGCGTGGGGGTGTGGTCGACATGAAGGTCATCTTCCCCGCGTCGCCCGGGTGTTCGGGCGTCATTGCGCCACAATGAGCGGACGGACTTCGAGGGCGGGCGGACGAGGGGACGTACGGTGGCGCAGGCGCAGCCGTCCATGCAGGAGCTGATCCGGCAGCGCAGCCGCGCCGGCTTCGTGGGCCGGGGAGCCGAACGGGCCGCGTTCCGGGAGAACCTGGAGCTGCCCCCGCAGGACGAGCGGCACCGCTTCCTGTTCCATGTGCACGGCCAGGCCGGCGTCGGCAAGTCCTTCCTGCTGCGGGAGCTGGAACAACTGGCCCGTGAAAAGGGGGCTTTGACCGCTTCCGTGGACGAGTCCGTGGGCAGCGTCCCGGAGGCGATGGCCGCGATCAGCCGCCGGTTCGCCGCCCAGGGGCACCGGTTCAAGGACCTCGACCGGGCGCTCGCCACCCACCGGGAGCGACGGCACGAGGCGGAGGCGGCGGCCGCCGCGCTGGGCACCGAACCCGAGGGGCCGTCGGCCGCCGGCACCGCCGTGATGCGCGCCGGACTCGTCGGCCTCGGCATGGTCCCCGGGATCGGCCCGTTCGCGGGCGCCCTCGACGCCGCCCAGCTCGCCCAGAGTGCCGACCGGCTGCGGGCGGGGCTCAGCGCCCGGTTCCGCAGCCAGGACGACGTGCAGCTGGTGCTCTCCCCGGAGCGGGTGCTCACCCCCGTCCTGCTGACCGAGCTGTCCGGCGCCGCGGAGCACGCCCCGTGGATCGTCCTGTTCCTCGACACGTACGAACGCACCGGCCCCTTCCTGGACGGCTGGCTGCACGACGTCATGACCAGCGACCGGTACGGCGCGCTGCCCGCCACCGTCGTCGTGGTCACCGCGGGCCAGCACCCCTTCGACACCGCCCGCTGGGGCGGCTTCACCGACTTCATGGCGGACGTGCCGCTCGGCCCGTTCACCGAGACCGAGGCGCGCGGACTGCTGGCCGACCGGGGCGTCGTCGCCGAGCCGGTCGTCGAGGAGGTGCTGCGGCTCACCGGCGGTCTGCCCGTCCTCGTCTCGACGCTCGCCGAACAGCGCCCCGCCCGCCCGGACGACATCGGCGACCCGAGCGCCACCGCCGTCGAACGCTTCCTCAAGTGGGAGCAGGACCCCGTGCGCCGGGCCGTGGCGCTCGCCTGCGCGCTGCCCCGGCGGGTGGACCTGGATGTGTTCCGGGCCGCCGTGGACTGCCCGGACGACGACGTCGACCCGCTGTTCGCCTGGCTGCGCGGCCTGGCGTTCGTGGACGAGCGGGGCGACCGGCTGCGCTACCACGACCTGGTGCGCGAACCGATGCTCCGCCTCCTGCGGCGCCGCTCCCCGCGCGGCTGGACCGAGCGGCACGACCGGCTCGCCGCCGTGTACGGCCGCTGGCGTGAGGAGGCGGGCCAGGGCCTGGGCCCCTTCCAGCTGTGCCTGGAGGAGGAGTGGCGCGAGCTGCGGCTGGAGGAGACCTACCACGCGCTGTGCGCGCGCCCCCGGACCGCGCTGAACGAGGCGCTGTGGGACGTCGTGGCGGTCTGCGGCGCCGACGAGGCGGCGGGCCGGCGCTGGGCGCAGATGCTGGTGGAGGCGGGCGAGGCCACCGGCGACGCGGCCCTCGGCGACTGGGGCGCGGCGCTGGCCGAGGCGCTCGCGGACGACGCGACCGCCATGACCGCGGTGGCGGACCTGATCCTGTCCCGTCCGGGGCCCGACAGGCGCACCCGGGCGGCCGCCCACGCCTTCCGGGCGCGGGAGCTACGCCACGAGGGCCGGTACGAGCGCGCCCTCGCGGACGCCGACCGGGCGGTCGAGCTGGACCCCGGACTGTCCCCGGCGCACTTCGGCCGCGGACTCGCCCTGCGCGCGCTCGGCGACTTCCCGGCGGCGCTCGCCGCCTTCGACACCGCCGACCGGCTCACCCCGGACGATGAGTTCGTCATCGCCGAGCGCGCCGAGACCTACCGGCTCGCGGGCCGCCACGAGGAGGCGTTCGCCGACTACGACCGGGCCGTCGCCCTCGCCCCGGCGGACCCCGAGTACCTCGCCGGGCGGGCGGTGTCCCGTCAGGAACTGGGCCAGTACGACGAGGCGCTGGCCGACCTCGACCGGGCGGTGGCCCTCGACGAGGACTACCTGTGGCCGCTGGTGCGCCGGGCCCGGCTGCGCCGCGCCCGCTCCGAGTGGGACGAGGCGTTCGCGGACTTCGACCGTGCCGCGGAGAAGGAGCCCGACAACTCCTGGGTCGCCTCCGAGCGCGGGGACGCCTACCGGCTCGCCGGCCGCTACGAGGACGCCGTCGCCGAACTCGGCCGGGCCGTCGCCCTCCAGCCGGCCCACGCGTCGGCGTTCGCCGGCCGGGGTTTCGCCCAGTACGCACTGGGCCGGGACGAGGAGGCGCTGGCCGATCTCTCCCGGGCCGTCGACCTGTTGCCCGGCTACACGTGGGCGCTGGTCACCCGTGCCCTGGTCAAAGACCGCATGGGCGATCAGGAAGGCAGGTTCGACGATCTGCGTCGGGCCGCCGCCACGGACACCTCGGGCGGCTGGGCCGCCGCCGAGCTGGGGGAGGCGTACCGGCAGGAGGGCCGCTACGAGGAGGCGCGCGCCGCCCTGGAGCAGTCCCTGGCCCAGGACCCGGACTACGACTACGCCCTCACCACCCTCGGGGCCGTCCACCGGGCGCTCAAGGACCACGAGGAGGCGTACCGCTGCTTCGGGCGCGCCCTCGAGACCGGCGACGACGCCGGCTGGGTCCGCGCCCAGCGGGCCCGTGCGGCGATGGAGCTCGGGTGGTGCGAGGAGGCCCTGGCCGACCTGGACCGGTGCGTGGCCCTGGACTGGGAGCCGGTCTGGGCCCGCAGGACGGCCGTCGACCTGCTCGTGCTGTGCGAGCGCTGGGACGAGGTGGGGGACCGGCTGCGTGCGGCCGAGGCGGCCGGGCTGCCCGACGGCGAACTGGACGATCTGCGGGCCGAGTGGCACGCCCACCGCGAGGAGTGGGAGGAGGCCCGGCGCTGCGCGGAACGGCTGCGGGAGCCGGAGCCCCTCGAATGCGCGTTCCAGACGGCTCTCGTCACCTCCCTCGCGGACGGCCTGCCCGCCGCCGAGCCCCTGTGGCGGGAGCTGGCCGGGATGCTGGAGACGGACACCGGCCTGGAGGAGACCCAACACGCGCAGGGCCACTGCTTCCTCGGCTGCGCCCTCGGGGACTGGGCCCTCGCCGACCGGGGGCTGACGGCCTTCCTGGCCCGGGAGCCCGGCTGGGTGGACACGGCGACCCTGGCCGCCATCCTCGGCCTCGTCCTGAGGAGCCCCGGCGCCGACGCGGCACAGATCGCCCCGCGCCTGGAGCGGGTCACGGCGGCGGCGGAGGCGATCCGGGCACGTCACCGGCGCTGACCGGCGAACGGTGTGAAGAGGGTGGTTCCGGACCACTTCCGTCACACACCCCATACCGATCCGCCCTCTGAACCCACGGTCCCCGGTCGATTACAGTGGCGAACTGTCGTACGAGCGGATGGTCACGGGGAGGTCTTGGTGGGGGCGACTGGCGGACCCGTCTGGGGCCGTACCGAGCAGCAGGACTTCCGCAGCCGGGTGCGCGGGACACTGCTCGGCGCGGCCGTCGGGGACGCCCTCGGGGCCCCGGTCGACGCGCTCGGCCTGGCCGAGATCCAGGAGCGGCACGGCGCCGAGGGCCTGCTGGACCTGGCCCCCGGCTACGGGCGCCGGGGCGCGGTGACCCATCTCACCCAGCTCACCCTGTTCTCCGTGGACGGGCTGATACGGGCCCAGGTGCGCCGGGACACCGGCGCCTGGCATCCGCCGACCGATCTGCACCGGGCCTATCTGCGCTGGGCCGCCACCCAGCGGGACTGGGGACCGGACGAGCGCCGCAAGGACGACGGCTGGCTCGCCCGCGAGGAGTGGCTGTATGCCCGCCGGGACGCGACCCGCTCCCTGCTGCTCGGCCTCGGCGACGGGACCATGGGCACCCTGGAGGCGCCGAAGAACTCCGCCGAGCTCGGCCCGGAGGCGGCCGCGCGCTCCGCGCCGTTCGGGCTGCTCGTCGGCTGGGAGCCGCAGCTCGTCGTCCAGCTCGCCGTGGAGTGCGCGGCGCAGACCCACGGGCACCCGGTCGCCTATCTGTCGGCGGGCGCGTACGCGGTGATCGTGCACGGGCTGGCCTGCGGGGAGAGCCTGGACGGGGCCGTGCAGCGGGCTCTCGCGCTGCTCGCCGTGCGCCCCGGGCACGAACCGGTGTCGGACGCCCTCCAGCACGCGCTGGGCGCGGTGCGGCAGGGCATGCCGACGCCGGCCCGGGTGGGGGAGCTGGCGGCCGACGGCTCGGCGGACGGGCTGCTCGCGGCGTCCGTGTACTGCGCCCTGGTCGGCGAGGACGTCCGGCAGGGACTGTGCCTGGCGGTGAACCACGACGGCCCCTCCGCCGCCACGGCCGCCCTCACCGGCGGTCTGCTGGGGGCCCTGCACGGCGAGACGGCCCTGCCGCCGGCCTGGCTGGCCGAGCTGGAGGGCCGTCCCACGATCCTGGAACTCGCCGACGACTTCGCCATGGAGATGACGCAGGGCCCGTCCCTGCACGGGCCGGGCGCCGCCGCGCCGGGCTGGCTGGCGCGCTACCCGCGCGCCTGAGCCCCGCCGTACGCTCCCGCGCTCACTCCTTGGCCCGCACCACGTCGTCCGCCGGACCGGCCGGCGCCGGCACCGCGGCGGCCGCCGCCCCGTCGCCGTCGGTGTTGACGCTCTCCACCACGGCGAGGCGCTCCGGGGTGTCCTCCGGCTTGAGGTGGCCGACGAGGACGTAGAGGACCAGCGAGACGGCCAGCGGGATGGAGACCTGGTACTGGAGCGGCACTCCGCCGTCGACGTTCCAGCTGATCGGGTAGTTGACCAGCCAGAAGGCGAGCAGGCCCATCGCCCAGCTGGTGAGCGCGGCGGTCGGCCCGGAGCGGCGGAACGGCCGCAGCAGACCCAGCATCATCGGGATGGCGATCGGCCCCATGAGCCCGGCGACCCACTTGATGACGACGGTGATGATGTCCTTGAACGCGGGGGAGTTGACCTGGGTCGCCACCGCCATCGACAGACCGAGGAAGACGACGGTCGTCACGCGGGCCGCGACCAGGCCGGACCGCTCGTTCCAGGCCCGCGCCTGCTTCGACAGCACCGGCGCCACGTCCCGGGTGAAGACGGCGGCGATGGCGTTGGCGTCGGAGGAGCACATGGCCATGGTGTGCGAGAAGAAGCCGACGATGACCAGGCCCAGCAGGCCGTGCGGCAGCAGCTGTTCGGTCATCAGGGCGTAGGAGTCGGAGCCGTCCGGCTTCTGCGACTCGACCAGCAGCGGCGACATCCACATCGGGAAGAACAGCACGACGGGCCAGACCAGCCACAGGATCGCCGAGAGCCGTGCGGAGCGCCGGGCCTCGTGCGGGGTGGCCGTGGCCATGTACCGCTGGGCCTGGTTGAGCATGCCGCCGTTGTACTCGAAGAGCTTGATGAACAGGAACGCCAGCAGGAACACCGTGCCGTACGGGCCGACCAGCGGCTCGCCGTGGCCCTGGAGTTCGGGTTCGTCCCAGGCGCCGAGGAAGCCGATGCCCTTGTCGTTCAGCTTCATCACCACGGCGAGGAACATCGCGAGCCCGGCGAGCAACTGGATGACGAACTGGCCGAGTTCGGTGAGGGCGTCCGCCCACAGGCCGCCGATCGTGCAGTAGACGGCGGTGATGCATCCGGTGATGAGGATGCCCTGGTTGAGCGAGACCCCGGTGAAGACCGACAACAGGGTCGCGATCGCGGCCCACTTGGCGCCCACGTCCACGATCTTCAGCAGCATGCCGGACCAGGCGAGCGCCTGCTGGGTG
>Ga0164243_10014076_pt1 | contig 11165 bp, 7 predicted proteins | sample OricompcompostOP_FD_108781 | JGI IMG/M metagenome (GOLD analysis project Ga0164243, IMG submission 108781) | Organic Plus compost microbial communities from Emeryville, California, USA - Original compost - Organic plus compost (OP) | ecosystem: Engineered > Solid waste > Mixed feedstock >... | reverse complement strand
TTCAAGAGCACCAAGGAGATCGCCCTCGGCAGCGTCCGGCTGATCCCGGTCCACGCCACCCTCGCTAACTTCTCCACCGCGGTCGACAAGGCCGAGCTGTGGCAGGCTGGCCGCAGCAGTCTGCTGGTCGCGCTGGGAGCGACCGTGCTGACGGTCGTGATCGCGTTGCCGGCGGCGTACGGCCTGGCTCGGTTCAAGACCGTGCTCCGGCCGGTCACACTCGGCTGGATCCTGGTGAGCCAGGTCTTCCCGACGATCCTGGTCATCATTCCGCTCTTCCTGCTCCTGCGGCAGCTCCAGCTGCTCGACCAGCTGCCCGGCCTGATCATCGTGTACGTCGTCTACACGCTGCCGTTCTGCCTGTGGATGCTGATCGGGTTCGTGCAGGGCATCCCGCGCGACCTGGAGGAGGCTGCCGCGATCGACGGTGCCGGCCGGTTCCGGACGCTGGTCAGCGTGGTGCTTCCGCTGTTGCGCCCCGGTGTCGTGGCCACCGCGCTGTTCGCCTTCATCTCCTCCTGGAACGAGTTCCTCTTCGCGCTGGTGCTGCTCCAGTCGCCCTCGAAGGTGACTTTGCCGCTCACCCTCGCTCGATTCGTCGGGGCGGAGGGTCAGGTCCAGCTGGGGCCGCTGGCGGCCGCGGCGCTGCTCGCCACGATCCCCAGCCTGCTCTTCTTCGCACTCATCCAACGCCGTCTCACCAGCGGCCTCCTCACCGGCGCCGTCAAGGGCTGACCGCACCACCGAAAGGGAATCACCATGAAGATCACGCGCACCGTCGTTGCTGCCGTGAGCGCCGCCGCCCTCGCCATCACCCTCGCCGGCTGCGGCGGCTCCGGGGACGACAACAGCGGAGGCAGTGGCGGCAAGGTCACACTGAAGTTCCAGAGCCTCGCCTACCAGGACCCGACCGTGAAGGCGACCAAGGCGATCGTCGCCGCCTGGAACAAGGCCCATCCCGACGTCCACGTGCAGTACGTGCAGGGCAGCTGGGACTCCGTACAGGACAAGCTGGTCACCCAGTTCCAAGGCGGGACCGCGCCCGACATCATCCAGTACGAGGCGGCGGCGATCGGCCAGTTCGCCGACCAGGGCTACCTCGCCGATCTCTCCGACAAGCTGAGCTCGCAGGTGAAGAGCGACATCTCCGACGGGGTCTGGAAGACGGTGACCGTCGACGGCAAGATCGTGGCCGCACCGACGCTCCTGCAAAGCTACATGGTCTTCGCCAACACCGACCTGCTGAAGCGGGCCGGCGTCACCGTGCCGAGCGGGGACACCTGGTCCTGGGACGACTTCCAGGCCGCCGCCAAGTCGGCGACCAAGAACGGCGTCTACGGGCTCGGCTGGGGCCTGAGCCAGCCGACCGCGAGCGTGCTCAGCATGGGGATGAACTTCGGCGCCAGCTACTTCGACGGCACCGGGAGCGACGCCACGATGAAAGTCGGCGACGCCGAGATGGAGCTTCCCAAGCGCATCCACCAGATGACGTACGACGACAAATCACTCGATCCGGTGACCCTGACCCAGAGCGGCTCGGACGTGATGTCGGCCTTCCTCAAGGGCAAGTACGCGATGACCGTCCAGGGCAGCTATGCCGCGCAGACGCTGGCTGAGAACGCGCCGAAGAACTTCCACTGGGCGGTGCTGCCGATGCTCAGTGCCCAGAGCGCGGACCAGTCCGCGGACCCGCAGACGCTGTCCGTGGCCGCACAGAGCAAGCACGCCGACGACGCGGCCGACTTCATTAACTTCTACATGCAGGCCAAGAACCTCGCCGCGGTGGCCGAGGGCGACTGGCTGATCCCGGCATCCACCTCCGCCTCCCAGCAGGTCGCGACGGACACCAAGAACGCCAACGGCTGGCCCACCATCCTGGCCAGCGGCACGCACCTGGTCGCTGCCCCGTTCCAGTCGGTGACCAACTACCCGCAGTGGAAGGACCAGATCGCCACGCCCGCGTTCCAGAAGTACCTCGGCAACAAGATCAGCGACAGCGCCCTCGCCAAGGAGCTCGAGGACGGCTGGCACTCGGTGAACGGCAACTGACCCTCAGCTGACACGACAGGCTCGACAAGACAGGCTCGACAAGACAGGAGTGCGCGGTGGATCTGCGCGACCAGATGCGAGACAGAGCGATCGGGGCTCTGGTGGGCTCGGCGGTCGGTGACGCCCTCGGGGGCGCCACCGAGGGCTGGCGGCCCGATCAGATCCAAGACCGGTACGGCGGGTACGTGACCGGCATCGTGCCGCCGTTCAACAGCGACTGGCGCGACGCCCGCCCGATCGCGCCGTACCACAAGGGCGACGGCCACATCACCGACGACACCTTGATGACGCATGCGCTGGTCGAGGTGTACGCCGAGCGCCGCGACCACCTCGACGCCTACGCCGTGGCCGAGCACCTGGTGCCGCTGCTCATCGGCGAGCGCCGCTGGGTCCCGGAGCTGGAGTCGGAGGCGCTGCTACTCCAGCGGATCTTCCTCGCCGAGAAGTGGCTGGTCGCCCGGCTCCACTACGGGCACGTCGATCCGCGCGAGGCGGGCGTGGGCAACATCGTCAACTGCGGGGCGGCGATGTACATGGCACCCGTGGGCGTGGTGAACGCGGCCGATCCCGCGGCGGCGTACGCCGAGGCGATCGAGGTCGCCTCGGCCCATCAGTCCAGCTACGGCAAGGAGGCCGCCGGGGTGTTCGCCGCGGCGGTCGCGGCGGCGTTCGGCCCCGAGGCGACGCCGGCATCGGTGGTCGAGGCGGCCCTGGAGGTCGCCCATGACGGTACCTACGCCGCGATCGCGGCGGTCGCCGAGACGGCGGCACGCGGCCATGACTGGCGCTCAGCGATCGGTGAGCTGCGGGCCGCGGTCGCGCCGTACGACACGGTGGGGGAGGATTACCGGCAGCCGGCGATGGACGCGCGCCGGCCCAGCCGGACCAAGGCGATCGAGGAGTTGCCGGTGGCGCTCGGCTTGGTCCTGGCGACCGATGGTGACTACGAGTCGGCGGTTCTCGCCGCGGTGAACTACGGCCGCGACGCCGACTCCATCGCGAGCATGGCGGGTGCGCTGTGCGGAGCCCTCGGCGGCGGCGCCGCAGTCCGCTCGGATTGGGCCGAGCAGGTCGCCGAGGCGAGCCGTACGCCGCTCGTACCGGCCGGCGAGATGATCGCCGAGGTCGCGGCCGAGGTGTTCGTCAAGGACCGGGATCGCGCCCGCGCGCGCGACCAGCAGCGCGCGCTGCTTCTCGGGACCGGCCCGATGTCGTCGAGGGAGGCCGCAGGGTGAGTCGACTCACCTGGGTGCAACCCCCGGACCTGCTGGCACACGAGTTGGTGGCCAGCGCCGCGGACGGCAAGCCGATCGACGACGTACGCCGCCGCTGGGAGGCCGCAGGTGGCGACCTGGTCGCGCCGGTGAACGGCCTGGCGCACGAGGGCGACGAGGCCCTCCGCCGGCTCGCGGACGCGCTGCTCGACGAACTCGACAGCCGTCCGGTCGCCCCCGAGGTCGCGGCGCTGGAGCCGGACGACCTGGTCGCGATCGAGCGGCTGTGGACCGCGACACCGGCGCCGGCGGCGTACTCTTCGATCGACCTGGCCGACCGGATCCTGGGTGGCTGGACCGGACGCTGTGCCGGCTGCTTGCTGGGCAAGCCGGTGGAGAAGATCCCGCGGGTGGGCATCCGCGAGATCCTGCAGAGCCAGGGTCGGTGGCCCCTCACCGACTGGTTCACCGAGCGGGGGCTGCCCGTGGAGGTGGCGGTCCGGTGGCCGTGGAACCGCCGCAGCCGGCCCACGAGCCTCGCCGAGAACATCGCCGGGATGCCGGAGGACGACGACCTCAACTTCGCGATGATGGCGCTCGCTCTGCTCGAGCAGCACGGGCGCGGGTTCACTACCGAGGACGTGGCCGAGCAGTGGCTCGGCAACCTTCCGGGCGGCCGAGTGTTCACCGCCGAGAGAGTCGCCTACCGCAACCTCCTGCTCGGCGACGTCGCCCCGGCGACCGCTACCCGCCACAACCCCTTCCGGGAATGGATCGGCGCCTTCATCCGTACCGACGTCTACGGCTGGGTGAATCCCGGCGATCCCGTGGAAGCCGCGCGGCTGGCCTGGCGCGATGCCCGGCTCTCCCATGTCCGTAACGGCGTGTACGGCGCGATGTCGGTGGCGGCGATGTGTGCCCGTGCGGTGGCCGTGGAAGGCAACGACAGACCGGCCGCGATCGAGGCGATCATCGAAGCGGGGCTTGCCGTGGTGCCGCCGGGCAGTCGCTACGCCGAGGCGTTGACCTACGGCGCCGGGTTGGGCCGCTCCGGGGAACCGACCGAAGCGGCTCTCGACCGACTGCACGAACGCTACGGCCGGCTGCACTGGGTGCATGTGCTCAACAACGCCGCCTTGACCTCCTACGCCCTGGTCAGTAGCAGGGGCGAGTTCGGGCCGGCGATCGCGACCGCGGTCATGGGCGGTTGGGACACCGACTCGGTCGGTGCGACGGTCGGCTCGATCTGCGGCGCACTCGCCGGTGCCCGAGCGCTGCCGGAGCAGTGGGTGGCTCCGCTCCAGAACCGGATCGCCAGCAGCCTGCCCGGGTTCGACGGCTCCGCGATCGACGACCTCGCCCGGCGTACCTGCGAGGTGGTCGCGTGAGTGCGAGATCGACCGATGTGGTCGTCTTGGGCAGTGCCAACCTCGACGCCTATGCCCAGGTGCCGGCGATCCCGGCGCCAGGCGAGACCGTCCTCGCCGACGGCCCTGAGATGCGGACCGGAGGCAAGGGCCTCAATCAGGCGGTCGCCGCCGCCCGCGCCGGGGCCAGCACGGTGTTCCTCGGCGCCGTCGGTGGGGACGACGCGGCCCGGCTCCTGCTCGACGAGGCCGAGACGGCCGGCATCGACACCAGCGTCGTACGCCGCGTTCCGGGGCCGAGCGGGACCGCCTGGATCATCCTGCAGGCCGACGGCGAGAACAGCATCGTGGTGCTGGGCGCCGCCAACCGCTCGGTCACCACGTTGCTGCCGCGGGAGCGCGACGAGATCGCCCGGGCGCGGGTGTTGGTGCTGCAGCTGGAGACGCCGATGTCGGCGGTCGTGGAGGCGGCGGCGGTCGCCCGTGCGCACGAGACCACCGTCGTCTTGAACGCCTCTCCGGTCGGCGAGCTCGGCGCCGAGCTGCTCGGCGCGGTCGACGTCTTGGTCGTCAACGAGCACGAGGCCTCCCAGATCGGTGGCGGCGCCGAACCGGAGCCGGCCGCGACCGGGCTGCTGGAGTTCGTCGGCGCCGTCGTGGTGACGCTGGGTGCCGACGGTGCGCTCATCGTGGACCGGGGCGGACGCCGCCACATCGCCGGAGTGCCGGCCCGAGCGATCGACACCACCGGCGCGGGCGACACCTTCGCGGGAGTGCTCGCGGCGACGCTGGCCAGCGACTCCGCGGCGCCGACCGAACCCGCCTCCCTCGACCGAGCCGTTGCCCGTGCGGTGGTCGCCGGCGCCATCGCGGTGGAGCACGCGGGCGCGGTCGCGGCCATCCCCACCGCCGCGGCGATCGACGCCCGCCTTCGCGACCTCGGAGGAGCACGTTGACCTACGACACCGACCTCGACGATCCGCTGCGCGACCCGTACGCTCCCCGGCCGCTGGATCTGCCCACGCCGGTGCCGCTGGCGCCGGACGCCGACCTCTCCGTCCTCGATGAGGCCAAGATCCTGGCCGGACCCGGTGACCCGGGCGACCGGGTCGCTTGGCGCGCGGCGCTGCGCCGCTGGCGAGACGAGGCCCGGGCGCGGATCGGCTACGACGCCGGACGGTACGACGAGCCCGCGACCGTGTGGGGCAGCACCGCCTGGAACGTCGCGATCGTCTGGCTCTGGGACGAGGCGCTGCGGGACTGGGAGGCGCGGCGGTTCGACGTCGACCGGCTGCTGGCGGCGTACGACGGCTTCGGCGGTCTCGACGCCGTTGTCTTGTGGCATGCCTACCCGCTGATCGGGATCGACCCGCGCAACCAGTTCGATTGGTACGACGTGCCTGGCCTGGAGGAGCTTGCCAGCGCTCTGCACGAGCGCGGCGTGCGCGTCTTCGTCGACTACAACCCCTGGGACCTCGGCACGGCGCGCACCGCGTGCACCGATGCGCGCCGGATCGCGGATCTGGTCCAGCGGATCGGCGCCGACGGGGTCTTTCTCGACACCCTCAAAGAGGGCGACCCGGAGCTGCTGGGCGCCCTCGGCGGTCTGACGCCGCCGGTGCTGCTCGAGGGCGAGTCGCGGGTGCCGCTGGTGCGGATCGCGGATCACCAGGCCTCGTGGGCGCAGTGGTTCGCCGACGGCCCGACTCCCGGGGTCCTGCGAGCACACTGGTTCGAGCGGCGGCACATGATGCACCACACCCGTCGGTGGAACCGCGACCATGGCGAGGAGATCCGCAGCGCCTGGCTCAACGGCGTCGGCGTGCTGATCTGGGACGTCGTCTTCGGCGTCCGGGTCGACTGGAGCGACCGGGATCGAGCCACCCTGCGCGCGATGCGCGCGGTCTACGGCGAGCACCGGCGGTTGCTGCTCGAGGGGGAGTGGGAGCCGCTGACCGAGCTGGCCCCCGAAGCCACCGGCGCCGGCGTGGTCGCGTCCCGCTGGGAGCTGGCAGGCACGTCGCTGCTCACCATCGCCAACCCCACCAGCCGCAGGTACGCCGGACCGCTGCTGCCCGGGGTCGCCGACGGAGGCGGGGTCGACGGCGTCGTACCCGCCGGCGGCGTGACCGCTCTGCTGCAGCGGCCCGACGGGACCGCGACAATCCTGCCGGTCACCCCCGAGGTCGCCGTGGAGCCCACCGTGGAGCCCACCGTGGAGCCCACGGTGAAGCCCACCGTCGAGCCCACCGTCGAGCCCACCGTCGAGGCCGCCGGCCCGCCGGCGCCGGAGCGGTGTCGGCCGGCGCCCGCCTTCGGGACGATCGGGCCGGACGTCGTCCGTCCTGCTGCGGGTCGCCGGACGCTGCGGGTGCATTGGCGTCAGCGGGAGACCGGCCTCTACGAGGCGACGCCGTACGTCGAGGACTGGAAGCCACTCCCGCCCCGCCTCCACCAGCTCCGTGAGGAAGACCGCGAGGTCCGGCTCACGCCAGTCGCCGTCGACGCCCACCAGGTGACCAAGGCCGAGTTCGCCGCGTTCCTCGACGCCACCGGCTACCGACCGAAGGAGTCGTACCGCTTCCTCGCGGATTGGGTCGACGGCCGGCCTGCCCCCGGCACGGCGGACGAGCCGGTCCGCTACGTCGATCTGGACGACGCCCGCGCCTACGCCCGCTGGCGCGGCGCCCGACTCCCGACCGAGGACGAGTGGCAGGCAGCCGCCGCCGAGCCGGGGTGGAACCGTGGTGAGCCGCTGGTCTGGGAGTGGACCGAGAGCGAGCACCGCGACGGCCGCACCCGCTGGGTGATCCTCAAGGGAGGCTCCTGGTTCAGCGCCGAGGGGTCGGAGTGGTACGTCGACGGGGGACCGCAGGACCCGGAGTGGTCGATGCGCTTCTTGCTGACCCAAGGTGGCCTGTCTCGTTCGGAGTGCATCGGGTTCCGGTGTGCGGTCGACCTGGCCGAGACCGGGCGGATCGAGCGGGCCAGTGCCTGGTCGGCGACCCTGGAGGAGGAGATCGACCTTCGGGTCTACCTGCCCCCGGGCTACGGCGCCGACCCGGCGCTGCGCTACCCCGTCCTCTATCTGCTGCACGGCCGCGGCCATGACGCCGCCGAGTGGCGCCGGGTCGCTCCGCACCTCGATGACCTGATCGCCCGCGGTGTCATCCCACCGGTGCTCGCGGTGATGCCCTCGGCACCGTGGTCCGACGGCGCGAGCTGGTACGTCGACTCGGTCTACACCGGTCTTCCGCCCGGGCGCCCGGTCGAGACCGCTCTCACCACCGATCTGATCACCCACGTGGACGCGACCTATCCGACCCTCGCTGACCGTGAGCACCGGGTCGTCGCCGGCTACTCGATGGGCGGCGCGGGCGCGCTGCGCTACCTCCTGGCCCATCCGGACCTCTTCGCCGCAGGTGTGGTAATCAGCCCCGCCGTCTATGACCCCACGCCACCGTCACACAGCACGACCCGCCGGCTCGGCGCTTTCGGGCGCGGCGCGGAGCGGTTCGACGCCGAGGTCTACACCGAGCTGAGCTACCCGGCGCTGCTGGCGCGCTTCGACGCGACCTTCCCGGTGCGCCTCTTCCTCGCGGCCGGCGACGACGAGACCGCCGTACCGATGCCCGACGACCACCGCCACGACCTCGACCTCGAGACCGCGGTCGTGCACGGCCGGGCCAAGCGCGTCGCCGGGATCACAACGAGCTTCCGCGTCTTGGCCGGCAGCCACGATTGGTCACTGTGGACCAGGGCACTCCTCGAGGGGCTGCCGTTCGCACTCGGCGCCGACGGCGTGACCCGGCGCACCGATCAGGGGAGGAAGACGTGACCGGACCACTGGCAGGGCTGAAGGTCGTGGACGCCGCGACCCTCTTCGCGGGCCCCCTCGCAGCGACCTATCTGGGCGACTTCGGCGCCGAGGTGGTCAAGGTCGAGCATCCGCGCACACCGGACGCCGCCCGCACCCACGGGCAGCTGAAGAACGGGACCGGGCTGTGGTGGAAGACCCTCGGCCGCAACAAGCGCACTCTCACCCTCGATCTGAAGCACCCCGAGGGGGCCGCGCTGCTGCGTCGACTCCTCGTTGAGGCCGACGTCCTGGTGGAGAACTTCCGCCCGGGCACCCTCGAGCGATGGGGGCTCGGTCCCGACGTCCTGCTCGCGGCTAATCCGCGGCTGGTGATCGCCCGGGTCACCGCCTTCGGTCAGGACGGCCCCTACGCCGGCCGCCCCGGGTTCGGCTCCCTAGCCGAGGCGATGAGCGGCTTCGCCGCGGTCACCGGTGAGCCGGACGGTCCGCCGACCCTGCCACCGTTCGGCCTGGCTGACGGGATCGCCGCGCTCGCGACGGCGTACGCCGTGATGGCGGCGTTGCGTCACCGCGACGCGACCGGCGCCGGACAGGTGGTCGATCTGGCCATCATCGAGCCGATCCTGATGATGCTCGGGGCGCCGCTGACGGCCTACGACCAGCTCGGATATGTGCAGCCGCGGACCGGGAACCGCTCGGTCAACAACGCCCCGCGCAACGTCTACCAGGCCGCCGATGGGGAGTGGGTCGCGGTCTCGACCAGCTCGCAGAGCATCGCCGAGCGGGTGCTGAGACTGGTCGGTCGGGCCGATCTGGTGGCCCAGCCGTGGTTCGCCACCGGTCATCAGCGCGCCGAGCACGTCGACGAACTCGACGAAGCGGTCGGGGGATGGATCCGGGCGCGGAGCAGCGACGAGGTCGTGGACGCCTTCGAGAAGGCCGAAGCGGCGGTGAGCCGGGTCTACGACGTGCGCGGAGTGATGGCCGACCCGCAGTACCGCGCTCGTGGCACCGCGCTCACCGTCCCCGACGAGGAGCTCGGCCCACTGGTCATGCAGAACGTGCTCTTCCGGCTCTCGGCCACCCCCGGAGCGGTCCGCTGGACGGGCCGCCCGCACGGCGCCGATACCGATGCCGTGCTCACCGATCTCGGCATCTCTGTCGACGAGATCGCTCGTCTGCGCGCGGAGGGTGCGGTATGAGCGGGGGGACGAGCCTGGTGGCGCTCTACGTACCAGGCTCACGGCCCGATCGGTTCGACAAGGCCGCCGCCACGGGGGCGGAGGTGATCCTCGATCTGGAGGACGCGGTCGCGGCGGATCACAAGGCGCAGGCACGTGAGTACGTCGCCGCCTGGGTCGCCCACGCCAGCGTGCCGCTGCAGGTCCGGGTCAACCGGCCCGGCAGCGCCGACCTCGCTGCCGACCTCGCCGCCCTACCGATAGACGTGCCGGTGCGGGTGCCCAAGGTCGAGACGGCTGCGGACCTTGCCGGCCTGGGCGGCAGGCCGCTCCATGTGCTCGTCGAGACCGCGCTCGGCGTGGAGAACCTCTTCGCGATCGCCTCGGCGGTGGGAGTCCGCTCGATCGGACTGGGGGAGGCTGACCTCGTCGCCGAGCTAGGCCTCGCGGGCGAGGAAGCGCTGGCCTGGGTCCGGTCGCGGACGGTCATCGCCGCGCGCGCAGCCGACCTGCCGGCGCCGATGATGGCGGCGTACCCGGCGATCGCCGATCTCGACGGTCTGGCAGCCTCCTGCCGAGTCGGGCGAGGGCTTGGCATGCGCGGCCGGACCGCGGTGCACCCGTCCCAGGTCCCGGTGATCCGCACCGTCTTCGGTCGCAGTGACACCGAGGCGGCCTGGGCCCGGTCGGTGCTGACAGCGCTCGAGCACGACGGCGTCGCGACGCTGCCGGACGGGTCCATGGTCGATGCGGCGATGGCTCGCCGGGCGCGGGCCATCCTGGAGACGTAGCACTACGGCGCGCCGGAAGTCAGCCGACTGCGCCCGTTGCCGGCTCCGCTGCGGCTGTGCCCTGGACCGGCCCGTGTGCCACGAAGTCGCGCGATCGGATCAGCCCGAGGGCGAGCAGGCCACCGACGACCGCCACCAAGCCTGAGACGACGAAGAGCTCGTCCAGCGCGTGCGCGACGGTGTGGTGGTGGCGCAGCGCGCTCCCGTAGAGCGTGCCGTACGCCGCGATGCCGACGGCGATGCCGACCTGCCGGAAGGTGCTGTTGACGCCCGAGGCCATCCCCGACCGATGCACCGGTACGACGCCGACGGCCGTCGAGGCGAGCGGCGGGTTCACCAGGCCACTGCCGAGCCCCGCGACCAGGAAGCCCGGGACGAGCACGGACCATGACGTGTGATCCCCGACCCGGGTCATCCACAGCAGCCCGGCGCCGACCAGGATCAGGCCAGGGCCGATGAGCAGGCGGACCGGGACATGGCTGGAGACGCGCCCGGCGATCGTCGCCGCGATCATCGAGGTCATGAAGATCGGCAGCAGCCGGAGTCCCGCCTGGAGGGCGGAGTAGCCGAGATCGTCCTGCAGGTAGACGGTCAGGTAGAGGATCATCGCGAAGAGCGACCCGTTCATCGCGAAGGCCGCGGCGGAGCCGCCGACGAAGGTCGGCGTACGGAACAGGCCGAGGTCGAACATCGGGTGTTCGACCCGTGCCTCGAGGGTCACGAAGGCGGCGAGGGCGACCCCG
>Ga0164243_10014074_pt1 | contig 11167 bp, 11 predicted proteins | sample OricompcompostOP_FD_108781 | JGI IMG/M metagenome (GOLD analysis project Ga0164243, IMG submission 108781) | Organic Plus compost microbial communities from Emeryville, California, USA - Original compost - Organic plus compost (OP) | ecosystem: Engineered > Solid waste > Mixed feedstock >... | reverse complement strand
GGAAGCGGGCGCACGGTGGCGAGGACACGCGCCCAGAGCGCGGCTTCGTCGGGGCCGAGCGGGCGGCCGGGCATCGTCAGCCGCCGGACTGGAGCCGGGCGAGCGTGCCCTTGGGCAGCAGCACGAAGGCGGTGCCGCGCGCGGTCATGCCGCCGGCGATCGCCGCCGCCTCGTCGCCCGCGCCCCAGAAGGTGTCGAAGCGGTTGGCGCCCTTGATCGCGCCGCCGGTGTCCTGCGCGATCCAGATGCCGGTCGCATCGGTGCGGTCCATCGACAGGAACACCGGCGCGCCCAGCGGCACGAACTTCGGATCGACCGCCGCCGAGACGCCGCCGGTGACGGGAAGCCCCAGCGCGCCGACCGCCGGCCCGTCGAGCCGGCGGAAGAAGACGAAGCTCCTGTTCTCGCGCATGATCTCGCGCCCCTGATCGGGATGCGCGCGCAGCCAGGCGACGATGCCCTGCATCGACGCCTCGCCGCGCCCGATGAGGCCGCGGTCGAGCATCAGCTTGCCGATGCCGGTATAGTCGCGGCCGTTCTGGTCGTCATAGCCGACGCGCATCACCGACCCGTCGCGCAGCCTGAGCTCGCCCGAGCCCTGGATCTGGAGGAAGAACACCTCGGCCGGATCGGCTCCCCAGGCGAGCACCGGCGCGGTCTTCGCGATCGCGCCCTGCTCGATCGCGGTGCGGTCGTAATAGGGAACCAGCGACGTGCCCGACACGCGGCCGCGGATTTTCCTGCCCTTCAGCGAATCGGCGAACAGGCCGAGATCGACGTCGATCAGGTCCGCCGGGCGGCCGTAGATCGGCACGTCATAGCCGTGCCGCCGCTCGCGCGAGGCGCGCACCTCGGGGATGAAATAGCCGGTGGCATAGGCGCGGCCGTCGCCGACCTGCACCGCCTCGAACCAGCGGGCGAAGAAGTCGCGCGCGTCGCGGTCCGAGGCGGATTGCGCCGCGTCGCACGCGCCCTGCCAGTCGGCCCCGCGCGTCAGCCCCGAGCTGTCGGTGCGGCGGACCAGCGAGGGGCAGGAGGTGCGGAACGCGGCGAGCGCGCGGGCGGCCTCGTCCGAATCGATCGGCAGGCTGGCGATCGCCGGGCCGGCGACCAGGCCGGAGAGCGCGGCGGTCGAGCCCGCAGCGCCGCTCGACGGCATCGGCGCGATCGGGGTCGCCGGCGTCGGCTGGCGCGGCGGCGGGAGGGTCGGGGCGCCGGGGCGAGTCGGACGCGGCGTGGTGGCCGGGCCGGCGGGGGCGGGATGACGCTCGGCCGCCGGCGGCACGACCGAACATGCCCCGAGCAGCAACGCCAGCGCGGCAGCCCCCCAGACGCGCATCGGGGTCAGCAGCCCGTCAACGACGGCGCAAGGAGGCCCTCGTCATCGCGCGCATTACGCAGCGATCCCGGTCCGGTCGGGCCGCGGGCTGCTTGGCCGCTGCGCGCCTCGCCATGACGATCGGACGCGATCGCCGCCACCTACGCCTCGTCGGTTTCGGCGAGTTTCCAGTTGGGGTCGTCGCTGCGCAGCATCCGCGTGAAGGTCCACAGATCGTGGGTCTGGACCGCGTCGCTGAGCGAGCCGGCGACGACATTGCCCTCGGCATCGCGCGTCACCGCGGCGATGTCGGCGTCGAAGCGGACGGTGATGCGGCCAGTGCGGCCCTCGACCGCGGCGTCCTGGATCTGCGCGTGCTCGATCGAGACGAGGCGGTTGTCGAGGACATGGCCGGCGGTCTTGCGCGCGGCGATCGCGTCGGCGAAGGCGTGCTGCACGTCGGGCTCGGCGAGATGGCTCAGCGCCTCCTCGTCCCCCTTCCAGAACGCCTCGAGCACCATGCGATAGGCGGACTGCGCGCCTTCGAGGAACTGGGTCACGTCGAAGCCGGGATCGGCCGCGATGATCGCGCGCAGCCCCTTTTCGGCCGGCGGCGCGATGTTGCGGTTGACCACTTCGCGCGTTTCGGGCGTCACGTCGATCGTGCGCGCGGGCGGCGCGGCGGCGAGACGCTCCTCGACCGGCTTCAGCGGCTGCTCGTGCCCGGTGCGCTTGCCGAGCACCGAATACAGGCGTAGCGCCAGGAACGCGGCGACCATCGCGAGAACAATGACGTAAAACACTTCGCCTCCACTTGCCGGAAGCTGTTACATAGGCTTTCGGCGGCGCTTGTTCAAATCGGATGCGCGTGCCGTTGAACTCGCCCGTGCCGCCTGCTAGGCGCCGCACCCTGGTTCAACGCGGCAGACGCCGGCTATATCCGCTAGACACGAGGACTTTTCACATGGACGAACAGGACAACGGCGCGACCACCGCGAACGAGCCCGCCGCCGAGACGCCGCAGCCCAACGGCGCCGACACCATGCCGGCCGCCGGCATGATCTCGCAATACGTCAAGGACCTGTCGTTCGAGAATCCGAACGCCCCGGCGGTCTATCAGAAGACGGTCGCGCCGCAGATCGACGTGCAGTTCAACATCGGCGCCGCGCAGGTCGGCGAGGAAGTGCACGAGGTGGTGCTGAAGATCGACGTGCGCGCCGAGATCGAGGGCACGGTGGCGTTCGTGGTGGAGCTGGCGTTCGGCGGCCTGTTCGGCCTGCGCAACGTGCCGGCCGAGGCGGTGCAGCCGTTCCTGCTCGGCGAGGCGCCGCGCATCCTGTTCCCGTTCGCCCGCCGCATCCTGGCCGACGCGGTGCGCGACGGCGGCTTCCCGCCGCTGATGCTCGAGCCCATCGACTTCAACGCGCTCTACGTGCAGCAGGCCGCGCAGCGCGCGCAGGAGGGCGAGCCCGCCAATATCGAGGGCATCGGCAACGCCTGAGCCGGCGCCCGGGTCGGGGAAGCCGAAGATGAGGCTGGCGCGGGCGCTGGGATCGGTCGGCGGGCTGACGCTGGCGAGCCGGGTGCTCGGCCTCATCCGCGACATGCTGTTCGCGCAGTTCGTCGGCGCGAACTTCGCATCGGACGCCTTCACCATCGCGTGGCGGCTGCCCAACATGTTCCGCGCGCTGTTCGCGGAGGGCGCCTTCTCCGCGGCGTTCATCCCGATGTTCAACCGCAAGGTCGCCGACAAGGACGGACCGGGCCTGCCCGCCGGCATCGCCTTCGCCGAAGATGCGCTGTCGGTGCTGCTGCCGGTGCTGCTCGGCATGACCTTGCTGCTCGAGCTGCTCGCCTGGCCGGCAACCTATGTGATCTCGCTCGGTTTCCACGACGCGAGCCCCGAGCAGTTCGCCTTCGCGGTGACGCTGACGCGGATCACCTTTCCCTATCTGATGCTGATCTCGCTCGCCTCGCTGCTCGGCGGGATCCTCAATTCGCTGCACAAATTCTGGGTCGCCGCGGCGGCGCCGATCCTGCTCAACGTCGCGCAGATCGTCGCGCTGTTGTTCTTCCACACGCATGAGCCGCTGTTCACCACGCAGAACCAGGCGATCGCGGTGACGATCGGCGGCGCGCTGCAGCTCGCCTGGCTCGCGCAATCGTGCTGGGCGAACCATGTGCGGCTGCGCATCCGCCGGCCGCGGATCAATGCCGACGTCAAGCGGCTGTTCCGGCTGATCGGGCCGGCGGCGGCGGGCGCGGGCGCGGTGCAGTTCAACCTGCTGGTGTCGAGCGCGCTCGCCACCGGCCTGCTGGCGCACGGGTCGGTGTCGTACATTTATTATGCCGACCGGCTGAACCAGCTGCCGCTCGGGCTGATCGGCATCGGGCTCGGCACCGTGCTGCTGCCGACCATCTCGCACCAGCTCGGCCGCGGCGCGCACGGCGAGGCGATGGAGACGCAGAACCGCGGCATGGAGCTGGCGCTGTTCTTCACCCTGCCCGCGACGGTCGCGCTGATGCTGTGCGGCGGGCCGATCATCGCGACGCTGTTCGAGCACGGCCAGTTCGGCGCCGACGATACGATCAAGACGGCGCAGGCGCTCGCCGCCTTCTCGCTGGGGCTGCCCGCCTATATCCTGGTCAAGGTGCTGACGCCGGGCTTCTACGCGCGGTCCGACACGCGCACGCCGATGCGCTTCGCGATGATCGCGATCGCGGTGAACCTGGTGCTCAACATCGCGCTGATCCTGCCCTTGAAGCATGTCGGCCCGCCGCTGGCGACGGCGGTCGCCTCGACCGTCAACGTCGTGCTGCTCTATCGCGAGCTGGCGAAGCGCGGGCATTTCACCGCCGACGACCAGCTGAAGCGGCGGGTATGGCGGCTGGCGCTCGCGGCGCTGGCGATGGGCGTGGTGCTGTGGCTGGTCGAGGGGCCGGTCGCGCCGCTGTTCGCCGGCGCGCGGGTCGAGCGCTGGGCGGCGCTGATCGGGCTGGTCGCGTTCGGCGTGGTGGTTTACGGCATTGCCTGTTTCGCGCTGGGGGCGTTCCGCCTCGCCGAGGTCCGCCGCTTCCTGCGGCGCGGCACGCGCGAGCAGCAGGCTTGACGGAGTAGAATGGGAATGCGTGTCGTCTCGGGAATCCAGCCCACGGGCAATCTCCACCTCGGCAATTACCTGGGGGCGATCAAGCAGTGGGTGACGATGCAGGACGAGGTCGCGGCCGGGGGCGGCGAGTGCCTGTTCTTCCTCGCCGACCTCCACGCGCTGACGCAGCCGGTGGTGCCGGCCGAGCTCGCCGCCAACACGATCGAGATGGCGGCGGCGCTGCTCGCCTGCGGGATCGACCCCGCCAAGGCGATCCTGTTCAACCAGGCGCGCGTGCCGGCGCATAGCGAGCTCGCCTGGCTGCTCGGCGGGACGGCGCGCGTCGGCTGGCTCAACCGCATGACGCAATGGAAGGACAAGGCCGGCAAGGACCGCGAGGGCCAGTCGGTGGGGCTGTTCACCTATCCGGTGCTGATGGCGGCCGACGTGCTGGTCTACAAGACGACGCATGTGCCGGTCGGGCACGACCAGAAGCAGCACCTCGAGTTCGCGCGCGATGTGGCGACCAAGTTCAACCAGGACTTCGGGGTCGAGCTGTTCCCGCTGCCCGAGCCGCTGGTGTCGGTCGCCGCGCCGCGGATCATGAGCCTGCGCGACGGCAGCGCGAAGATGTCCAAGTCCGACCCGTCGGAGATGGCGCGCATCCACCTGACCGACAGCGACGAGGCCATCGCGCAGAAGTTCAGGAAGGCGCGCACCGATCCCGAGCCGCTGCCCGACACGATGACGGCGCTGGAGGGACGCGCCGAGGCGAGGAACCTCGTCACGATCTATGCCGCGCTGTCGGGCAGGAGCCCCGATGCGGTGCTGGGCGAGTTCGCCGGCCAGGGATTCGGCGCGTTCAAGCCGGCGCTCGCCGACCTCGCGATCTCGGTGATCGGGCCGATCCGCGAACGCTTCACCCGCCTGCTCGACGACCGTGGCGAGATCGGCCGCATCCTCGCCGACGGTGCCGCCCGCGCCAGCGAACGCGCCGCCCCCACGCTGCTCGAGGCGCAGCGCGCGATCGGGCTGCAGGTATGAGGAGGTCGTGATGGTGCCGCACCGGCCCGCACCCCACCCGGCGACCCAGCGGCAGTATTCTATGGGTGGCCGGGTGGGGGAGCGGGCCGGCACCGCCTAAACCAAACCAACGACGAACCGTTGCCTCCCAGCGTTCAACTGCTATTCATATCGATTGGTACAAAGTAGCAACCTGCTGGAATACCGCCGTTTGCCTATCCGAAAGGTCGCGATGCCGATGAAGAAATCCCTGATCCTCGCCACTGCCGCCGCGGCGCTCGCGCTGTCGGGCTGCGCGACCGGGCTCAACACGCGCGTCTCGCGCTTCCAGGAAATGAGCGCGCCGGCAGGGCAGAGCTTCGTCGTGCAGTCGAAGGACCCGCGACTCGACGGCAGCCTGGAGTTCCAGCACTACGCCGACATCGTCGCCGCGCACATGGTCCAGCAGGGCTATACCCGCGCGAGCGACCCGTCGCACGCCGACCTCGTCGTCGACATGCATTATTCGGTCGATCGCGGCCGCGAGAAGATCGTCAGCTATCCCGATCCCTGGGGTCCGCCGTGGGGACCGTGGGGCGGCTATTGGGGCCGGCGCGGCTGGGGCTGGGGCTGGAACGATCCGTTCCTGTTCGGGCCCGGCTTCGGCTATGATTCCAACGTGCGCAGCTACACCGTCTATACCAGCGAGCTCGACCTCGACATCGACCGCACCACGGACGGCAAGCAGGTGTTCCAGGGCCGCGCCGAGGCGCATTCGAGCAGCGATTCGCTGCCCAAGCTGGTCCCGCAGCTGATCGAGGCGATGTTCACCGGCTTCCCCGGCAATTCGGGCGAGACGGTCAAGATCACGATCCAGCCCGATCGGCGGTGAGCTCAGGCGCCGCGTCGAGGGAATGTGATCGGGGCTATTGTTCCGATTCATTTCCCCCGTTCGTGCTGAGCGAAGTCGAAGCACGTGGGAAAGCGCCGTTCGGTTGGAGCGAAACGGGCTTTCGAGAGGTGTCAGGCGGTTGAACTGACCGAATGGCCGGGCTGGCAATGCCATGCCTTCGACTTCGCTCAGGGCAAACGGAAGAAGGTCTTCTTCAACCCTCGAGCTGGCGCATCAGCAGGCGGACGGCGCCGTCGACCTCGCGGTCGGAATCGCGCAGCTCCTCGACGCGCCGCACGGCGTGGATCACCGTCGAATGGTCGCGGCCGCCGAACTTGCGGCCGATCTCGGGCAGCGATCGCGTGGTCAGCCGCTTGGCGAGATACATCGCGATCTGGCGCGGGCGCGCGACGACGCGGGCGCGGCGCGCCGAGACGAGGTCGAGCGGCTTCAGCTCGAAATGCGCCGACACCGCGCGCTGGATCTCGTCGATCGTGACGCGGCGCTGGCTGCCGCGCAGCACGTCGCCCAGCGTCGAGACGGTGAAGTCGAGGTCGATCGCCTCGCCGGTGAGCTGCGCATAGGCGACGACGCGGTTGAACGCGCCCTCCAGCTCGCGGATGTTGCCGGTGATCCGCGACGCGAGCAGGTCGATCACCTCGTCGGGAACCGCGGTGTCGGTCAGCTCGGCGCGGCGGCGGTCGAGGATCGCGCGGCGCAGCTCGGGCTCGGGCGGCTTGATGTCGGCGACGAGGCCGCCCGACAGCCGCGAGACGATCCTGGGCTCGACTCCGTCAAGCGCCTGCGGGCAGCGGTCGGCGGTGATCACCAGCCGCTTGCCCGACACCATGATCTCGTTGACGGTGTGGAAGAACTCCTCCTGCGTCGAATCCTTGCCGGCGATGAACTGCAGGTCGTCGATCAGCAGCAGGTCCGCGGCGCGCAGCCGCTGCTTGAACGCCAGCGTGTCGCGCGCGCGCAGCGCCGTCACGAACTCGAACATGAAGCGCTCGGCCGACATCGCCACCACCGTCGCGCCGGGATTGGCGGCGAGGAAGGCATGGCCGATCGCGTGCATCAGGTGGGTCTTGCCCTGCCCGGTGCCGCTGTGGAGGTAGAGCGGGCTGAACCGCGGCGCGCCCGGCTCGGCGAGCGCCTTCGCGGCGTTGAACGCGACGCGGTTCGAGGCCGCGACGACGAAGCGGTCGAAGGTGAAGCGCGAATCGATCAGCGGCGCAGGCGCGGCATCGGCCGGCGCGGCGGCGCGAATCGGGGTGACGTTGGTGGCCGCCGCCGGCTCGGCCTTGAGCACCGCCGGCGCCGGCGCGTCGCGGCGAGTCTCGATCGTCACCGACCGGACGTCGCCGAGCTGCGTGCGGAATTCCTGGAGCAGCCGCTCGGCATAATGGCTCTTGACCCAATTGGTCATGAACGCGCTCGGCAGCGCGAGGCGAATCGCCTCTGCGTCGCTCGATTCGATCAGCGTCATCGGCTTGAGCCACTGGTCGAACAGGCGCGCGCCGGCCGACTCGCGCAGGTTCCGCCGAACCCGCGCCCACGCCGCCGCGACGTCGCCCGATCGTTCCGCCAGTGCCTCGCGAGCTGCCACGCTTCCCCTCCATGCGCGGAGCGCCGAGCGGCCGCCCCGAGTTCACGACGCAAGCATCCCCGCAGCCGGAATCGCGTTCCGCCTGAACGATGTCGCTGTCCAATGAGCCGCAACGATGACCACCCGCGGCGAGAGGCATGATTATGAAGACTCGGCCGAGTCGATCAAGACCAACCTGCGTAAAGAATCTGAAATATTCCGGTTGACTCGCCGTGCGCCGCAGAAACGCGTCAAATATTTAACAAGCCGCTGATCTTGCTTTCGAATTTGGGACGATCGGGAATCGTTCCGCCCGCGAATCGCGGAGAATCCTTGCTTTTCGAATCCCGCGCCGGATTGGGTGCGGCGCACAACGAAAAGGGCCCGCCGGACACCGGTCCGGCAGGCCCCGAATTCCATCCGGAACGCCCCGTCAGGCGAGCGCGGCGAGCCGCTTGGTCAGCCGCGAGAACTTCCGCGCCGCGGTGTTCTTGTGCAGCACGCCCTTGGCGACGCCGCGCGCCAGTTCCGGCTGGACCTGCGCCAGCGCGGCGGTCGCGGCCTGCTTGTCGCCGGCCTCCAGCGCCGACTCGACCTTCTTGACGAAGGTGCGGATCCGCGAGACGCGGGTGGAATTGATCGTCGCGCGGCGGGCGTTCCGCCGAATACGCTTCTTCGCCTGTGGCGTGTTCGCCATGCCGTCCTCGAATAATCGTCAATGAAAAAGGGCTGCGGAATCACGTCCGCGCCCCGTGAAGTGCGGCCCTTAGCGGCATGTGCGGCGTGGGTCAACCTGGCGAACGGCCTCAGCGCTGGCAGCGCGGGCACCAGAAGGTCGAGCGGCCGCCCTCGACATAGCGGGCGACCGTGCCGCCGCAACCGCAGCGTTCACCCTCGCGGCCATAGACCTGGAACTGCTTGGAGAAATAGCCGAGCTCGCCGTCGGGCCGGGCATAGTCGCGCAAGGTGGATCCGCCCGCCTCGATCGCCGCCTGGAGGACCAGCCGGATCGCCTCGACCAGCCGCGCCAGCCGCTGCCTCGACACCGTGCCCGCCGCGCGCCTCGGCGCGATGCGCGCCTCGTAGAGCGCCTCGCAGACATAGATGTTGCCGAGCCCCGCGACGATCCGCTGGTCGAGCAGCATCTGCTTGATCGAGGCGCTGCGCCCGGCGAGCGCGCGGGCGAGGTGGTCGGCGGTGAGGTCGGGGCCGAGCGGCTCCGGCCCCAATACGGCGAAGGCGGGCCAGGCGGCGAGGTCGGCGGTCGGCCACAGATCGACCGAGCCGAATCGCCGCGAATCGTTGAGCGCGACGCGGCGCCCCTCCCCGGTCTCGATCACCAGATGGTCGTGCGGCAGCAGCTCGACGGGGTCGACTCGCCAGCGGCCCGACATGCCGAGATGGAAGATCATCGTGTCGCCGCGGTCGGTCTCGACGAGGCCGTATTTGGCGCGCCGGCCGAGCGCGACGATCCGCGCGCCGGTGAGCCGCTGCCCGAGGTCTTCGGGAAAGGCGCGGCGCAGGTCGGCGCGGCGCAGCTGGACGCGCGCGACCGTCCGGCCCTCCAGCACCGGGCGCAGCCCGCGGACGGTGGTTTCGACTTCGGGTAATTCCGGCATTGTCCGTCATCCCCGCGAAAGCGGGGCCCCGCTTCTTCTCCCGCGCGAAGTGTAGCGGGATTTTCCGCTTTCGCGGGGATCGCGGAGGATTGTCAACGCGGCTTTGCGCGGGAGCCGTTCGCGTCTAGAGGCATGGCCATGACCGAGACCGTTTCCTTCGGCTACGAAGACGTCGCCCCCGCCGAGAAGACCGCGCGGGTGCGCGGCGTCTTCTCCAGCGTCGCCAGCCGCTACGACCTGATGAACGACGCGATGTCGGGGGGAATGCACCGCCTGTGGAAGGACCGTTTCGTGCGCCGCGTGAAGCCGCGCGCGGGCGAGCAGATCCTCGACATGGCGGGCGGCACCGGCGACATCGCCTTCCGCCTCGCCAGGTCGGGGGCGAGCGTGACGGTCGCCGACATCAACCCGGAAATGCTCGAAGTCGGCATCGGGCGGGCGCAGCAGCGCGGGATCGACGGGCTCGTCTGGACCGAGGCGAATGCCGAGACGCTGCAATTCCCCGACCGCTTCTTCGACGCCTATACGATCGCGTTCGGCATCCGGAACGTGACCGACATCCCGGCGGCGCTGCGCGAGGCGCATCGCGTGCTGAAGCGCGGCGGGCGGTTCTTCTGCCTGGAATTCTCGACGACGCTGTGGCCGGGCTTCGCCGACGTCTATGATTTCTATTCGCACAAGGTCGTGCCCAAGGTCGGCAAGCTGCTGGCGCATGACGAGGACAGCTATCGCTACCTGATCGAATCGATCCGCCGCTTCCCCGACATGCCGGCCTTCGAACGGATGATCGGCGACGCCGGGTTCGTGCAGACCAGGGTCGAGCCGATGCTCGGCGGCCTTGTCGCGATCCATTCGGGGTGGCGGATTTGAACGGGCTCACGCCGAGGCGCGGAGACGCGGAGGTGGTGCGTCCGCGGCATGACCTGCCGCGCCAGCGGCCTTCATTCTCGCGGGAGCCGCATGGAGCGCGCGTCTCGCTGACGCGAGACGACTGCCAGTCACAACACCTCTCCGCGTCTCCGCGCCTCCGCGTGAGCCCAATTTTCCTTCGAGACCTCGTCGCAGCGTGACCTCCCCCCTCGTCCATACCTGGCGCTTGCTGAAATGGGGCCGCATCCTTGCGCAGCACGGCGCGCTGCGCGGGATCGAGCAGGACCCGAACACGCCCGCCCCGGTCCGCCGGCTTGCGCGGATCGCGCGGATAGGCGCGCGCGTGCCCAGGGTGCCGCGCTACGCCGACGCCTTCCAGGCGATCGGCCCCGCCGCGATCAAGCTCGGCCAGACGCTGGCCACGCGGCCCGACCTGATCGGCGAGGAAGCGGCGCATGATTTGATGCGGCTGCAGGACGCGCTGCCGCCGGTGCCGTTCGAGACGATCTGCGACCAGCTCCGCGCGAGCTTCGGGCGGCCGATCGACGCTTTGTTCACGCGAATCGACGAGGAGCCGATCGGCGCCGCCTCGATCGCGCAGGTGCATCGCGCCGAGACGACCGACGGCCGCCATGTCGCGGTCAAGGTGCTGCGCCCCGGCATCGAAAAGGAGTTCGCCCGCGCGATCGACACCTATCAATGGGCGGCCGCGCAGCTCGAGGCGCTGGGCGGCGAGGCGGCGCGGCTGCGCCCGCGGCTGGTGATCGAGACGTTCAAGCGCTGGACCGC
>Ga0164243_10014073_pt1 | contig 11167 bp, 12 predicted proteins | sample OricompcompostOP_FD_108781 | JGI IMG/M metagenome (GOLD analysis project Ga0164243, IMG submission 108781) | Organic Plus compost microbial communities from Emeryville, California, USA - Original compost - Organic plus compost (OP) | ecosystem: Engineered > Solid waste > Mixed feedstock >... | reverse complement strand
TTTCTTACGCATCGCATGAGCTTAGGGCTCCTTTGACAGCGATACGCGGAAATTTGGATATTCTGCAGAAGAATGCGAATATTCCTTCAGAAGAAAAAGCCGATATTTTGAGCGACGTATCTAAAGAAGCTAAACGGATGTCAAAGCTTGTAGGCGATTTGCTATCTCTGGCTCGGGCGGATGCCGGACATGAGATTCAAAAAAGAATCGTTGATGTATCCAATATTTTAAAGGAATTGGAATCACGAATTCTATCCTCGAATCCTAAAGTGGAAATCACTTTTAAATATCAACCCTCAGTAATGACTTGGGGCAATGAAGATCTCCTCAAACAATTGATCCTTATATTACTTGAAAATGCGATAAGATATACGCCGGAAAGCGGGCAAATTACCCTAACGATTTTTCAGGATTCAGATTATTGTGGTGTTGAGATTGACGATACAGGTATTGGGATCGAGCCGGATGATATCCCCCATATATTTGACCGCTTTTACCGAAGTAAACCGGCAAGAATGTACACATCCGAAGGTACAGGCTTGGGCTTAGCACTTGCGAAGAGTATCGTTGATATCCATGATGGTTCTATCAAGGTGACAAGCTCACCAGGCCAAGGAAGTCTATTCAAAGTCTGTTTACCCAAAATCATAACTTGAAAGTAACTAATGCTCTATCTGTATTTTGGATAGAGCATTAGTTCGTGAGAAAATTCTTATCAAATTCTAAGGATAATCTCAGGGTTATCTTAGTTATTTCTAGTAATCTATTGCTAGAAAGTAAAAAGATATGAAAATTCATTAAGGAGTGAGAAAAAATGAGCAAAAGTTCGGATACTTTGGCCTTGGGGAAAGGACTACCTGGAACGACAACCAGCTTTCTATTTACACGATTACTCCATCAAATCCGGCTGCGCGAACGACAACCGCGAAATTTGGGTTCGATCGGTTCTTTCACTCCCAGTGAAATCCATGTCATTCAAACTATCGGTACTGGCAGAGGAATGATTATGGGACAATTAGCTAACCGAATTGGTGTAACGAATGGAGCTATTACTCAGATCATTGATCGAATGGAGAACAAAGGTTTAGTTCAGCGTTTCCTAATGCGTGGTTCTAATAAGGTGACTGTAATTTTAACCGATAAAGGAGAATCAGTATATTTTGCCAATGAGGAATTTTTTGTTAAGCCATTTGACCAATGGATTCGAGATGAGCTTAATGAAAATGAGCTTAAGTCGTTTGAAAAGGGCGTAAAAAAGCTAATAGAATTTTTGAATGAGTAGCTTCAATAATAAGTTATTTCTTCGTACTTTCTACATTCTTTCTCTATATTTCTTAATTACAATACTAATATGAAATGAGAAATAAAAAACATAAGAAAATGGGGAAGTGTAGTTGAACTTGAGAAAATGGTTATCTGCGACCGTATTTGTGATTTTAATCACATTCTTATTCCGCCCTTTGGATCATATTTATGCCAAAACCGTTAGCCAATTAGACAACGAACTGAAACAACTTCAAGAACGGGCGAAAATAGCTGAGCAAAAGCAAAAAGCTGCAGAAAAACAGCAACAGGAAGCCGAGCATTATGTCAATAAAAATAAAAACTATATCAAACAAATATTGATTGAGATCGACTCCGTAAGCGAAGAATTGACTAAAATCGCCATTGATACTGAGCAAGCAGAGGCAGAATTACTCCAGACTAACGAAAAGTTGGACAAAACCAAGCAAAGAGTCAAGGAGCGCTCCAAATGGCTGGATTCTCGAATACGGTTGATGTATACAGACGGAAATGTTTCTTACTTGGACGTATTGTTGTCCTCGACAAGTTTTATTGACTTTTTAGAACGTGCCGAAGTATTGCAAGCTATAGCCAATCAGGATCGAATGTTATTAGATGAATATAATAAGGACAAGGAGCTTCTATTAGAGCAGCAACGGAAATTGAAGGAGGATTATGAGAAAATAAAGACCTTGTATGTTGAAGCGGAGTCGCGGAAAAGCGTTTTGGAAAATAAAGAGGATGAGAAGCAGCAACTGATTGCCCGATACAGCGAGGAGATTGAAGAATCTGAAGATATTTCGGAAGAGCAGGAGACTTTATTGATCGAACTCGCTACAAAAAGAGCAATACTTGAAAAAGAAAAAAACAAGCTGAAGTCGGAGCAAGTTTACACATATAAAAGTACAAACTCTAATTTTTCATCAGAAAAAGTGAAAAGTGGTTCGGGAGCCATGTCCCTACCGATTCCGGGGGCTCGTTTATCTTCAAAGTACGGAACTCGAGTACATCCGGTCACCGGGGAAGTTAAAATGCACAAAGGTGTTGACTATGCAGCCCCTCAGGGAACGGAAATTCAGGCTGCCGAAAGTGGCGTTGTCATTGTTGCAGAATGGTGGAGTGGTTATGGCAACACGGTTATTGTCGACCATGGAGACAGCGTTTGGACGCTTTACGCCCATATTCGCAATAATGGAATTAAAGTGAAAAAAGGGGACACGGTAAAACGAGGACAAAAAATTGCTGAGGTCGGAAGTACAGGAACTGCAACGGGGAATAACTTGCATTTTGAGGTGCGAATTGACGGGAAACCAGTGGATCCGTTACCTTATTTAAACTAGAAAGTCGCTTATTAAGTCAAAAACAGACCTTCATAAGGATTGAGGACGCTAGCGGTAGCCTTGCGAGGCTACTGTTTTTTGTTTAGGCGATCTCAAGGAATATTCGGTTTAAAAAAATGAAGATTCTAATATCGGGAGGTATGTATGATGATGAATGGTTCCGTAATGGTCTTAATGTGCACTATCATGGGAATCTGGTTACTTATTCTAATCATTGCTGTTGGCGCAACAATTTATGTAGTAACACGATTACTCATAAGGAAATATAGAGTTGAAGACGGTCCCCTTAAGATTGTAAAAGAACGTTATGCCAAAGGCGAAATCAATGATGAAGAATTTATTCATAAACGTGAATTATTGAACAACCAAGGTCGGAATATTAAGTAGGGGCTGATAAAGGTACATGCTCAGCTTGAAACACCTATAAGGCATTAGCAACTGAAACGTTATAGTAGTGACATTACGGGTTATGTCAGCTCCCCAGGTGGCAGCCATTAATGTGACTATGGTCGGGTCGAGTACAGGGAAGGAGAAGAGAAAGACCATCACAATGCCCAAACGTTGTCCGGTCGCTAATACGTTACTGAGGTTAGGGAGCGCCACAAATCAATCACGATATAAAGACTTTTTGCAAATTATATATTATAATACAATTATATAAATATGTGTTTTTGAAAAATAGCGCCATCTCTGGAGGGGAACACTCATGGATAAATTAGATACAATGGCCGAGACCTTTAAATTGTTAGGAGATAAATCCAGACTCACGATCCTGGGACTATTGAAAGAAAGGGAGCTTTGTGTTTGCAACATTGTGGATATCCTTCAGATGTCACAACCAAGCATAAGCCAACATTTGCGTAAAATGAAGGCAGGGGGATTGGTAAGCGAAATCAGAAGAGGGAAGTGGACCTATTACTCCTTGACGATTGAGGATAAGCCTTATGTTAAAGACGTTTTGAATCATATTCCTTCCCAAGCCGCGATGATTGATTGGCTGGACCAACAAACGGCCGCTTCGGTTTGTGACTAATTGCGGTTCAATAAAACCAGTTTATAACCGATACCTTGGACGCGTTTAATTTGTATCGTGTTTTGATGCGGTTCAAGTTTTTTGCGCAGTGAGCTGATATAAACATTTACGATTCGTGGACTACCCTTGTACTCCGTTCCCCATATGGAGTCGAGAAGAACTTTACGCGATAAGGGCAAGTCGGCTCGTTGGGAAAGAAAATTCAAGAGCTGAAATTCTTTCGGGTTTAGCTCAATGATTTGTCCGCTTGATTCAACCTCATATTTATCCGGGGAAATCGTTAATTCTCCGATTTGATAATAACGTCTGGAGTAGGCTGATTGCTCCGGACGTTTATTTTTATGGGTTCTTCGGATCACGGTTTCGACTCGAGCCATAAACTCAGCCATTCCAAACGGCTTCTTTACAAACTCGTCAGCCCCACTCTCCAAAGCTTCAACGATATCCTTTTCCTGATTCTGATCCGACAAAATAATAACGGGAACGCGATTGTTCTTTTGTCTTATCGTTCGCAAAATCTGAAATCCGCTTTTTTCACCATTTACGATAAGGTCAAGAATAACAATATCGAACGGAGCGGTCAACGCGGCGTGTAGGCCGAGTTCTCCACTAGGAATAACTTCAGGCACATAATTTTTCTCGGATAGTTTCTTTGCGATGAACTCACCGGTAAGTGTTTCAGCCTGGATAATAAGGGCTCTATGAGTCACGGGGTTCCCTCCTTTTTCATATAACGCTTCTCCAATCATCTTCATTTAGCAGTTTATTTCTTCAACATGTTATGTCATAATTATATAAACATTATCTTATATGAAATTCAAGACGAATTTAGAAAATATTTTAGGAAATCGAACAAAAACTATCTATTTTACATAGAGATTACAAAACGAGAACATTCTTCAAACATTCAAGATATACGATCACATCGTAACATAATTATATTTGAATGGGAGAGGGTCTTGTTGTTGAAGAAAGGGTTAATGATTTTGCTGATCACTGCCACCGTGAGTATGCTTGCGGCATGCGGTCAATCCAATGATCAGGCTAATCAAGGAGCCGGTAACACGGAAACGAATGGACAAAGTTCAGCGGCACCATCGAATTCTGCAGGAGAGACAAAACTGTCGGGTCAAATTGAAATCGACGGTTCCAGCACCGTGTTTCCATTAACAGAAGCTGTAGCCGAAGAATTTAGTAAAGAGCACAGCGACGTGCGGGTTCCGGTTGGTGTTTCGGGAACCGGCGGCGGTTTTAAACGATTTATTGCCGGTGAGACCGATATCAGTAATGCCTCAAGACCGATTAAGGACGAGGAAGCGGAAGCGGCTAAGGCTGCCGGAATTGAATATATCGAATTGATGGTTGCTTATGATGGTTTGGCTGTCATCGTCAATCCGCAAAATGATTGGGTAGACCAAGTGACCGTGGAAGAATTGAATGCGATTTTCAAACCGGAAAGTACGGTGGTTAACTGGTCCGATGTTCGACCGGGGTGGCCGAATGAAAAGATCAACATTTTCTCTCCAGGTGCGGATTCCGGAACATTCGATTATTTTACGGAAGCTGTAAATGGTGAAGCCCAGGCAAGCCGTAATGACGACCAGGTTTCATTTAGTGAGGATGATAACGCCCTGGTTCAAGGGATTGCCGGAAACAAGAATGGTTTAGGTTATTTCGGTTTGGCTTATTATGAGGAAAACCAGGATAAACTGCGTACGGTTGCCATCGTTAATGAGGATGGTACCGCTGTAGAACCTACTGTAGAGACAGTTCGAGATGGATCTTACACGCCTTTGAGCCGTCCACTTTTCATCTATGTTAAAACGAGCTCTTATGAACGCCCTGAAGTTAAAGAGTTCGTGAATTTCTTTGTTGATCATGCGGGTGAATTAGCGACTGAGGTGGGGTATGTACCGCTTCCTGACGATAAGTTAGCTGAATCAAAAGCTAAATTGAAATAATTATTAAGCCAATAGTCATTACGGGACATCCCCCTTCATTTTTATGTTTATCCTTTGAAGGGGGATTTATTTTCATCCCTATCCCAAAGGAATTTTTATAAGTGAGGAGAGTAATCCATTTGGGCGCTGAACATGAACCAAAAACCGCAAACCCAATCGTATCCTTTAGAAATGAACGAAAATCACTTATGAATTGGTTTATACCCAAGTTGTTATTTCTATTTGCATCTGTATCCGTGTTGACGACCATCGGTATTGTCTACACGCTTTTGTCAGAAACCATCAATTTTTTTCGGCTTGTATCGCCTATAGAATTTTTCACTTCTACGAAATGGGCCCCTTTAATTGAACCCAAATCATTCGGTGTGTTGCCTTTATTAAGCGGTACGCTGCTGATTACAGTTATTGCCTGCCTCGTAGCGATGCCTATCGGTTTGGCGAGTGCGATTTATCTCAGCGAATACGCCCCAAGCAAGGTTCGAAAGATCGTCAAGCCCATTTTGGAAGTTCTGGCGGGGGTACCCACCATTGTTTATGGATACTTTGCGCTTAGCTTTGTTACACCCATGATTCAGTGGGTGTTTCGCGAAACCGTTGGCCAGGATGTCCCTGTATTCAACGCATTAAGTGCGGGTATCGTGGTAGGGATCATGATCATTCCCATGATTGCTTCGCTTAGCGAAGACGCTATGTTGGCTGTTCCGCGTTCACTTAGGGATGGAGCCTATGCTCTAGGGTCAACAAAGCTTGAAGTCGCTCTTAGAGTTGTCGTGCCTGCTTCGTTATCCGGTATCGTGGCTTCGTTTGTACTGGCCTTCTCCAGAGCGATTGGCGAAACGATGATCGTTACTGTGGCAGCCGGATCCACCCCAACATTAACCGGAAATCCGCTGGACAGCATTCAAACCATGACGGCCTATATCGTACAGGTGAGTCTTGGAGATACGCCGCACGGATCTGTCGAGTATGGAACCATTTTTGCGGTCGGGATGACGTTATTCGCGATCACGTTCCTGCTTAATATTTTTGCCCACTATATGGCTAAACGCTTTAAGGAGGAGTATTAGTCATGCTTGAGCTGGAGAATCAAAGACTTAACCGGGCTCGTCGAAAAACTGACCTTTACTTGCATTTGCTGTTCATCGTCTGCACCTCATTTGGCATTGTCTGCTTGACGGCCTTGATCGTTGACGTTGTGATCGATGGCATTCATGCCTTATCGCCGCAATTTTTCACGAATTTTCCTTCACGGCGTCCTAAGGAAGCCGGACTCTTATCCGCGCTTGTAGGAACCGCCTACATGGTTGCCATTATGGCTCCGGTCGCACTGATTTTTGGAGTAGGGGCAGCAATTTATCTCGAGGAATATGCGCCGAAGAATCGTTTGACTAGACTGATTCAAATCAATATCAGTACCTTGGCCGGCGTGCCTTCCATCGTTTATGGCATTCTTGGCTTGACTCTATTCGTCCGGGCCGGCGGATTTGAACCTCTGGCGATGGGGCGTAGTATTTTGTCCGGAGCGCTAACGATGGCCTTATTAGTATTGCCTATTATCATTGTGTCTGCACAGGAAGCTATTCGCGCCGTACCGAGATCCAGAAGAGACGCCTCTTATGCCCTGGGAGCGAACAAGTGGCAGACGGTGCAGAGGGCTGTGCTACCTTCGGCTATTCCAGGGATACTGACCGGCGTCATCTTATCTCTTTCAAGAGCGATTGGCGAGACGGCACCGCTTGTAATGATTGGTGCGTTAACCTTCGTGGCGTTTCTTCCGGATAATCCGCTGGATCAATTCACCGTGATACCAATCCAAATTTATAATTGGATCGCAAGGCCCCAAGTTGAATTCCACGAGTTGGCTGCTGCCGGTATTATGGTGCTGCTTGCTCTTCTGATTTTGATGAATTTATCCGCAGTATTGATTCGTAATAAATACCAAAATAAAAATTAACCGGGGGAAACATGTATGAGTGGCATTATAGACATCCAAAGCCTTGATCTGCACTATGGGACCTATCACGCGCTAAAGGACATTAACTTGCCTATTCAGGCCAATACAATAACAGCTTTCATCGGCCCATCCGGCTGCGGCAAATCCACATTGCTTCGTACGTTAAACCGGATGAACGATATGATTGCTGATGTGAAAATAGAGGGCTCGGTCAGGATCGGAGGAGTGGATCTGTATCAAGGGGACCTTGATGCCGAAGCGCTTCGCAAGAAGGTAGGGATGGTGTTCCAGCAACCAAATCCATTTCCGAAAACAGTGTATGATAACGTGGCTTACGGTCCAAGAATTCACGGGATCACCAAAAAAGCGGAACTGGATGGTATTGTGGAACAAAGTCTTCGCGGAGCCGCGTTGTGGGATGAGGTCAAAGATCACCTGAAACGTTCCGCATATAGTCTGTCAGGAGGACAACAGCAACGGCTTTGTATAGCCAGAGCTCTTGCGGTAAACCCGGCCATTCTGCTCATGGACGAAGCAACGTCCGCACTGGACCCCGTTTCAACCTTGAAAATTGAAGAACTGGTCAATGAACTGAAGGAAAAGTATACGATTGTGATGGTGACTCACAATATGCATCAGGCTGCCAGAGTATCTGATCAAACGGTGTTCTTTCTGAACGGTGAAGTGGTTGAATATGATGAAACGGAACGATTGTTTTCAAGCCCCAAAATGCAGAGAACGGAGGAGTACATCTCGGGAAGATTCGGCTGATGCCAAGATTATCATTATAGGGGAGAGATCAAGCAATGACGAGGCGCAAAGAGTTTGATCAAGGACTTGCGGAGCTTCAAACCTTGCTGGTAACAATGGGGGAACAAACAGAAACCGTTTTAAATGACGCGATTCAGGCGTTGGATCAGCAGGATATAAGCAGCGCCGACCAGATTATCAAAAACGATCTCGATATCAATGAGCTGGAAGAGAAAATCATGAAGATAGGGACCAAACTGATCGCAACCCAGCAACCCGTAGCTAAGGATCTGCGTAAAATCCTCGTTGCGTTTAAAATATCAAGTGATTTGGAACGTATGGCTGATCTTGCGGTAGATATCGCGGAAGTTGTACTGCAAATGGAAGAGCAAAAACTAATGCAAGTTTCCCGCGCCGATATATTACGATTAGGTGAAATTACGAAGAAGATGATTCATGACTCTATCCAGGCCTATCTTCATGAGAATGTGGATTTAGCCTATAAAATGGCCAGGGACGATGATCAAGTTGATCATCTATACAGTCAAATTATTCGGGAGCTTGTTTCTTATATCGTAGAAAAACCTTATGAAATGAACCAAATTTTGATGTTGGCTTTTGTTTGCCGCTACATTGAAAGGATTGCTGATCATGCAACCAATATAGGCGAGAATGTAGTTTTTCTGGTAAACGGCCATCGTCCTGAACTGAATCCTTAATGATGAGTTTTCGCATTCTTTTAATCGATGAGGATCTCACCGTTGGAAGGCTCCTTAGATATAGTTTGACGAGGCAAGGAAACAGAGTAGAGTGGTCTCAAAATATAAAGGAAGCGCCCCGGGCGGCTTTATCCATTTCCTTCGAAATCGTGATTTTCAATGTCGGCGGTCCGCTTCATAACGGGTTGGAGACATTGGCGCAGCTGAGTAAGATAGGGGATTTTCCTGTCATTCTTCTTAGTGATTGGAGTCAGGAAGAGGAAGTTGTTCGTGCTCTTTCGATGGGAGCGGAGGATGTGATTTTTAAACCTTTTGGCTACTCCGAACTGATGGCTCGGATCAATGCCATTATGCGGCGGGTAACCGAGAATGTACTTTATCCTCTTTCCAACGTTCAAGAAGATGAGGTGTTTCGTTTTGGTGTAATCGAAGTTTACCCTAAACGATGGGAAATAACCTATTTGGATCATCGAATCGCCTTCCGTAAGGATGAATTTTCGCTGCTCTTTCATCTGTTAAAAAAACCGGGGACGGTATTTTCCACTCGGCAATTACAGGAAGTTGTTTTTGGAACTTACGTTTACAAAACAAATCGAATCATTTTTCTGGTTTCGGCCATTCGTAAGAAGCTGCAAGCTGCGGTTCCGTTTATTGAAATCCAGACGATTCCTTCCGTCGGTTATAAGTTGACTTTAAAGTAACATGCTGGAGATAATATAATTAAGTAATAATATTATTATTTCATGATGCATGTGTCTGAAGGGAATATAAGAGGAGGGGAATCATGGACACTTATCAAGAAGCATCCGACGTATACAAATTGTTGAGTGATCGAAACCGGTTAATGATCTTGGCTCTTTTGAAAGAAAAAGATCTCTGCGTTTGTGAAATTGTTGAGCTGTTGCAGATGTCCCAGCCTAATGTGAGTCAGCACATGCGAAAACTAAAGGCTGGGGGGCTTGTTTCCGAGACCAAAAAAGGACAATGGGTTTTTTATTCTCTGCGTATTGAAAATAAACCTTCTGTTGCTTATGCATTAAAGCAATTACCAAGCGTACAGAATAAAGTCGAGAAATTAGAACTAAAAGAGCGCCGGGAACCTTGTGAACGATCATAAACATATTATTATTTACTTATATAATAATAAGTGTATAATTATATTATATGAAGGGTTTCTTAAGGCAGAAATAAAGGAGAGGTACTTGAAATGAGTCAAGGCGCAACAAAAAGATTGTCCTTTCTCGACCGTTATTTGACCTTTTGGATTTTTGGGGCGATGGGAGTTGGACTGATCCTCGGAACGTTGATTCCTAATTTTGCGGATATATTGTCGCGGATGCAAGTGGGAACCACCTCGATTCCGATTGCGGTCGGCCTGATCGTTATGATGTATCCGCCGTTAGCCAAAGTGAAATACGAGAAGCTGGGCCGAGTCTTCAAAGATTGGAAGGTATTGCTGCTTTCTTTGGTGCAAAACTGGATCATCGGTCCGATTTTAATGTTTTTCTTGGCCATCCTGTTTTTGAGCGATTTGCCGGAATACATGATTGGACTCATCATGATTGGCCTGGCTAGATGTATCGCTATGGTTCTAGTCTGGAGTGATTTAGCTAAAGGAGATCCGGAGTACACCGCAGGGTTAGTCGCTTTCAACTCCATCTTTCAAATTCTGTTCTACTCGGTATTTAGCTATGTGTTTATCACGGTCTTGCCCGGCTGGTTTGGGGTCCAAGGGGCTGAAGTGAATATTTCCATGGGGCAAATTGCCGAAAGCGTCCTGATTTATTTGGGAATTCCCTTTCTGGCCGGATTATTGACGCGCGTGATTGGGATCCGATTAAAGGGTTCGGAATGGTACGAAAAAGTGCTAATTCCCAAGATCAGCCCGCTTGCCCTGCTCGCTTTATTGTTCACGATTATTCTCATGTTCTCATTAAAAGCGGATCTGATCGTAACGCTGCCTCTGGACGTTGTACGCATTGCGATTCCGATGATCATCTATTTTGTGGTGATGTTCGTAGTGTCCTTCTTCTTTTCCAAAAAATCAGGGACATCCTATCCCGTTGCTACGTCACTGTCGTTTACGGCAGCCAGTAACAATTTCGAACTTGCCATTGCGGTGGCGA
>Ga0164243_10014072_pt1 | contig 11167 bp, 11 predicted proteins | sample OricompcompostOP_FD_108781 | JGI IMG/M metagenome (GOLD analysis project Ga0164243, IMG submission 108781) | Organic Plus compost microbial communities from Emeryville, California, USA - Original compost - Organic plus compost (OP) | ecosystem: Engineered > Solid waste > Mixed feedstock >... | reverse complement strand
CGGCCGCCCGGCCGCCCACGCCGCCCGCGCCCGGTGCCGATCGGACGCCGATGACGCCGCGCCGGTTCCGGTCACACTCCGAGACACACGTCACGTGGCAGGTACGCTACCGCGCCGCCGAACGGCCCGCGGTACCGCCGGTCGGTACCGCAACACCCGCTGTACGCAAACCGGCCACGCCGCGTTCGACCCGGTCGGAGAATGTGAGGCGATGCCCGCGATCGACGAGAGGTGTCGCGGTGAGCGTGTCCAATCTGTACCTCGGCCGGCTGCCGGACGATCCCACCCGCGACTACACGCTGGGTGGTGAGCCGTTGGCCCGGTTCGCGCTGCGCTGCCCGGTCTCGGCGGCCCCGGCCGGTCTCGGCCGGCCCGGTGAGACGGAGGTGACCGTCGGGGTACGGGCCACCGGTGACCTGGCCGAACGGGTACTGGCCCAGCTGCGTGCCGGTGACCGGGTGCTGGTGGCCGGCGCGCTCGCGGCGAGCCCGCCGGACCCGGCGCGGCGCGGCGCGAGCGACGTTCTGGTAGAGGCCAGTCACGTCGGCCTCGACCTGGACACCGGCGGCTGGCACCGGGACCCGGTACCGGTCGGTGCCGCCGAGCACGCGGCGACCGGGCACCCCGAGTACCACTGGTAGGGACCGGCGAAACCCGCTGTGCCCGCGGGTGCCGGCGACGGTACGGTGCGCAGTCGATGGACGGTGCTGAACAGAACGCGCGGGCCGCGGCCGTCGCCGCCGCCCGCTGCGTCGTGGTCAAGGTCGGATCGTCGTCGCTGACCACCCGTACCGGCGGGCTCGACCCGGACCGCCTCGACGCGCTGGTCGACGCGCTCGCCGCCCGCCGCGCCGCCGGCAGCCAGGTCATCCTCGTCTCGTCCGGCGCGATCGCCGCCGGCCTCGCCCCGCTCGGCCTGCCCCGCCGCCCCCGCGACCTCGCCACCCAGCAGGCCGCCGCGTCGGTCGGGCAGGTGGCGCTGATCCACCGGTACGCGACCTCGTTCGGCCGGCACGACCAGCGGGTCGGTCAGGTACTGCTCACCGTCGACGAGGTGATCCGCCGCAGCCGGTACCGCAACGCGCTGCGTACCCTGCGCCGGCTGCTGGATCTGGGCATCCTGCCGATCGTCAACGAGAACGACACGGTCGCCACCGAGGAGATCCGGTTCGGCGACAACGACCGGCTGGCTGCGCTGGTGGCCGCCCTGGTACGGGCCGACCTGCTGGTGCTGCTGTCCGATGTGGACGCCCTGTACGACGGGGACCCGCGCCGCCCCGACGCGCACCGGATCGAGGCGGTACGCGGCCCGGACGACCTGGCCGGCATCGACGTCGGCGGCGCGGGACGGGCCGGTGTCGGTACCGGCGGCATGGTCACCAAGGTGGACGCGGCCCGGATCGCGTCCGGCTCGGGGGTACCGGTCGTGCTGACCGCCGCGCCGCTCGCCGGAGCCGCCCTGGCCGGCGACGAGGTCGGTACGTTCTTCGCCGCCGCGCCCCGCCGCCCCCGGCAGCGGCTGTTCTGGCTGGCGCACGCGACCACCCCGCACGGCCGGCTGCTGCTGGACGCCGGCGCGGTCGCCGCCGTCGTGGAGCGCCGGCTGTCGCTGCTGCCCGCCGGGGTACACGGTGTGGAAGGCAGCTTCTCCGCCGGCGACCCGGTCGATCTGGTCGACGAGTCCGGCCGGCCGGTCGCCCGCGGCCTGGTCAACTACGACGCCGCCGAACTGCCCCGGCTGCTCGGCCGCGGCACGCGGGAGCTCGCCGCCGAGTTCGGCTCGGCGTACGAGCGGGAACTCGTGCACCGCGACGACCTCGTCATCCTCGGCCGGTAGCCGGTCCGGCGCACCGAGAAGCGGTCGGCGAAGGCCAGGAGGGGTGCGGCGGTACGGGCCGGGTCCTCGATGATGGGCGTGTGCCCGAGGCCGGGCAGCAGCTCCACCCGCGCCCCCGGTACGGCCCGGTAGTCCGCGGCGGAGGCGGCGCGCCACCGGCGGTCGTCGGTACCGAAGAGCACCAGCAGCGGCGTGTCGAGTACCGCCAGCCGGTCGGGGAGCGTGCGCTCGCGCAGGTATGCGGTACCCGCGCGCAGCGTCGCCGCCATCGTGGCGGGATCGATCCGGCGCAGTTCGGCCACGAACTCGGCCGGGATCTCGTAGCCGGCGCGGAATCCGGTACTCGCCAGCGCGCGCAGCTGCTCGTCGGTCGGCGGCCACTGCGCGAGCCCGGCCGCGTCGGAGTCCGCCGCCTGGTACGCGTCGAGGCTCGGCCCGGTGTTGACCAGTACCAGCGCGGTGACCAGGTCGGGGCGTCGGGCCGCGAGTTCGGTACCGATCAGGCCGCCGCTGGAGTGACCGACCACCACGGCCGGCCCGGCGCCGAGCCGGTCCAGTACCTCCGCGACGCGACGCGCCTGCGCGGGGACGGTGTAGTCGGCGTCGGGCGGCGCGCCGGAGTCGCCGCAGCCGAGCAGGTCGACGCGGATCACGTGGTGGCTGCCGGTCAGTTCCGGTACCAGCCAGTCCCAGGACCGGACCGATGCGGCCGAGCCGTGGATGAGCACCAGTACCGGCGCGTCGGGCGGACCGTCCTGGCACACGTGGATTTCGCCGTCCGACACGGCGACGCGCCGCTGGTACGGGTCAGGAATGTTCATGCCGCCCACTGTCCCCGCCCGTACGGCCGGTGGCTTGGACGAATGTTCCGTCCCTAGGCTGGGCTGGTGCGGCCCAGCAGGCACGAACGCGCCGGCGTGGCCGGGTGGGACGTCGCCTCGCCGCGGCGGCCGTGCCGGCTGCCCGGTGTCACCATGGCCGGGTTCGGGGTGCGGAGCCTGGCGGTGCCGGTACGGATGGTGCCGCACCCGGCGGTGATGCTGGCACTGGACTTCGGTGCCGGCCGGGCGACGGTGGAGGATGCCGCCGGGCGCCGCCGCGGCAGCCTGGTCGCCGGCCCCGGGTACGGGTTCGGCGGCGCGGCGTTCGCCCGCGGCACCGAGGTGGAGTGCGTACAGGTGCGGCTGTCCCCGCTGATCGCCCGCGCCGTGCTGGGCGTGTCCCTTGCCGAGCTGCGGGACGCCACGGTCGACGCGGACGATCTGCTGGGCCATCGGGAGACCGAACGGATCCGGGCCCGGCTGGCGGAGCTGCCGTCCTGGCAGGCCCGGTTCGGGCTGCTGGACGCGTGGCTCGCCCGGCGGTACGCGCCGGGTACGGCCGTGGCCGCCGAGGTGGCCTGGGCCTGGCGGCGGATCGTCGCCGTTCGCGGTGCGGTACGGGTCGACCGGCTCGCGGCGGAGGTCGGGTGGAGCCGTCGCCGGATGTGGTCCCGGTTCGGCGCGCAGCTCGGCCTGACCCCGAAGCGCGCGGCCACGCTGGTCCGCTTCGACCACGCCGCGCACCGGCTGGTCGCCGGCCACGCCGCGGCGCGGGTCGCCGCCGACGTCGGGTACGCGGACCAGTCGCACCTGCACCGGGAGGTACGGGCGTTCGCCGGCGGCACGCCCGCCGGGCTGGCCGACGAACCGTTCCTGGCGATCGACGACGTCGCCTGGCCCGGTCAGCGGGTCAGCGTGCGTTGGTAGCTGGCGGGGGTCGTCCCGAACGCGGCACGGAACGCGGCGATGTACGCGCTGGCGTTGCGCCAGCCGCAGCGGTGTGCGGTGTCGGTGACGCTGGTGCCGTCGGTGAGCAGCAGCAGTGAGGCGGCCAACCGGTACTGGCTCCGCCAGTACGGCACGGTCAGCCCGAGCCGCTCGGCGACCAGCCGGGTGAGGGTACGCGGGCTGACGGCGGCGGCGTCCGCGAGCGTGCCGAGGGTGGCGCCGGCCGGGTCGGCGGCGAGCGTGTCGGCCGCGGCGGCGAGGCGCGCGTCGTACGGGCGGGGGAGTACCAGGGTGGGCTGCGGGTCGTCGGCGAGTTCGTCGGCGACGACGGCGAGCATCCGGTCACGCCGGTCGCCGTCGAGGTCGGGTACCCGCAGCGCCGCGAGCAGCTCGCGCAGCAGCGGAGACACCGGCAGTACCCGTGGCGCGTCGAGCCGGGCGGGGTCCACCAGGCCGGCGGGGAGCAGGAGGGTGTGCAGTCGGGTACGCCGGTGCGCCCGGTGGGCGTGCCGGACCCCGGCGGGCAGGTACAGGCCGCGGCCGGCCGACGGCAGCACGTACGTCTGCGCCTCGGTGAGCGCGGAGATCACCCCGCTGGCCGGGTAGACGAACTGGTCCCGGTCGTGCCGGTGCCAGTCGATGGCGTCGCCGCGCAGCAGCTCGCCGCCGCCGGTCAGCGCCGGCCCGGGTGCGCGCAACCCGCGTTGGCGATTTTCGGGCATCATCTGGCAGCCTAGCCGCTATCGGCCGAGTCGGGCGGCGACGACGATCTCGGCGTGAGCTCTGTGACCGAGCGCGCCGGTACGCGGCGCGGACTGTTGCCGCTGCTGGTGGCCGGGCACGGCGTCGACGACCTGTACCAGGGGTCGGTGGCGGCGCTGGTGCCGTACTTCGTGGCCCGGTACCACTGGAGTTACGCGGCGGTCAGCGGCCTGACCCTGGCCGCGACGCTGCTCTCCTCGGCCGCGCAGCCCGCCTTCGGGGTGGCGACCGACCGGGCCGCGAAGCCCTGGCTGGTACCGGCCGGCATGGCCCTCGCCGGCATCGGCATCGGCGTGGCCGGGCTGCCCGCCAGCTACCTCGCGATCTGGCTCGCGGTGGCGGCCTCCGGGCTCGGCGTCGCCGCGTACCACCCGGAGTCGGCGCGGCTGGCCCGCATCGCCTCGGCCGGGCACGTCGGGATGAGCTGGTTCTCGGTCGGCGGGAACGTCGGGTTCGCGCTGGCGCCGCTGCTCGTCGCCGCGGTCGTCGGCCCGCTCGGCCTCGCCGGTACCCCGCTGCTCGCCGTACCGGCGCTGGCCTGCGCGTTGGCCACCGCACTGGTGCTCCGCCGGTACGGGACCGCCCGGGACGCCGGTGCCACCCGGGCGCGGCGCGGCGGTACCGACGACTGGCGCCAGTTCGGGGTGCTGACGGCCGGGATCGTCGCGCGGTCGGTGACGACGTTCAGCCTGGGTACGTTCCTCGCGCTGGCCGTGCAGGCCCGGCTGCACGCCGCGCACGCGGTCGGCGAGGCGGCGCTGTTCACCCTGTACGCGGCGGGTGCCGTCGGCACCGTGCTGGGTGGCCGGCTGGCCCGGCGGATGCCCCGGGTACGGGCGATGCGGATCGCCTCGGCGGTCGCGGTGCCGGCGGTGGTCGCGGTCGCGTACCTGCCGGGGTGGGCGGTGTTCGGCGCGATCGTGGTCGCCGCCGTCGCGTTGTACGTGCCGTTCTCGCTGTCGGTGACGCTCGGCCAGGACTACCTGCCGAACCGGATCGGTACCGCCTCCGGCGTCACGCTCGGCCTGTCCATGAGCCTCGGCGGGCTCGCCGCGCCGCTGCTCGGCCTGCTCGCCGATCACACCTCGCTGCCGACCGCGCTGTCCGTACTCACGGTGTTCGCCCTGATCATGGCCGGTGCCTCGGTCCTGCTCCGGGAGCCGGCCGGTACGCTGCAGGCATGAGCGAGCAGGGTGTCCGGGACGCGGCGGTACGGGCGAGGCAGGCCGCGGTGGAGCTCGCGGTGGCCTCCCGCGCGGCCAAGGACGCCGCGCTGCACGCGATGGCCGACGCGCTGGTGTCCCGGCGGGACGAGATCCTCGCCGCGAACGAGTCCGATGTGGACGGTGCTCGCGCCGCCGGTACCGGCTCGGCCATGCTGGATCGGTTGGCGCTCACCGCATCCCGAATCGACGGCATGGCCGACGGGCTGCGCCAGGTGGCCGGGCTGCCGGACCCGGTCGGCGAGGTGGTGCGCGGCTCGACCCTGCGCAACGGCCTGGAGCTGCGCCAGATCCGGGTACCGTTCGGTGTCGTCGGCATCATCTACGAGGGCCGGCCGAACGTGACCGCCGACGCCGCCGGCCTCACCCTCAAGTCCGGCAATGCCGTGCTGCTGCGCGGTTCCTCCTCCGCTCGGCACTCCAACGCGGCGATCGTGGCGGTACTGCGGGACGCGCTCACCGCCGCCGGCCTCCCCGCCGACGCGATCGCGCTGCTGCCCGGCGAGTCCCGGGACGAGGTCACCCACCTGATGCACGCGCGCGGCCTGGTCGACGTGCTGATCCCGCGCGGCGGCGCCGATCTGATCCGTACCGTCGTGGAGGGCTCGACGGTGCCGGTGATCGAGACCGGTGTCGGCAACTGCCACGTGTACGTCGACGCCGCCGCCGATGTCGAGATGGCACGCGACATCATCGTGAACGCCAAGACGCAGCGCCCGTCGGTGTGCAACGCGGCCGAGACCCTGCTGGTACACGCCGATCTCGCCGACGCCGCCCTTCCGGTACTGCTGCCCGCGCTCGCCGCCGCCGGCGTCACCGTACACGGGGACGACACCGTTGCGGCACAAGGCAAGGAGCTGAACGTACCGGTCGAGCCGGCAGGCGAGCGGGACTGGGCGCAGGAGTACCTGTCGCTGGATCTCGCCGTGGCCGTGGTGCCCAGCCTGGACGCGGCGCTGGCGCACATCCGGCGGTACTCCAGCGGACACTCCGAGGCGATCGTCACCTCCTCGCAGGCCGCCGCCCGCGCGTTCACCGCCCGGGTCGACGCCGCGGCGGTACTCGTCAACGCCTCCACCCGGTTCACCGACGGCGGCGAGTTCGGCTTCGGCGCCGAGATCGGCATCTCCACGCAGAAGCTGCACGCCCGCGGCCCGATGGGCCTGCCGGAACTGACCAGCACCAAGTACGTGATCACCGGCGACGGCCACATCCGCGGCTGACCGGGCGACGGCGGCCGACAGGCACCGCCGCACGTCGACACCCGCTCAGCGGCTGGGGAAGGCGCCGCCGTTCACGTTGACCACCTGTGCGGTGATGTGCCGGGCGCCGGGCGAGGCCAGGAACTCGACGACCGCGGCGACGTCGTCGGGGGTACCGGCCCGGCCGGTCGCGGTCTGCCCGATCAGCGTGGCCCGGCGCTGGTCGCTGAGCTGGTCGGCGAAGAACTCGGTCTCGGCGATGTACCCGCAGGACACCACGTTGGCGGTGATGCCGCGCGGGCCGAGCTGTCCGGCCAGGTCGATGTTCCAGGTGGCCAGCGCCGCCTTGGTGGCACCGTACGCGCCGCCGCCACAGCCGCGGTCGGCGGCGATGGAGCCGATGCCGATGACGGCGCCGCCGGCCCGGAGCCGGTCGGCCAGGGCGGTGGTGGTCAGTACCGCACTGAGCAGGTTCGCGTCCAGGTTGGCCCGCCAGGAGTCGGCGGTACCGGCGAGGGTGTCCGGCGTCGGCCGCCGCACGTCGGTGTTGCCGCCGGCGTTGTTGACCAGTACGTCGATCTCGGTGGGCAGCTGCGGCAGCGCCGCCTCAAGGGCGGCCGGGTCGCTGACGTCGCAGCGTACCGCGGTCGCGCCGATCTCCTCGGCGGTACGGGCGAGCACGTCCGGCCGCCGACCGAGGATGGTGACCGCGTCGCCGGCCGCGGCGAACCGGGCGGCCGTGGCGCGCCCGATCCCGGTACCGCCGCCGGTGACGACGACGGTGCGTGGCATGGTGTCCGTCCTTGCCCTCGGGTACGTTTAGACCTAAACATAACGCGGCTCGGCCATACCGGCCAGCGGGACGAGGGGAGACGGATGACACGGCCGGACGACGCCGCGGCCATCGCCGCCGCCTGGCGCCGGGAACGACCGGGTACGCCCACGGAATCGATCACGGTGGTCACCCGGCTCTGGCAGCTCGGCAAGCTGTTCGCCGACGACCGCCGCCGGTTGCTCGCCGACCTGGCGATCGACCGCGGCACCATGGATCTGCTGTCGGTGCTGCGCCGTTCCGGCCCGCCGTACGCGTTGACCACCCGGCAGCTCGCCGACCGTACCCTCGTCACCGCCGGCGCGATCTCCCAGCGGGTGGCCCGGGCCGAAGCCGCCGGGTTCGTCGCGCGCGCACCGGGTGGCGGCAGCCGGCGCGCCGTCACCGTCACCCTCACCGACGCCGGGCACGCCGAGATCGAACGCGTCGTCGACCGGGTACTGACCCGGGAGGTCGAGCTGCTGTCCGGGCTGTCGGCCGAACGTCGGGACGCGCTCGCCGCGAACCTCGGCGTCCTGCTCGACGACCTGATCGAGCGGCTCGGCCCGCCCGGCCGTACCGACGAGTGAGGCGCCACCGTCCGGCCCAGGGGCGAGACCGAGACGGGCCACGGCAGGTGATGGCGCCCGCCGCGGTCAGTTGGCGTCGAGGAAGCGTTGCGCGGCGGCCTGCCCGTCGGCGACCGCCTGGTCGTGCGACTCGATCGGGTCGACCCGGGTACCGGTGAACACGATGTACGACACGCCGTCGTCGGCGCCGCCGGTCGCCGGGTCCGGGTCGATGCCGAGCGCGTCGGCCGTCGCGTACGACGCCTCACCGATGATGTTCGTCGGCCCGGTGTCGCCGAACACCGCGTACTCGACCTGGTCGCCGTGGATGACGGCGACGACGGCGCCACCGTCGATGTCGTGGTCGGAGTAGCGGAAGATGTCGTTGTTCTGCGGGATCACCACGTACGGCAGGGCCGCGGCGTCCAGCGGTGCCCCGTCGGACTGGTGGAACGCGGTGTCGTCCTGGTACCAGGGGTCGGTGTCCGGGTTGCACGCGTCGGTGGTCTGGCCGTCGCAGTCGATGTCCATGTCGGCCTGCCAGAACACCGCGCCGTTGGCGCCGCAGACCGGTACCGACGGGTCCGCGCCGTCGTCCGTGGCGAACGTCCCGTCGGAGATCTGGTCGCAGTGGCCGAGCTTGGCGAGCAGCTGTTGTGCGGTGGGTGGCGATGCCGCGTCCGCGGCGACCGGGCGCAGTGCCGGCAGGCCGACGGCGACGAGCAGGAACGTACCGACCAGCAGCAGCGGCACCCGCCGCCCGGAGACGCGCATGATCCCTCCCGCGATTCGAATAGGATACTTTCCGATCTATTCGCCAGAAGGTACGTCCGTTTTGTCGGTACTGTCAACCCGCCGTCACCGCCGCCCCGCGCCGGCCGGGCGATCCGCGACGTGCCCGCCCGTACCGGTACGGGCGGGCACGCGTGCCGCCTCAGGCGAGCCAGGCGGTGGCGTCGCCGGGCAGCCGGCCGTCCGCGGTGAGCGGAACGCTGGTCAGCACCGGGGTACCGGCGGGCAGCTCGACCGGCGTGTTCCCGGTGTTGACGACGCAGGTCAGCCCGCCGTCCCGGCGGAACGCCAGACACCCGTGCGGAGCGTCCACAAAGGACAGACCGCCACGGAAGCCGGGGTGCTCGCGGCGCAGCCGCAGCGCCGTGCGGTACAGCTCGACGGTGGACTCCGGGTTGCCCTGCTGCGCCTCCACCGCGAGCGGTGACCAGCCGGCGGGCATCGGCAGCCAGGTGCCGGGCGTGGCGGAGAACCCGTACGGCGGCTCGCCCGGTGTCCACGGGATCGGGATCCGGCAGTTGTCCCGGCCGCGCCGGGTGTGCCCGCTGCGTTCCCAGGTCGGGTCGGTGAGCGCCTCGTCGGGCGGTTCGATGCTGGGCAGCGAGAGCTCGTCCCCCTGGTACAGGTACGCGACTCCGGGCAGTGCCAGCTGCAGCAGTGCGGCGGCGCGGCCGCGGCGGGCGCCGACCAGACCCCCGCCGTACCGGGTGACGTGCCGGACCACGTCGTGGTTGGACAGCACCCAGGTGGTCGGCGAACCGGTACCTTCCACAGTGGACAGTGCCGCCTCGATGGTGTCGCGCAGCTCGTCGGCGCGCCACCGCGCCTGCACCATCCGGAAGTCGAACGCGAGCGGCAACTCGTCCGGCCGCAGGTACCTGCGCAGCCGTTCGGTGTCGGTCACCCACACCTCGCCGACCGCCATCGCGCCCGGATAGTCGTTGAGCACCTTGCGGATGAACCGGTGGATGTCGTGCACGCCCTCGGCGTCCCACCGTACGTCCGCGGACGTGTGCGGGTTCGCGCCGGACTCGATCTCGGCCAGTACGGCCGCGGGCAGGTCCGGCAGCCCCGCTGGCTTGGCCATGCCGTGCGCCACGTCGATCCGGAACCCGTCGACGCCCCGGTCCAGCCAGAACCGCAGCGTGGCCTCCAGGTCCGCCCAGATCTCCGGGTTCTGCCAGTTCAGGTCGGGCTGCTTCGGGTCGAACAGGTGCAGGTACCACTGGCCCGGCGTGCCGTCCGCCTCGGTGACGCGGTGCCACGCCGGCCCGCCGAACGCGGACGGCCAGTTGTTCGGCGGCTCGTCCCCGTTCGGGCCGCGACCGTCGCGGAAGACGTACCGGTCCCGCTCCGGGCTGCCCGGGGCGGCCCGCAGCGCCTGCTGGAACCACACGTGCTCGTCGGACGAGTGGTTCGGTACCAGGTCGATGGTGACCCGGATGCCGCGCTCGTGCGCCGCCGCGACGAGCCGGTCGAACGCGGCGAGGTCGCCGAACACCGGGTCGACGTCGCGCGGGTCCGCCACGTCGTACCCGTGGTCGGCCATCGGGGAGGTGAAGAACGGGCTGAGCCAGATCGCGTCGACACCCAGCCCGGCCAGGTAGTCGAGCTTGCCGGTGATGCCGTCGAGATCGCCGACGCCATCTGCGTTGGCGTCGGCGAAGCTGCGCGGATAGATCTGGTAGAACACCGCGTCGCGCCACCAGTCGGTACGGTCGGCGGGGTCGGAGACCTCGTGGGCCACTGTGCCTCCTTCGGGGGGTTTGAACGTTCAAAACTCGGATCCGCGGCAGCATCGCCGAGCCGAGTGGTACGGGGGTGTCAGTCCGGGGAGTTGACCATGAACTGCGCGGCCCGCTCCAGGTAGGTCCACAGCTCGGCCTCGTACTCCGGGGCCAGGTCGAGCGTGTCCACCGCGTGCCGCATCCGGGCGAGCCACGCGTCCCGCTCCCGCGAGCCGATCACGAACGGGGCGTGCCGCATCCGCAGTCGCGGGTGCCCGCGCTGGTCGGAGTAGGTGTGCGGACCGCCCCAGTACTGCTCCAGGAACATCCGCAACCGGTCCGCCGCCGGGCCCAGGTCCTCCTCCGGGTACAGCGGGCGCAGCACCGGATCGACCGCGACGCCGGCATAGAACTCGTCCACCAGCTTGCGGAACGTCGGCGCGCCGCCGACCGCGTCGTAGAACGTCACGGTCGT
>Ga0164243_10014071_pt1 | contig 11168 bp, 6 predicted proteins | sample OricompcompostOP_FD_108781 | JGI IMG/M metagenome (GOLD analysis project Ga0164243, IMG submission 108781) | Organic Plus compost microbial communities from Emeryville, California, USA - Original compost - Organic plus compost (OP) | ecosystem: Engineered > Solid waste > Mixed feedstock >... | reverse complement strand
CGCCGTCGAGGGTGAGCGTTCCCTCGGCGCCCGGCTCGTCTCCTTCGTCAGCGGCGGGATGGTGCGGGTCTTCCTGATCCTCGTGGGCCTGTTCTGGCTGGTCCCGACGCTCGGGCTGCTGCTGTCGTCGCTGAGGCCGCCCGACGAGATGTCCGCGAGCGGCTGGTGGGAGGTGTTCAGCAAGCCGTCCCAGCTGACCTTCGACAGCTACGACAAGCTCCTCGGCAACAGCGACATCACGGACTCGATCCTGAACACCGTGCTGATCACGGTGCCGGCGACGGTCCTCGTCGTCGTCATCGGCGCGCTCGCGGGCTACGCGTTCGCGTGGATGGAGTTCCCGGGCCGCGACTGGTGGTTCCTGAGCGTGGTCGGGCTGCTCGTCGTGCCCGTGCAGGTGGCGCTGATCCCGATCGCCGAACTCTTCGGCAACATCGGCATCTTCGGCTCCCTGATCGGCGTGGTCCTCTTCCACGTCGGGTTCGGGCTGCCGTTCGCGGTGTTCCTGCTGCGGAACTTCTTCGCGGAGATCCCCCGGGAGCTGCTGGAGGCGGCCCGGCTGGACGGCGCGGGTGAACTGCGCCTGTTCTTCCGGGTCGTGATGCCGCTCGGCGGTCCGGCGATCGCCGCGCTCGGCATCTTCCAGTTCCTGTGGGTGTGGAACGACATGCTGGTCGCGCTGATCTTCACGGACGCCGACAGCCAGCCGATCACGGTCGCCCTCCAGACGCAGGTACGGCAGTTCGGCAGCAACGTCGACGTCCTGGCGCCCGGCGCGTTCATCTCGATGGTGATCCCGCTGGTCGTGTTCTTCGCCTTCCAGCGGCAGTTCGTGTCCGGTGTGATGGCGGGCGCCGTCAAGTAGGCGACGACGCACCGCGTTTCGGAAGGGGCGGGCCGGTGGCGGCCCGCCCCTCACCGTTCACCCGACCGGCCCCCCGGATGCCTCGGATCGCGTAACCAAGTCACTCCATCGGCCGTTACCGGCACGGCGACAGCGCCCGTCGTCCCCGGCCGACCGAGTGGATGTGCCTTGCCCAGGTTCAGTGTCATCGTCCCCGCGTACAAGGTGCAGGCGTACCTGCGCGAGTGCCTGGAATCGGTGCTCACCCAGTCGTACCCGGACCTCGAACTGATCGCGGTGGACGACTGCTCGCCGGACGCGTGCGGCGCGATCATCGACGAGTTCGCGGCCCGCGACCCCCGGGTGCGTGCCGTGCACCTGCCGCGCAACCGGGGCCTGGGCCCCGCCCGCAACGCCGGCATGGCCGAGGCCACCGGCGACTACCTGCTCTTCCTCGACAGCGACGACACCCTCACCCCGGACTCCCTCCAGGCCATCGCGGGCCGGCTGAAGGAGACCGGTGAACCCGACGTCCTGGTCTACGACTACGCGCGCACCTTCTGGACCGGCGAGACGGTGCGCAACCGGGCCGCGGCCCACCTCTCCGAGGAGGGCCCGGCGCCCTTCCGGCTGACGGACCGGCCCGGCCTGCTGGGGCTGCTGATGGTCGCCTGGAACAAGGCGTACCGCCGCGAGTTCGTCGAGGCCGAGGAGCTGGTCTTCCCCACCGGCTACTACGAGGACACGCCCTGGACGTACCCGGTGCTGATGTCGGCCGGGTCGATCGCGACCCTGGACCGGGTGTGCGTGCACTACCGGCAGCGGCGCCACGGCGGCATCCTCGGCACGGTCAGCCCCCGCCACTTCGACGTCTTCGAGCAGTACGACCGGGTCTTCGCGTACGTCGACAAGCGCCCCGAGCTGGCCCGCTGGCGGCCGCTGCTGTTCCGGCGGATGGTGGACCACCTGATCGTGGTGTTCGCCCGCCGGGACCGTCTGCCGCCCCGCAGCCGCGCCGAGTTCCTGCGCAAGGCCCGTACGTACTACCGGCGTCACCACTGCCCCACCGGTCCGCTGCCGCCGCGGGTGCGGCTGCACCACACCCTGATCCGGGCGGGGCTGCACCGCACGTACCACGTGCTGCGGTGGACGGCGGCCCTGCTCCGCCGTGCCGCGCGGACCGCCGTCCGGCTGCGCAGGGCGCTGCGGACGGGCGCCCTGCGCCTGCACTACCGGGCGCAGCGCTGTCTGCCGGTGCGCGCTGACCGGGCCGTGTTCGCCGCGCACGGCGTGCCCGGCCACGGCTGCCACCCCGGCGCCCTGGAGCGGGCGTTCCGCGCGCACGCCCCGCACATCCGCACCGCCTGGGTCACCGGCGACGGGGAGCGGGGCGCCCTGCCGTCCGGGGTGCGCCCGCTGCGCCCGGACTCCGCCGCCTACTGGACCGCGCTGGCCCGTTCCCGGTACCTGGTGCACAACGCGGCGTTCGACCGCCGGCTGGTCAAGCGGCCCGGCCAGGTGCTGGTGCAGACCCGGCGCGGCACCCCGCTCAAGCGCACGGGCCTCGACCTGCGCGGGCGGCCGGGCGCGGACCCGGACGTCGACGGACTCCTGGCGGACGTCGACCAGTGGGACTACCTCGTCTCCCCCAGCCTGTACGCGACCCTGACCTGGGAGCGCGCCTTCCCGGGTGCGTACACCGTCCTGGAGTACGGCAGCCCGCGCGCGGACGTGTTCCGGCGGGCCACCCCGGCGGACACGGTCCGGGTCCGCCAGGCGCTGGGCGTGCCGGAGGACGCGGTCGTGATCCTCTACGCCCCGACCTCCCGCGCCTACCTGCGCACCCCCGTCGACCTGCACCGCGTGGTGAGCCGGCTGGGGCCGCGCCACGTCGTCCTGGCCCGCGCCCCGCACGGCCACGACGGTCCGCTCGCCGCGCCCTCGGACCGGGTCCTCGACGTGACCGCCCACCCGAGCGTCGAGGAGCTGTGCCTCGCGTCGGACGCCCTGGTCACGGACTACTCGTCGATCATGGCCGACTACGTCTGCCTGGACCGCCCGGTCGTGCTCCTCACCGACGACTGGGAGGCCCACGAGGCGGTCCGGGGCACCTATGTCGACCTGCGGGCCTGTCCGCCGGGCGCGGTGGCGCACCATGAGGACGAGTTAATCGAAATCTTCATGTCGGGTCACTGGCGCGGTTCGCGCTCAGCGCAGCTGCGGACCGCGTTCCGGCGGCGCTTTTGCCCTCACGACGATGGACGCGCCGCTGAACGCGTCGTGCGGCACGTGGTGCTGGGGGAGGCATGCAATCCCGCCATCATCCCGCACAGGGGCGCCGGTCCACTGCCGTCTACCGCCGCGTCCCGCCCAAATGTCTCGCGACCGGCAGTACCAAAGCCAGCCACGGACCATCACGAGAGCCACTGAGCGCCATTGTCCAGGAGTGCGCATGTCCACCAGCCCGCCACTGGCCGGGCTGGTCCAGCGCCAGCTCTTAGGCACGCCGCCCCACACCCCAACAGAAAGAGCAATATGCCCCGCTTCAGCATTATCGTTCCGTCCCATGGTGTCGCGGGCTTGTTATCCCGGGCGCTGGACTCGGTCCTCACCCAGTCCTTCGGTGACGTTGAGCTCATCCCTGTCTGCGACGGCCCCGACTGCCCGGCGGCAGATATCGTCGCCCGGTATGCCGGGCGCGACCGCCGGGTGGTGCCGGTGCACGCCCCTCCGTCGGAGGGGCTGGGCGGTGCACGCAACGCGGGGCTGCGCTCCGCCACTGGGGAATGGGTGCTGTTCCTGGACGGCGACGACGAGCTGGCGCCGGGCGCGCTGGCGGCCCTGTCCGGGCGACTGCGGGAGACCGGCGAGGTGGACGTCGTGTACTGCGGGCACGAGCGGGTCCCCTGGTGGACGGGCGACCCGGCTGAACCGGCCGCGCCCCTGCTGGCACGCGCCCCCGGCGGGGCATTCCCGCCCGAACGGGCCCCCTGGCTGACCGGCGTCGGGCTGTCCGCCTGGAGCGCCGCCTACCGCCGGGCCTACCTCACCCAGCACGACCTCTCCTTTCCAGATGGTCACTTCACCGACATCGGCTTCGGCGGACTGACCGCCCTGGCCGCCGGGCGGATGGCGGTGCTGCGCCGGGTCGTCGTACGGCATCGGGTGCGGCGGCAGGGCAGCCGGCTGAACCGGCCAGGCCCACACCACGCCGAACTGCTGGACCAGGTGGAGCTGGTGCTAACCCGGGCCGCCCAGCAGGGGCTGCCGGCGCACCGCCACGGGCCACTGTTCGGGGAGTTGTTCGCGGCCGTGCTGAAGACGGCCGCCCATCCGCGGCGGCTCCCGCACGGGCGGCGCGCGTTCTTCCGCCGGGCTGCGGTGCTGTACCGGCGGCACCGGCCGGCCGGCTTCCGGGCGCCGGGCGGCAGTCTGGGGGTGCAGCACCGGCTGCTGGCAGGCGGTGCGTACAGCGTGTTCCGGGCACTACGCGCGGCCAACCGGACGATGGTCGGGGTTCTCGCGCGGGTACAGCGTCCGCGCGGGCTGCGCACCCGGCTGCGCTACCGGCTCCAGCTGCGCCGCCCCCTGGACCGGAACCTCGCGGTGTATTGCGCATACTGGGGCCGCGGCTACCTTTGCAACCCGGCCGCGATTCACGCCAAGGCCCGCGAGCTCGCCCCGCATATCCGCTCGGTATTCCTAGTCGAGGCGAATCAGGCAGCCACGATGCCCCAAGGGGTGGAGTACGCGGTGATTGGCTCTCGCAAGTATTGGGATGTGCTGGCCCGCGCCGCGTATCTCGTCAACAACGCCAACTTCGCAGACTCGGTGGTCAAACGCCCGGGCAGCGTGCACCTGTCCACCCAGCACGGCACGCCGCTGAAGAAGATGGGCGCCGACCAGGCGATGTACCCGGTGGTGGCCGCCGCGACCGGCAGCTTCGCCCGGCTGCTGGCCCGCGTGGACCGCTGGGATTTCAACCTGACCTCCAACCGGCACTCCACCGAGATGTGGGAGAGCGCCTACCCCGCCGCCCACGAGACGCTGGAATACGGCTATCCGCGCAACGACGTTTACTACACGGCGACCGCCGGGGACGTCGCCCGCGTCCGGCGTGAACTCGGCGTTCCGGAGGGGAAGAAGGCCCTGCTGTACGCGCCGACGCACCGCGACCACGCGTGCGGCTTCGAACCGGGCCTGGACCTCGGGGTGCTGTGCGAGGAGATCGGCGACGAGTACGTCGTGCTGCTGCGTGCCCACTACTTCTACGACCGGGGCGACCGGCGCGCGTCCGGCCGGATCATCGACGTCACCGGGCACCTGTCCTCGGAGGAGGTGTGCCTGGCGGCGGACGCGCTGATCACCGACTACTCGTCCATCATGTTCGACTACGCCAACCTGGACCGGCCGATCGTCGTGTACGCCGACGACTGGGACGTCTACCGGGAGGTCCGGGGCGTCTACTTCGACCTGATGCGGGACCCGCCGGGCCGGGTGGCGCGCACCCCCGGCGAGCTGGCCGCGCTGCTGCGGGACGGCTCGTACGCGGACGAGGAGGCCCGGGCGCTGCGGGCCGCGTTCCGGGAGCGCTTCTGCCAGTTCGACGACGGGCGGGCCGCCGAGCGCGTGGTGCGCCGGGTACTACTTGGCGAACCGCCCGAGGCGCTGCCCCCGGTGGTTCCGTTGGCCGGGCGCGTCCCCGCCCCCGCCCCCGCCGCGACGACCCTCACCAGGAGCTGACGTGCCCCGTTTCAGTGTCATCGTGCCCGTCTTTAAGGTGCAGGGCTTCCTGCGGGAGTGCCTGGACTCGGTGCTCGGGCAGTCGTACGCCGATCTGGAGGTGATCGCGGTCGACGACCGCTCCCCCGACGGCTGCCCCGCCATCCTGGACGGCTACGCCGGGCGCGACCCCCGGGTGCGGGTGCTGCATCTGCCGGAGAACGTGGGCCTGGGCCGGGCCCGCAACGCGGGTCTGGCGGAGGCGAGCGGCGACTACGTGCTGTTCCTGGACAGCGATGACCGCTACACGCCGGGTCTGCTGGAGGCGGTCGACGCCCGGCTGACGGCGGCCGACGACCCGGACATCCTGGTCTTCGACCATGTGCGCACCCACTGGTGGGGCCGCGGGGGCCGTAGTTCGGCGGCTGGCCTGCTAGCAGCGGCCGGCAGCAGCGTCGTCAACGTTCGGGAGAGTCCTGAGTACCTGCATCTCTTCCTGGTCGCCTGGAACAAGGCATACCGCCGGGATTTCTTCCTCAAGCACGACCTGCGGTATGCGCCAGGGCTGTATGAAGACGCCCCTGTCACCTATCGCTCGATGGTCCTTGCCGACCGCATCGCCTGCTTGGAACGGATCGGAGTCGAGTACCGGCAGCGCCGGCAGGGAGCGATCACCAAGACGCCGGGGCGGCGGCATTTCGACATCTTCCGTCAATACGACGGCTTGTTCGCCTTCCTGGAGGAGCGCCCGGACCTGGCATGGGCACAGCCCCTGCTGTTCGAACGTGCACTAAACCACATGCTGTTCGTGGTAGCTCGCGAGGACCGCGTCTGTACTGCCGACCGGTCGGACTTCTACCGCGAAATTCGCGCCTTCCGCGCCCGCCATGTCCCCAGGGGCTTCGTCCCGCCAGGGGGCTGGATTGGGATGGAAATGCGGCTGCTGGCAGCTCCCTTCATCTCGTACACAGCTACCCAAAGCCTGCGCGGCATGCGCCGGGTAGTCGGCGGCGGTGGCCGTAAGGCAACGCGAGCGGTGTCGCAGCGGGCCCACCGGGCCTGGTATACGGCCTGGTCACGCCGCCCACTGGATCCTGAGCTCGCCGTCTACTCGGCGTTCTCACACCGGGGCGCGCTCGGAGATCCAGCGGCGATCTATGCCAAGGCCCAGGAGATCGCCCCGCATATCCGGGGTGTATGGGTCGTGCGGGAGGAGGCGGTGGCAGAATTGCCGCCCGGCACGGACTTCGTGACACCCGGATCACGGCGCTTTTATGAGGTCATGGCGCGGGCCACGTACTGGGTGAACAACGTCAACTGGCCCGGCACGCTGGCCAAGCGGCCGGGTAGCGTACACGTCCAGACCCACCAGGGCACCCCGTTGAAGTACATGGGTGCTGATCTGCTCACCAAACCTGGTGCCCGACACGGGTTCGACGTGCCGAAGATGCTGTGCCGGGCGGACCGCTGGGACTACAGCCTGGTGGCGAGCCGGCATGCCGAGTTGGTATGGGAGCGCGCCTATCCGTGTCACTTTACCTCGCTCAGGACAGGCAGCCCGCGCAATGACGTGCTGGTAGCCGCCAACCCGAAGGCGGTCGAGGCAGCCCGGGCGCAGCTCGGAGTGCCGTCCGGGAACACCGTCGTGCTGTATACGCCGACCCGCCGGGATTACCGCAAGGGCGGGCACGTCGAGCGGATCGACCTGGCGCGGTTCGCCCGCGACCTCGGAGACGGGTACACGCTGGTGGTGCGCCTGCACCCATCGCTCGCGCAGGGCATCGCGCGCGGACTGGGCTTGGTTGATCTGCACCGCCGGGGTGTGCTGGTCGATGCTACGGACGTACCGCGGGTCGAGGACTTGCTGCTCGCAGCGGACGTCCTGGTCACGGACTATTCAGCCTTGATGTTCGACTACGCCCTCCTGGACCGACCCCTCGTAGTGCACGCTGACGACTGGAGGGCCTTCGTTGCAAGCAGGGGCGCCTACTTCGACATCACGGCTGAGGCACCAGGGCATGTGACGCGATCACACGCGGAGTTAGTGGATCTGTTCATGTCCGGTGCGTGGCGGGACCGTGAGTCGGCACAGCTGCGGCGGCGTTTCCGGGAGCGGTACTGCGAGTTTGACGACGGGCTGGCTGCAGAACGGGTCGTTCGGACGGTAATGCTGGGCGAACCGATGCCCGGGCCAGCCGCCGGGCCAGACCGGGTGCCAAGCCCGGCGGGCGGCCGGTCGCTCCTGGATACGCATTAACCGAGCATCCGCAGTACAGAATCAACTGGAAGGGGTGAATGCTGGGCAGCCCGTTAATCCAGCGGGGAAACTCTGCAAATGCCTCAAATCTCCACATCCTCCTCGGCCCGAGCCGCGGACGTCCCCGCGGGCACCCTCGTGCGGAGGGCCGTGCGCGGCGGTCGCGGCCCGCGTCCGACGCCGTACCAGGCCGTCGGGTTCGTGTTCTGCCTGGTGATGCTGCTGGCGTACTGGGCGGTGCCGCTGTGCTGCGACGCGGGGCAGCACGCGGCGGTCGTGGAGCGGCTGCGGGCGGACCTGTTCCACCCGCGTCATCCGATGGCGGACCTGCCGGGCGCGGGCAGCCCCTACTACTCCCCGTACGCGGTCGCGCAGGCCGTATTCGCGCGGGCGACCGGGCTGGGCGGCTGGGAGGTGGTGCGGCTGGCCGGGGTGCTGAACCTGCTGGTCCTGCTGACCGGTATCGGCCGGCTGACGCGGGTGCTCACGGCGCGGCCGTGGGCGCCGGTGCTGGCGCTGGGCGCGATGACGCTGCTGTGGGGCACCGAGCGGGCCTGGTGGAGCGGCTATCTGAACCTGATGTCGATGACGGGGAACCTCGGCTACCCCTCGGCGTTCGCCATCGGGCTCACCTTCTGGGCCTGGGCGCTGACCGGGGCGCGCGCCCGCGGCGGGCGGGCGGTGCGGTACGTCGGCCCGAGCGGCCTGCCGGGCTGGGCCGGGTACGCCGGGCTCGGGGTGCTCTACGGGCTGATCCTGCTGGTCCATCCGATCACGGCGGTGGCCGCGGCCCTGGGCGCGGTGGCGTTCGTCGTGGGATGGCAGCGGCCGTGGGGCGCCGCCGCCGTGGCGCGCTGGGGTCTGACGGCGGCCGTCGCGGTGCTCGTCGCGGCGTCCTGGCCGTACTACGACGTGTTCGCCCTGGCCGGGGACGGCAGCGTGGACGCGATGCACCGGCAGCTGTACGAGCACCTGGGCGGGCAGTTCTGGCTGGCGCTGCTGGGCCTGCCCGCGCTGTGGCTGCGCGGGCGCCGCTCGTCCTGGCGTGACCCGCTGGTGCTGCTGTTCGCCCTGGACTGCCTGCTGGTGGCGTACGGCTGGGTCACCGGCCGCTACACGTACGGCAGGATCCTCGGGCTCACCCTGGTGCCGCTGCAGTTCGCGCTCGCGGTGGAGCTGGCGGCGCCCCGGCCGTGGGGCGCGGCGCGGCGGGCGCTGGGCCTGGCCGCGGCGGCGGGTGCCTGCGCCGGGTTCCTCACCGTGCAGGGCGGCGCGGTGGTCCCCACGGCCCTGGATCCGCTGGGCCTGGAGCAGCCGTCGCGCTGGCCGTCGTACGCCTGGGTGGCGCGGCATGTGGCGAAGGGCGAGGTGGTCGTCTCCGACGGGCACTACGCCCCGCGCTCCCTGCCCGGCTACGGGGTGAACCTCGCCGCGCCGGTGTGGCCGGACCCCGCGCTGGACGAGCGGGAGCGGCAGCGCCGGCTCGCCGACGTCCGGGCGTACCTCTCCCCCGGCTCCACCCGCGCCACGCGGACGGCCGTGGCCCGCCGGTACCACGCGCGCTGGCTGCTGCTGACGCGCTGGAAGAAGGTGCCGGAGGAGGCGGTCGTGGTGGCGTGGAGCCGGGAGACGGGGGAGGTACTGGCGCGGATCGGCTGACGGGCGCCGGGGTTACTCGACGACGAGGTCGACCTCGATGTTGCCGCGGGTGGCGTTGGAGTAGGGGCAGACCTGGTGGGCCTGCTCGACCAGCTTGCGGCCGGTCGGCTCGTCGATGGCGTCGGGCAGCTCGACGCGCAGGGTGACCTTGAGGGCGAAGCCCTCGCCCTGCTTGCCGATGCCGACCTCGGCGGTGACGGCGGCCTCGGAGACGTCCACCTTGGCCTGGCGGCCGACGACGCCGAGCGCGCTGCCGAAGCAGGCGGCGTATCCGGCGGCGAACAGCTGCTCCGGGTTGGTGCCCTCGCCGTTGCCGCCCAGCTCCACCGGCGGGGCCAGCTTGACGTCGATCCGGCCGTCGTTGGTGACGGCGCGGCCCTCGCGGCCGTGGGTGGCGGTGGCGACTGCGGTGTAGAGCGCGTCCATGGAGAACCATCCCTCTCGTGGGTCCTGACGGACGCCGGGGCGTCCGTGACTGTGCGGTCCGCCCCGTTCCGTCCCGGGGCCGCCGTACGACCACAAGTAGAGCACGCAATTCAATTGTGCGCAACTGAATGGTGCACAGGGGAGCTACCCTGGAGGCATGACGAGCACGCCCACGGCCGACTGGCTCCGCCTCGACCAGCAGATCTGCTTCTCCCTGAACGCGGCCTCGCGCGCCTTCGGCGGCGTCTACCGCGTGGTCCTGAAGGACCTGGGCCTCACCTATCCCCAGTACCTGGTGATGCTGGTGCTGTGGGAGCAGGGCGAACTGCCCGTGAAGCGGCTCGGCGAGCAGCTGCGCCTGGACTCCGGGACCCTGTCGCCGCTGCTCAAGCGACTGGAGGCAGCCGGCCTCGTGCGCCGGGAGCGCAGCGCCCGCGACGAGCGCTCGGTGGAGGTGCGGCTGACGGAGGAGGGCGACGCCCTGCGCGAGCGGGCGCTCGAGGTGCCGCGCCGGATCTCGGCGGCCACCGGGTTCGACGTGGACGAGATCCGGGAGCTGCGGGAGCGGCTCGACCGGCTCACCTCCGCGCTGGACGCGGCGGCACGGGACGCCTGACCCCACCCCCGAGGGGCGGCATTCGTACTATTAGCTGATATTCATGAGGGGTGTACGGCGTATCTCCGCCCACACCCCTTTTGTCCGTCCTACGATCCGCGGTGACGAGCAGTGAACCGGCCCGCGGTGGTCGTCGTCTTCCGCCACGGGCCGCGCCTCCCGCCCCAGGGATCCGCCGCACCATCCCTCCGACCCGGACCGTGGCCCCATGCACCCACCGCCCCCGCCCTCCGCGCCCGACCGGCAGGTCGCCGTGGTCGTCATCGGCTACGACGACGCCGCCCATGTGACGACGGCCATCCGCTCGGCGCTGGACCAGGGCCCCGTGGTGCGGGAGGTGATCGCCGTCGACGACTGTTCCACCGACGACAGCGCCGCCCGGCTGACCGCCCTCGCCTCGGACGAGCCGCGTCTGCGGGTGGTGCGGCGACGGGTGAACAGCGGCGGCTGCGGCAGCCCGCGCAACACGGGCCTGGACCGGGTGACCGCGCCGTACGTCATGTTCCTGGACAGCGACGACGTCCTCCCGCCGGGCGCCGCCGGCACCCTGTGGGCGGCGGCGGACGGCGCGGGCGCCCAGGTCGCGGGCGGCCTGTGCGTCCGGCGGGAGCTGCCCGGGGGGCGCGAGGTGCCCTGGGAGCCGT
>Ga0164243_10014069_pt1 | contig 11169 bp, 10 predicted proteins | sample OricompcompostOP_FD_108781 | JGI IMG/M metagenome (GOLD analysis project Ga0164243, IMG submission 108781) | Organic Plus compost microbial communities from Emeryville, California, USA - Original compost - Organic plus compost (OP) | ecosystem: Engineered > Solid waste > Mixed feedstock >... | reverse complement strand
GGCCCTGCGCGCGGCGGCCCGCCCACACGAAGAACGCGATGATGAGCACCAGCGGCAGGAAGGTGAACAGTGTGGACAGCCAGGACGAGGATGGCGCCTTGGTGCCGGTGATCTGCACGTTGCGATCCCGCAGCTTCTGGTCGAGCTGGGTGTCGCCGAGCGCGGTCGGGAGCCGGCTGGTGAATTCGGTGCCGTCCCGCAGCGTGCCGGTGACCGCTCCCTCGTTGTCGATCTCCACCGACACCACCTGACCAGAGTCTACTTTGGATAGTAGCTCGGTGTACGACAGCGATGGAGTGGGCTGCGAGGACAGGATGTTCGGCAGGAAGATCAGCACCATCGTTAGCAGCAGGGCGATCGGGATCACCCAGCGCTGCCAGCCCGGAGGGCGTGTCTCCGGCTTGGGCACCGGATCGGGCGGCGGGCCGGATTTCGCGGTACGTGACATCTCTGGAATTCCCTTCCCGGCACCTTTCTCGGCTGCTTCCAGCAAAGCCGCGATCACTACGTCGGCGGGAGCGCCGAAGGTCCTTTCCTCCGGTGGCTGAAGACCCTGCACGCCCGGAGAGATGCGTTTTAGCGTCGGCACATCAGACTTGGAGGTCGAGATGGATGTGCTGACCGTGGGTGCGGTGATGACGAAGGACGTGTTCACGGTGTCGCCGGACACCGAGTTCAAGGACATCGCCACCCTGCTGACACGCGAGAAGATCAGCGCGGTGCCGGTGGTCGACCGGCACGGCAGCCCGGTTGGTGTGGTCTCGGAGGCCGACCTGCTGCACAAGGAAGAGTGCGTCGGCGACGGCGCGCCACCGCGAATCGCGGGCCGTCGTGGTCGGCAGCGCTGGCGCAAGGCCGCTGCCCGGTGTGCGCGGGATCTGATGACTTCCTCGGTGCTCACTGTGGACATCGAGGTGCCCGTCCCGGCCGCGGCACGCACGCTGGCGGTCAGCGGCGTGCGGCGGCTTTTCGTGCTGGCAGAGGGAAAGCTCGTCGGTGTGGTGTCGCGGCGAGACCTGCTGGGCGTGTTCCTGCGGCCCGACGACGAGGTTCGGGCCGAGATCGAGGACGAGGTGTTCCGGCGCGTCCTGCGGACCGAGCCGGGCAATCACAGCGTAACCGTCGACAACGGTGTGGTGACGCTGCTCGGGCTGCTCGACCGCAAGAGCGCCGTGGCCGGAGCCGGCCAGCTGACCGAGCTGGTGCCGGGCGTGCTCGAGGTCCGCAACCGGATGGACTACGTCTGGAACGACGAGCGCGCGTGAACAAGGAGAACGGCATGGACGCGCGGGAGATCATGACGAGGCCCGTCGTGCGGGTGCGGCTGGCCACCACGGTCCGGGAGGCGACCGCGCTCCTGGTCCAGCACGGGTTCGCGGCGCTGCCGGTGGTCAACGCCGAGGATCAGGTCGTGGGCATCTTCACCGAGGCCGACGCGCTGCGCAGCGAACTGGACGCGGGCACCGACCGCAGCGTGGCCGAGACGATGAGCGCCCCGGTGGAAGTGGTCTCGGTGGATACCGACATCATGCGGATCGCGCGGCACATGTTGGCCGACCGCCTGCGATGTCTTCCCGTGGTGGACGAAGGCGTGCTGGTCGGGGTGATCAGCCGACGGGATCTGCTGCGCCCCTTCGTCCGCCACGACGACGCGATCTCTGCGCAACTGCGGGCATTGCTGACCGACTACAGCGGGCACCGCAACCCATGGGCGGTCGACGTGGTCGAGGGCGTGGCCCGGATCAGCGGACCGTTCGCCGACGAGGCAGAGCGCCGGGTGGTCAACGCACTGGCGAAGACCGTCCCCGGCGTCCTCCACACCGAACTGATAGCGAGCTCGGGCGGCTGAGCGCGACACTCAGGGCACGCGACGGTGGGACTCGCCTGCTCGGCGCGGGTCATACCGTCGATTCGTCAGTGGCTCTGGTAGCGCAGGTGGCTCGGCCGCTCGGGCGACCCCAGTGGTTGCAGCACGTCGTGGAGCTCGCGCCGCGGCGTCGCGGGTAGCGGATCGGCGTTGACCGGGGCCCAGCCGATGCGCAGCACCATTTGCGGGTAGGTGCCGCCGGTGACCTTGTCGCGGACCGTGTCCCGGGTGTCGGCGATCTCGAGGGGTTCGGTGAGGGGGCAGCTGGCCAGGCCGAGGCTGGTCGCGGTGAGCAGGACAGCGCTGGTGGCCTCGCCCGCGCGCAGTTGCGACATCCGGTCGTCGGAGGCGGTGCCCAGCACCAGCAGCACGGTCTCGTCGTCCTCGCCCTTGGCGCCGGGTGGCTGGGGGAGCTGGGGGTCGGCGAACGGGCGGCCCGGCAGGGCGCCGGGAGTCTCGTCCGGCGCCGGCGCGTTGAATGCGGGGACACCTTCGACCGACGCATGGCGTCCGCTCCAGGCGGCCAGTTCGATCCTGTAGGCGGGATCCCCGGCGTGCCGGCGCGCCGCTTCCTGGATGGCTCGCGCCAGGTGGTAGCGGGCCGAGCCGTCGGCGGCCCGCAGGATCGTGCCCTCGTCGGCCGCGCGAGTGGCCATCAGCTCGACGTCCGCGGGCGGCACGGGCCACGAGCTGTGCCGGCGGCGGTCGGTGCGGCGGCGAGGAATCGCGGCCGCGAGCGTGATGTCGGCCTGCGTCGGTTCGTGGCGGTGTAGTTCGACCGCGGCGAGGTGGTTGGGGTCGGCGGGGTTGGGCAGCCGGTGCACGTCGGCGCGCCAGCCCAGTGCGGCGAACCCGACCTGCAGGTGATGCAACGCGGCGCCGCAGCTGAGCAGCAGGTCGCGGCCGTCCGGGTCGGTCGCGGCCAGTTGGCGGTCGGGATCGGCGTACAGGTGCACCGTGCGGTCGCCGATCTGCCACCGCCACGGCTGCGTGTTGTGCACCGAGGGTGCGCGGACGGCCAGTGCGACCGCCGCATTGACGGTGAAGTCGTCGGGGAGTCCACAGTCCATCACAAACCTGCCTCGAAGTCGTCGGTCTTGCCCCACCGAATCTGGCACCGAACCGACAGCGCCAGCAGGGTCGGAATACCTCAGCACCAAGGACCTTCGTGCCTGGTAAGGCCGCAGCACTCGCCCGCAGTGTCGGAATGGTCCGAGCAGAGTTCGAAGGAGACGGGTGGACATGAGCACTGCCGCGGCCTATCCGGTTCGTGTCGAGGCGTCCCTGGATCAGTCCCTGTCGCGATGGCTGTGGCTGGTCAAATGGATCCTCGCCGTCCCCCACTACTTCGTGCTGGCGTTGCTGTGGCTGACATTCGGCGTGCTCGGCGTTGTGGCGTTCTTCGCGATCCTGGTCACCGGCCACTACCCGCGCGCGATCTTCGACTTCAACGTCGGTGTGCTGCGCTGGACGTGGCGGGTGCAGTACTACGCCTACGCCGCGCTGGGCACGGATCGCTATCCACCGTTCACCCTGGCTGACGTGCCGGACTACCCGGCGCGGCTCGAGGTTGACTACCCGCGGCGGCTTTCCCGCGGCCTGGTACTGGTCAAGTGGTGGCTGCTGGCCATCCCGCACTACCTCATCGTGGGATTGTTCGTCGGCGGCGGCCTCTGGTTCACCCAGCGCTCCGACGACTTCGACTGGACGGCCGGCGGTCTGGTCGGGGTGCTCGTCCTGGTCGCGGGCGTGCTGCTGCTGGTGACCGGGTCCTATCCCAAACCGATCTACGATTTCGTGCTCGGCATGGATCGCTGGGTCATCCGGGTCGGTGCCTACGCCGCGCTGATGACCGATGAATACCCGCCATTCCGGCTCGACATGGGCGACGATCCGGTGGGCACGACGACGGGCGAGCCACCTGTGCCCGCGCCGACGGGCCATCGGCGGACCTCCGGCCGGATCGCGTCGGTGATCGCCGGGGCCGTGCTGGCCCTGGCCTCTATAGGCCTGCTCACAGGCGGCACCACCCTGCTGTGGGCCGACCGCGTCAGCCGCGACGCCGAGGGCTACCTGTCCGCGCCGAACACGTTCACCACGAGCGGCTACGCCACGACCAGTGACCGCGTCGACGCGGCGGGCACAGTGAGCGACTGGACCGTGATGTCCGACCTCCTCGGCGACGTCCGGGCACGGATGACGGCGACCGCTCCCACCGACTCAGTGTTCGTCGGTATCGCGCCGTCCGGCGCCGTCGCCCGCTACCTCGCTGGCACCGACTACGCGACGGTGCGGGACTTCGCCCACGGAACCCTCACCATCCACAAAGGAATCCAACCGGCGACCGTGCCGGAAGCCGTGGACATCTGGGGCGCGCAGGCCGACGGCACCGCCACGCAGACGGTGACCTGGCCCCGGTCAGGCGACTGGACCACCGTGGTGATGAACACCGACGGCTCACCCGGCATCAGGGTCTCCACCGAACTGGGGGCCCAGATGCCAGCGCTCGCCGGCACCGGGGGCCTGCTCCTCCCCGGCGGCGTCGCCCTCATCGTCGTTCCGATTCACCGAGCCTCCCACGAAGCCACGGCCGTGGCCGGCTCGTAGCCCTATCAACCACAACCCACCGAATGGAGGCCGCAGATGCGAGCCGTCGTGATATTCGAATCCATGTTCGGAAGCACCGAACTAATCGCCCGGGCCATCGCCGAAGGGCTAGCGGCAAACACGGAAGTTGTCAACGTGGACGACGCACCAGCCGATTTCGAGGGGGTCGATCTCCTCGTGGCCGGCGGCCCCACCCACGTGCACGGTATGAGTCGTCCGTCGACACGAAAGGGTGCCCTCGACCAAGCCACGGACGGGATCCGGTCGCGCCGCATGGGCTTGCGGGAATGGCTGGACTCGCTCGGCCGTGCGAACGCGGACACCTACGCGGCCGTTTTCGACACCCGACTGGACAAGCCGCGCTGGCTTGTCGGTTCCGCCGCTCGTGGCGCCGCGGCCCGCTTGCGGCGGCGCGGGTATCGGATGCTCGCCAAGCCAGAGAGCTTCTTCGTCGACGGCGGGACTCCGGGTGAGCTCCTGCCGGGCGAACTGGACCGGGCACGCGAGTGGGCTCGGGCGATCGCGGCGGACAGTGCCGCGAAGGCCTGAATCCAGATCAGGGGTGCGCCAGCACCCACCAGGCGAGGACGAGACCGCCGGAGTTGGTGGCAAGGTGCACCATGATCGGGGCCGCCAGGCTGCGGCCGGTGTAGCGCCACCAGGACAGCACCACCCCGGCACCGGCCGCTGCCAGCATCGCCATTAGCGAGACGACCGCGAGCGGGAGCCCGCCGACGGTGGCGTCCACAGCCGCGTTCTCCACGAGAGCGAGCGAGGGCAACAGGTGCCACAACCCGAACAGCCCCGCCGCCCCGAGCACCGGTGCCCAGCGCCAGCGCTCGCCCGCGCCCAGCAGGGCCGGCAGTACACCGCGGAAAGCCACCTCCTCCAGCAGCACCGTGCCCAGAGGGATGCGCAGCACGGCAAGCCAGAGCAGTTGCCCGAGCCCGGGGTCGCCGATTCGCCCGTCGGAGAAGACGGTCCGCAGCGACGGCACGGCTAGTGCGATGCCGAACCCGAGCAGCACCAGCACGGCACCGATCAGCCCGACGACCGCGGCGCGCCGGAAATGCCGGCGGTCGAACCCGATCGCGGATGGGCGCAGCCCGGACCAGCGGGCGAGGGCGATCAGCGCGGCCGCGGTGACCGGGCCGCACAGCGGATAGGCCCAGCCGGGCAGGATCCGGTTGGCGAGCGTCGTCGCGGTGGCGAGCACCAGGACGGCGGCGGCGAGGGCGAGGATTCGACGGCGGAGGCCGGTGACTTCCGGTTGTCGCGGCGGGGCGGTTGTCGTGGTCATCGTGACTACCAGTGTGCGCTCATAAAGGAATGTTGCGATGGGCACGAACGAACCGTCCGCCCGCGAGCCGTATGTGGATTGGTTGCGGGCGGTCAGCCTGCTCGTCGTCGTGCTCTGGCACTGGGCCTTCACCATTCTCCGGTGGACACCCGAGGGACCGCAGCCGACGAGCCCGCTGGGCTTCTTCGGTGGGCTGTGGATCTTCACCTGGCTGTTTCAGGTTCTGCCACTGTTCTTCTACGTCGGCGGTTACGTGCATCTGGTGTCGTGGCAGCGTGCGCACGCTCGCGGTGAACGCATGAGCCGGTACCTCTGGCGCCACATCAAGCAGTTGCTGCTGCCGGCCTGCGCGCTGGTCGCGACGTGGGCAGTGCTGGGCGTGACGCTGGGCTCGCTGTTCAACCTGCGCTGGATCCGCGGCGCGGTGATGTTGATCATCAGCCCGCTGTGGTTTCTCGGGGTGTACGTGGCGCTGCTCGCGTTGCTTCCGGTGAGCCTGTGGTTGCACCGCCGCTTCGACGTGCTGGCCCTGGTCTGGCTGGGTGGCGTCGCGATGCTCATCGACGTGCTGCAGTTGCGGTACGGGCTGGAGTGGGCCGGCTGGATCAATATGGCCGCGGTCTGGGGCCTGGCCTATCAGGCCGGGTTCTTCTACCGGCGGCTCGTGGACGCGCCGAGACGGTGGGATCTGGCGTTGTTGTGGGCGGGCCTGTTCGCGTTGGTGGGTCTGGTGTTCTCCGGGTTGTATCCCGGGTCGATGGTCGGCGTGCCCGGGGACCGGCTGTCGAACATGGCGCCGCCGACGTTCGTGATCGTCGCGCTGCTCGCCTTCCAGGTCGGCCTGGCCGAGGTGTTCCGGCCGATGCTTGCACACCGGCTCGCCAGACCGCGATGGCAGCAGGTGACCACAGTGCTCAACCGGTTCGCGCTCCCGCTGTTCCTGTTCCACACCACCGGAATGGCGCTCGCCCGGGCAGTTGTCTACTTCGTGTTCGAACGCCGGATCGTCGACGACCGCGCTCCCGACGTGATCTGGTGGGCGGAACGCCCGCTTGCAGTGCTCGGCCCGTTGCTGTTCACCGTGCCCGTGATCGCACTGTTCGGCCGCCGGTGGTCCCGCCGGAAGCCTGCGGCCAAGTGACGTCCCGCCGGTAAGTTCGTGGCTGGCCGGTACCCGTTCGTCGCGGCATCACCGATGGCGTGCAGGACGTCCTTCGCGACGAGCCGCGCTGCGGCCGGGAGAAGGTGGTGAACTCCTCGGGCGTGATCGCCTGCCAGTCCATGAACAGCTTCCAGAGCCGACCGGCCGCGGCTAGCACGATCTCCTTGCCGGGACGCTCCCCGAGCAACACCCACTCGCCACCCAGCAGGATCACGTCGAAGCCCGGTACGGGCGTGCAGTCCTGGGGCCCGGGTGAGTACGCGCAGCGCCGGGAAGCGCGCCGTTCTCGATCTCGTCCACACCCACGTCGACTCACCTTTCCCTGGTCGCGATATTTCCATCGTTTCGGCGCCGCAGGGCAGGAGGAATACGGCTGAAGGTCCCGGATTACGGGTCCTCTGGCGCTTCGACGGTGACCATTGGCTCTTCGCCGGATGGGGCCTCTGCGGCGATAGTTGCTGTCATGGTCGGACAGGCAAGCTGGGCGCGCGGCAGTTGCGCTGGATTCGTCCCGGTCGCAGTCCGCTCGTGCGGTGCTGGGACCGGATCGAAGCGGGTCTCGTGATTGCCGCCGTCCTGCTGTCGCTGGCCGCGGTGCCGATCACGCTCTCGGTAGGCCCCGTGTATCCGCGGGGGCTGGCGGTTGCGGCCAACAGCATGCGCACCGGTGGCCGAGCACGGCGGCGCTTCTCGACTCGGCTCCACCGGCGTCCACCGAGGCCGCGTCGATTTCGGTGGGTTCGGAATCTGTCGCGGCCAGCTGGCGCGTGCCGGACGGCGGCGAGCGCAGCGAAACGGTGGATGTCGAGCCCGGTACGGCCGGCGGTACCGTGCCGATCCGGCTGGACGAGGCGGGAAATCCCGTCGGGTGAGCCGCTGACAGTCGGGAACGCTCTCGGTATCGGTATCGGCTTTCTGACGTGGGACAGCGCCGTAGTGGCGCTCGGGCTCATTGTCTGGCTCGCCCGCGCGATCCTGGAACGCCGCCAAGCCGCGGAATGGGCGCGTGCATGGGAGCGCCTGGCCCGCGATTCAACTCGATTCTGCACACGAGGGAGTTCCCGATGAACCACGGAGGAAGCGCTCCCGGCCCGGTCGTCGTCGGCGTGGACGGCTCGGCGGCGGCGCTGGAGGCGGTGCGCTGGGCAGCCCGGGACGCCGCCCGACGGCATATCCCGGTGCGACTGGTACACGCCTACACGCCCGCCGGTCTCGACTACCCCAGCCAGCAGCGCAGCATTACGCAGATGCGGGAGCAGGGCGGCGCCTGGCTGCACGTCGCCGCGATCGTGGCCGCGGAAGCCGCGCCGACGGTCCCGGTGGACACCACGTTGCGTGAGGGGGATCCGCGGGTGGTTCTGCTCGACGAATCCCGTCGGGCCGCGGTGGTGGTGCTCAGCTCCCGAGGCCTGCACGGGGTGAGCCGTCTGCTCCTGGGGTCGGCCGGGCTGGCATTGGCGATCCATGGCCGCTGCCCGGTCGTCGTGGTGCGCGGCGCGATCGCCGACGGCGGCCCCGTCGTGGTCGGGGTGGACGGATGGCCGGCCAGCGCGGCGGCGGTGCAGTTCGCGTTCCAGCAGGCCTCACTGCACGGCACACGACTCACTGCCGTGCGCACCTGGGACGAACACACCGCGCTCCGCGCCCGGCTGGGGATCGGGACGGCCGGTTCCATGGCCGTGCACGACGAGGAGCGCAGCACGCTCATCGAGCGGGTTTCGGGACTGGCTACGGAGTTTCCCGACGTTCCGGTCGACCACATCGTGGTCCGGGGACGGCCGGGCCGGACCCTGCTCGAGTATGGCGAGCACGCGCGGCTGATCGTCGTAGGCGCCCGGGGACGCAGCGGGTTCGCCGGACTACTGCTGGGATCGACCAGCCAGGCCGTCGCCCAGCACGGCCCATGCCCGGTCGCCATCGTCCGTCCCGAAGTCATGCGCATGCCGAGCCTTCTCGATTCCCGCCACCACGCGACCGGTCGCTAGGCTCCACCGATGCGGGCACGTTGCGCCGCTCACGCCTACGTCGATGGTGCGACACCCGCCGCCCGGATGTCTCGGGGCCGCCCGATGGTTCGACAGGCCAGCGGTAGATCTGGCGGTCGCGGAGTTCGTATGAGGTCCGAGGACTCGCGGTGGGATGAGGCAAGGTGGGCAAAGTTTGCTACGTCGTCGCGTCTTCGCGTCGTTCTCCGTCCGATGGACGTGCGGATGCAGGAGATCCTTGAGCAGTTGCCAGTCTTGGCGCTGGATGGCGTCCATCCCTGTCGCTCATGGACCGCGGACGCCTCCCGACGGAGGAAGAGCTTGTCGAAGGGCCATCGACTTCGGCCGGTGCGACTTTTAGGCCGCGCCACCGCCAATCACGAGAATGAGCTTGCAGCGGGCACGTTAATCGTGAAGCGCCCCGCGTGGCCATGTGTGCCGTCGTTGAAGGTCCGGAACAGCGATAGAACGTTCGTGACATCCTCGTCGACGAGGCTCGTAATGCCGTCGTCAGTCACACCGTGCCAGCGAAGAAGGTAGCTGATCTTGGCCTTGCGGGTCGGTGCACCCTTGTCAGTCACCTCGCAGTTGGGGTCCTCTCGCTTGACTTCCGCGTCGGGAGCCGAACCGTCCAGAATGGTGATGATCACCTCGCGCGCACTGGTGCAGAAGTGCCGAGCAGCGTCCGGGTTGTGAGGACTGAGCGCATAGAGCGCGCCTGTCCACCTGCTGACGAGATCGTGCCCGAAAGCCGCGAGCTCGGTCGCCATAGAAGGAGCTCGGAGCTCATCCTCGGTCGGGTCATCCTCGGGAGCCCCGTCGCCGTCCAGCGCGTTGACCAGGTACACGCTGTTCGCTGTCTCGTCGCTGGCCAGGTCCACGAATCGCCGAGCAATGGGCGAAACAGGACGTGAGGCGAGGCTGGACTCGACCGTGCTGTACGTCCGTACAAAGGTGGCTGTCGACGCCCGGTAGGTGGTGAAGGTGGTGCTCGCGGGCCGGGCGTTGAGACGTGCAATCTCCAGGTTGATCCGCCGTCGCTGATTCTCGACCTGCCGGCTATCAGCGCGCACCTTCGAGTTGTAATTGCGCACCTCACGGTTGTAGTTGTCGATGGCGCGCTTCTGTTCGCGCTGCACCTTTTGCACGACAGCCCGGAACTGCGAGGGGGTCATTCTGCGGACCATGTCGTCTAGTATGAGTGTGGGACCGAACAGTTCCGTCCCGGGTGGTGGCGTGTCCGGCAGATGTCTAGCCGGACCACCCACGGCAGTCGGTTCCAGTCGATCATCCGGGCGGCCTGGCCCGTATCGAACGGCAGCGTCAGGTTCTCGTACCGGTGCGCGTGGATCGCCTAGCACGACAGGGACAGCCGCACGAAGCCGTCGCCGGGCACGCCGTAGCCAGCGGCCGTCTGCCGGACGCCCGCACATTGGCCATGAACGGATATCGCGTGCTGGCACCGTGGTAACGCCAAGAATCGTTCGGGTTATTCCAGATACGCCAAGGCTTGGGCGAGGGAGCCGTGTTCGGTGCCGGCGGTGAGGACGGTGTGCGCGTCCGGCCAGGGGTGCACGTTGGTCGCCATGTGGCGGGCGATTTCTGGGGTGGCGTCAGAGATGGAGTTGGTGCGGGCGGCGAGGCGCGCAGCGGTGGTGGTGTCGGGTGCCCAGCAGCGCAGCGGGACGAGTCGGCTGTGCGTGGCCTCCGCGACGTCGGTCGCGTCCCTGCGCCGGTTGGCGGAGGTCCAGGAGGCGTCGAGGATCACCGTTTCGCCGAGGGCGAGTAGTTTTTCGGCGCGGTGGTTGAGTTCGGCGTAGGTGCGTTCGGTGTGGGCGGGGTCGTAGATGCCTTGTTGATAGTCGGCGGCGGCGCTGTGTTCGGGGGCGAGCCCGGCGAGTTCCTTGCGGATGCGGTCGGTGTGCAGCACGGTCGCGCCGAGCCGGTCGGCGAGGGCACTGGCCAGGGTGGTTTTGCCGGAGGCGGGTAGTCCGCCGACGAGGATCAGCCGCACGGCGCCCTGGCGCAGGTGCCGTAGCGCGATGTCAGCGTAGTCGCGGGCGAGTTGGGCCGCCGGGTCGTTGCCTTGGGCGTAGCGCAGGCAGGCGACTTTCACCCGCACGAAGGCGCGATAGGCTAAGGGATGTCTCGTAACTCGTGTTGTGGTTGGTGGGGCTGGTGTTGCAGTCAGTCGGCGAGGAGGATGTTGTGCAGATGCCCGATGCCGGACACTGTGTCGGCGAGCGTG
>Ga0164243_10014068_pt1 | contig 11169 bp, 10 predicted proteins | sample OricompcompostOP_FD_108781 | JGI IMG/M metagenome (GOLD analysis project Ga0164243, IMG submission 108781) | Organic Plus compost microbial communities from Emeryville, California, USA - Original compost - Organic plus compost (OP) | ecosystem: Engineered > Solid waste > Mixed feedstock >... | reverse complement strand
TCTCGCGGCGCTTCCGGGAGCTGACCGGTACGACCCCGGCCCGCTGGCTGCGGGACCAGCGCCTGGCCCGGGCCCGCGAGCTGCTGGAGGAGACCGACGCGCCGGTCGAGCGGATCGCCGCGATGACCGGTTTCGGCAGCGCGGTCACGTTCCGGCAGCGCTTCGCCGACCAGGTGCGCCTCTCGCCGTCGGCATACCGGAAGGCGTTCCGCGGCGGCCGGCGACCCGCGACTGACTCACGGTGAGTGCCGAAACCCGGCCCACCACCGCCAGGTGGTACGCGAGCCGGCTCGCGCGGCGAGGTCGCGCGGCACGGCCGCACGCGCACCGCCGGATGGCACGCCCGACCGATGACGTCACGCGCCGCCGGCACCTGGCGGCAGGAGCGGCGGAAGGCCGGGGGCCGCCGCCACGGCAGCCGTTCCCGCCAACCGCGACCGCCATGCGGGCGGAGGCCAGGCGCTGCCGTCGATGCGCGGACGGGACGGATAGGCTCGGTCATGGTCGCACGGTGAGTGGGAATGGGAGTGGTCCGGTGAGGCAGGCGCAGCGGCTCAGGAGCGTCCGGTACGACATCCGCGGGCCGGTGCTGCGGCGAGCTCAGGAGCTGGAGGACGCCGGGCACCAGATCCTCAAGCTCAACCTCGGCAACCCGGCGCCGTGGGGCCTGGCCACACCCGAGCCGATCGTCGCCGACATGGTGCACAACCTCGGTGCCGCGCAGGGCTACAGCGACGCGCGCGGGATCTACTCGGCGCGGGTCGCGGTGGCGCAGTACTACCAGGACCGGGGCGTGACCAGCGCGCAGCCCGACGACGTCATGCTCGGCAACGGCGTGTCCGAGCTGATCGTCATGGCGTTGCAGGCGTTGCTGGACAACGGCGACGAGGTGCTCGTGCCGAGCCCTGACTATCCCTTGTGGACCGGCGCGGTGTCGCTGTGCGGCGGCCGCGCGGCGCACTACCGGTGTGTCGAGAGCGACGGCTGGCTGCCGGATCTGGACCATCTCGCCAGCCAGATCACCGACCGTACCCGCGCCATGGTCATCATCAACCCGAACAACCCGACCGGCGCGGTCTACCCGCGCGAGGTCCTGCTCGGGATGCTGGAGCTCGCGCGCCGGCACGGGCTGCTGGTCTTCGCCGACGAGATCTACGACAAGATCGTGTACGACGGCGCGGAGCACCACACGGTCGCCGCGCTCGCGCCGGACGTGCCGGTCGTCAGCATGGGCGGCCTGTCGAAGACGTACCGCGCGGCGGGGTTCCGCTCGGGATGGCTGGTGGTCAGTGGCTTCCCGGGCCGGGGTGCCGACTACCTGGAGGGCCTGCAACTGCTGGCCAACATGCGGCTGTGCCCGAACGTGCCCGCGCAGCACGCGATCCAGACGGCGCTCGGCGGCTACCAGAGCATCGAGGCGCTGATCCGGCCCGGCGGGCGGCTCTACGAGCAGCGGGAACACGCCTGGCGGGAGCTGACCGCCATCCCCGGCGTCGAGTGCGTGAAACCGGACGGTGCGCTGTACCTGTTCGCCCGCCTGGACCCCGCCGTGCACAAGATCCACGACGACGAGCGTCTCGTGATCGACCTGCTCGAAGACCAGCACCTGCTGCTGTCGCACGGCACCGGCTTCAACATGGACACGCCCGACCACCTGCGGCTCGTGTTCCTGGCGCCGGTCGACGTGCTCGACGACGCGGTCGGCCGGCTGCGCGCCTTCCTCGCCACGTACCGTCAGTGAGGGCCGGCCGTCAGAGGAGTTCGAGGATCGTGGCGTTCGCCTGACCGCCGCCCTCGCACATCGTCTGCAGGCCGTACCGGATGCCGTTGTCGCGCATGTGGTGGACCAGCGTGGTCATCAGGCGTGCGCCGGAGCCGCCGAGCGGATGGCCGAGGGCGATCGCGCCGCCGTTGGGGTTGAGGGCTTTCGGGTCGGCGCCGATGTCGGCGAGCCAGGCCAGCGGGACCGGGGCGAACGCCTCGTTGACCTCGTACGCGCCGATCTCGTCGAGGCGCAGCCCGGAGCGGTCCAGGGCCTTGCGGGTGGCCGGGATCGGGGCGGTCAGCATCATGACCGGGTCCGCGCCGGCCAGCACGGCCGTGTGCACGCGGGCGATCGGGGTGAGGCCCAGGTGGCGGGCCTTCTCGGTCGTGGTCATGAGCAGCGCGGCCGAGCCGTCGGAGATCTGGGACGAGTTCCCTGCGGTGATCACGCCGTCGGGCTTGAAGGCGGTACGGAGCGCCGCCAGGCCCTCGACCGTACCGCCGCGCCGGATGCCCTCGTCCCGGCTCACCACCGTGCCGTCGGGGAGCGTGACCGGCGCGATCTGGCTGTCGAACCGGCCGCCGTCCTGCGCGGCGGCCGCCTTCTCGTGGCTGCCGAGGGAGAACTCGTCGCACCGCGTCCGGGAGAAGCCCCACCGCTCGGCGATCATCTCGGCGCCGATGCCCTGGTGCGGCACGACCCCGCCGAAGCGGGCCGCGAACCGCGGTCCGTATGGGTCGGCGTCGCCGACCGGGCTGCCCATCGGCACCCGTGACATGGACTCGACCCCGCCCGCGACCACGACGTCGTAGTGGCCGGCGATCAGGCCGGCCGCGGCGAAGTGCACCGACTGCTGGCTGGACCCGCACTGCCGGTCGATCGTCACCCCGGTCACGGTGTCGGGCCAGCCGGCCGCGAGCACCGCGGTGCGGGCGATGTCGAACGTCTGCTCGCCGACCTGGTCGACGCAGCCCCAGACGACGTCGTCGACGATGCCCGGGTCGATGCCGCTGCGGGCCGCCAGCGCCTCCAGCACGTGGGCCGACAGGTCGGCGGGGTGCACCCCGGCGAGCCCGCCGGCGCGCTTGCCGACCGGGGTCCGTACCGCCTCCACGATCACCGCGTCCCGCACCGTGCGTCCTCCTCGCCAACCAAACGGTTGGTTAAAGTTATGCGGGCGGCGGTCGGCCCGTCAAGCAGTGGCGCGGCGCGGGCCCGGGGTGCGCCGGCCGTTGGCGGTTGGCGCGGGGACACGGGCGAGCGCGCCGGCCAGTTCGCGGCCGCGGATGCCGCTCATCACGAAGTCGGTCACCTCGTCGATCAGCGGCTTGTCGGAGCTGGCCGAGGCGGGACGGCGGTACCAGTTCGGCAGGTACGCGAGGATGCCGATGATCGAGTACAGGATCGTAGCGGGGTCGACGTCGCGGAACTCGCCGGTGCGGGCCCCCTCCGCGAGCAGTGCCTTCACGAACTCCTCGTACCGGTAGATCCGCTGCTGGATCGACTGTGCCTGCTCGGGCGGGAGCCGCTGGTCGATCCAGGGCACCTCCTGGAAGAAGACCACCAGCTCGTCGCGCTTCGTGGCGACGAGCGCGATCTGCTCGCGCACGAAAAATCGCATCCGGTCGAACCCGCTGCCCGTCAATGGCACCCGGGCCAGCAGTTGGAGCGTGGCGTCGACCTGCTCCGAGAGCAGCTCGTAGAGGATCGCGCTCTTCGAGGGGTAGTAGTGGTAGAGCGTGCCCTTGTTCAGCCCCACCTCGTCGGCGATCAGGTCCATCGTCGCGGCGAGGTAGCCCTGCTCGCGGAAGATGCGGGCCGCCGTCGCGCGGACGTCCTCACGCCGCGACGGCCTAGGCATGGTGGCCCCTGTCCGGCACCGGTGAACCTCCCGACCAGTCGGTAAGAAGGCCGAGTGTAACCGACCAAAGGGTCGGGTATGTTGCGGGCCGATGACACCAAACGTACGGTTGGTAACATCGGCTCAGTTCCATATTGGATCCCCTGGCGTTGACCGCCACTGCTCGCCATGCTTAGGTTTTACCCAACCAACTGATTGGTTATGAGATGGCCGGGGGTGATCCGTGGCGGTGCTCCTCGACGTCGAGTCCGGTGTCGCGCGGATCACGCTGAACCGGCCCGAGGTCTACAACGCGATCGACCTGGCGACGGCCCGCGCGTTCAGCGCGGCGGTGCGCGAGGTCGCCGCGGACGGCGGCGTCCGGGCGGTCGTCCTGCGCGGCGCCGGCCGCGCCTTCTGCGCCGGCGGCGACGTCAGGGCGATGGCCGCCGCCCCGGACACCGCGGGGTTCGTCCACGAACTCGCCACCGCGTTCCACGAGGGCTTCGCGCTGCTGGTGGAGCTGCCCTGCCCGGTCGTCGCGGCGGTCCACGGCCTCGCGGCCGGTGCCGGCCTGGGCCTGGCCCTCGCGGCCGACCTCGCCGTCGCCGAGGAGTCGGCACGCCTGACCGCCGCCTACGGCGCCATCGGCGTGTCCCCGGACAGCGGGGTGTCGTACCTGCTGCCCCGCGCCGTCGGCCCCGCCCGCGCCTTCCGCCTGACGCTCGCGGGCGGCGAGCTGACCGCCGGAGAGGCCCTGACCTGGGGCCTGATCGCGGAGGTCGCACCGGACGGCGCGGCAGGGACCCGCGCCGAGGACCTGGCCCACCGCCTCGCGGCGACACCGACCCCGGCCGTCAGGCAGACCAAGCGCCTCCTGCGCGCCGCCGCCACCCGCGACCTCCGCAGCCACCTCGCCGACGAGGCCCGCACGATCGCCCGTACCGCCGCGTCCCCCGAGGCGATCCAGCGGATCACCGCGTTCGCCCGCACCGGGAAACGCACCGCGACGGCCACCCCGCCGGACGGACCCCGGCACGCGCCGGAGCCGCGGCACGCCGCGGCCGAGGCACCGTCGCCGGACCCACCCGTGGCCGGAACGCACGAGCCGCCCGCGGCGAAGCCGGCGCCACCCGGGTCGCCGGCCGCCATGGAGAACGACCCGGAGGAGCCGCCGTGCCCGTCGAGCGCCTGATGCCCACGGCCGAGTCGGCCGATCTCGTCGAGCTGGTGCGGGAGATCGCCGCCCGCGAGCTCGCCCCCGTCGCCGCCGGGTACGAGGCCGACAGCCGCTTCCCGCGGGAGGCCTTCCGCACCCTCGGCAGGGCGGGCCTGCTCGGCCTCGCCGGCCCCGAGGAGTACGGCGGCGGCGGCCAGCCCTACGAGGTCTACCTCCAGGTGCTGGAGGAGATCGCCACCGCCTGGATGAGCGTCGCGGTCGGGGTCAGCGTGCACACCCTGTCCTGCCACCCGCTGGTCGCGTTCGGCACCCGCGCGCAGAAGGAGCGGTGGCTGCCCGGCATGCTCGGCGGCGACCAGCTCGGCGCGTACTCGCTGTCGGAGGCACACGCCGGCTCCGACGCCGCCTCGCTGCGGGCCCGGGCCGAACGGGACGCCGCCGGGACCGGCTACCGGCTCACCGGGACGAAGGCGTGGGTCACGCACGGGGGAGAGGCCGACTTCTACTCCGTGTTCGCCCGCACCGGTGAGGGCCGGCGCGGCATCTCCTGCTTCTTCCTCCCCTCCGGAGCGCCGGGGCTGTCGGCCGCACCGCCCGAGCGCAAGATGGGGCTCACCGCCTCCACCACCGCCCAGCTCCACCTCGACGGCGTGCCGGTGCCGGCCGACCGGCTGGTCGGTGACGAGGGCCAGGGCTTCGCGATCGCGATGTCGGCGCTCGACGCCGGCCGCCTCGGGATCGCCGCCTGTGCCACCGGCCTGGCCCAGGCCGCTCTGGACGCGGCGGTGGCCTATGCCGGGGAGCGCGAGCAGTTCGGGCAGCCGATCGGCCGGTTCCAGGGGCTCGCGTTCATGGTCGCCGACATGGCCGCGGCCGTCGCGTCCGCGCGGGCGACCTACCTCGACGCGGCCCGGCGGATGGACCGGGGCCTGCCGGTCGGGCGGGAGGCGGCGATCGCCAAGCTCGTCTGCACCGACGCAGCCATGCGGGTGACCACCGACGCCGTCCAGGCCCTCGGTGGGTACGGCTACACGAAGGACTTCCCGGTCGAGCGCTACATGCGGGAGGCCAAGGTGACCCAGATCTTCGAGGGCACCAACCAGATCCAGCGGATCGTCGTCAGCCGCGCTCTCCTGGCCGACGCGGCCCGCTGACGCCGAGCGGGATACGGCTGTTGTCCCAGCTGATGATCCGTTCCCACGGGACGAGCCGCAGCGTCACCCGTTCCCGGTACGCCTGCCGGGCGGACTCCGGCATCCGCTCCTCGGGCACCCGGAAGGCCGCGTACTTGGCGTCGAACAGTCGATCCACAGTAGACAACAGGGCGGGGTCGTCCACGACCGAGACGAGCCCGTTCAGGTGCACCGCGGCCAGTTCCGCCCATGCCTGCCCGGACTCGACCAGGAACGAGGCGCGCGGGTCACGCCGCACCCGCGCGACCTTGGGCGTCCCGGCCGGCGTGGTGAAGCAGACCGTCCGGTCGACGACGACGAACCAGACCGGCAGCGTGACGGGGGACCCGTCGGCGCGCAGCGTCGTCAGGATGCCGGTGTGCGCGCGTTCGACGAACGCCCACGCCTCGTCGGCCGTGTATCGGATCCCCACCGGTCGCCTCCGTCCCTCGTACTATGCTATATGATTTAGATGATGCAGCGGTCACAAGGCAAGAGCCGGGACGTCTCCCTCGACGCGCTGCGTCGCGAGGTCAGGGACTGGTGCGCGGAGCACGTCCCGCCCGACTGGCGCCGCGAGCAGGCCGGCGTCGACCACGACGAGTTCGTCCGCTTCCAGCACTGGTGGCTGCGCGAGCTGGACGCCGGTGGATACGCCGTACCCCACTGGCCGGCCGAGTGGGGCGGCGGTTACGACCTGGCGCGGCAGGCGGTCATCTACGAGGAGCTGGCCCGCGCCGACGCACCCCGCCTGGTGCTGCACTTCGTCTCCCTGCACCACGCGGCCGCTACCCTGCTCGCCGCCGGCACGGACGAGCAGCGCCGCCGCCACCTGCCGGCCATCCGCGCCGGCGAGGTCTGGTGCCAGGGCTTCTCCGAGCCCAACGCCGGCTCCGACCTCGCCTCCCTGCGCACCCGGGCCGAGCGGCGCGGTGACGTCTACGTCGTCAACGGCCAGAAGATCTGGGCCAGCGGTGCCCGCGACGCCACCTGGTGCCTGCTGCTCGCCCGCACCGACCCGGCGGCGCCGAAGCGGCGCGGCATCTCGTACTTCCTCATGGACATGCGTTCCCCGGGTGTCACCGTCCGGCCGATCCGCCAGATCACCGGCGAGGAGCACTTCTGCGAAATCTTCCTCACCGACGTCGAGATCCCCGCCGCCAACCTCGTGGGTGCCGAGAACGACGGCTGGCGCACCGCCCAGCGCACGCTCAACACCGAGCGCGGCGCCACCATGGTGGAGCTGGCCGAGCGCCTGGCGCTGGGCTTCCGCTGGCTCGTCGAGCTGGCGCACCGCGACGCCCCGCCCGACGCGTACGTGGCCGACCGGTTGGCCGGTCTGGCCAGCGAGGTGGAGGCCCTGCGGCTGCTCGTCCGGCGGGCCATCGCCGACCCGGCCGCCGGTGGCGCCTCGGCCTCCACGGTCAAGCTGTTCTACAGCGAGCTGCTGCAGCGGATGACCCGCTTCGGGACGGAGCTGTCCGGCCTGCCCGGGCAGGAGGCGACCGTCCGGCCGCTCAGCTCCGGCTGGGAGTCCGGGCTGTGGCTGCGCGACTACATCGGCTCGTGGGAGTGGACGATCCCCGGCGGCACCAACGAGATCCAGCGCACCATCATCGGCGAGCGCGGCCTCGGGCTGCCCAGGGAGGTGCTGTCGTGACGGGGCTCGACGAGGCCGACCGCGCCGCCCTGCGGGAGCTGGCGCGGACGGTGGTCACCGAGGTCTGCGTACCCGATCGGGTCCGGGCCGCGATGGACGCCGGCGGCCGTCCGGATCCGGCGCTCGACGCGGAGCTGGCCGCCACGGGACTGAGCGGCGTCGAGATCCCCGAGCGGTACGGCGGCGGAGGCGCCAGCTTCCGCGAGGTGGGTGCCGTGCTGGCGGAGCTCGGTGCCGGCGCCGCCGCGTCGCACTACACCAGCAGCGCGGTGCTCTGCGCCGGCGCCGTCCTGCTGGCCGGCTCGGAGGAGCAGCGGGAGAGGTGGCTTCCGGCGCTCGCGACCGGTGCCACGCACGGGACCGCTGCGCTGACCGAGCAGTTCACCTCCCCGCCCGGCGCCGGCGTGCGGGCGGAGCGGGCGGCGGGTGGCTGGACGCTCGACGGCACCGCGTACCACGTCCTGAACGCGCGGGTGAGCGACCTCCTCGTCGTGGCCGCGACCGGCGGCCGCGTGCCGGTCGTGGCGGTCGTGCCGCGGGACGCGGCCGGCCTCGCGGTCACCCCGACCGCGATGACCGACGCGACCCGGTGCGTGGACAGCCTCGCCCTGCGCGCGGTGCCGGTGCCCGACGCCGACGTCCTCGCCACCGGCGACGGCGCGCGCCGGCTGCTCGCCGCGCTGGCGAACCGGGCCGCCGCGGCGCTCGCCGCGGACTCGGCCGGCAACGCGCGCCGGGTCCTCGACATGACGGTCGGGTACGCCCGCGAGCGCGAGCAGTTCGGCCGCCCGATCGGCTCGTTCCAGGCGGTCAAGCACCAGGCGGCCGACATGCTGGTCGGGGTGGAGACGGCGGCGGTGCTCGTCGACGAGGCGCTGCGGCAGGCCGCCGAGGACCCGGCCGGCTGCGACGTCGCGGTCTCGATGGCCAAGGAGTACGGGTGCGGCCGTGCCGCCGCCAACGCCGGCACCGCGCTGCAACTGCACGGCGGCATCGGCTACACGTGGGAGCACGACCTGCACATCCACTTCAAGCGCGCGACGCTCAACGCGTTCCTGTTCGGGGACGCACGCTGGCACCGGCGGCGCGTCGCCCGGGCCCTCGGTGCGGCGGCCCGCGAGACCGGGGCCCGGCGCGGGTAGGCCGCTCCGGCGTCGCGCCGGTGACGCGCCGGTCCTATTATCGTCCGGAACCCGGCGAAAGGAACCAGCGTGCCCCGGCCATCACGACGCGCCGAAGTGCGGGCCACGGCGGCCCGGCTCTTCCGCGAGCACGGCTACGACGCGGCCACCATGGACCTCCTGGCCGACGAGGTGGGCCTCAACAAGGGGACGCTCTACCACTACTACCCGTCCAAGAGCGCCATCCTCTACGAGCTGCTCTCCGACCAGGTCGACGACACGCTCGCGCTCGTGCGCCAGGTGCCGCGCACCGGCACCGTGGCCGACCGGATGCGCGCGCTCATCGCGCTCCAGGTCGAGCACGTGGCGACGAAGCAGGACGAGCTGGTCCTCTTCTTCCAGGAGCTGCCCTGGATCGAGAACCACCTCGACGAGGAGCAGGCGACCGACCTGCGGCAGCGCATCGACCAGTACGAGCGGTTCACCCGCCAGCTGCTCTCCGCGGGTGTGAAGTCCGGCGAGTTCCGCGAGCTCAACGTCAACATGATCATGTATTCGATCATCGGCATCCTGGCGTACGTGCCGGGCTGGTTCCGCGGCACGGGCCGCAAGGCGCAGGAGACGCTGGTCGCCGAGCTCTCCGAGTTCGTCATGAGCGGCGTCCTGCGCCGTTGACCGCCGGGTGACGCCCGCGTAGATTCCCAACCAAACAGTTGGTTTGGGGGTTGGGGCATGGGGATGGTCGTCGAGGAGCCGGCGGCCGGGGTGGTGCTGGTCCGGCTCGACCGCCCGGAGCGGATGAACGCGCTGACGGCCGGGCTGATGAGCGACCTCGAGCGGCTCTGGTACGGGCTGCGCGAGCGCGCCGACCTCCGCTGCGTGGTCCTCACCGGCACCGGCCGGGGCTTCTGCTCCGGTGCCGACGCCGGGTTCCTCTCCGCCGAACGGGCACCGCGCGGTGCCGGCCTCGCCGAGGAGCTGTCCTTCGTGCCGGGCCGCGTCCTCGACGTACCGGTGGTCGTGGCCGTCAACGGCGTGTGTGCCGGCGGCGGCCTGCACTTCGTGGCCGACGCCGACATCGTCATCGCCGCCGAGTCCGCGACGTTCCTCGACCCGCACGTCTCGGTCGGCCAGGTGAGCGGCATCGAGCCGCCGTCGCTCGCACTCCGGCTGCCGCTGCCGGTGATCTCCCGCATGGCCCTGCTGGGCCGCCACGAGCGGGTGTCCGCCCGGCGCCTCTACGACCTCGGCCTCGTCACGGAACTGGTGCCGGACGCCGACCTGCTGGACCGCGCGGTGGCGATCGCGACGACCGTCGCGTCCGCGTCACCGGCCGCGGTCCGCGCCACCCGCCGCTCGTACCGCCGCCTCAGCGACGCCGTCGTGGAGCCCGCGATGCGCGACGGATGGGAGGACGTCCAGCGGCACTGGCTCCACCCGGACGCGACCGAGGGCCCCGCCGCCCTCCAGGCCAAGCGGTCGCCGCGGTGGGCCGGCTGACCGGGACCGTCACAGGATGACCTCGCGGATCGGTTTCGGGCGGCGGGCCAGCGGGTCCGGGATGGTCCGCAGGTCGGCGGCCGGGTAGGCGAAGCCCGGCGCGAGCAGGATGCCCGGCGGGGCCGCCACCACCGCCGGGATGGTCTGTACCAGCTGGACGGCCGTCGCCAGGTTGGCCGCGGACTGCCGGTCGTCCACCCCGAAGACGTCGCGGGCGTCCGATGTGGCCAGATCGGCGCGGGTGCGCACGTCGACCGGGAGGCCCTTCACCTCGACCTCGTACATGTCGCCGGAGACCAGCGTGATCGAGTCGTCGACGAGGTCCGGGTCGACGTACCAGACCTCGCGGATCGTGACGACCGGCCGGCCGTCGACCAGGCCCGTCCAGACGCCGTCGACGGCGCCGACCGTGCCGGCCCGGACCGTGGCCCCGGCCCGCTCGATGTCGCGCGGGCTCGGCACGTACCGGACGTCGGCCGTCATCGTGTCGACCGGGAGGCCGAGGTGGTGCGCCAGCCCCGCGACGCACTCGAAGTAGTAGCGGCTCAGGATCGTCTTGCGCGTCCGGGAGCCGAGCCGTTCCGGCGCCTTGCCGAAGCCGATGTCGGCGATCACGTCGCCCGCGTGGTGGCTCAGGTCGCAGATCTCGCGCAGGTGCACCTCCCGTACCGTCGTGCACAGGCTGGTCGCGGTGAGCGCGAACCGTTCGACGAACCATCCCGGATGCACGCCGGTGCCGTGCAGCGTGGTGCCGCCGGCCGCGCACGCGGCCTCCAGCGGCGCGACGTACTCCTCGCCGCGCTGCCAGGGGAAGAAGTACGCGGTGGACGTCACGACGTTCTTGCCGGCGTGCAGCAGGGCGGTGATCTCCTCGTGCCGGGACGTCTCGTCCGGAAGGGCCCTGCCGGCGTAGACGACGACGTCCGCGTCG